>Ga0111539_10001727_pt1 | contig 29086 bp, 40 predicted proteins | sample RhiMethybrSRZTD1_FD_79667 | JGI IMG/M metagenome (GOLD analysis project Ga0111539, IMG submission 79667) | Populus rhizosphere microbial communities from Tennessee, USA - Rhizosphere MetaG P. TD hybrid SRZTD1 (version 2) (version 2) | ecosystem: Host-associated > Plants > Roots > Rhizosphere >...
GAGCTGTTGGCCGTTCGGTGAGAACCCGAGAAATTCCTGCTGTGGTGTGCAATTGAAGACGAGGCGGCACGCCACATGCTCGTCCGTAGCGACGATGATTTGTGCGTCGAAGATGAGGTCGGGGATCGCACTGATGTCGCCGGCGATCAAGTCCTGATATTGACGGCGCGTAATCTTCTCGCCGTTATACGACAATTCGTCTTGCACGTAATCCATGAGATCGTCGAGGCGTCGTTCGTTCAGAGCGTCAAGGTATGAGCGGTAGCGGGTCTCAAGATCTGCAATCGTCATGTTCGACCTCCAGTCGGTGTTCCGACGCCCGTGCGATCGCCGCCGTCTTCATGATTCTCCATAGATCAATAGGCCCAAGCAATTAGCGTGTGGTGCAGGATACGGCGTCCCGGCGGTGCTAGCAGGTAGAGCAGGGCGGCCCGGAGTATCGCGAATACCTGGGTACGAATAGAACGCGCTATTCAGCGACGGCGACGTAATCGGTCGTAATGTCGTCTTCCGAGTGGATTGTGCTATACCGCTCCCATTTCTCCATTGCCGCCACTGTTTCTGTGTGCTGTTCAAGGAACCGAGCGAACTCCCCCGACTGCTCCCTGGTCGGGGAAGTACCGATCACGTGTATCCTGGCTCTCGATCTCGTGAAGCACGAGATACTTTCCACCGCGTGCTCCCCGATCACCCTTTAAAAGATGAGTCTTCCATCCCGGAAGCTTGAGCGTCGGTGCGAGCTCTTCGGCGAGAGAGCGCAGCTACAAGTCCTTGATCTCTCCTGTGTCAAGATCAACGAGTCCTAGCCGCGGCGACTGAATCTGACGGTGCGGTGACTTCACAGCATGAGTATCAGCGGCATAGGTATTCGTCCGTCGGTGGCGAGAGGTTTCGGATGTGGCGGGTGTGCCGGCCTTTGGCGGGCCAGAATTGGTGTTTTCTCTTACAGTGGTTCCGAAGTCGTATCCTCATGCGTTCTGTGAACGACGGCAGGCTGTAGCGGTGCCAGAACCGCGACCTTTTGCACCAGGTGGCGATGCTGTGGCCAGCACGGCGGGATGATGCCGGCAGCGTCCCAGACGTATTCGTGTTTCAGCCAGGTGACGACAGCCTCCAGCCAGGACCAGACTTGAAAGGCCATCGTGATGCCGAATTGGCAGCCGGAGATCATCAGCGGCAGCTGCTGGATCGCGCGGAGAGCGCTGCGGGCCCGACGCGAGCGGGACGGGAGTTGCTCCAGCCGTGCCCGGCGGGCGGCCAGGACCGCGAACTCCGCGCCCACAAAGAAACCATTCAGCGCGACCAGGCCAGCGGCAACAAGGAGAAGAATCGGGGTCACTGACTCGGCCCTTCCTGGTCAGCGCCGTGATTGCCGTCCGCGTCAGCGGCTCGAGCGGCCAGCCTCACGCGATCAATCCTTCGACCATCGAGCCGCACAACGGTGAGCTTGACTTGCGGCAGATCAATCTCATCGCCCGGAGTCGGCAGCCGGCCCAAACGGTGCAGCACCAAGCCAGCGACCGTCTCATAGTCAGAATGCTCCTCGGGAAGTTCGACGCCGGTCAGCGCCAAGACTTCATCCGGCCGGAGCAGCCCGGAAACAAGCCAGCTGCCATCACTCTCACGTCGGGCACCGGGTGCCGGTGCGTCGTGCTCGTCGACAATATCGCCGACCAGCTCCTCAACCAGATCCTCAAAAGTGATCAGCCCCGCTGTGCCGCCATACTCGTCGGCCACGACAGCTAGCTGCAGCCCTCTTTGTTGCAGAAGGCTTAACAGCTGATCCAGATGGAGAAACTTGGTCACCACGACCCGGGCGGCCATCACCTCAGCGACAAGGGTTGAGGGTCGCCGCATGGCCGGCACAGCGACCGCGTTCTTAACATGGACCAGGCCGCGAACATCATCAATGTCTTCTCCGGTAACGGGGAAGCGGGAGTGCCCGGTAGCCCGGGTCGCCTCGATCACCGCCGTCAACGGCGAGGAGGCGGCGACGGTTTGCATCCGTGTCCGGGGCGTCATCGCATCAGCAGCGGTCTTGCCTCGAAAACTCAGCGAGCGTTCCATCAGCACCGCGGTCTCGCCAGCTAACGCGCCCTCAGATCCGGCCCGGCGCACCACCGACGCGAGCTCGTCGGGAGTGCGTGCCGAACGGAGCTCGCTGCAGGTATGGATCGTCGCGCCCGCGATCATTCCTCACACCTCGCTCCATCCAATGCTTGTGCACTGGATGCTCATCGTTGGGATGATGTGGCAGTTCCTGGTCTCGCTCGCCATCCTGCGCCGAGAGCCGGGTGGCCTGCATTGGCCGAGCATGAAGCACCGGCTCTGGCTGCCGGGCATCACTACTGAGAAGCGTCGCTGCGATCCCGTTTTCGTTGGCGGTTCGGTTGAACACGCTGTGCTGCAGAGCGACCAGGAAAAGGCTGTCGCGAGTACCGCGGCGGACGACGGCGAGCGAAGGCCGGAAAAACATGCACAGTAGGAGGTAAGCGCCGAACGCGATCGCGAGTGAGATCGGGGTCACAGGTTCGCCGAGGAAGAACTGCAGCGGCAGGTGGAATGCCGCGAACGGGATGGCGGTCAACATCACTGCGACAAACCAGTTGTGACGCTCTTCGAGCCGAGTCTGGAGCAATCCTGTCCAGGCAGTCTCTTCCCAGAGGTTGGTGACAGCAAAATTGATCAGTAACAGCGTGAGCTGGCTGATCAACACAGACCTCAGGTCAACAGAGCGGAGGCTGTCACCAATTAGCAGTGCCAGACCAACGGTAATAGTCGGCAGCGCGAGAAGAATCATCAGCCACCAGCCGGAGCGCACCCGCCAGTGGAAGGTTACGCCGCAGCAGGCGGCGCAGCGCCAGCCGACCACCCATCGCCCAGGTCACGAATAACGCCATTGAGAATATCCACAGCATTCCCAGGGCCCCGGTGACCTCGTCAGGCACGATGTGCAGGGCATCTGCCAGTCCACCACCGGGAATTACGCCGTAGTACGCCAACCCCAGACGAACGACAAAAGGTACGCGCCTGATAGGCCGAGGACTACGAATACGGTCAGCGGCCGCCGAACAACCAGCCGACGAAATCCATCAAGGCAGCTGGATCGGTAATAAGTGATCTCAGGTGTGGTCTGCATGGTCGGCCCCTTCCTGAATTGCATCGCCAGCAGAACACCTCCAGTACAGGCCTCCGCAGGTGGCACCGCGAGTGTGAAGAACGCACTGCAAATGGCGAAAACCCGCAATTCGACCGACGGTTGACCGCCCCTGGTTACCCTCGGTCTCTGCGGCCGCCGGCACGAGCCCAGGCTTCACCAGCGATAGAAGTCGATCCGCCGATCCAAGTCATAGCCGTCACATGATCCCCAGGCGGCCACCTCGGTTGGTAGGTCAAAGAACGCCGGAGGGTGATATCTCCCATCCCCTACCGAACCGCGTCTCGGTCACCCACCGTCATGCGCAACTTCATCTTCACTTGTGACGCAGTCGCGTGATCTTGAATTGTGGCTCGCCGAACCCTGTTAGGTGGGCGCGCCGCGCGACCGCCCTGACCGCATCGGTCAGGATGAGCATTTGACAGATTCCGGAAGGCTTGATGTGAATACTCAATTGCAACAGCAGAATCGCGCGGCATACCTGACGTCGGTGGCCAGCAAGGGGGTATGGCTTCTGCCGGCTTTTGGTCTACTCCTGGCCCTCAGCACAATCAGGCAGCAACCGCCAGTCCAGACCGACTTCGAGGGCTACGCGCGGTTCGTCACCACCGGTGAGTTCCTCATCAGTCACCTGGCCGCCAGCATCGGTGGGGCCGCGCTGGCGATTCTCGGCGTGTGCTCGATGTTTGTCTTGTTGGCCGGCGGTCGTTTCCGCCGTGCCGCGCTGATCGGGACGATCATCACCGTCATAGCGCAGGTCTATCTGGCGTCGGCTTTTGGCAGCGCAGCATTCGTTCAGCCCGGCATCGGACGCGCGTACCTGAGAGGTGAGACCGCTGCTGCGCAGGCGCTGAACGCCGACACCGCGTATGGTCCGGCCTTTATGGCTACCGCCGGTGTTTCGGTCTTGTTGTGGCTCATCGGTACGGTGTTTTTGACGGTGGCCTTAGTTCGGACATCACCTCGACTGCGGGTGGCGGGCATCCTCTATGCCGTGAGTGCTCCACTGTTCATCTGGAGCGGCCAGGTGGACCTGATTCCGCTACAACAAACACTCGCCGGTTTGCTACTCACTCTTGCCGCGGTGATCATCGCCGCTCGACTTCCTAGAGACGCCTCATGACCGTTGGGCCAGGCCGCGCCGTGGACCTACGTGGACGGTTTCGGCCAGGCGTGAGGTCGTTCGTCGGGCGACATCACGTGGGCTGCTACCTGTCACTGGCGGTCGCGATCTTTTGGGCCAGCAAGATACCGGGACTGTTCTTCGCCGTACGTACGGGCGCTGCGCACCCCCTGCCGCATTCAGCTCCTTCGCGCACCTGCTTCGGTCGCTGCCTTGGTGGCAGCCGGCTCGTCTTCGGCCGGCTCGAACCGGCGCAGCACAAACCCACCCACAAAGATCAGCAGCCACAGCCACTTCGCCAGGTTCGGCCAGACCAGCGCGACCGGGATCGACAGTAGAAACACCACCGGAGTCCGCAGGATCCGCAGCAGCACAAAGCGGCGTACCGCCGGCGATACTTCGGGTAGGGCCAGCTCTCGAATCCGAATCGCATACAGCCACACCGCAGCCTCGGCCAACCCGACCGCGGCCAGACTAGCCGCATAGAAAACCGTCGCGGCCACTTGGTCACCGGCCGCGCTCAGCAGGGCAGCGGGGTACGGCACAAAGGCGATCGTGCCGAGAAACAACAAATTGAGCAGCACCAGCGGGCGGTCCACGCCCTTGATGTGTCGGAATAGGCCATGGTGGGCGAGCCAAAACAATCCGACGACGGCGAAACTGAAGGCAAACCCCACCATCTGGGGAATGGCATGGCGGAGCTCGCGGCCGGATTGCAGATGCGGGACATCGGGCACACGCAGATCGACGATCAGCAAGGTGACCGCGATAGCGAAGACGGCATCGCTGAAGAACAGGATCCGGTCGTACTCAATCTCCCCACCTCTGGCAAGGACGGACCAGCGCTTGGAAGGGGCCGCCATGGCCGGAGTGTACGCGCCGGGCCGGCGCCCTCACCTCCAGCCGACTCGGTCGACATGGACGTGTGAGGCAGCAGATCTACTCGCCGTTCTTGGGCTGGCGGACACCCAGCCCAAATTGCTCCAAATAGTCCCCCGCCTCATGCCTCCCCATCGTGAAACTCGCGCAGCGCCGAGCCCTGGACGTACTGAATGGCGAAGACGCCGATCAGTACAAAGACGCCAACCGAGGCCACGCCGATTACTAGTTGCGTCTTCCACCTCGTGCTCATCGCGTTCTCTCTTTCTTTTTCTTTGGCAGGGCCGCGGAAGATCGATTCTCGACACTAGCGGAATTCGGCTGTAGCGACCCATGGGGGCGATCAAGTTATTTCTCTCATCTTCTAAGCGACACAGCAGCGTGGGCTGTGGCTCGTTTCCTAATGGAATTCGCAGTCGCTTTTTTCACATATGTATTCCGACCCGCGTCGACGAGTCATTGGGTTCGATTCCAGAAGGTTGAGGAACCAGCAGCATGTTCGAGGCGCCACAATCGCCGCTGACCGGAGCAACGCTCAGCCCCACCAGTTGATCCACCGAAGTGGAACCGCGGCCCGGTCACCCGCTAGGTGCCCTGCAAATTATGTACGGCATCGACGGCAGGCATTCGTTCAATATGAGGGCGGCGACGTCGTGGACGCTGCGGTGTTGATAATGCCTCTAGTCAAGTTCATCTCCCTCGTAGCCCCGCAGTGGCTGACCACCCTCGACGCCGTAGGGGCGAACCTCGTCTCGGATACCTGACCCACCGCTGCCCCACAGGTCGCCCCCGATGGGTTCAGCGGCGAGGAGGGCACCTTTTCGATCTGCTCCTTCTGATACGCGGAGGCGCTCACTCGCGCCGGCCGGCTGGACCAGGCGCGGCCGGCGTTTGAAAGATGCTCAGCTACGCGAATCACATCGGCCTCTACGCCGAACAAATTGCCCCATACCGGTGAACAACTCGGCAACTTTCCGCAGGCGTTTACTCATCTGGCCTTGATCAGCGCGGCGGTCAACCTCGACAGCGCTCTTGACGAGGACCGATCAGTCGGCGTTGATACGGAGATCACTACTAGCGCTCGGCGCGCGTAGCTGAACCAGTTCGCCGCGCGAGGAGATGCTGAGCTTCTGGAAGACCTTGCGCAGGTGGTACTCCACGGTTCGGCGGCTGATGAACAGCTGGGCGGCGATGTCGGGGTTGCTGGCACCGCGGCTGACAAAGTCGGCGATCTGCAACTCCTGGGGGGTCAGCTGCTCGATTCCGTCGAGGTTCCGCGGGCGGGCGGTTTCGCCGCTGGCTCGCAGCTCGGTGCTGGCACGGGCGGCCCATGGAGTGATGCCGAGGTCGGCGAACGTCTCCAATGCCGTACGCAAGTGCCTGCGGGCCTCTCGCCGCCGCCGGGCACGGCGGAGGTGCTCGCCATAACTGAGTTCTATCCGCGCGCGCCAGAATGGCATTGGAACGGTCAACAGCCGCAGCGCCTCCTCGAAGTCGGCATCGGTTTGATCGATTCCGTCGCTGCCACCCCCGGCGGAGGGAAGGCTCCCAGCCAGCGCACGGCAGTACGCCGCAATGGCGAGTTGACCGGCGGCGGCGTGTTGAGCTCGTGCGCTGAACTGGGGGCCACACGCTCGGCCACGTCTCGATGGTCGGACCGTACGGCCGCCTCCACCAGGTAGGAGGTGGTGGTCATCGCCACGAAGGGGTGGCCGGCTCCAGGCTCGGCCGTCGCGATCGTCTGAAACCTGTGAAGCGCCTCCTCCGGTCGCCCTAGGCTGAGGTCGAGCAGCATGCGGGACGCCACCACTGTCGAGGACCGCGATGGGATCTTCACCGAGGCCCGGTTCGACTTCGAGCGACCGATGACTGGCCTGGACCAAGTCAGCCCGGGCCGTCGTCAGTTCCACAGCACACGAGCGCCTCCGAGGCCAGGGCGACCACCAGACCAAGGCGCCGAGGGATGGCCATCGCGAGCGACTCCCGCGCCCGGCTTCGGCACTCCTCCTCTTCTCCGCGCAGCGCGGCGACCTTGGCCAGCGCAGCGAGCAGGGCGGCGGCGAGCGTCTCCTGGCCCGTTTCGCGAGCGATCTGCAGTCCTTCGGCCGCCTGCGGGCCGGCCTGGTCAAGGTAGCCCGCGGTGGCGGCACCAAGCGCGGCGTACAACAGGGCGTGCGGAAGGTCGCCTACCGCGCTCAGGGTTCGCGCCCTCGCTACCGCCCTCGGCACCAGCTGTGTCACCGCGACCGCTGTAGAGACCCGTAGCTGCCGCGTACAGCAAGTGAATGGGGTCGTCGAATGCCTCAGCCAGTGCAGCCGCCGAATCCAGTTCCGCAACACCATGAGCCATGTCCCCTCCGAGAACGCAGAACATGCCCCGCAAATAGTGAGCGGCGAACCGAGCCCGGTCATCACGGGGCGTCGGGATTTGTTCGGCGTGACGGGCGAGCTCAAGGGTCCGGGCTGGTTCGCCAGCGAAGTGGGCTGCGTCGACGGCGGTCATCAGCACCTCCAGAGCTCGGTGGGGTTCCTCGCGGTATGCCAGATCCGCACCGGATAAAAGGATGTCGGTCGCATCAGCCTGGACGCCAGCCCGGAGCTGGAAAAGACCGCGAAGATGGGCGATCGCAGCCTGCGCGGAAACGCTCTGAGCGGTCGGGGCCGCGTGATCCACCAAGGCGCGAGCGCGGCCCGCGTGGCCGGCCAGCCACTCACTTTCCGCGCCCGCACGAGCCGTCGAACTTTGTCTTGCTCGGCAGTACTGAGCTCGGCGGCACGCCGCAGTGCTGCGGCCGCTGCTGAATGACCCGACCGCCTACGCGCTTCATCGGCGGTGGCCTCGAGCGCTGCCGCGACGCTGTCATCCGGCCCTCTCGCTGCGGCCGCCAGGTGCCACGCACGGCGATCTGGGGTCAGGCCTGGAGCGTCGGCGAGTGCCAGGTGCACGGCGCGGCAGCGATCGAAGGGAGTGCCCTGGTACACCGCCGCGCGCATCAAGGGGTGATCGAACATGACTCGCCCATCACCGACTCGGAGCAACCCCACATCCTCGGCCGCCGACAGAGCCTGGTCACCGACGTCGAACCGGCCCAACACCGAAGCACGGCGGCCAATTCTCCGGTGTCATCGGCGGCCACAACCTCAAGCAGGGTCTGAGTAGGGCGGGGAAGCTGACGCACCCGCGTGACGAATGCGCGCAGCATGACCACACTCAGCGGAAGGGTGTCAGGGAGCGGTTCCGCACCGGCCCGACGGGCCGACCCAAGCAATGGAGAGACCTCCACCAAGGCCAGCGGATTACCGCCCAAACGAACGATCAGCTCCTGAACGACATCCGGAGCCAACGGCTCAGCCGAGATATCCGCGAGCAAGGCTGCGGCCGCGTGGGGGTTCAGTCCACTCAGGCGGTGCCCAGGCACGCCGGGCGGGAAGAATAGATTCCCTTCCGTTTCTCGGGCCGCGAAAAGCATCGCCACCCCCTCGGCTTGCAGCCGCCGAGCCACAAACAGCAGCGCGTCGGCCGATGAGCCGTCGAGCCAGTGGGCATCATCCACCAGACACAACACCGGCCGCTCCTCGGCCGCTTCGGCGAGCAGGCTCAGCGTTGCCAAGGCCACAAGGAACGGATTCGGACCATCCGCCGGTGCCGCCGCCAGGCCGAACGCAACGCGCAGCGCGTCCGCCTGAGGCGACGGCAGCCGCTCGATGTCATCATGCAGGGGCCAAAGCAACTGGTGCAGTCCGGCGAACGCCAACTCAGCCTCGGACTCCACACCGACAACCCGAAGCACCTGCATGCCGTTCGCATGTTGGGCGGCGTGAGCTAGCAAGGCCGTTTTGCCGATTCCGGCCTCACCTGTGAAAATCAGGGCGCCGCTTTGCTGATGGGAAGCCGATACGAGCAGGCGCTCGATCGCCGCGAACTCGGCTGCGCGACCGTGCAGCACGCTGAAAGGCTATCGTCGCCCTCCCTGCGCAGCAATGAGGCAAATCAACCCCACAGATGGCGCTGGGCTGACGAACTGCAAACGAGCGCCGGCACGGACCCTGTCGTCGCGTTTTGCCCACTGCAGCTGCATAGCCGAACGGCGACGCTAGTTCCGGTAGCGGGCATCGCATTTGGGATATGACATCGGTGCAGTATGGGTACCGCTGAGGGTTGCTCCGGAAAACGTGTACCCCGCGCACGGTTGTAGTGTCGGGCGAAGCCGCCGGGACAAATGCTGGCGATCGACCGCAGCGGCGAAGCCTCGAGTACGTAGGTGTGCACCGGCCGGGGCCGGACGTCGCACACCGTCAGGTCCCTGTGCACCCGCTGCATCACCGCCTGGCCGTACCGGCGCGGCCGAAATGCGCCGTCGGTGGGAACGACGACCTGCCGGGCGACGTAGGCGATCGCGATGTTCTCAGCGGCCGCCTGGCCGCAATAATCGACAACCTGCCGCCGGAGGCGAGGTCAGCAAGTCTCTCGAGTCGGCGTCAGTGCTGGGCGGAAGTTGTCAGGACCGGGGTCAGCTGATCGTCCCCGTCGAGTGAGGATGAGACGAGTCGCCGGACCGAGGCGGCGTCGTCGAGGTCGATGGCGGCGTCAGCAAGAGAGGCGCAGCGGGCCAAGTCGCGTGCGCGTACCTGTGCTTTGACTGAGGGCACACTTTTGGGTGACACGCTGAGTTCGCGGACTCCCAGTCCGATTAGCACAGGAATCGCTGTGTGGTCGGCGGCAGCTTCTCCGCAGACTGCGACCGGGATCCTGCCGTACGCGGCGTGACAGACGTGCCGAATGAGTATGAGGACGCCGGGGTCCAGGGGGTCTGAGAGGGCTGCTACGGCAGCATTTCCTCGCTCTGCGGCGAGCGTGTATTGGGTCAGGTCGTTTGTTCCGATGCTGATGAAATCTAGGTAGGGCACGAAGGTCGCAATCTTCAGCGCGGCTGCCGGTACTTCGACCATCATGCCGACGCGTAGTCCCTGGGGCAGGCCGGCAGGACCGGCTGCTTCCTCCAGCACGCTACGGGCGTTCCGGATTTCAGCGATCGTTGTCACCATCGGGAACATCACACTGGTTGGCACATTCCTGGCCACTTGGCATATGGCCAAGAGCTGCTCGAGCAGCAGATCCCGACGGTCGAGGGAGAGCCGAATTCCGCGGTGGCCGAGGAACGGGTTCTCCTCGACTGGCATGGGCACGTAGGTCAGCGGCTTGTCCCCACCTACGTCCAAGGTGCGGAATGTGACACGGCGGCCATCCAGGGTGTCAGCGATCGCGAGGTATTGGGCGACCTGCTCTTCGAGGTCGGGGGGCCGATCGCGGTTGAGGAACAGGAATTCGGTACGGACTAGGCCGGCGCTGTCTGCTCCTTCAGCAGCCGCCGCTGCGGCGTCCGCGCGCGAGCCGAGGTTGGCGGCAACCTCGATCCGCGTACCGTCGACGGTGACGGCGGGTTCGACCGCCGCGGCGCGATGTCGGCTCTGCTCGGCAGCCATTTCGGCTGCCCGCTGGCTGAAGCGGCTCAGCGTGGCGGTCGGGGGGTCGATGACGAGCTCGCCGGAGGCGCCGTCGATGGCGACGGTGGTGCCTTCGGCCAAGCCGAGTACGCCCGGTCCCGCTGCAACGAGGGCCGGGATGCCGCGTGCGCGAGCGAGAATCGCGGCATGTGAGCTTGGGCTGCCGGAGGCGAGGACGATTCCTTGCACCACGTCAAGATCGAGTTGGGCAGCTTGCGCGGGGGTAAGTTCCTTGGCTATCAAGATGCCGGGTCCGGACATGGCCACCGCCGGCGCGCCGGTGAGCGCAGCGAGCATCTGAGTCCCCACTGCCCGTACGTCTTCGGCGCGGGCACGCAGGTACGGGTCTGGCAGTTCAGACCACTGTTTCTCGACAATAGCGAGCGAGTCGACCCAGGCCGTGACCGCATCAGCTCCGGAATTGACTCGGTCCTTGACGTCGGCGAGCACTTCGGCGTCGCCGAGGAGCATGATGTGTGCGTCGAAGATCTCCGCGTTCTGGGGCCCGGCCTCACGAGCGGCAACGGCTCTAACGCTCTCGATCTCCCGACGCACAGCGGCTACCGCCTCGATGACACGACGCCACTCGGCCGTTGGGGTGCCTGTGGGGCCCCGGTTGGCGGGAGCCGCAGGGTGACACAGTAGCCGGACCGGCCCGATACCCACGCCGGGTGAGGCCGGCAACGGTCCGGAGTTCTGCACCTGGACCGGAGCTGGTGCCTCATCCACCGGCTCGTCGAAGTTTCGTGCGGCGAGGGCGAGCAGGTGATCGACTGCCTCGGGCGCTTGTGGACCCGATGCCGAGATCTCGACCTGATGGCCGCACAAAGCAGCGAGCGTTGCGACGCGACTCAAGCTCGCCGCCGGGACTGGGCCGGTCGCAGTGGTGAGATTACGCAACCGTACTGAGGCGTCCAGACCGCGCACCTCACTGACGAGGCGCGCGGCTGGCCGGGCGTGCAGGCCGTGCTGGTTGGGGACTGTGAATACCGCCACTACATCCACCTGTTGACCAGCGACAGGCGTAGGCAGCGATGCGTCCTCCGGCCTGCTGAGCTGAGCGTCTTTACCCATAAGTGCGCTGTGGGCCTCAGCGGCGACTTCGTTGCGGCTAGCTCCACCAGCGGCAGCTACGGCCGCGGCAACCAATCCTTCGACAAGTGGTGCGGGCGACAGAACGACTCGCTCCCGAACGGCTGGGTCATCGATGAGATCGAGGGCAAGTTCAGCACTGAGAACCGCGCTGCCGAGATCCATGAGCACGACGACACCGGCAGGGCTGTCAACCTCCTGAATAGCTTCCTTGATGCGGACGGCGTCCGTGCCGAGGGTTACCTCGTCCAAGCCCGCGGCGACCGCGATAGGAACCGGGCGGCCGTGCAGCATCTCGGCTGCGAGAGTCACGGCGGCCCGGGCCAAAGTGCGGCTGTGCGAGACAACGACGATGCCGACGAGGTATGTGGACGATTCGTGTTCAGGTGTTGCCATTATCATTCCCTCGCAATCCTTCGCTGAACCGTTGCCAGGAGTCGTAAGTCGGGTTAGAGCGATGCTCGTGTCGCGGCAGCCATTAGGAGCGCAACGGTGGTCGCGCCCGGATCCTGGTGCCCGACGCTTCGCTCGCCCAGGTAACTGGCCCGACCCTTCCTTGCGAGCATGGGTGTGGTCGCGTCGCGTCCGCTCTCTGCTGCATCCACGGCCAGCTTTAGCGCGTCGGCCTTGTCCCTACCCTCTGAGATCGCACTGTCTAGTGCGTCCACCGCTGGAGCAAGCGCGTCGTACATCGTCTTGTCACCGGCTTCGGCCTTGCCCCGAGTGACGATCCCTTCAAGGCCGGCGCGCAATGCCGCCGCAAGCTGAGCCAGTGAGATCTCTGTAGTTTCACCGAGGGATGCCCCGGCCCGGAGGAAGAATGTGCCGAATAACGGCCCACTGGCACCGCCAACGGTGGAGACGAGAGTGATGCCGACTTTGTTGAACAACGCCGACGGCACTCCGGGTTGAGTGTCGTCGAGTGCGGCGACAACGGCCCGCATCCCGCGGTCCATGTTCGTGCCGTGGTCGCCATCGCCGATCGCGGCGTCAAGATCGGTCAGCAGATCTTTGTTCTCGGCGACAAGAAGGGCGAAACTTCGGATCCACCGGTCCAGAGCTTCCGTCGCCACCGTTTCGTCCATGTTCAGGCGCCCCATCTCAGTGCCGGAGTCTTCACAGGAGCATCCCAGAGGGAGAGAAGTTCGTCGTCGACCTTGAGCAGGGTTACCGAGGTGCCGGCCATCTCAAGTGAGGTGATGTAAGAGCCGACAAGCGAGCGCGCCACCTGTATGCCGTGATGGTTCAGAATTCGATTCACCTCGTTGTACATGACGTACAGCTCGATCAGCGGTGTGCCGCCGAGGCCGTTGACGAATGCGATGACGTTGTCACTGTGGGTGAATGGCAGGTCGGCAAGCACGGGCTCGACGAGCATTTCAGCGATCTCCCGTGCGGTGGCCAATGGCACGCGCTGACGACCGGGCTCGCCGTGGATGCCGACTCCCAACTCCATCTCGTTGTCTCCGAGGTCGAAGGTGGGCTTGCCGGCTGCCGGAATGGTGCACGAAGAAAGCGCCAGACCCATACTGCGACCGTTCGCGTTGACCTGGCGGGCGACGTCGGCCACCTGCTCCAGGGTCCGGCCCTGTTCGGCCGCCGCACCAGCGATTTTTTCCAGTAGCACGGTGACCCCGACGCCTCGCCGACCAGCGGTCCAGGTGCTGTCCTGGACGGCAACGTCGTCGTCGGTGATCACGGAGAGGACCTCGGCGCCAGTTGCCGCGGCCATCTCGGCCGCCATGTCGAAGTTCAAGACATCGCCGGTGTAGTTCTTGACCACATGCAGGACACCAGCGCCGCCGTCTACCAGCTTCGTCGCAGCGAGCATCTGGTCGGGTACCGGAGACGTGAAGACCTCGCCCGCACAGGCCGCGTCCAGCATGCCCAGCCCCACAAATCCGCCGTGCAGCGGCTCATGACCCGATCCTCCGCCTGAGATGATCCCCACCTTTTGGGGGCGCGGCGCATCCCCACGGTAGATGATCTTGTGCTGGTGGTCGACGCGAAGATCTGGATGGGCCGCCTCGATCCCCTGCAGCGCTTCGGCGACGACGTCTTGCGGGTCGTTGATGAGCTTCTTCATGGTGTTGATCTCCTTAGTCGGGTCGGTGATGGTCTCAGGCCGAGAGGCGCTGCGTGCTAGCGGGTTCAGCGTGCCGGTCGGGCTGGGCTGCTAGTTCGGGGTCGGCGAGGTCAATTCCTTCTGAAGAGGTTGCCCGGTCGGCCGGGGTGCGGGCCAGCACGCCGTACAGCAGCGCGGCGGCGACCCCGGCGAGGAGTTCGGCGACGACGTAAACCGGAAGCTGCGGCCACTCCACCTGACCGCCCGCGATCTGCTGGACGAGCATCGGCCCGAAGGTGCGAGCCGGGTTGATGGAAGCCCCGGTTGCGGGAGCCACGGGAATGATGGCCGCGAAAACGACCAGGCCGATTGCGACGCCAGCGAAACCAGCAGCTGCTTTGCGGTGGATCACACCAAAAATAACGAACACGAGGATGAAGGTGCCGACGAACTCAGCCGTGAACGCCTGGGTCCAGCTGATACCGCTGTACTTGGCGACACCGAGGCCAACGTCGCTGGCCTTCTTACCCAGAACGCCGATGATCGCCGCCGCGCCGAGGATCGCACCCGCCACCTGTGCGACGACATATCCGGGCACCTGCCGCCAGGGGAACTTGCCGGACACAGCGAGCCCGAGGGTCACCGCAGGGTTGATGTGATTGCCGCCGATGTGGCCCAAGGCGTACACCGTCGCCACCACGACGGTGCCGAATGCCAACGAAATCATGCCCAGATCAGCCATCGTGAACGGCGCATCGCCGTTCACTATTAGCGTGGCCGGGACCGATCCGACCCCGATGAACACCAGAAACGCGGTTCCGATGAACTCAGCTGCCAACCGCTGCGTCAAGGAACTCTCATCCAGCATGGCCCTACCTCCTTGATTTCTGAAGACAATTCGATAATGTCGAATTCTGTTCGGAGCTTACACACATGGTTCACTATGATGCAACACACATCCGGAAACTCTTTCGCAGAACCGACCCGAGCAAGGAGGACTCGTGATCCAGTCGATCGACCGGGCAATCCGGGTGCTTTTCGCGCTGCAGGGCGCCCGGCAGATGACCCTCTCCGAGCTCGCCGGCCGGCTCGAACTCCCAGCCTCAACTGTCCACGGCATCGTCCGCACCCTGGTGGCCCAGGGCATGGTCGTGCAAGAACACCGTTCCGGCCGCTACCAGCTCGGCCCGGCCGTGCTGCGGCTCGGGAATGTCTACCTCGACACGCTCGAGCTGCGATCCAAGGCCATTCCCTGGGCCGAAGACCTCGCCCGGCGCACCGGCTACTCGGTGCGCACCGGCGTGCTGCTCCTCGATGACGTGGTGATCATCCACCATGAACCCAGACCCGACGGCAGCCGCCAGATGCCCGAGGTCGGCATCGTTATCCCAGCCCACGCGAGCGCCCTGGGCAAAGCCATCCTGGCCTTTGACGACGAGGCCGCATCCCGCATGCTGGCGGCGTCAACCTTGCGGAGCATGACCGGCGAGACCATTACGTCCCCCAGCGACCTCAAAGAACAGCTCGCTGACATCGGCTCCACCGGTCTTGCTCGAGAGCAAGAAGAGGCGGTCCTTGGTGAATGCGCGATCGCCGCACCGGTATTCGATGTATCCGGCGCGCCAGTGGGAGCCATCGAGTTAGTGGTGCCCTCCGCGAACTGGCCCGTCGACCCAGCAGCCAGCGACGCTGTCCGCGATGCCGCACGCGCCATCTCGCGAGAACTCGGCGCGATGTTCTGGCCGCCAGCCCGCAACTAAGCCATCAAGGATCTCGACCCGCCCCCATGCCGCACTACGTATCCCCGGCAATGGCAAGGCCGTGCACGTAAGCCCGTGCACCTAACAAGCCTTTTGAGCCTCGCAAGCGGTAGTCTGTGACAACTCCTGTGTTTGGCACGTAATCCTGTGTTTGGCACCATCATGTGCCTCGAGAGGACTCTGTCATGACCGAAGCAGGGCGCCCGAGGAAGTCACGAGCAAGATCAAGTCCGAGCTCGAGGGCACTGGCGTCAACCACGTGATCGCCGCAATCACGGACGCCTCGCTGCTGAAGGCGTTTACCGGGCAAACAGTCGAGGGTGTCGCCACTGTCGACGCGCTCCGAGAGTCGATCAGCTCACCAGCGATCTCCCTCCGCCTCATTCGACCTATTGAGGATCCCGACATGATCAAGACGCACACCCTCGAGTTGCCCGACGTCGACCTCGTGTACGACGTACGCGGGCCGATCCCAACCGCTGACAGTCGTCCGGTGCTGTTAATGGTCGGCCAGCCCATGTGCGCGGACGGGTTCGAGACGCTCGCCTCGCACTTCACCGACCGTACCGTCGTGACCTACGATCCGCGTGGTCTCGGTCGCAGCGGCACACGTCGCGACGGCCGCACCGACCAAACCCCGGCCGACCAGTCTGCCGACCTTCATGCGCTGGTCGCCGCGCTCGACGCCGGCCCGGTCGACATCTTTGCCAGCAGCGGCGGCGCAGTGAGCTGCCTCGCCCTAGTCGCGGCGTACCCCGACGACGTCGCGACGCTGGTCGCCCATGAGCCACCACTCAACTCCGTGCTCCCCGACTCCTCGGCCGCCACCCGGGTTCGCCAGCAGGTGCATGACGCGTACCAATCGGGCGGATCCAACGCCGGGATGGCACAGTTCATTGCCTCGACGATGTGGCAGGGCGAGTACACCGACGACTACTTCGCCCAGCCGCCGACCGACCCGGCGATGTTCGGGATGCCAACCTCGGACGATGGCAGTCGCGACGATCCCCTGCTGTCCCAGCGGGCCTGGGCGATCACCGACTACAAACCCGACTTGGACGCGCTGAAGGCTGCACCGACACGGATCGTCATCGCGGTCGGGGAGGAAACCGGCGATACCTACACCGGGCGTACGGCTCGTGCCGTCGCGGAGCGCCTCAGTCAAGAGGCGGTCGTTTTTCCGAGCCACCACGGCGGCTTCGTAGGGGGCGAGCATGGGTACGCCGGGAAGCCGACCGAGTTCGCGGCAAGGCTGCATGAGGTGCTGGACGGCGCCTGAGCGGGCTAGCTCGGCTTGGCCGGGACGTAGCGCTTGACGAAATCGAGCGCGGTCTGCGCGACCTCCTGCCAGCCGTGGTCGATCGTGAGTGCGTGGCCGCGGCTCGGTATCTTCACGATCTCGGTCACCCCTGGGTTGCGCCTCTGCCGCTTGTATGCGGCGTTCGCGATCGCCCACGGCGCCGTATGGTCCTGCTCGCCTTCGATGATCAGCAAAGGACCGCGGTCGGGGTTCTTGGTGTTCACCTTCGCCTCCGTCCACGGGTTGAGGTTCGCGTTGCCCATCTGCATCAGAGAGATCCCCGAGCCGGCGACATGGAACCTGTCATAGAGCTCCTTCGCCTCCTTCTCGCCCAGCGCGTTCGCCCACGCGTATTTGAACTGGTCGTACGTGAGAGTGATCGCCCGGCCGCGGGTGAGCGGATTGATCAGGAACGGGCCCGCCGCCCTGAGCGCCGAGACAGGCAGAGGCAGAACGCCGCGGAAAACCCCGGGGTCGATCGCGACCGTAGCGGCCGAGAGACCACGGCCCGCGAGCATCTGCGCCAGCAAGCCGCCGGTCGAGTGCCCCATTACAGCTGGTTTCTTGTGCAAGGCATTGATGACTTCGGTAGTGTCGTCGGCGACCTGCTTCAGCGTCTTCTTGGCAAAAACCTCAGGGGTCGCGCGGGCTTCCTCGACGGTCTCGGGATCGTCCGGCCAGTCCGGGGTAAGCGGCGCGTACCCGGCCTCGCTGAAAAACTGCACCCAAGGGTCCCAGCTGCTCGGCAATAGCCAAAGGCCGTGGACGAAGACGACAGGCGGGCTTCCGGAGGCGTTTGCCGCCTCGATCTCTCGATTCTCCCGCTCAGAAATTGACGCCATGCCGAACTCCTCTCTGTCGTCGTGACCTCGGTTTGCGATCCCGTTGACGGACTATTTCATCGCCGGACCCCGGGTGCTCGCTGGTCGCTACTGCATCGGCGCGTAGTCGCTTCTGGCCAGAAGCTTGTCTATAACTGCTGCGAGAGCCACCTTCTCCTCCTCGCTGAGAGCCTCGAACATCAGCCGCCTCACCGCCATGACGTGGCCGGGAGCGGCCTCCTCTATCGCAGCACGGCCCTGCGGGGTGATCACGATGAAGGCCCCGCGGCCGTCCTCGGAGCACTGCGCACGCTCCACCAGGCCACGGCGTTCCATGCGCTTGATGTGATGGGAGACCCTGCTGCGCTCCCACTGCAGCAGCCCTGCGAGCTCAGTGACCCGCACCCGGCCCTCGGGATTGTCGGTGAGGTGGACCAGGACCTCGTAGTCCGGCATCGACAAGCCGGCGTCTTGTTGCAGTTCGCGCTGCAGCGTGGAGGCCAGCTCTGCATTCAGCTTCAGCCAGCCGCGCCATAGGTGCTGCTCGCGCGCAGTCAACCATCGAACTTCGGACTCCATTTCCACCATCGTACCGGGAATAGTTGACACGTCACATAGGTTCAAGCCTTATGTACGTGACACGTCATCGATCTGGCGGCGTGACCCCTACTGCTTCAGGAGTACTCATGACCACCCCCACATCCGTCCTAACCACCCTCTCCGACCTTTCCGGCACCTATGTCCTCGACCCCGCCCACACCCGCATCGGGTTTGTGGCCCGGCACGCGATGGTGACCAAGGTCCGCGGCCAGTTCAATGAATTCGAGGGCAGCGGCGTGGTCGATGCAAGCGACTTCACCAAGTCAACCGTCACCGTGACCATTCAGGCGGCCAGCATCGACACCCGCAATGAGCAGCGCGACGCCCACCTGCGCAGCAACGACTTCCTTGCCATGGAGGAGTACCCGCTGATCACCTTCACCTCCACCGGCATCGAGCAGACTGGGCCGACCAGCGTCGAGCTAACCGGCGACCTGACCGTCAGGGGCGTTACGAACACCGTGACCATCCCGTTCGAGTTCGAGGGCGCCGCCACGGACCCGTTTGGGAACCTGCGCGTCGGATTCGAGGGCTCCGTGGTGATCAACCGCAAGGACTACGGCGTCACCTGGAACGTCGCGCTCGAGACCGGCGGCGTTCTAGTCAGTGACAAGGTCACCCTCGAGTTCGAAGTCTCCGCCATCAAGACCGCCTGATCCGGCACACGTCGCTTAGGCAGGTGGGCCCTGGCTCGTTACGCGCTACGCCACGCCAGGGCCCAAACCTAACCGCTCGGGGGTGCCGGCTCATGACTAGCGGTCAGTACTCGGCTGATAAGTGGGACCCGTTCTGCTGCCTCTGCCTTCACAGCCTTGCCTCAGCCCGTCACCCTTTTGACTCGAGGCCAACCGCGACCACGAAATCGGCCGAGAACACGAAGGAGTGAAGCATTGTCCTTCATCGATGGTTTTCGACGTGCCGTTGACGCCGATGCCAAGTGAATATGACAGCGAGTGCTCGCTCGCGAGGTCGCGGTGTTGCCATCGTCCTGGCGGTTTTCTACTCGCAGTGACGGCGTGCGCCAACCACGCATCGAAGACGATTCCGACCTCAGCCCCCAGCTCGTCAAAGGCTGGCTCGCATTCTGGGCCGCCGCCCACGGGAGTCGACAAGGTTCTTGTCATTGTCATGAGAACCGGAGCAAGGGGGAAGTTTCGGCGCACATGCCCTTCCTGATGTCTCAGGCCAGGTCTTATGGCATCGCGATGAACTATTTCGCCATTAGCCATCCATCCCTGCCGAATTACTTGGTGTTGGCCGGCGGTACCACATTTGGCATCGCCGATGACGGCGGCCCAGCCGTACACCGCCTCCGAGGTCCCTCGGTGTTCGGCCGACTGCTAGCAGCTGGCCGAACGGCCACAACGTACGCCGAAGCAATGCCCGACAACTGTTCGCGGCGCAATCACGCTATTTACGCTGTGCGGCACAATCCCTGGACCTACTTCGACGATCCGGCCGAGCGAGCCGCCTGCGAAAAGTTCGATGTTCCTCTGGGCTCGCCTACCACCGGAGCCTTGATCGACGACCTCACCGCCGGAAAACTTCCGACGTTCGGTCTCGTGGTCCCCAATCTCTGCAACGACGGGCACGATTGCTCCGCAGCCACGGCCGACGACTCGCTCCGATCATGGCTCCCGGTCATCGAAAAGGGCCGTGATTTTACGTCGCGTCGGCTGGCAATCGTCGTTACCTGGGATGAGGACGACGATCATTCCAGTAATCACATCCTGTTGGCGGTGATCCATCCCTCTTTGCAAGGCAAGGAAGTGGCGACCCGACTGGACCACTACGGGCTCTCAGCCAGTGTCGCACGCGTAAGTCGCGTTGCATCTCTTCGCAATGCGGACAAGGGAACCGACGTCCTCGCCGCCTTCGGCCTGCCACGAGACTAGGTCTGCTCGGAGGGTCCGAAGCCTCGGTGTCCCTGCAATGATCATGGTGTGATCGCCATTCGCTGCGCACGCCTCTTCACGGGTGAACGGTTCGGCGCGGAACCCGCGACCCTACTTGTCGATGGACAAAAGATCATCGGCGTCGAGCCCCGGATCCTTGAGCTGGACGAGTCGTGGGATGCCTACGACTACCCGACCGGGACTGTGCTCCCTGGACTGATCGACACGCATGTGCATCTCGTCGCCGACAACGTGGCAGGCGCATTGGATCGCGTTCCCGAACTCGGAGAGCAAGCGCTCAACGGCATCATCACCGAGAGTCTGCGGCGCCAGCTGGCCGCCGGCGTTACCACGGTTCGTGATCTTGGTGATTATCAGTACGCCGCTGTGGCGCGCCGCGACCAGCAACGCGACGGCAGGATGCAAAGGCCCGAGCCGACCATCGTGGCGTCGGGTCCGCCTCTCACGTCGGTCGCAGGACACTGCCACTACCTCGGCGGTGAGGTCGCGAACCCGAGCCAGATTTCGGCGGCGATACGCGAACGGATCGATCGGAGTGTCGATGTCGTCAAGGTGATGACGAGCGGCGGCATGCTTACGCCCGGAAGCGATGTCATGCGGACTCAGTTCACTTCAGACGATCTCCGCTCTATCGTTCAGCAGGCCCACGACGGCGGCCTGCCCGTCGCGGCCCATGCGCACGGAGTGCCTTCGATCGAGCAGTCGATCGAGGCAGAGGTTGACTGTATAGAGCATTTCAGCTGCTTGACCGACCAGGGGATCGCGTTTTCTGATGAGCTTGCGGATCGCGTCGCGGAAAGAGACATCGCCATTAGTTGTGTGATCCCGCCGCCATTAGACATCGATCCCACGGAACTACCGCCAGCGATACAGAAGCTCGCTGCGACCACCGGCCTGACGCCGCGCCAAGCGCACGAGCAACGCGCTGACATGATCAGTCGCCTGCATGCGCGAGGCGTCCGTGTCGTCGTGGGAATCGATGCCGGACTCAATCCCTGGATGGCTCACGGAAATATTCACATTGGGACGGCGCTGCTTGACGACGCAGGCCTCCCGGTTGCGCAGACTCTGGTCGCAGCCACTTCCGGGGCGGCTCGTGTCGTAGGACTCGGGCACCGGAAGGGTCTGCTACGCGAGGGGTATGACGCCGATCTGATTGTCGTCGAGGGCGACCTGCAGAGCGACCTCAACGCATTGCAACGCGTTGACTTGGTCGTGGTCGCTGGTCAGCCAGTCGGCTTCGCCAAATGACTTCTCAGCTGTCTTGCGCTGCCGTCGCAAGATCGGCGGCGAACCTGACAAGCTCACGCTGGATGCCAGGGACAGCCGCCATTGCGCCGTTCGACTCCAGAGTCAGCGGGGCGCCGGCGTAGTCAGTGCAGATCGCTCCCGCCGCGCGCGCGATAGCATGCCCCGCGACAACGTCGTACGGGTTGTTGTGGGCTAGCAGCATGCCTTGGATTTGGCCGCCTGCGAGCCATGCCCAGAGCACCGATGCAGCGCCAACGCACCGGAAGCGCAGCGCGCTACGGTGCATGGTCGCGGTCAGTTGGAGGTAGGCATCCATGCGCGCGCCACCCCGATGGAAGGCGTCGCCCATGCCGATAATTGCTTCCTCCAACGCGTCGACGTCGGCGACCGCGCCTGAGTCCACCCGTACGCCGAGGAACGGCAAGTCGATAACACCGAGCGTCGGCACGCCATCTTCCAGCAGACCGAGCATCACCCCGCATAGCGGCGACCCGGTCGCGTAGTTGATCGTCCCGTCAAGTGGATCGGCGACCCACACTCGGCCCGACTCAAGAGCCGCCCCGCCACCCTCCTCGCCGTAGAAGCCGATCTCCGGAGTCGACCCCGCGAGAGAGCGCTTCATCGCCGACTCGCTGGCCAGGTCCACCTCCGTGAGGAAGTCCTTGGCCGCCTTACCGATCCGCTTGTGTGGCCGAGTACGCCCGTCCCGCAGGATCTTGACCGCTTCGTCCACCGCGGCATGCGCCGCCGCCAGCTCTGGCCTCACGCGGGCATCCTAATTCCGAAGTCGTTCCTGCTCGCTTGACAGCCGAAGCACGATCAGAACAGTCCGCGATCGAGCCCACCATCGACTGCAAGTGTCACCCCGGTGATGTAGCTGGCCGCGTCGCTCGCCAGGAACACGACCGCGCTGGCGAGCTCCTGGGGCGTCCCATACCGGCCCAATGGCACGGTCAACGCCATGCGCCGAACAGTGTCGTCCACTGATTCGTCTCCCTGGCGCCAAATGCGCTGCGCGATGTCCCGGATTCGGTCAGTGAGAATGTGCTCTGTCGCGATGTTGTTGACCCGCACTTCGGGGGCAGCCTCTCGCGACAGGGTCTTCGCCATTCCGACGAGCGCAGGTCGCAGCGCATTGGATAGCGCGATGCCATCAATCGGTTGCTTCGCGGTGAGCGACGCCAGGTTCACGATCGATCCTCCGCCGTCCTCCCGCATGACCGGGATCGCGGCCCGACTCAGCCTAAGAGCGCTCATAAAGATCAAGTCGAAGGACTCCCGCCACTGATCGTCGGACACCTCGAGCACGCCGCCCGTGGGCGGCCCGACGGTGTTGTTGATCAGGATGTCGAGCCCACCGAGGGTCGATGTCGCCCAAGCAAAAAGCCGGTCACATTCGTGGTACCGACCGAGATCGGCAGCGAGCGCGTGCACCTCACCGCCAGCCTTCGCCATCTCGCGTGCCGCCGCCGCGATGCTCGGCTCCGAGCTCGACGTGACACAGACCCGACACTCCTCGGCCAGCAGCGACTCGGCAACAGCCCGGCCTAGCCCTCGGCTGGCGGCGGTAACCAATGCGCGTTTGCCCCGGAGGCCCAGCTCCATGACCCGATGCTAGAGCCGAGGCCGCGGCCACGGGGCCCCGGTGACATGGTGTGGATGAGCACATAGAGCCTAGGGAGGACACATGTCGCAGCCGATCGTGTACGTCGATACGTCCGAAGTTCGGCCGGGACGACTCGAGGAGCTCAAGGCCGCCATGAATGACTTGGCTCAGTTCGCGCAGGCGAACGAGCCGCAGCTGTTGGCCTACAACGTGTACTTCAGTGACGACGGGACGCGGATGAGCGTCCTACATATCAATCCGAACTCCGCCTCGCTTGAACGGCACATGAAGATTGCGGGGCCCAAGTTCCCGCCCATCGGCGAGTTCATCCGGCTTCTCGCCATCGACGTGTACGGCCGACCGGATGACGGGCTGGTAGAAGAACTCCGGCAGAAGGCAAAGATGCTCGGCAGCGGGACAGTGCGCGTACACGACTTTCATGCCGGATTTGCCCGCCTGCCTCAGGCTCAAATTCAGTAGCAGCATCCTCCTACCGCCTGTCGACAGAGTTATCAGCCGACGACCGTCGGACCGGCTTTCGTCGGCGTGATCCGGATCAAGCAGCGACCCTGTTTGATCATGGCCGTGCGGTAGTCCGCCCAGTCCGGATGCTCCCCGGAGATACCGCGGTAATACTCGACCAGCGGCTCCATCGCCTCGGGCAGGCTGACGACCTCGACGTCGCCACTGAGCTGCACCCAGTCGCCGAAGAATCTGTCATTGAGTACACACAACCACGCTCGCGGGTCGCGGCGGACGTTCAATGTCTTCATTGCGGATTCGCGAGTACTCACGACCAGACGATCCTGCGAGTCGACGCCGACGAGTACCGGTACCAACTGCGGGGTGCCGTCACGTTTCATGATTCCAAGAACGGCATGTGGGTTCTTGCGGGCGAACGCGAGTGCTTCTGCGACATCCATTTCAGCGGCAAGTCAATCAGAACTTCCGGTCATTAGGCGCGTACGACGATCAGCCAGGCGAGGTAGGCACAGTAGGCGACGACGAACAGGCCGCCTTCGATGCGGTTGATGCGGCGGCCGGAGAGGAATACCGGAACGCAGGCGATGGCCCCGGCTGCCATGAGCACAAGATCTCCTTCGAGCACCTCGGCAGGCACTTCAACCACGGTCGGAGCGAGCAGAACGGTGAGTCCGAGAATGAGCGCGAGGTTACACGCTCGACCCGAGCAGGTTGCCAAGAGCAATGTCGCGATCGCCACGCAGCGTGGAGAGCAGCGTGGTCACTAGTTGAGGCGCTGACGTGCCGATCGCCACGATGGTGAGGCCGACAATGGCATCGCTAACTCCAAGGGAGCGCGCCGCGCCGGCCGCACCACCGACAAGGAGGTCCGCTCCCACCACGATGACCACGATCCCTCCAACGAGGAAAATCAGTCGAGAACGAGCCGGCTGGCCTTATCGGCGGGCTCGGGCACCGCATACTTTGTCGAGAACTCCGCACGCAGCTGTGCCGACTCCTTCCGGCTGGTGCGAAGTATCACGAGCGTGTAGCCGACACTGGCTAGAAACAGGACGACGCCTTCGACGCGATCAAGAAAACCGTCCCGCGCCATGATGAAGACAAGCACGGAAGCGGCCGCCATGGCGGGTAGGTCGAACCGCAGAATGCGGGAGTCCAATGGGATCGGACGGATCAGTGCACTGATTCCGAGGATCAGGAGCAGATTGACCAGGTTGGTGCCGACGATATTTCCCACGGCCAATCCCGGGCTGCCCTGACGCGCGGCGTCGATGCCGACCGCCAGCTCAGGCATGCTCGTGCCTATCGACCACGGTCAGGCCAATCACGATGGGGGTGACCCCCAGCCGGCTGGCCAGGTTCGACCCGCCGCGAACAAGTAGTTCAGCTCCGGTCAGGAGCCCGGCCAAGCCGGCTATCAGTAGCAGAACACTCGACACGAGCCCACCTTGTTGGCATCAACGCCAGCACACTAGCCACGATCGCGGTAGCGACGGATGCCACCGAAAGATCTACACCCAAATGTCTCTTGCAGGGACCCAGCCTGTGGCTCAGTCGCGGAGCCTGACCATAAACCGATCCAGGTCATAGCCCTGGGAGACCGGGTTCCAGCGCACTCGGGGCGGGGCGGCCGCCACGACATCATGGGACAGGAGCCGGTGCAGAAAAATGTCACTCTCCAAGATCGCGAGTGGTCCGCCAGGGCACCGGTGGTGGCCGTCGCCGAAGCTCAGTAGCACCGGAGGCACCGAAGGCGGCAGCTCCCGACCAGGGCAAAGCGCGTCCGGATTCTCACCCACCATGGCAGGGTCGGCATTGGCCCGCCGCAGCTGCAGCTCGATCCTTTCGTCTGGAGCGATGGTCACCGGTCGGGATTCCGTCTCCACGGTGATCGGCTCCCGGGCCGTGCGCCGGAGCTCACCGACCACGGGTTCCAGCCGGAGGATCTCGTGCAAGATGGCCTCCCGTTCGGCCCGCTCAGCGATCAGATAGCGGGTCCGGAGGTCCGAGTCGTCTAGCAGGTGCCAGGCCGCCACGGTGATGAACTCCCGCGTGGTAGCCATGCCAGCGGCCGCGTACGTCATGGCCTCGGTGAGGATCTCGAGATCGCTGAAGCCCTGCTGCAACAGCTGGCTGATCACATCAGCAGATGGGCGACGACGGCGCGCCCGGATCGCCGGCTTCACGTCAAGGTAGTAGAACCGCAGCAGCGCACTCCTCGCTCGCACCATGTGCAGTAGCCCGGCAGGGCCGCGGTCGCGCGCCAGCGGGTCACCCTCGAAGAAGGTGCCGAGGCGAGCACTCATGCCGCGTACCGACGAGTTGGTCAGACCGACGATCCGGCCAGCCACCTGCACCGCCAACCGCATCGACAGCCGGCTCAAGTCGACCTCCCTGTCAACGCGCAGCCGGTTGAGCATCGCGTCGCACAGGCCAGCGATCCACGGCTGATAGCCCTCGATCACGGCCGGAGCGAAGAAGCGCGCCGAGGCGCGACGTTGAGCCCGGTGCTGGCTTCCTTCCTGGTAAAGGATCGGCGGGCGCATCTTGTACCGGTTGATCCCTCCGGCGCCAAACCCGGCCTGACGGGTAGCGTCAGGAGCTCGCAGGATCTGCCGGGCGACCGAGAAGGATCGGACCACCCAATGCCCGTCTGGCGCGTCCGGGACCCACTCCACGTCCGGTCCCCGCCGTACCCCATCAGGCTCGAGCTTGCGGGTCGAGCAACCAGTGATCACGAACTCAAGTCTGCCCGGCCGACTGCTCTACCTCAGTAATGGGGCTGCCGGCAAAGACCTTCTTGGCCTGCGGATATCCCCGGCTCATTCTTGATCGGCATTCCGAACCAGAGCTAGCCACCTGGATTGACCGTATCTCTTGATCGCTGCCAGAGTCGTTTCATGACCGCCACCGTTGAGTCGTTCATCCAGGAGTACGCCGCAGGTATAGCGATCATGATCCGGACGCAGTCACCGAACTCTGCCTCTATCCCTTCTTGGCGATCCGCGGCGGCGAACCTATTCACCTGCCTGATCGTGACGCGGTCCATGATCACTTCGCGACGATCATGGAGACATATCGAGGAGGCGGAGCAGCCACCTGGACGCCCGTAGCGATCGACACTCGTCGGCTTGGTGAGCACGCGGCATTCGCGACTGTGCGGTGGAATGCGTTGGATGCCGATGGGACTGTGGTTCGTGATACGGAGACGACGTATCACTTGCTCACCAATTCAAATGGCTGGCGCTTTCTCTCGTACACAAATCATTTTTGAAGACCTGGTCGTGGAGCTGTACGTCTTCGCGCTTCTGCAAGCTGCAGGCCCAAGGACCGATCTCCGCGTTGCTCAGCTGCTCAGCCTGGATTCCTGATGGGCTTGCTCACTACGACGACTTCGTCGGAGTCACCGCCGACAAACTCATCACAGAGCGCCTGTGACGCCGTGAAACCCTCTTGGAACCCGGGGCTGGCCTTCCAGGCATCACGGGAGGCAGCGTTGTCCCATTCAGATATCGAAGTGAACAGGTTCGGATCACTGAGCGAGCGAAGCAGTTTCGCGTGATGAAAGCCAGGGACAGGAGCACTGCTTTGAGTGAGCCACTCGTCCCACTGCTGGATGAACTCCTCGGTCTTGCCATCCTTGACCCGCCAATGACCCGATGCCCACGAGCGTTCGCCCATCGTGCGCTCCTCTCCCTTTCCATTCCAGTTCCATTCCAGCGGCTGCTCTCTTTCTACACAGCGCTCAGGCGGCAGGCTAGATCTCACGTTCCCGTTGCGGCCAGGCAGTGACATCGGCCGCCAAATCCATGCCTCCATGTAGGGGTAGGCGGTAGGTCGGCCAAGTCTGCAACCTACGTGAACGTAGATTGCTGACGGTCTGCATGGGTTGCAATCTGTGCAGACGGTGAGGAACCTACGTGTACGTAGGTTCCGACCAGGCCAACTGCGCCGCTGACCATCACGACCGTGGTCTTGCCCGCGCCGTTCGTGCCGAGCAGGGCGAAGATGCTGCCCCGCGCCACGTCGAAGGCGACACGACGCTACACATTCAGTTCCTTGTACGCTTCTCCAGGCCCTGCACCTGGATCGGTGTCTCCGGAATCATTCCTGTGTCCTCGCTCCGCATCCTCGATGGCCTTGGTCAGACGTGCGCGTTCCTTGTCGATCCACTGTGTGCCGGTGTACGCCTGAGCGAAGGTCTCGGCGAACTCGACCGGGTCGTCGCCGACGATCTCGCGCACCGGCGTCCCATCGGCGGCAGCCCGCTCCCAGAGGTCGGCGAAGTCGCCGAGCATCGTGAGTGCGGTCTCACCATCCGTGACGCCCCCGTAGTACAGGAAGTACCGCTGGAGCGCTTTCGCGACGCTGCCGTACGGTTCGGGAAGGGCCCCGATACGGGCCTTGTACTGCTTATACTGCTTCTTCTGCTCGAGTGAACCGGTGAGGGTCTCGACCCACTTTGCGGCCATAATCACTTCTCTCCTTCGTGGAGCTTTTCGATACGTTCAGCGAGGAAGCTCCACGACCTCCAGAACTCTTCGAGGTAGTCCTGCCCTTGCGCGTTAAGGGAGTACACCTTGCGCGGCGGCCCCTTCTCGGACGGGATCTTCTCCACGTCGACGAAGCCGCGCTGCTCGATCCGGACTAGCAGCGCGTAGACGGTGCCCTCTGCGATATCGGCGAAGCCCTGCTCCCGCAAGCTCGCGGTGATCTCGTAGCCGTACGCGGGCCGCACAGACAAGATCGCGAGGACGATGCCCTCCAGCGTGCCCTTGAGCATCTCCGTCATCTGCTTGACCACGGAACGCCTCCTCGAACTACTCAGTGTTACTGACTACCGGTAGATAGTATCACTGAATAGTGGCGGCACAAGCTCCGCGCCGTCGGGGATCTTGGTGGACTTCGACGAACGCCTAGTGGCCCGCGCCGGCCATGTCATTCCGGATGAAGCATGGTCCCGGTTGCCGCCAATATGCTCCTACCCGTCGGGTCGACCAGCTTCCGTGCAGCGATTGCCCGGGACTCATCCGAGGACTGATAGCGCAGCGCGGGGGACGGGTCAGCCGCAATTTCGCGGATCACGTCGCCGACTGATTCGGCGGACTGGCCAGCGGCGCCGAGCGCAGCCATTCGTCGGTTGTATCGGTTGATGAGTTCTCCGTACGGATCGTCGTCGCTGATGTTGTCGACATGTCCGCCGACATTGGCGAAGAAGGCAGTTCGCACCGGACCCGGTTCCAGCACTGAGATGTACACGCCGAACTCGCGCATCACCGTGGCCAGGCTTTCCATGAGGCCCTCGACGGCGAACTTAGCGGCGTTGTAGGCGTCGCTGAACGGCAGAGCCACAACGCCGTTCATACTCGTCACGGTGATGACCCGGCCGGCCCCGGCAGCGCGCATGGCAGGCAACACGGCTTTGGTGACGCGCGCGACTCCGAAAAAATTGAGCTCCATTGCCTGCGACAGCTCACCCATCGTGAGCTGTTCCAACGTTCCGCGATGTCCGGCGCCGGCGTTGTTGA
>Ga0111539_10001728_pt1 | contig 29076 bp, 23 predicted proteins | sample RhiMethybrSRZTD1_FD_79667 | JGI IMG/M metagenome (GOLD analysis project Ga0111539, IMG submission 79667) | Populus rhizosphere microbial communities from Tennessee, USA - Rhizosphere MetaG P. TD hybrid SRZTD1 (version 2) (version 2) | ecosystem: Host-associated > Plants > Roots > Rhizosphere >...
AAAAATAGGTTCCGGTGGGATGAAGTCAAGGCGCACCGTCCTGCGCTGAAAAGCGGTTACGGGATCGCGATCAGCGGGCGGGCAGGAGCGTCCGCAGGGCGGGATCGGCGGTGAAGACCCCGGGATCGACCCCGGCGGCGACGGCGGCCTCCACCTCCGCGGCCGCCTCCGGGCGTCTCCCCGCCTCCAGGAGGATGCGGGCCGCTTCCACGCGGGCGTCGGCGCACGCCGGGTCGGCGCCGGCCGCCGCGCGCGCGGCGGCGAGCGCCCCCTCCTGATCGCCGGTCGCGCGCAGCACGCGCGCCTCCGCCAGGCCGGCGCGGCAGGAGACCGGGGCGATCTCGAAGGCGCGGCGGGCCTCGGCACGGGCCTGATCGGGGAGCCCGCGCGCCAGCAGCAGGAGGGCGAGATCGGCGCGCCAGTCCACGCGTCCCGGGGCGAGGCGCAGGGCGCCGCGATAGTCGGCGATGGCCGGATCGATCCGCCGCCGCGCGGCGTGCAGTGCGGCCCGGGCCGCGAGCGACTCGGGCGGCAGCGGGCCGGCGCGCTCCGCCCGCTCCCACTCCTCGAGCGCCCCGGTTTCATCCCCGGCGCGCAGGCGCAGGAGCGCCAGACCGGCCCGCGCCGCGCCGAATCCGGAATCGATGCCGAGCGCCGCCTCGAACGCGGCGCGCGCTCCGGCATCGTCCCCCGCCTGCGATCGCGCCAGCCCGAGGTCGTATTGCAGTGGCGCGCTCCACGGCGCGCGGCGGCAGGCGTCCTCGAGGAGCGGCACGGCGCTCTCCGGCCGTCCGGTCAGCGCGAGGAGGAGCGCGGCCCCGGTCTCTCCGGTCGGGATCTCGCGCCGCGGCAGGAGACGGCGGAGCGGGGCGGGGATCGGATCCCGTTCGCGCCCCCGCGCCGCGGCGGCTTCGGCTTCGGCGAGGAGCCGCGGCGCCGGCGCGTCGAGATCGGCGTCCGCGGCCGGCCCGCCCGCCTCGCCGGCGCGACGCAGGAAGAGGGCCGACTCGAGATCGACGTGGACCAGCCGCCAGGCCGGGGACGCCGCAAGGTGTCGCAGGAGCGGCGCGGCATCGACGGCGCTGCGGTGGCTCCAGAGGACCAGGCCGATGTCACGGGCGCGCGCCTCGGCCTCGAAACGGACCGGGTCCGCGAGCGCCTGCAGCCAGGTCGCGAACAGGGCCTCGGTGTGGACCTCCAACCTGCCGTCGATGTACGTGCGCCGCTCCGGCCACCAGCGCCAGGCGAGGTAACCGCCGTCGGCGAGATCGTGGAACGCCTCTCCCTGCGGCCGCAGCGTCTCGACCAGTCCCGCGGAGGTCTCCGGAAAGACGTCCGGCGCCAGGCCGGTCCCGAAGGAGCGCTGCGTGCCGTCGCGCGCGTAGAAACGATTCGACACCACATCGACGAGGAGCGCCACCGCGGCGCATCCGCAGACCCCCGCCGCGACCACGCGGACCACACGTCTGCGCCGCTCTCCGTCCCGCTCCCCCCCCAGGCGCAGCGCGACCGCGCCCCAGACGGAGGCCGCCGCCGGCGCGGCGCACGGGATCGCGACGAGTGCGAGGAGCGGCATGTTGCGGCGGGCGAGCAGGGCCAGCGCGGCGAACGCGGCCAGGAGCAGCCGGTCCGACGCCTCCATGCCGCGCCGGCCCCCGAAGGCCGCCACCGCGATCAGGACGATCAGGACGGTCAGCCCGCCGACCGAGGCGGTCGCCCCCACGCCCCCGAAGGGCGACTGGAACTCGGCGATGCGCCGGGCGAACAGGGTCTCCCCGGACACCCGCTCGAACAGCAGCGTCCGCAGCAGTCCCCAGCTCTGCCAGCCGTAGGGGGTGAGGAGCGTCGCCGCCGCGGAGGCGGCGGTCGCCCCCCCGAGCCGGGCCATCTCCTCGCGCGGCCGGCGTCCGAGGGCGTCGCCGGCGAGGACCAGGACCATCGCCGCGAGCCCGGCGGCATAGAGGCTGTGCGCGTTCGCCCAGATCGCGATGAGGACCGGAAGGACGAAGAGCAGGCGGGGGCTCCGCCGGCGCTCCCCGAGGATCAGCAGCAGCAGGGCCAGGAAGAGGAACGACAGCATCTCCGGCCGGAGCGTGAACCGCTCCTGCGCCGCGACCACTCCCGGAAGCGCCAGGATCGGCGCCGCCAGCGTGACGCGGCGCCGGCCCGCCGCGACGAGCGCGAGGGCGAAGGCCGACGTGACGATCGCCGTCTTGAGGACGTCGAGGAGCGGGAAGCCGCCGGCAGCGTGCGCGGCGGCGGCGCCGGCCTGGAAGAGCCACTGCAGATCGACCCACGGCCGCCCGGCGGAGGTAAAGGTGAATTCGTCCACGCGCGGAACGCGGCCGGTCGCGAGGATCCGCTCCCCCGCCAGGAGATGCCAGAAGAAATCCACCTCCGCGAGGGGCGTCAGGCAGAACGCCGCCGTCAGGGCCAGCACCAGCCCGCATACGACCCGTCGCAAATTCATCCGGGCGGGGCGGCCAGAAACAGACTCAGCGAGGCATCACCGTGCCGATAGGAGCGGCCGGGCGTGAGCCCGGGCACGTCGGCGGCGGACGGCACGCGGCCAGTGCGGTGCTCCAGCACGAGCACCCCCTTCGGGGCGACCGCGCGCGCGGCCCGGGGCAGGACATCACCGAGGTCGAGGTCCCACGGAGGATCGAGGAACACCACCTCGAAGCGGTCCCCCCGCTCCGCCAGGCGCGCCAGCGCCCGACCGGCCCCCATCTCGAGGATCTCCCCCGCCGGGCCTCCGAGGAGGCGCAGGTTCTCGGCCGTCGCTCGCGCGGCGCGCCGATCCGCCTCGACGAAGACGGCGCGTGCCGCCCCCCGGCTCAACGCCTCGAGACCGACCGCCCCGGTGCCGGCGAAAAGGTCCAGAAAGGCGCAACCGGGCACGCGCGCGCCGAGAACGTCGAAGAGGGCTTCGCGGACGCGGGACGACGTCGGGCGGACTCCCGGCACCGACTCCCCCCGCAGCCGGCGGCCACGCATGGCACCGCCGAGGATCCTCAGCCCGGCCACGACCGGCCGGAGCGCCGCGCGGCCGCGCGCCCTGGGGCGAGGCTGCTCACGAAGGGGACTATACACCGCGCCCGCGGCCCTACCTTTTCTTGACTTGCCCGCGACCGGCCGGTAGCATTCCGCGGCCCGGGGGGGCTCCAGCAGGAGATTGATGCCTCGTCCACACCGGCGGCCGGCGGCGCCGGTCGTCATCGCCGCGATCGTCCTGTCCGGTGTGCTCGGCCCCGCGTCGGAGGCCCGGCCGCTGTTCCAGCCGCGCCCCGGCGCGATCGATCGCCCGCTGGCCATCGCCACGGCGGACTTCGACCGGGACGGCCGCGACGACCTGGCCATCGCGCGCTACCAGGCGGCAGTCGTCGAGATCCTCCTTGGCCAGCCGGACGGCACCTTCCTCCCGGCTGCCACGAGCCCGGTGGGGGTCGGCACCACCACCTTCTCGACGCCGACCACCGGCCCCCAGGATCTGATCGTCGCCGATCTGAATCCGCTGGACGTCGACGGCGACACCATCCCGAACGCCAGCGACAACTGCCCCAACGTCCCGAACGGTCCGGACGCGACCGCCGGCTCGCAGCTCGACACCAACATGAACGGGATCGGGGACGCGTGCGAAATCCTCGGGGATACGGACATGGACGGCGCCGTCGACGACCCGATCGACACCGACGGCGACGGGGTGTTCGATTACGACCCCATGACGCCGCGCCTCGACAACTGCCCGAAGCGCGCGAATCCGGGGCAGGAGGACACCGAGACCGCCAAGGGCCCGGACGGGCAGTGCGGCACGCCCGACGACAACACGCTTCTGTACGGGCCGGACGCCCAATGCGGCACCGCCGACGACCGCACCGGGGATCGCGTCGGCGACGCGTGCGCCGCCAGTCCCGACCTGCTGATCCTGACCAACTCGATCGGCGGCGGATCGACGCTCGGGCTCGTGCGCGTGCGGGTGAACGACGGCTCCGGCGGGTTTCTCAATCCCGATCTGATCACCCCCCCCTCCTACGTCACCGGCGTCGGACCGGGACAGGCGATCCTCGCCGACGTCAGCGGCGACAAGGTGGCGGACCTGGTGGTCGCCAACGTCCCCATCGATCTCGTGCAGGTGTTCCTGGGGATCGGCAACGCGCAGTTCACCGGCGGATCGATCCTGACGGCCGGGGACGGCCCGCAGGCGATCGTCGCGGCCGACATCGACAATGACAACGACCTCGATCTGATCACCGCCAACAGCCTCGCCGGAACGCTGTCGCTCTTCCGCAACGCTGCGGGGGCGCTGCCCACCACCCCGACCGAGACATTCACGACCGACCTCCACCCGGCGGTGCTCCTCACGGGGAACCTGAACGGCGATCTGTTCGCCGACGTCGTCGTCCTGACCCAGGGGACGCTCCTGTGTTCCGGCGGCCCGCGCAACCATATGACCTGCAAGACCGACGCGGAGTGTGACGACCCCGCGACCATGGATGATGATCTGGACGGCACCTGCACCGGCGTCCCGGAGGGGGGCATCCAGGTGTTCCTCGGCGCTCCCGCCACCGCACCGGCGGGCCTGGCTCCGTTGCCGTTCATGAGCCTCGGACCGAACCACCAGCCGCGCGCCGGGGCGCTGCGCGACCTGGACGGAGACGGCCGTCTCGATCTGTCGATCGCCGATTTCACCGCCGGCGAGGTCCGGCTCCTTCCCGGCAACGGGGACGGGACGTTCGGCACCACTGTGCTCCTCCCGATCGGTGGGACCCCGGCCGATCTCGCCTTCCTGACCCTCACCACGTCGACGGATCTCGCCGTGCTCGACACGGACGCCGACCGGGTCGACCTCTTCGAGCGGACCTCCGGCCTCTCCTACACCGCCGCCACCGCCACCCCGGCCTCGGCGTGGCGCGACACGACCGGCATGGCGCTCATCGCCGCCGACGGTCTGGTGGGATTCGACATCGTCCTCCTGCAGCGGGAGAAGGCCCGTCTCGACGTCCTGAGCGGCATCGGCGACAACTCGTTCCGCGTCACACCGAGCGTGCTGCCGGAAGGGGCGGCCGTTGGCAGCGCCCTCGTGTCCGCCGACTTCCGCCAGGACGGACGCCCGGATCTGGCGATCCTCGACGACGTCGACGACACCGTCACGGTGTTCACCGGTGAGCTCACCGGCCTCCTGGACGAGCGCGACACCGTGAGCGTCGAGGCCGGCGCCACGCGGGTGGACGCGACGCCCTTGTACGAGTCGATCGACGACTACGACCGGGACGGCGTCCCGAACGTCCTCGACGACTGCCCCGCCGTCTACAACCCGCCGGGCTGCAAGGTGGGCGACGCCGCATGCGCGCTGGTGACGCCGCTCGTCTGTACCGACGACGCGCTCGCCCCGTTCGACTGCGCCGGTGCTCTGCAGATGGACCCCGCAACAGGGCAGTGCGACTCGGATCGCAACGGCATCGGCGATCACTGCCAGGTGCTGGGGGCGGCGGAGGCGACGCCGGAGACCTGCTTCGCGGTCGACTCCGATTTCGACCTCAAGGCGGACTACGATCTGAACGCGCTGAAGAAGACCACGGCCGGGGCGCTCGATTTCGACGGGGACGGGACCGCCAATACGGACGACAACTGCCCCACCTTCGCCTCCACCGACCTGACCGACCTCAACGGCAACGGGGTCGGGGACGTCTGCGAAACCCTCGGGGCCAACGGCATCCCCCTCGACCCGGACGGGGACCTCGTTCCGACCTGGGACCCGGATCCACCCGGCCCGACGCCGCCCTTCCTCCGTGACAACTGTCCGCTCGTCGCCAATCCCGGACAGGAGGACAACGACAACGACGGCGTCGGCAATGCCTGCATCATCCACGCGGCGCTCGACGACTGTCCGCACACCACCAACTCCAACCAGGCGGACAGCGACGGCGACCGCATCGGCGACGCATGCGCCACCGCCCCCCAGGATCTCTTCCTGCCGCATCCCGCGTCCGGGGACATCGAAGTGCTCCAGGGGGACGGCACCGGCGCCCTCCGACCCGGGCCGCTCTCGCCGCTCATGGGGTTCTCCGCGCCCCGCGCCGTCCGCTCGGGGCACTTCACGCTCGCGTGCACACCAACGGGGGCGTTCTGCCAGGACCGGGTCGACACCGCGATCTTCGATCTCGCGGTGGCCGACGCCGGCACGCTCGGCAATCCCTCGGACGGCGCGGTCGTCATGCTCTCTGGCGCCGCAGGGCTCACCCCGATGGCGCCGATCCCGGTGACGGGAGACCCATCGGCGCTCTTGCGCTCCCAGGAGCAGGGGGTCTGTCCGAACGCCGGCAGCCCCACAACGCCGCTCCTGCGCTTCGACAGCGACTCGAAATCGGACCTGCTGATCGCCCTCGGGACCGCGGATTCGACGCTGAGCGTCCTCATCCCGAGCAACCAGAACTATCTCAACCCCGCCCTCTCCCCCCTGGTGCGGCCGGTGGCGTTCAGCACCCCGCTGCCGGTGACCGGGGCCCTGCAGGACGTGGTGCTGGCGAACGTGAACCAGGACCTGCTCCAGGACCTCGTGGCGATCTCGACGAGCGGCGGAAAGACCAAGGTCACGCCGTTCATCGGGCTCGGCAACGGCCTGTTCTTCACCGACCCCACGCTCGCCACGACGGGCCTGCCGTTCAATGCCACGCGGCTGCAGAGCGCCAACGTCGACATCAAGACCGATGTCTTCTATCCGGACCTCGTCCTCTTCGAAGACCGCGACCTGGCCCCCTTCTCGCTTTTCAACACGCTGCGGGAGCGGTCCGACATCGACGGTTCCGGCCGGGTGGACGGCTACGACCTGGCGCTCCTGGCGGCGTCGTTCGGAGCGGCGCGCGGCGAGGACTTCACGCTCCTTCCGGACGCCACCTTCTCCCGCAACATGAGCGATCCGAACCAGGTGATTCTCCGGACCGGGGCGGCGGTCCCGGGACAGGAACTACCGGATTCCGCCGGGGACTGCAACGCGAGATTCGACGCCGGGAACGGCCGTTACGGTGTCCCGGTGGACATCAACCTGGACGGCATCATCGACGGCGTGGATTTGGCTCTTCTGGCGGGCCGCTTCGGGTCGAGCCCGCGCTAGGAGCCTGTCCGAGTCTTGGCATGGGCCGCGCCGCTCAGTCGTCCTCCGGCCACATGTTGTAGTAGAAGCAGCCGGTCACCCCTTCGCGCTCCTCGGTGAACTCGGACGGAAGCGGCGGGAGCGCGCTGCTCGCGCGCAGGGCGTCGCTCGCCGCCTTGGTGTAGGGGCGATGGTCGGAGGGCTTGAGGACGTCCACCGCGGAGATGGTGCCGTCCCGCTCGATGACGAAGTGCTGGCAGGTGTAGCCCGGGACCCGCCCGTCGCTCGACAGGATCGGCTCCCGCTGCAGCCAGTTCTCGCGGATGATGACGTAGATCTTCCGGCCGTAGTCGCCCCAGGGAAACCCTTTGGTGTCGAACGACAGGGTCCCCTGCATGCCTCCCTTGAACCACCCGGGATTGTCGAAGTGGAACTTCTCCTCGGACTGCTCGCGCAGGCTCGGCAGACGGGAGGCCGCGGAACCGCCCGCGGCGCCCCCCGCGCCCGTTGCGGGTCGCCGGCCTGCGGCGGATCCCGGCGTCGCCTGGGCTCGCTGGCCCGCCCCGGTTCCCGCCGGTGGCGTCTCCTGCCCCTCCTTCGGGGCCTGGTCCGTCGCAGCCTCGCCGGGTTTCTCCGCGTCGCCGTCCCCCGGCGCCTCGGGCCCCGCGCCGCGCCCCGGGATGTCCTTCGAGGCCAGCTGATCGGTCTTCGGCTCGGGGGCCTCCGTCGGCTCCTTCCCGGCGGCGATCCGCGGATCCGGCCGGACCCGGTCGCGCGTGTCCCCCTGCGCATGCGGATCGCGGGTGAGCGTCTTCGCATCCGGAGGGGTCGGCATCTCCTGGCGCGCGATCCGATCGCGATCCGACAGGTGCGCGGCGTTCGGGTTCTTCTTCGGCTGGGCGTCCTCGGGCACTTTGACATACGCGAACTTCAGCGGGATCGGCGGGATCGGCTTTGGCCGCTCCGGCGCAGGCGGGGAGACGGATGGCATCGGCGTGGCCTGCGCTGTGGGCGCGGGGGCCGGCGGCCGGGCGGCGTGCGCCCGGAGCCAGCGGGCGATCGGCTCCGGGAGCCCCTCCAGCCCGCGCAGGAAGAGGAACAGCAGGAGCGCGTGCACGAGCATCGACGCGCCGATCGCCTCGGCGCGCGACACCCGCCGTACGGGAGCCTCCGGCGGCTCGTTGAGGGACAGGATGTCCATGCGATGCTCGGTTCTCCGCGGCGGCGGTCAGAGCGCGCGCGCCAGGGCGTTGAACTCGCGCCGGAGCGGGTGCAGATCGCGATCGCGGTGCACCGGGTGCCCCCGGTTCGTGAGCAGCACCGCGATCCGGTCCGCGACGGGATCGATCCACAGGGAGGTCCCGGTGAAGCCGGTGTGGCCGAACGCCCGCGGCGACAGCGCCGGCCCGGCGGAGCAGCCCGGCGTCGTCGCGAGCTGGAACCCCACCGCGCGTGCCTGGTTCAGACCCGGCGTGAAGTCATGTCCGAACAGGGCGCGCTCCCTTTCGCCCAGGAACTCCGCGCCTCCCGGCAGAAAGACCCGCGCCAGGGACCAGACCGCCCGTGCCGTCCCGAACAGCCCCGCGTTGCCGGCGATGCCGCCGAGACTCCACGCATTGTGATCGTGCACGTCGCCCCAGATCAGATCCCGCCGCCAGTCATTGTATCCGTCGGCCAGAGGACCGGCGAGGGAGCGCTCGTGGACGTTGCCGGTCTCGGTCGCCGCGATCCGCCGCCGCTCCTTGGGATCGGGCCGGTAGCCGAGGTCGTCGATGCCGAGCGGCCCGGTGACCAGCGTTTCGAAGAGCCGATCGAGGGGCGCGCCTCCGGCCCGCTCGATCGCGAAGCCGGCCAGCAGATAGTTGGGGCACGAGTAGGTGACGGCCAGGAGCGGTGGATGGGCCGGCGACGCGCCGGCAACGAAGGCGATCCGCCCGGGGACGTCCTGCGCCCGGGCGTAGAGGGGCAGCCAGGCCGCGATCCCGGAGCGGTGTGTGAGCAGGTCGAGCACCGTCAGCGATGGGGCGTCGCCGGCCGGCCGCCACTCGGGGAGCCAGCGATCGACGCGATCCTCGAGGCGCAGCCGTCCCAGGGACTGCAGACGGACCGCCACGAGCGCCGTGGCCAGCGGCTTGGTGAGCGACGCCAGGTCGTAGAGCGTCCGCGGCGACGCCGGGATACGGTCCGGCACGACGGCGGCGTCCCCGGCCGCCCCTTCGGCGAGGAGCCTCCGGGCGTCCCCCACCGCCCAGGCCGCGCCCGGGAAGGCGTCCTCGCGGACCTTCCCGGCCAGCCAGGCGTCGAGGCCCGCGGCGCTCATGGCGCCGCCGCGGCGGCCGCCTGCTCCCGGATCCGCTCCAGCACCTGGTGGGCGGCGCGCAGCGCCAGGAGCCCCTCGTCCCCCCCGACGATCGGCGCCTCCTCCCCGCGGGCGCGCGCCGCGAAGGCGCGCAGCTCCACGGCGAGCGGCTCCTCCGTCTCCGCCGACAGCGGCTCGCGGACGATCTCCGGCGCCCCGGCCTGCGTTCGCACCGTGTAACGCCAGCCCTCCTGGCGCGCGCAATCGACCGACAGGTACGCGTCGTCCTCGAACAGGCGCAGCTTGCGCACGCGCTCGGCGCTGATCCGGCTGGCGGTGAGGTTGGCAACGCACCCACCCTCGAACGTCAGGCGCGCGTTGGCGATGTCGACCTTGTCGGTGAGGGCGCGCACACCGATCGCCTCGACCGAGGCGAGGGGACGGCGCACCAGCGCCTGCACCACGTCGAGGTCGTGGATCATCAGGTCGAGGACGACGTCGACGTCGGTGCTGCGGGCGCTGAAGACTCCGAGCCGGTGCCCCTCGATGAAACGCGGCCGGCGCACGCGCGCGAGCAGCGCCCGCACGACCGGGTTGAAGCGCTCGGTGTGCCCGACCGCGAGGCACAGGCCGCGCCGCCGCGCCGCTTCGATCAGGTGCTCCGCCTCCGGGATCGTGGCGGTCATCGGCTTCTCCACCAGCACGTGCCAGCCGCGCGCCAGGCATGCGGTGGCGAGGCGCGCGTGGTCCACGGTTGGGGCCGCGATGGTGACCGCGTCGAGATCCCCCGGCAGATCGTCCGGGCCGGAACAGGCGGCGACGCCGTGCTTCTCCGCCACCTCCCGGGCGCGTTCCGCGCGGCGATCGGCGACCGCGACGAGATGGACGCCGGGGAGCCCGGCGAGGATGCGGGCGTGGTGCTGCCCGAGGCTCCCGACGCCGATGACCGCAGCGCGGAGCGGCGCGGCCCCACGTGGCGCCGACCCCGCGGCGGTCAGCGGATCACCCCCCGCTCGCTCCGGGCGATGAAGTCGGCGAGGAGGGCCACCTCCTCGAACTCCCCCAGCTCGGCGCGCACCTTCGTGAGCGCCTCCTCCTGCGCCAGGTGCGCGCGGAACAGCAGCCGGTAGGCCTGCTTGAGCGCCTGGATGGTCGCGGCCGGCACCCCCTTGCGCTCGAGCCCGACGACGTTGATCCCGAAAGCCTTGGCGCGGTTCCCCACCGTGAGCACATAGGGGGCGGCGTCCTGCGTGAGCACGGAGTAGCCGCCGATGTAGGACTGGCGGCCGACGCGGCAGAACTGGTGCACCCCGGAGAAGGCGCCGATGGTGGCGCCGTCCTCGACGGTGACGTGCCCGGCGAGCGTGGCGGCGTTGGCGAAGATGACGCGGTCCCCGACGCGGCAGTCGTGCGCCACGTGGGTGCCGGTCATGAGCAGGTTGTCGGATCCGAGGCGCGTCACCCCGCCTCCCCCCTGGGTGCCGCGGTGCAATGTCACCGCCTCGCGCAGCGTGTTGCGATCGCCGATCTCGAGGGTGGTGGGCTCGCCACCGTACTTCAGGTCCTGGGGCTCCATGCCGACGCAGGCGAACGGGAAGATCCGGTTCCCCTCCCCGATCGTCGTCGGCCCCTCGACGACGACGTGCGGGTGGAGCACCGTCCCGGCGCCGATGCGCACGCCGGCGCCGACGACGCAGAAGGCACCGATGGCGACGTCGGGGGCGATCGTCGCCCCGGCGTCGATCTGGGCGGTCGGATGGATGCGCGGGACGCGGCTCACGGCGCGCTCCCGGGAGCGGGGGCCGGCCGGTCCACGAGGCTCGACAGGAGCTGCGCCTCGGCCACGAGGGTCTTCTCCACGTACGCTTCGCCGCGCAGCAGGGCCGAGCGGGCCCGGAGCTTCAGGACCTCCACCTCGAAACGCAGCACGTCGCCGGGGACGACCGGTCGGCGGAAGCGGGCCGCGTCGATGCCGGCGAAGTAGACGAGCTTGGAGGCGCGATCCGGGACCGCGCGCAGCAGCAGGACCGCCCCGACCTGCGCCATCGCCTCCACGATGAGGACGCCGGGCATCACCGGCGCTCCCGGGAAATGCCCGGTGAAGAACGGCTCGTTGTATGTGACGTTCTTGATCCCGACGCAGCGCTTCCCCTCCTCCACCGAGAGGATCCGGTCGACCAGGAGGAACGGCGATCGGTGCGGCAGCACCGACAGGATCGTCTGGATGTCGAGGATCGTGCCCCCGGATTCCATGTTGCGGTCCTCCTTCAACGTGTTCCTCCTTTGCGGCGCGTCGGCCGTCCCCTCTTCCGTGCCGTCCCCGGCGCGGGGCGGCGCGGGGCCGCGGCCGCCGCCTCGAGCGCCTGCAATCGGCGCAGGAGGAGCGGCAGCCGGCGCAGCGCCGCCTGGGCCCGCTTCCATTCCCGGTGATCGACCGCCGGGTGGCCGACCACGAACGCCCCGTCCGGGACGTCTGCGAGAGCGGCCGACTTCGCGCCGACGATCGCCTTTGCGCCGATTTTCAGGTGTCCCGCCACGCCCGCCTGCCCGGCGAGGATCACCCCCGGCCCGAGCCGCGTGCTCCCGGCGATCCCCGACTGCGCCACGAGCACCGCGCCGGGTCCGATGGTGACGTTGTGGCCGATCTGCACCAGGTTGTCGATCCGCGCGCCCCGCCCGACGACCGTGGCGCCGAAGGTGGCGCGGTCGATCGTGGTGCCGGCGCCGATCTCGACGTCGTCCTCGACGCGCACGATTCCAATCTGAGGAATCTTGGCGCGTCCGCCGGACTCCTCCCCGAAGCCGAATCCGTCGCTGCCGATGACCGCCCCCGCGTGGATCACGACGCGCGCCCCGACGACGCAGCCCGGGTAGATCACCACGCGGGGATAGAGAACGCTCGCGGGGCCGACCGTGACGTCGTCCCCGAGGGTGACGCCGGCCATCAGCACGGCGCCGTCGCCGACCTCGGTGCGGGCGCCGAGGACCACGAACGGCCCCACCGTCACCCCCTCGCCGAGGCGCGCGGTCGCGTCGACGAACGCCAGGGGGCTGACCGTGCCGGACGCGGCGGTGGGCGGGTGGAAGAGGCCGATCACCGCCGCCAGCGCCGTGTACGGCTGATCGACCAGGAGCAGGTCGCGTCCGGTCACATCCTCGCCGGTCTTGACGATCAGCGCGGCGGCGCGGCTCGCCGCCGCGGCCTCGCGGTAGCGCGGGTGCGCCAGGAAGCTGAGATCGTCGGGCCCGGCGCTGTCGAGCGGCTGCACGCCGAGGATCGGTCGGCCGGGGTCTCCGCGCACCTCGCCCCCGACCCGCGCCGCGATCTCGGAGAGCGTGTAGCGGGGCAAGGGGATCAGTTCTTCGGCGGCTCCTTCCCCGCTTCCGGCTTCTTCGCCGGGCCGGCGGGGGTCGCCGCGGCCTTGTTCATCTCGTTGAACTTCAGGATGAGGTCCTGGCTGATGTCGACTCCCGGGGAGATGAAGTCGACGACCCCGCGGTTCAGGATCAGGGCGTATCCCTTCTCCTTGCCGTACACGTCGAGCGTCTTCATCAGCATCTCCTGGAACCGCCCCTGCACCTCGCCGAGCTGGTACTTCATCTCCTTGGTGGCATCCTCGTTGAGGCGTTCCAACTCGGTCTGCTTGCCGAGGATGTCCTTCTTCATGTCGTTGATCTTGTCCTCGCTCAGGCTCTGCTGCTGCTGCCGCAGGCGGGACTTGAGCGCCTCGATGTCCTCTGTCTTCTTGTCGATCTGGGCCTGCAGGCGATCGCGGGCCGCGGAGAGGTCCTGGTTGTACTTCTTGCCGACCTCCGACTGCTTCCAGAGGATCTCGGGGTCGAACACCCCGATCTTCATCGTCTCCCCCTGCGCGGCCGCGAGCGTCGGGCCGGCCAGGGCGAACGAGAGGACGATGGGCAGGATCGTACGTGACATCTTGGGTCTCCTTGAGGGTGCGATTCGAGCCGCCGACTATACCACAGCGCCGTGGGGCCGACCGGGAGGCCGGACGCCCGGGCGCACCCCGCACCGGCCTAGAACGTGGTGCCGATGCTGAAGATGAAGTTCGAGGTGTCCTCGCCCGGGATCGGGTCCTGGATGACGCCGTAGATCAGGCGGAGCGGCGCCTGGAAGATCGGCAGATAGAAGCGCATCTCGAGGCCGTAGTCGACCCGCAGGTCGTCGAAGCTGGGGTTGACGCCGTTGTCGTAGGCGTTGCCGGCGTCGTAGAAGATCACGAACTCGACCGTGTCGCTCACCGGGACCGCGTACTCGACGTTGAACTGGACGTACTTGTCCCCGCCCGGCAGCACGGTCCCGAAGACGCCGTCGCCGTTGGTGTCCTCGCCGTAGTCCAGCTGGCAGTTCCCGAAATCCCCTTCGGTTCCGTCCCGCACCCCGTTCAGGTTGCGGTCGTCGGCGGCGCAGTAGGGGGTGAACATGCCGTCCGGGCGGTCCTCGGTGAAGTCGAGCAGCCCGTTGCCGTTGATGTCCTCGTTGTCGAGCACGCCGTTGCCGTTGAGATCCTCGCCGGGGTCGAGGAGACCGTTGTGGTTCAGATCCTCGGTGTCGAGCAGGAAATTGCCGTTGGCGTCCTCGGACGGGTCCAGCAGACAGTTGCCGCGGTCGAACTCGTTGGGATCCTGGATGCCGTTGCCGTTGAGGTCCTCGCACGGCTCGAACACCCCGTTGGGGCGGCGATCCTCCGGGACGTCGATGACGCCGTTCTTGTTGACGTCGGTGTCGGTGCGGATCGGACTGACGCTGCGCGTGCGGAACATCCTCAGGGAACGCTCGCCGCCCAGGTAGTAGCGCTCGTACTGCGGCACGAAGGTCGCGTCATTGATGGCGCGCACGTACCCGGCGGACAGGTTCAGCGCGACGTAATGCCGCCGCATGAAGCCCGGCAGGTACAGGGTCGCGTCCTGCCGGAACTTGACGAAATCGTTGTCCCCCCCGAGGAAGCCGCCGGCGTACTCGACGCTCGACTGGGAGCGCAGGCCGTGCGTCGGCCGGAAGAAGTTGTTGCGGGTGTCGAAGGTGTACAGGGACAGGACGCTCGACGTCGTGCTGGTGGAGCTGCGGGTCCCGAACGCCAGCGAGGTGGGGACGAAGGTGATGTCCTCGAGGGTGTAGGCGACGTCGAAGCGCGAGAAGGCGCCGAGCAGGCGCCCGAAGTTCACCGATCCTCCCTGCCCCTCGCGGCGGTACCCGGTGTAGACCGCCTGCCGGCGGAAGAGCGAAAAGCCGAGCGACCAGGGGCGGCCGAGGAACCACGGCTCGGTGAAGTTCAGGGCGTAGCGGCTGCCCCGCTGCCCCGTCTGCAGGAAGGCGGAGAAGACCTCCCCCCGCCCGAGGAAGTTGCGGGTCGAGTACGAGCCCTGGAAGAAGCCACCGTCGAGGCCGGAGACGCCGCCGCCGACCTGGATCTCGTTGCGGCTCGATTCGGTCCCCTGCACCTTGATCTGCACCTGACCGCTCTCCTGCTCCGGGGTGACCACCGGGTCCCCGTCCACCTGCCAGTAGCCGAGCTGGGCGATCTTGCGTACCCCGAGGCGCATCAGCTTGACGTTGAACAGCTGCTGCTCCTGCAGCCGCATCTCGCGGCGCAGGACGCTGTCGCGGGTGCTGTTGTTGCCCGCGAAGTCGATGCGGTCCACGAAGTACTTGCGATCCTCGGTGACCTCCAGGCTCAGGTCGGCGATCCCGTCGTGCTTGCGGACCTGGGGATCGATGGAGACGTAGAAATAGCCGCGCTCGCCGTAGTCGTCTTCCATCCGCTTGGTCGAGGCCTTCACCAGGGCGTCGTTGTAGACCATGCCGGGGCGCAGCGGGAAGCGCGCCATCACCTCGCGGTCGCTGAAGACGGTGTTCCCGTCGACCTCGACGTTCCCCAGGCGGTACGGCCGCCCCTCGACGATCGGGACGGTGAGGAAGACCCAGCGCTTCTTGGGGCCGCCGGTCTGCTGCTCGCGCGCCTTCGCCTCCTTTTTCAGCCGTTTCTTCCTCTCCTTCTCGGTCTCGCCCGGGGGAGGCGGCGGGGGCGGCTCGGCCGGCTCCTCGTCGAGGTCCTCGAACGCCATGGGGTCGAAAGCGACGCGCTGGGGCGGGGTCTTCGCCTCCGGGGCCTGGGTCCCCGCGTCCTGCCGCTCCTTGCGGGCGGTCTCCGACTCGATCTCGACGACCTCGGGCTGGATCACGACGTCGAGGTAGCCGCGCGACCGGTACGCGGTGCGGATCCCCTCGGCGTCCTGATCGAACTTGGCGGGATGGTAGAGCGGCTTGCTCGAGGCCCACGAGGTCAGCCAGAACGCCTGCTTGGTGAGCTTCAGGGTCTTGCGCAGCTCGTGGTCGGAGTAGACGGTGTTGCCGACGAAGTCGATCTCCTTGATCTTCGTCTTGGCCCCTTCGTGGATGTCGAAGGTCACGTCCCGCTGTCCCTGCGCCACCGCTCCGAGCCGGGCCTTCACCCGGGCGTCGAGATACCCCTTCTCGGCGAGCATGTGTCCGATGAGCGACTCGGCGTGGCGCAGGGTCGTGAAGTCCACCGGCTGGCCGCGACGCACCTCCGCCTTCCCCTGCTGCAGACGCTCGAGGATGGCGGTCTCGGTGACCGCCTTCATGCCGGAGAAGACGACGCTGCCGAGGAGCGGACGGTCGCGGACGTGGAAGATCAGGTCCACCTTGCCGTCGGCGCGGCGGCGCGATTCGACGGCGATGTCGTCGAACAGGTCGAGATCCCACATCCTCCTGAACTCGCGCCGCACCTCCTCCTCGTCGTAGGGGGCGTCCGGGTGGATCCTGAGATTCGAGAAGAAGGCGGCGTCGGAGACCCGCACGTTGCCGTCCACGACGATGCGGCCGATGGTGGCGGCCCCGGGAGGCGGCGGCGCCTCCCCCCCGGCGGGAGCCGGCTCGGTGGGAGCCGGTTCGGCGGGAGCCTTCTCCGCAGGGGGCGTCTCGCCGGCGGGCGGAGGCGGCGTCGCGCCCTCGTCGTGCTCGGGGGGCGGCGGGACCGGGGCGGGCGTCTCCTGCTGCCCCGCCGGCGGAGCGGGGGCGTCCTGCGCGGCCAGCGGGCCCGGCCACGGCAGCAGGATCGCGGCGATCAGAACGACAAGGGGGCGAACGGAGCGCCTCGGTTTCAGTTCAGGAGGTGATGCCGATCGGCTCGCGGAAGGCGAGCCGTTCCTGGTCGACGAAGATCTCGATCTCCCCGCGCTCGGGCAGCCGCCCCAGTATGAGGCTTTCCGAGAGGACATCCTCGATGTGCTTCTGGATGGCGCGTCGGAGCGGGCGTGCGCCGTACGAGCGATCGCCGCAGGTCTTGTCGATCAACCAGCGGTGCGCGTCGTCGGTGACGGTGATCCGGATGCCCCTCTCGGAGAGGCTGCTGTTCAGCTGGCGGATCATCAGTCGCGAGATGGCCATCAAATTCTGATCGGTGAGCGCGTCGAAGACGATGATCTCGTCGACGCGGTTGATGAACTCCGGGTGGAGCGCCGCGCGCAGCTCGCGCAGCACCACCTCGCGCCGATCGTCGTAGGCGGCGTCCCGGTCGGCCGCGGTGCGGAACCCGGGCGGGCCCTGCTTCTGCAGCAGGTGCGCACCGATGTTGGAGGTCATCACCAGGAGCGCGTTCTTGAAGTCGATGGTGTCGCCGAAGGCGTCGGTGATCTGCCCGTCCTCCATCACCTGGAGCAGGATGTTGAGGACGTCCGGGTGGGACTTCTCGATCTCGTCGAGGAGCAGCACGCAGTAGGGGCGGCGCTTGATGCGCTCGGTCAGCTGCCCCCCCTCCTCGTAGCCCACGTAGCCGGGGGGCGATCCGATCATCTTGGCGATGGCGTGCTTCTCCATGTACTCCGACATGTCGAAGCGGACGAGCGCCTTCTCGTCTCCGAACAGGAACTCGGCCAGTCCCTTCGCCACCTCGGTCTTGCCGACGCCGGTCGGCCCCAGGAAGATGAACGAGCCGACCGGGCGGAGAGGGCTCTTGAGCCCGGCGCGCAGCCGTCGCACGGAGCGGGCCACGGCGGCGACCGCGGCGTCCTGCCCGACGATGCGCTCGTGCAGGGCCCCCTCCATGTGCAGCAGCCGCTCCGCCTCCTCCTTCTTGACCGAGGCGATCGGCACGCCGGTCCACTTCGACACGACCTCCTCGATGTCCTCGACCGCGACCTCGGTGACCGAGCGGCGCTCCTCGTCCTCACGCCGGCGCACCTCGTCGTAGCGGGTGCGCAGCGCGATCTCCTCGTCGTGCTGGCGCACCGCCTTCTCGAAGTCCTTGCGGAACAGGTAGCTCTTCATGCTGGCGACGGCGCGCTCGATGTCGCGCTCCAGCTCGCGCACCTCGCGCACGTTGAGGCGCCGGCGCAGCTTGACGCGCGCCCCGGCCTCGTCGAGGACGTCGATGGCCTTGTCCGGCAGGAAGCGGTCGGTGATGTAGCGGTGCGACAGGGTCACCGCGGAGCGCAGCGCCGCCTCGCCGTAGGAGACCTGGTGGAACTTCTCGTACCGCTCCTTCACGCCGTGCAGGATGCAGAGGGTCTCCTCCTCGGTCGGAGGATGCAGCCGGATCGGCTGGAAGCGCCGCACCAGAGCCCGGTCGCGCTCGATGTAGCGGTGGTAGTCCTTGGGCGTCGTGGCCCCGATGCACTGCACCTCGCCGCGCGACAGCGCCGGCTTGATGATGCTGGCCGCGTCGAGCGATCCCTCCGCCGAGCCGGCGCCGATGAGGGAGTGGATCTCGTCGATGAAGATGATGATGTCCTCGTTGCCGACGATCTCCGACAGGATCCCCTTGAGGCGCTCCTCGAACTGGCCGCGGTACTTGGTGCCGGCGACCACGAGCGACAGGTCGAGCGCCAGGATCCGCTTGCGCGACAGCGACACCGGGACATGGCCGTCGGAGATACGCTGCGCCAGCCCCTCGACGAGTGCCGTCTTCCCGACCCCGGGCTCTCCGAGCAGGACGATGTTGTTCTTGCGCCGGCGCGACAGCACCTGCACCATCCGCTCCAGCTCGGCCTCGCGGCCGATGAGGGGATCGAACGCCTGACGGGTGGCGAGATCGCTGAGGTCGCGGGCGAACTCGTTGAGGAACGGCGTCTCCTTGGCCTTGCGCGGCAGCGCGCGCTGCTTCCACGCGGCCACGGTGTCCTCGCGCAGGGCGTACAGGCGCATCCCCTTCTCGGCCAGCAGCCGGCCGGCCGCCGACTCCTCGACCCGCAGCAGGCCGAGCAGGATGTGCTCGTCGCTGACATGCGGATGAAGGAGGCGCTCCGCCTCCTCCTCGGCGCAGGCGAGGACCTTCTTGGCCTCCTCGCTGAACGGGATCTCGATCGGGGTGACCTGCTTCTCGCCGCTCGGCCCGCGCGCCTCCATCTCGGCGCGCAGCAGCTCGATGTTGACGGCCGCCTTAACGAACAGCTCCTGGACGAGCTCGTCCCCGTCCTTCAGGAGGCCGAGCAGCAGGTGCTCGGAGCCGATGACCCGGCTCCCCATCTGGCTCGCCTCGTAGCGCGCCAGGAAGAGGACCTTCTTCGCCTTCTCGGTGTACTTCTCAAACATGCTGCCCCCGGCGCTCCGAGCGATTTTAGCGGCCGTCGCTCCGGGGCGTCAAGGAACCATGCTCCATGACGAGAATGCGATCGCACTGCGCGGCGAGGCGCTCGCTGTGCGTCACGAGGAGGGTGGTCATCCCCCGGCTGCGGTGGAGATCCCGCAGCAGCGCGATCGCGGCGGCCGCGTTGCGCTCGTCGAGGTTCCCGGTCGGCTCGTCGGCGAGCAGCAGGGCCGGGCGGCGCACCACCGCCCGGGCGATCGCCACCCGCTGCTGCTCCCCCCCCGACAGCTCGGCCGGCCGCCGGTCCAGGGCGGCCGAGAGTCCCAGCTCGCCCAGCAGGTCGGCGGCCTGCCGGCGCGCCGCGGCCTTCGGCTCCCCCGCGATGAGGAGCGGCATCATGGCGTTCTCGACGGCGGAGAACTCGGGGAGCAGGTGGTGGAACTGAAAGACGAAGCCGAGATCGCGGTTGCGGTAGGCGGCGCGCGCGGCCGCCGGGGCGCCGCCGATCTCGCGCCCGCGCACCTCGATGCGGCCGGCGTCCGGGCGGTCGAGGGCCCCGACGAGGTGCAGGAAGGTGGTCTTCCCGGCGCCGGACTCCCCGAGGATCGCCACCATGTCGCCGCGCTCGACGTCCACGTCGAGCCCGTTCAGGACCGCCACCCGCGCCGCCGCGGAGCCGTAGGAGCGTGTCAGCCCACGACAGCGCAGGAGCGCCCCGGACGACGGCTCACTCATAGCGCAGCGCCTCGGAGGGGTCGAGCTGCGCGGCACGCCATGCGGGGTACAGCGTGGCGAGGAAGGAGACGCCGAAGGTGACCGCCACGACGGCGACGACGTCGAGCGGCCGGACGTGGAACGGCACGTACGGGATGAAGTAGACGTCGGGCGGCAGCCGGACCATCCGGGTCCGGTCGAGGGTCACCGCCAGCACCACCCCGAGGAGGGCGCCGCCCAACGTGCCGCAGCCGGCGATGATCAGCCCCTGCAGGGCGAAGATGCGGCGCAGGGAGGGGGCGGTCGCCCCGAGCGCCGCCAGGACGCCGATGTCCCGGACCTTCTCCATCACCAGGAGCACCAGCACCGAGACGATGTTGAGCGCGGCCACCACGATGATGAGCCCGATCGCCACGCTCATCGCCAGCTTCTCGAGCCGCAGCGCCGAGAAGAACGTCCGGTTCATCCGCACGAGGTCGTTGACGTAGAACGAGGCGCCGAGCGCGTGCTGCACCTCCAGGGCGCGCTCGGGGATGCTCCGCCGGTCGCGCAGGCGCGCCTCGACCGCGGTGATCGCGTCCTGCGGGAGCCCGGAGAAACGGCGGAGCGCCTCGAGCCCGACGTACATCCGGGTCGTGTCGTACTCGTAGAACCCGGAGTCGAAGGTCCCCGCCACCAGGAACTCGCGGCTCCTCGGAACGGTCAGGAGCGGCGAGACCTCGGGACGCGCGATGATCACCCGGACGATGTCGCCGGGGCCGACCCCCAGGGACGCCGCCAGGTCCCGGCCGAGGAAGGCCGGCTCGCGGCCGCGCGCATCCGCGCGCGTCAGGAGACCCACGTCGCCGCGCACGAGCTGCGCCCACTCGGTCACGCGCCCCTCGGCCGCGGGATCGATCCCCTTGATCAGCACGGCCGTGCCGGCGGCGTTGAGCGCACTCGAGGCCATCCCCTTCTCGAAGATCACGGGCGCGGCGGCCTCGACCTGGGGCAGGGCGGCGATCCGCTGCAGCGCCTCGCGCGCGTCGGTGATCGGCCGACCGGCGAGGCCGGAGAGGATGGTCAGGTGGGCGTTGACCCCGAGGATCTTCGCCTGGATCTGGTCCTGGAAGCCGGTCATCAGGGCCAGGACCACCACCAGGGCCGCGACCCCGACGACGACCCCGAGGACCGAGACGGCGGAGATGACGAAGACGATCGCCTGCTTGCGACGGGCGAAGAGGTAGCGCCGGGCGACGACGAGCGGGAAGCCCATCGATCAGGAGTCGCCGCGGTCCCGCTTCTGCGCCACCCAGTCGCCGGAAGTCGCCTGCCCGCCCGAGAGGATGAAGTTCTGCCAGCGACCGCGCAGCGTCTTCCCGTCGGGGGCGATCGTCCCCTCGAGATCCTGCGAGTGGCCCAGCTTGGAGTCGATGCGATGCAGCAGGATCTTCCCGTTGACGAAGGTCCCCTGCAGGCTGCCGCGCCATCCCCCTTCGAGGGAGTACTCGCCGGCGACGATGGTGCCGGACTGCCGCAGCGTGAACGACCCCTTGTCGTTGTTCGGCAGGTAGGTGACGTCCCACGTCCCGGTGAGGGCCTCGTTGTCGCTCGGCAGGTTGCGCTTCAGCTTGCCGGAGCGATCCTGCAGCAGCTGGATGCGCTCCTGGGAGTCGCGGATGCGGATGCGCAGATCACGAGCCTGGATGGTCAGCGCCTCGAGCTCCTGCTCGGCGCGGCCGACCGCCGCCTCGCGCTGGTCCAGCTCCTCGGGCGTGGACGGCGTCTTGCCCGACACCATGTCGTCGAGTTCGTCGTAGAGCTGGCGCAGCCGCCCGCGCGCCGACTCCCGCTGCTGTGCGACGCGCTGGTGCTTCAGCAGGTCGTCGTCGAGCAGCTTCTGCTCCACCTCCATCTGCACCCGGAGCGCGTACAGCGCGGCCAGCTGCTCCTCCGGGCGCTTCAGGTCCTGCGCCGTGGCCGGGACACCGGCCGCCGCCACGAGCGCCGCCAGCAGGAACGCGCCGATCCTCCTCATGCCTCCCCCCGTGGCGCCCCTTCCCGGCGCCAGATCGTCTCGGCGATCCGCACCGCGTTGAGCGCCGCCCCGGCCTGCAGGTTGTCGCTGACGATCCAGATCCAGAAGGCGTTCCTCCCGCCGGCGGGCCACGGCCCGGCCACCATCACCCCCGCCTGGCCGGCCCGTTCGGCCGGCGTGGCCTCCGCCCCCGACGCGTCGACCCGGACGTCGGCGGCGCCGGACAGCGCGGCGGCAAGATCCCCGGCGCTGCGGCCACGCGGCAGGACGAGCCGCGCCATCGCGGCGTGACAGTGGAAGACCGGCGCGAGGACGACGCTGATCGCCAGGTCGAAACCGGGGCCGGCGATGAGACGGACCTCCTCCTCGATCTCCCGCGCGTCGCTCCGTCCCGGCGCTCCGGCCCGACCGTAGGCGAACGCGGGCACGAGGTTGAACGCGAGCTGCCGGCCGAAGATCTCCCGGGGCCACTCCTGGAAGTTGAGCAGGCCGAGCGTCTGGCGGTACAGCTCGTTGATCCCATCCTCCCCCGTCTCCGACACCGGCTGCATCACGGTGACCGCCGCGTCCTCCAGGCCGCAGTCGCGGTGGGCGGCGGAGAGGACGGTGGAGACCATCAGCGAAATCGGATGCGGGGTCGCCACCAGGCGCGGGACCGCGGGAAGGCGGTCCACGTTCACGGAGACGTTGATCGGCGGGTCATCCTTCCCGGGGCGCGCGGCCAAGGTCAAGTCGATGGCGGCGAAGCCGCGCTCGGAGGGCCAGGCGAGGTAGCGCTCCCCCTCCGGCCGCGAGCCACAGAAGAAGGCGATGTCGAGCCGGCCCAACGCCTCCGGGTCCGGCTCGGAGACGAACATCGCCTCCCCGGCGAACTCGGTGAGGTTGGCCTCCGGATCCGGACGCGAGGAGAAGAAACGCATCGACGCGATCGGGAAGGCGCGCCCGACCAGGTGGTCGCGCACCCCCTTGGCGACGAGCGTCTGGGCGTCGAAGACCGCCAGGTGCGCCCCCTGTGGGGCGGACGGCTCAACCACCCGCATGGCCGCCTTCCGCGGGGTGCGGCCGCGCTTCCGCCCGCGCGGCGGGCGTCCGGCGCGGGCGCAGCCCGGAGAGCACGTAGAGGAAGCTGAGCGCCAGGGCGACGATCTGCGGCGAGGCGGCGACCACGAAGTAGGCGACCGCCATCAGCGCGACCATCGCCCATGGGATGCGGCTGCGCAGGTCGATCTCCTTGAACGAGCGGTAGCGCAGCCGGGTGACCATCAGCACGGCGAGGACCACCACGAGGAGGGACACCAGGATCGAGGTGACCGGATCGACCAGCCGCGCCGGGCTGTAGAAGACGCAGGCCGCGAGGACGCAGGCCCCCGCCGGGATCGGCAGACCGATGAAGAAGCGGCGGTCCTGCACCGGCGCCTGGATATTGAAGCGGGCCAGGCGGGTCGCCCCCGCCGCCAGGTACAGGAAGGGCGCCAGCGACCACGGCTTGGGGAGCTGCGCCAACCCCCAGAGGTAGACGAGCATCGCCGGGGCCATCCCGAACGAGATGATGTCGGCGATGGAGTCGAGCTGCACCCCGAATTCGCTGCTCGTCCCGGTCAGGCGGGCGACCCAGCCGTCGAGCCTGTCGAGCAGGGCCGCGACGAAGATCGCCACCGCCGCCCACTCGTACTCCCCTTTCAGGCTGCGCACCACGGCGATGTAGCCGCACAGGAGGTTGCCGACCGTGAACAGGCTCGGGATCAGGTAGGCGCCGCGCCGCAGCCGAGCCCGCGCCTTCACGACGCCACCTGCGTCGCCCGGGTCCGACGTGCCAGGACGGTCACCGCGCCGCGCACCCTGTCCCCCACCGCCACCGTCGGCTCCACGCCCGGCGGAAGATGGAGATCGGTGCGCGAGCCGAACTGGATGAGCCCGAGACGCTCCCCCCGGGCGACCCGGTCGCCGGGACGTTTGAAGCAGACGATGCGCCGCGCGAGCACGCCGGCGATCTGGGTGACGCCGTACTCAGCGTCCGTGGCGCGGAGCGTCAGATGGTTGCGCTCGTTCTCGGAGGCGGCCCGCCGGTCCCAGGCCGCGCGGAAGCGCCCGCGCGTGTACGCCACCGAGACGACCGTCGCGGCGACCGGCGCGCGGTTGATGTGGCAGTTGAAGACGGAAAGGAAGATGGAGATCCGCGCCCCCTCCGGGCGGAGCTCCACGTCCGTGACGCGCCCGTCCGCCGGGGAGACGACGAGGCCGTCCCCCTCCGGGCTGATGCGGTGCGGGTCGCGGAAGAAGAAAAGGACGAAGCCGACGGCCACGAGAAGCGGCGCCGCGGCGCCGACGCCCCCCAGCCAGGCGGCCAGCGCGGCGGCGGCGGAGAGGACGGTGACATAGGGAAGAGCCTGGACAGCGACCGGCATCGGCTCCAGCAACTCCAGAAAGCAAGGGGGACGGCCCCCCCATGCGGCGCGACGTTGGTGGGGACCCGATCGAGGCGTTCGACGTCAGTGACGCAGGGCGGAGCCGCTCATCTTCTCGATGTGCTCCTGCAGAATGCGCTCCATCTGGTCCTTGACGTGCAGCTTCTGCTTCTTCAGATTGACCGTCTCCATCCTCTCGTTGTCCTCGAGGACCGCCTTCCCCTGGAGCTCCGCGAGACGCGTCTGGTACTGCGCGTGCTCATCGAGCAGCCGCCGAAACTCCGGATTGCTCTGGGCGAGCTCCCGCCTGAGATCCTCGTGGTTGTGCACCATCGTTCAAACCTCCCTGCGCTTTGGGGTTGCGGGCGAAGTGCGAGCGTCTTTCGAAGGCCGACATCTGGCGAAATTCTAGCATCCCGGATCCTGCCCTGCAAGGCGCGGCGGGGGCGTCCCGGAGGGGAGCGGGCAGGACATGACCAGCGCGTCCTCGTGGGTGTCGCTGTAGTAGCCGCGGCGCCGGCCGATGACCCGGAACCCGGCCCGCGTGTACATGCGCAGCGCCGCGGCGTTGCTGGGGCGCACCTCGAGGGTCGCCTCGACGCACCCCTCCCCCGCCCCGAACTCCAAAAGCGCCTGCAGGAGCCTCCCCCCGACGCCGCACCCGCGCCAGCGGGGGTGGACCGCCAGGTTGTTGATCTTGAGCTCCTGATCGATGGCCCAGACGCAGCCGAACGCGACGAGCGGGCCGCGCGCCAGGCGCACTCCGAAGAGCGTGGCGTAAGGGTTCTCGGTCATCTCGTGGCGGAAGGAGGAAAGTCCCCACGGGGTCGGAAAGGAGAGGTTCTCGATTTCCGCCACCTCCGGGATGTCCTCGAGGCGGAGGGGGGCGATGCGGAGCGCCAGGCGATCACCCGAGGCGGAGGTCATGCGCCGGCCCGGGGCTTTTCGCCGTCGGACGGCCGGATGTAATTCGGGGCCGGTCCGCCCGGATGGTACGGTGTCCCTGCGGGGAGGGCCTCGACGGCCCAATCGGCCAGAACCGGGGCGAGCGGTCCCGTCGCGACCGTGCACAGCCGCTCCAGTGCGCAGGAACGCACCACGTCCGCGCCGTCCCCGGCGAGCGCCGTCCCTTCCAGGAGCTCCAGCGCGAGCCGGGCCGGCGGCAGCGTGCGGTCGGGAGATCGGCGCTCCACCGCGCCCCCCTCGACGAGGAGGAACTGCGCCGCGTAGACCTCACCGCGGCCGGCCTCGACGGCGGCGCAGACCAGGGATCCCGGCGGCAATCCGCTCGCGCGCGCCAGGAGCTCGAGGGTCGACAGCCCGCCGACTCCGATTCCCAGCGCGTACCCGAGCCCCTTGGCGGTGGAGAGCCCGACCCGCACGCCGGTGAACGACCCGGGGCCGAGCGCTACGCCGATGCCCGCGAGGTCCTTCGCGGTCGCCCCCGCCTGCGCGAGGAGATCCTCGATCGCCCCGAGAAGCTCCGGGGAGTGGCCCCCTCCCGGCTGCAGCGAGCGGACCACGCCGGGCGCCGGGGCGAGGGCGATGCTTGCCCGGCGGGTCGCCGTGTCAATCCCGAGCCAGAACACTCCTCACGCCGCGGCGCCGGTGCGCCGCAGGAACTCCAGGATGGCGCTCTCCTGGTGCTCCCATTCCACGAGGAACGCGACCCCGACCTCGAAGCTCCCGGGCCGTTCCTCGATCGCCTCGACGCGGACCACCCGGGCCGGAAGGGTCAGCCGGGCCCCGCGGCGACCGTCCTCGCACACGACTTGAAGCTCGACGCCGATGGCGTACGGCACCTCGCTCTCGAAGAGCAGGCCGCCGTGACTGACGTTCCGGGCGCGTCCCTGGGCCGGAACGGCCTCGCCGGGAGGCGCCGGCGTGACGCTCAGCCGGACCGGCCCACGCGTCAGGTCGAACCGGATGAACTGCCGGCGCTCGCGGTAATAGACGCTGACGCCATTCCCCCCACGCGCCTTCGCCAGGTGCAGCGCCTCCTCGGCGCGCTCGACCAGGCGATCGGCGGTGGTCGCGTCCTCCGGGTAGCGGGCCACGCCGAGGCTGGCGGTCAGGCGGATCGGCCGCCCGTCCACGCCGCGGCGCAGTCCGTGTCGCTCGATTTCCCGGCGGATCCGCTCGGCGACCAGGAACGCCCCCATCCGCTCGGTCTCCGGCAGGATGACCCCGAACTCCTCCCCCGACAGGCGGGCGGCCACGTCGATGTCGCGGATCTTGTTCTGGACGAGGATCGCGACCTCGCGCAGCACGATCCCGCCGACCAGCTCGCCGTGACGCTCGTTGAGCTCCCGGAAGTCGTCGAGGTCGAGGTACAGGACGCTCAGTCCCAACTCGTAGCGCCGCGCCCGGCGCGTCTCCGCCTGCAGGGAGGCGAGGAAGGCCGCGGCGTTCGGCAGGCCGGTGACGCGATCGACCGCCGCGCCGGGCTCCGTCTTCTCGCTCAGCGACAGGTCGATGAGCCTCGGCCCGGTCACAGCGCGGTTCAGATTCAGGAAGTAGTCGAGCACCGCCACGCGCAACGCCACATCACGCTGCAGGCCGCCGGAGAGGGTACGGCGGTGCGCCAGGATCGCCTCCCAGTGGCGCCGCGCTTCCGTCTCCTCGAACGACATGCCGGTGAGCGCCAGGAGCAGGGCAGCGGTGGCGGCGATCCCCTCCTCCGCGCGAATCTGGTCGAGGCGGCGCAGCACGCGCTCCTCGTTGTGCGCGTCCTCCTGCAGCGCCTGCAACAGCTCCTCGCGGTAGCGGCGGAGCGATTCCTGCGGCATCAGGCGCGCCCCTCCCGCGCGGACGTGGGCAGGCCCGCCAGGAGCGCCGCCAGGTCCGGGTCGACCCCTTCCTTGTCGTCGAACAGGAGCACCGCGGTCTCGTGAGCCGGATCCGTCCGGATCACTCTGCCGCTCAGGCGTGCCTCGCGCGCCCGGGGGGCGGGGCCGCGGAGACGCAGCGCGATCTCCCGGTCGGCGGGCAGGGAGCCGTCGGTCCGCAGCCGGGCCCCCGAGATCGACAGGTCGAGGAGCTCCGCAGGATCCTTGGACCCGTCGATGCGGGCCTCGAGCGCCGGCTTCACCGCGCGCCGGTGGCGGCGCCTCTCGGCCGCCAGGGCCCGCCCGCCGCGCTCCCCGTCCCGCGCCAGCCGCAGCGCGCGCAGGGCGGCGCCGGCCAGCGCCTCCAGGCCGGCCTCCGCGCCGGCGCTCCATCCGGCGAGGCCGGCGCACCACTCCGCTCCGGAGGATCGGGCCGCGACCCCGAGCATGCGCTCGACCGCGCTCTCGCCGCCCGCGCGATCGACGGAAGGCAGGAGGAGCGCGAAGGCCGGCGGAACGAGACGGGCCAGGACGTCGACGTCACGCCGCGCGCGCTCGAGCGCGGCCGCGGCGGCCGCCACCGCGGCATCGGCGAGCGGATCTCTCGGCGCGAGCAGGGCCAGCACGAGCGGCCGGCCGGTCCGCGCCGAGCGGCGCAGCTCCGCGTCCAGCCGGTCCTCGAACGGCGCCTCGGCGTGCGCCAGGCGCGTGTCCGCGGGAACGGCGGCGGGGATCCGTCCCCAGCCGGCCCCTTCCGCGTCGCGCAAGTGATCGACCGCCGCCACCAGGAAGCCGGGATCGCGCCCGAGACGGAACTCGAGGTCGCCGCGGTGCGCTTCGATGTCGGAGAGAGCGTCCCGGGCCTCCGTCGCCGAGCGGCGGCGCGCGGAGACAAGCTCCAGGCAGGCCTGGAACGGCTCGACGCCATGCTCGCGCCCGACCTGCTCCAGCGCCTCGGCCAGCCGCGGCCCGCGCAGCCCGGAACGGTCCAGGAGATCGTGCAGCCTGAAAAGGAGGGTCCGGCTCATCGCCTGCGCCCGGCGGGCTTCCCGCGGGTCGCGGCGGCAGAATAGCGGCCGTCGCTTCGGGCTGTCAACGGGCGCGTCGCCGCGAACGCACCGGAGAAAATCGTGATCCGGTTTTGACAAATCCTTGACTCGACCCTATATTGACTGACGCGTTTGAACGCGCCGAGGAAACGATGCCCTATCAGAAAGATACGGCTGAAGCGAACATCCCGGTCGGCGCCGCAGAAACCACGCCCTCCGGTTCCCCCTCCACCGCCGGTCGCGACATCGTGCAGACGATCGCGCGCCTCCAGGATTTGCGCGGCTTCCGCGATCAGCACTGGGAAGGATCCTTCGAGGACTACCTCGAGATCGTGCGCCAGAGCCCGAAGGTGACACGGACCGCCTTCCAGCGCATGTACGACATGATCCTCGCGCACGGCACGCGCGAGTATCACGAGTACAAGAAGAAAATCGTGCACTACAACTTCTTCGACGACAAGGAGCACGGCGGCACCGACGCCGTCTTCGGCCTCGACGTGCCGCTGATGAAGCTGGTCAACGTCTTCAAGTCGGCGGCGCAGCGCTACGGCACCGAGAAGCGCGTGCTGCTGCTGCACGGCCCGGTCGGCTCGGCCAAGTCGACCATTGTCCGGCGCATGAAGCGCGGCCTCGAGGACTACTCGAAGACCCCCGAGGGGGCGGCCTACTCGTTCGTCTGGGTCATGGACGGCACGGCCGGCCGCCGCCGCCCCGACCAGACGCCGGAGATCCTGGCCTGCCCGATGCACGAGGATCCCCTGCACCTCGTCCCGGACGACCTCCGGCCGGAAGTGACGCGCATGCTGAACTCCGGCCGCACCGACGGGCAGATGGTGAGGATCGAAGGGGACCTGTGCCCGTTCTGCCGCCAGAACTACAAGGAGCTGACGCTCCGCTACGGCGGCGACTGGACGAAGATCATCGGCCACATCCGGGTGCGCCGGCTGCTCCTCTCGGAAAAGGATCGCGTCGGCATCGGCACCTTCCAGCCGAAGGACGAGAAGAACCAGGATTCGACCGAGCTGACCGGCGACATCAACTACCGCAAGATCGCCGAGTACGGCTCCGACTCCGACCCGCGCGCCTTCAACTTCGACGGCGAGTTCAA
>Ga0111539_10001733_pt1 | contig 29050 bp, 23 predicted proteins | sample RhiMethybrSRZTD1_FD_79667 | JGI IMG/M metagenome (GOLD analysis project Ga0111539, IMG submission 79667) | Populus rhizosphere microbial communities from Tennessee, USA - Rhizosphere MetaG P. TD hybrid SRZTD1 (version 2) (version 2) | ecosystem: Host-associated > Plants > Roots > Rhizosphere >...
GCCGCCGGGTCGAGGTCCCCCGACGCGGTCAGCGTGACCTTCGTCGGATGCGCCGGCCGGCCGGCGGCGACCCGGGCGGCCACCCGTTGCGGTGAACGCACAAGCAGCCTGGGGTTGTCGGCGCGGATCGTGCCGGCGCCCACCAGGATCGCGTCGCAGGAAGCCCGCAGCGCGTCGACCCGGTCCAGGTCGTCGGGGCCGGACAGGATCAGCCGACGGTCGGACGCGTCGTCGATGTAGCCGTCGAGGGACATCGCAGCGCTGAGGATCACGTGCGGACGCACGGCCGCTATGGTGCCTCATTAAAGCCGGTGCGGGTCATGACGCCCCACGTCTGGCGGGAACGGCGGATCGCCGACCAGGCACCCATCGCCCGCCAGAACGCCGTCACCTGCCGGAATCCCAGGTTCTCCAGCGCGGACGCGGCCGTCGCCAGCGCCAGGTCCTTCCAGCGCGGGTAGCGGGCGAACGTGAACTCCTCGACGGTGAGCGCGATCAGGTTCACCACCAGCGCGTAGCCGTAGGCGACCAGCAGGAACCGGATCGCGAACGTGGCGTCGACGGCGCCGACCCACACGCCGAGCGGGACCATGACCAGGCCGGCGAGCTCGACCATCGGGGCGAGCAGTTCGAACACGACGTAGTAGGGGAGCGCGAGCAGGCCGATCCGCCCGTACCGGGGATTGGCGATCATGGCGCGGTGCTTCCACAGGATCTCGGCGATGCCGCGGTGCCAGCGCCGGCGCTGCCAGCCCAGCACGCGCGCCGTCGACGGCGCCTCGCTCCACGACACCGGTTCGGCGACGAACACCACCCGGTAGTCGCGTTTGGTCCTGCGCAGGTGGCGGTGCAGCCGGACGACGAGTTCGGCGTCCTCGCCGATGCAGTTGTGGTCCAGGCCGCCGACCTCGACCACCAGGTCGCGGCGGAACAGGCCGAACGCGCCCGAGATGATCAGGAGCCCGCCCAGCCGGGACCAGCCGGTGCGGCCGAGCAGGAACGCCCGCAGGTACTCCACCACCTGCACCCGCACCAGCCAGCGCTGCGGCATCCGCACCTCGACGATGCGGCCGGCCACCACCGAGCAGCCGTTCGCGACCCGCACGACCCCGCCGGTGGCCACCGTGCGCAGCGGGTCGTCGGCGAACGGCTTGGCGACGGCGAGCAGCGCCTGCGGGTCGAGGATCGAGTCCGCGTCGACCATGCAGATCAGGGGCTGCCGGGCGAGGTTGATGCCGGTGTTCAGCGCGTCGGTCTTGCCGCCGTTCTCCTTGCGCACCACGGTCAGCGGCTCGGGGCTCAGCCGCGGCACGTACACGCCGAGCACCCGGCCGAACGCGGGTACCTCCCGCGGAACCACGCGCGGCGTCTCGACGAGGTCGAACTCGGCCCGCAGGCGCTCGAACGTGCCGTCCGTCGAGCCGTCGTCGACGACGATCACCTCGAACTGCGGGTAGCGCAGGGCCAGCATCCCCTGCACCGAGGTGACGATGTTCGACTCCTCGTTGAACGCCGGCACCAGCACGCTGACGCCGGGCGTGAGCGGGCTGCGGTACATCTCGTCCAGCCCCGCGAACGGCCGGTGGCGCAGGTGCCGCACGAACTCCGCGGTGGCCAGCACGATGAGGAAGAGGTAGCTGGTGTTGATGACCACGAAGTAGCCCAGGATCACCACGTCGGTGACGCGGAACCAGTCCCGGACCCAGTCTGCGATCGTCATTGCCCGTTCACCGGCCGGCGACCGCCAGCGCGCCGCGGCGGGCCTCCTCGAGGTCTGCGATGCCGATGGCCTCCCGGGCGTGCGGCGAGTCGGACGCCGAAAGCGCCTCCCGGCCGGGCGCACCGAGGCGCAGCAGCGCTCGGGCCGCCTCGTGCGCCACCCGGTACTCGGCGTCGGTGAGGAGCGCCGCGAGCGGCTGCGCCGCGGCCGGCGCTCCCAACTCGCCCAGCGCGTGGGCGGCCTCGGCCCGCAGCGCCGGCGGACGGTCCGGCTCCATCGCCTCCAGCAGCGGTGCCAGCGCGCCGCGGGTGCCGAGCCGTCCCAGCGTGCGGGCGGCCCGCAGCCGCACCTCGATCGAGAGGTCGGAGCGCAGCGCGAACTCCACCTGCCGGGCCGAGCCGACCGCGCCGATCAGGCCGAGCACCTCCAGCGCGGTCGCCCGCGCCAGCTCCGCCGGGTCGTCCAGCGCGGCGGCGACGTCGACCTGGGCGGCCAGGCCGAGCCGCACCAGGGCGTGCGCGACCAGTGGCGGTGGCACCGGGGTCGGCCCGACTGTCGACGCGAGGAGCGGGCCGGCCGCGCTCGGATGCGCGATGCGGCCCAGTGCCCGCACGACGACCACGCGCACGTCCGGATCCTTGTCGTGCAGCAGGTCCACGAGCTGCGGCACATCGTCGGCGGTGCCGACGTTGCCGAGCACCTCGGCCGCGCGGGCCCGGGCGACCGGGCTGCGGGCGTGCAGGTCGCGCTCGGCGCGGGTGCCGGCGCCGCGCCGCTGGAACACCTCGACCAGCGCGGTGTGCGCCTCGCCGCGCACCTTGCCGAGCATCGCGACGGCGGCCGGCTCGACCGCCTTCCAGGTGCGCGCGTCGACGGCGACGAGCTGGTCGATCAGCGTCTCGTCGTCGTCGCCGGCGGCGAGCCGGACGAGCAGCCGGCGGGCCGGCGCGGCCAGGCGCGCGCGGCGGTTGCGCGCCGCCCGGCGCACCAGCCGGCCGACGACGGTGACGACGCCGAACAGGACTGCGGCGACGAGCAGCGCGCCGATTGCGACGGCGGCCGCTCCGGCGAGGGTCATGCCTTTGTTCTGGCGAGAACCGCCTCGACCCGGCTCACCAGTTCGCGCGGGCTGAACGGCTTCACGACGTAGTCGTCAGCGCCCGCGCCGAACCCGATCTGGACGTCGCCCTCCTGCGCCCGGGCGGTCAGCAGGATCACCGGCAACTGGGCGGTGGCCTGCTCGGCCCGCAGCGCGCGGCACACGTCGATGCCGGACAGGCCGGGCATCATCACGTCGAGGAGCACAAGGTCCGGCGGCTGGTCGCGGGCTGCCTCCAGCGCGGAGACGCCGTTGTCGACCGCAGTCACGTCGAATCCGGCCGCCTCCAGCTTGAACAGCACCAGCTCGCGGATGTCCTCGTCGTCGTCGGCGACCAGGATCGCGGTCATCTTCTACTCCCTTTGGCCCGTTTTCTCCACCTTAGGGAGCCAGGCCCGGCCGTGCGGGACGTTCGCTGGTACTGGCAGAGCTGACGGGCCGCGCATCCGCGCTGGCAGAGCTGACGGGCCGCGCATCCGCGCTGGCAGAGCTCATGGGCCGCGCGCCGGCGCTGGTGCGCCCGATCATCCGGCGGTCTCGCCAGTTCGACCGGTGGTGTCCGTCGACCGCCGGCCGCTCGTTGACGAAGTGGCCCACCTTCGGGTGGGCCTGCTCCAGCAGCCGCTTGAACTCGGGCAGGTCCACGGCGAGGCCGTCGACGAGGGTCGCCGGCCCATTGAGCTCGACCGTCACCTGGCACCGCCGGGGCGTCAGCTCCTTGATGGCGACGACCTCGTCGCACGGCGGCCCGTCGATGCTGTGCCAGCGCAGCAACCGGTCCGGCTGGCGCTCGTCGAGCTGGACGGTGAAGCTCGCGCCGGCGATGTCCCAGCGGTGGACGTCCTCGCTCAGCGCCGACACCTCGCGCACCTGGTGCCGATAGTATGGATACTCTTCGATCCGGCACATGCGCTCGAACGCGACGTGTGCCGGCACCTCGACCACGGCCGTGCGCCGCACGGCGGCCCCCCGCATCTCCATTCATCTCACGGTACGTTGATCGTTTGCCTTTGCCCATAAAAGGGAAAACTCGGGCAATGCGGGTACTGTGGTGTGCGGTGCTGTTGTCGCTGTTCGTTGCCGTTCCCGATGCGGCGCATGCGGCGGGCCGTCGCTCGTTTGACTTCGACGCCGGGCTCGGCGGGCTCCGGGTGGCCGCCCGCGACGGCGGCGGGGTGACGCTCGTGCCGGGAGTGTCCGGAACGGCGGTGGCGTTCCCGGCCCGCTGCTGCGGCCGGGCGGTCCTGATCGCCGACGGGACCGGGCTCGACCCCGGACTCGGCCGGCTCGAGTACGGCGCACACGTCCGGCTCGACCAGGGGGAGACGAGCGCCGGGTCGAACGTGCTGCAGAAGGGCACCTGGTCGGCGAACAGCCAGTGGAAGCTGCAGATCGACGGGCGGGCCGGGCACCCGAGCTGTGCGGTGATGGGCGTCGGCTCGCGGCGGATGCACGTCGCGGTGGCGCCGGTACCGGTGGCCGACGGCCAATGGCACCAGGTGACGTGCGTCCGCGACGCCGACCGGTTGAGCATCACCGTCGACGGGGTGATGCGCGGCTCGGTCGGGCTGCCGGCCGGGCTGTCGATCAGCAGCGGAGCGCCGCTCCGGATCGGCGGCAACGGCCTGCGCCGGGGTGCTGACACCTTCCATGGCGCAGTGGACAACCTGTACGTGGCGATCGGCTAGTCGAAACGGCCAAAACGCTGGCCGGAATGTGTACACATTTGGGTACCATTCATCTATGCGCATCGAGACTCTGTCCGTCCGGGAGGCCCGCGAACAGCTGCCGACCGTCCTCGACCGGTTCCGCAGGGGCGACCGTACGCCCGTCGGCGTGGGATCTCATCGCAAGACCGAAGCGGTGATGGTTCCCGTCGAGGTCTACGACGAGTTGACCGCGGAGCGCGCCGACGCGGTGGCGCGGGCGACCGCATCTCTTCGTGCGGAGGGTCTGACCGCCAGTTCGGATGTCGACGTCATCATGAGCCGGTGGAGTCGCGGCGAGATCAGCACCACAGACATGCGTTCCCAGGTCCGTGACCTCTACGGCCCTGCCGATGGATGACGACCCCTGGCCGAAGTACCCCTGGCCGAAGTAAACGCCATCCACCCGTTTCGAGAAGGCAACGGGAGGACGCAGCGGGCCTTCTTCGATCAGCTTGCTCGGCAGGCCGCCTGGCCGATCGATTGGACTGGTCTCGACCCCGAGCGGAACGATCGCGCGTCGGAGGCGTCGCTGCGTGGCGACAACCAGCCGCTGCACATGCTCCTCGACGAGTTGGTGACCGCCCCCTAAACGGATCGTGGACGCCTTTCGGTGCCATAGCACCGAAAGGCGTCCACGATCGCGGTAATGCGCTTACAGAGTGAGCGTCCAGGCGTCCAGGTAGCCGGTGTCGCCGGCGAAGACGTCCTGCACCCGAAGCTTCCACACGCCGTTGCGGACCTCGGAGCCGAGGTTCACGGTGTACGTCGCGTCGAGGTTCTTGACGTTGTCGCCCGAGGTCGAGCTCTTCACCTTGTACAGCGAGCCGTCCGGGGCCACCAGCCACACGGCCAGGTCGCCGCGGTCGCTGTGCTTGACGTGCACCTCGAGCTTCGCGGCGGTGGAGCCCTTGCCGTCGCAGTTGGCCACCGTCAGGTTGCTGTCGATCGTCGACTTGTCGGCGATGGCCTTGTCGTACGTGTTGCTCAGCGTGCACAACGTCCCGGCCGGCGTGGTGGTCGGGGTCGTCGGGGTCGTCGGCGTCGTCGTCGGGGGTGGAGTCACCGGCGGCGTGGTGGTACCGGCACCGATGGCGCCCATGTACAGCAGCTTGTTCGGCGAACCGCTGCCGGGGCCGGTCACCTTGCCCGCCGTGGCGTCGGCCACCATGGCGTCGCGGACCTGGGCCGGCGTCAGGGCCGGGTTGTTCGCGAGGTACAGCGCCGCCACACCGGTGACGTGCGGGGTTGCCATCGAGGTGCCGCTCATCCGGCCCGACGCGGTGTCGCTTCCCTTCATCGACGACAGGACGTTCGAGCCCGGCCCGAAGATGTCGACGCAGCTGCCGTAGTTCGAGTACGACGCGCGGGCGTCGGTGGCGTCGGTCGCGCCGACGGTGATCGCCTCCGGCGTGCGGGCCGGCGACACGGCGCAGGCGTCCTTGTTCTCGTTGCCCGCCGCCACGGCGTAGGTGACGCCGGACGCGATCGAGTTCTTGATGGCTGTGTCCAGCGAGGAACTGGCCGACCCGCCGAGGCTCATGTTGGCCACGGCCGGCTTGACGGCGTTCTTGGTCACCCAGTCGACGCCGGCGATGATCGCCGAGTAGCTGCCGCTGCCGTCGCAGCCCAGCACGCGCACCGACACGATCTTCGCCTGCTTCGCCACACCGTAGGTGGCGCCGGCGACGGTGCCGGCCACGTGCGTGCCGTGACCCTGGCAGTCGGAGGCGTCGGAGTCCTTGTCGATGAAGTCGTAGCCACTGGTGGCCCGGCCGCCGAACTCGCTGTGGGTCAGGCGCACCCCGGTGTCGAGGATGTACGCGGTGACGCCCGCAGCCTTGCTCGGGTAGACGTAGGTGTCCGAGAGCGGCAGACCGCGCTGGTCGATCCGGTCCAGGCCCCAGGGCGCGGCACTCTGGGTGTCGGCGGTCATCCGCACGGCGCGGTCCTGCTCCACGGAGTCGACGGTGGGGTTGGCGGCCAGCCGCTTCGCGGCCTTCTCGGTCAGGTTGGCGGTGAAGCCGTGCACGGCGGTGCCGTACTCGTCCCGCACCGTGCCGCCGAAGCGGTCGGCCAGCTTGCGGGCGATGCCGGGCTTGCGGGCCTCGGCGTTGTCCTTCAGGACGACGATGTACCGGTCCTTGATGGCGCCGGCAGCGTGTGCGTTGACGATTTCACCCTCGGCCGGTACGGCGGTCGCGGCGCCGGGGCCGATGAGGCCGGTGGCGAGCGCGGCCACACCACCGGCCGCCATGGCGGCGACGACACGGGTCAGGGTGCGACGTGCAGTGGGGGCTGTAGTTCGCATGTCCACTATGGAACGTGCGGGGAATAGCGCCGCCGGGACCCGCGCGGTTGCGCGGTGGTTGCGCACCAACCATTTCCCCGACGACCTCAGCGGTCCACAATAGACAATGGCGCGACCGGGTACCCGGTCGCGCCATTGTCCTATGTGGATTGACTTACCTGATCCGGACCTCGAACATCGGGTCCACGGCGATCTTCTGGAACGACGAGAGCGCCTGCGGCGTCGAGTCGATCCGCATGTCCAGACCCTGCTGGTCGGACGCGGTGTCGAAGGCGACCAGCGCCTTGATGGCCGGCATGCCCTTGAGCTGCGGCACGACGGTCGCGTGCAGCTTGGCCTTCTCGTTCGGGTCGCACGTGGTCTTGCACTCGTATACGGCCCACTCGGCCACCATGATGGGCTTGTTCTTGGTCAGCGCCCAGTTGTACCAACCCGGGAACTTCGCCTTGTCGGTGGTGCGGTTCATCAGGTAGTTGAAGTCACCGTTGTGGAAGCCGCCCGGCTGGGCGTTGATGTACGAGTCGACGGCGACCCAGTCGACGACGTCGTTGCCCGGGTACAGGTCGTACCACCACGACGAGTTGTTCCACTTCTCGACGTTCATCGTGGCGTACACGAACACGACGTTGGTGACGCCGTTGGCGCGCATGCGCTGCACGGTGTGGCGGAACATCGCCGCGTAGTCCTTGGCGGTCATGCCCGAGCCGGCGGTGGTGGACACGTCGTTCTCCGGCTCGTGGTGGATGGCCATGAAGAACGGTGCGGTGTAGTTGGCCTTGATGTAGTTCGACAGCTTGTCGATGCGGGCGTCCATGTCACCATTGGCGACCTTGCCCCACTTGGTGCCGTAGCCGACCTTCCAGTTGGTGAACAGGATGCGCGGCTTGCCGGCTTCGTTCGCCATGGCGATCTCGGCCTTGGTCGGGAACATCTCGTCGCCCTTGTGGTAGGTGTGGTAGATCGACGCGGTCCGGCCGCTCTTCGCCTCCCACTCGCGCAGCGCCTGGTCGCGCGGGGTGTCGCTGAAGCCACCGGCGGCGGAGCCCCAGAGCACGTTGCAGGTCGGGACCAGCTTGGCGTCCACTGTGCAGTTCGACGGGTCGGCCGGCGTGGTCTCGACCGGCGCCGGCGTCGGGCCGGGCGTCACCGGGGTGGTTTCGACCGGCGCGGGCGCCGGGGTGGTGGCGCCGGCCAGTGTCAGCGTGAGCTGCGGGCCGGTGCCCTCCTCGGTGGACCGGAATCGGGCGATCGCATTGGTGGCCGACGACGTCAGCGCGAACGTGTACGTGCCGGCCTTGGTCACGGCCTTGGTCACGTCCAGGGTGACGGTCGCGGCCGTCGCCTTCGGGCTGGCCGACGCGACGTCCGAACCACTGGTCGGCGCGTTCTTGTAGCTGAGCGCCGTCTCGGTCCACGACGTGTTCGCGACCTTCTTGACCTTGACGTTCGACGGCAGCTTCGTCGACGTGTCGCGGGTGAGCTTCAGCTCGACCTTGCGCACCGACGCGCCGGCGGGCAGCGTCCCGACCTTGAACTTCAGGTAGCTGACCATGCGGTCGCCGCTCTTCGCGCCGGCGACGATGGACCCGCTCTCACCGAACGTGTACGACGGGCGGCTGCTGGAGGTGTAGCTGTCGTCGCTTGCCGTGATCTTCACCGTTGAGGTGCTGCTCGTCGCGGCCCAGGCGGGTGCGGTGATCGTGCCCGCCGCCGCGAGTGCGGTGGCGGCAACGGCAATGATCCGGCGGGCCGCGGCACGGCTCGCCGGGCGGTTCGGCTGACGGGTGTGAGTCACGAAGGCTCTCCTCGAAACAGTTGCGTCCGGGCTGGACTCGTTCGAGATTGCGGAGCCTGGGGTGATGCGTCGGTTCGGTGCCGGTTGCCGTTGCGGTGTCAGCGTTCCGGCATCAATGTCCACAGTGGACGTCCGGACGCCGACGGCGCGGCGCGCATGTATGAGGCCGGCGTCGGCCGCGGGGGGTCACCCGACCGGCTCGGTTGCGGCACGGTTGTCGGGCGCTCGGGCAAAACGGCTGAATGGGGCGCAACCGATTAGCAGCCCAATGTCACCGTTCTCGAACTTCTCCGGCAAAGCGGGCAACCGTAACTTGGGTTGGCAAGCCGTTCACTCACGGAGGAGATGCACACGATGACGCAGATTGTCGTTCCCGAGCCGACCGTCACCGTCGCGGCCGAGCTGACCGAACGGTGCGACCGCTGCGGCGCCGCCGGCAAGCTCCGCGTGTTCCTGGCCGGCGGGGGCGACCTCACCTTCTGCGGTCACCACGCCAACCGGTTCAACGAGACCATCCGCACCTCGGCGGAGCGCCTGGTCGTCGAGTCCGGCTTCGGCTGGCGCCTCCCGGCCGCCTGACCTCGGCCCCGCCGCCCAGATTTCCGCAAGATCTTGGAGTCCTGTGGTAGCTCTGGCTACCGAAGGACTCCAAGATCTCACGGGGGGCCGGCGCGTCCGATTAGGACTTATCGGGCGTTACGTACTATAAGTTTCTCGTGGGCCCACAGCAGTCGAGCGACCTGAGCGAGGCCATCCCGGCCGCTCGCCGGCCCCGGCCGCACCCCCGGCAACGGTCCACCCCACCCGTTCGACCCCCGGCCACCCCGCCGCCGGCCGGCGCACCCCCCATCGAGCCGGCACAACCCCGTCGGAAATGGTGGTTGTACGCCCTCGTCGCGGGCCTCGCGCTCGCCGCGCTGGCCGCGATCCTGCCCCCGGCCGTGGCCCGCCCCGCCACCCTCGGCCTGCACGCGGCCGCCGTCGCCGCCGCCGCGCTGGCGATCGCCCGCCGGGCGCGCGAGGGCCGCCTCGAGGGCGGCTGGATCCTCATCCTCGCGGGCGCCGTCGGCTGGACCGCCGCGGCCGCGTTCCGTCCGGCCGCCACCCTCACCCTGATGACCTACCCGCTGGTCGCCGCCGGCCTGCTGCGGCTGTCCCGGGCGGGCGGCCCGGTGGCGCCCGGCCTGCTCGTCGACGCGGGAGTGATCACCGGCGCCACCGCGATCGGCGGCTGGCTCGTCGTCGTCGAGCCGCACGTGCGCACGCCGGGGGTGAGCGCCCTGCAACTCGGCATGGCGCTGGCGTACGTCGTCCTCGATCTCCTGCTGGTGGCCGCGGCGCTGCGCCTCGTCGGCTTCGGCGGCCGCCCGCCGCCCGCCCACCTCCTGCTCACCGCGGCGGCGGTCGCGCTCGTCGGCGGCGACGTGCTGACCGCGCTCGGCGCGCCGGCGGCCCTGGCCACGGAGCTGCCCTGGACCGTCGGGATCGCGGCCGCGGCGCTGCACCCCGCGCGCACCCGGCGCCCGCGCGGACGCTGCGGCCCGGTGGCCGTCTCGCCGCGCCGGCTCGCGGTCTTCGCCGTGCTCGCGATGGTCGTGCCGGTGGCGCCGGCGCTGGTGCCGGGCGCGCCGCGCACCGCGCTGGTGCCGGCGCTGCTCGGCGCCGCGGTCGCGCTGCTGCTGGTGGTGCGGCTGGCGATGCTGGCGGCGCTGGTGGGGCGCACGGCGCAGGCGCTGGCGTACACCCGGGCGCAGCGCGAGGCGTTGCGCGACGAACTGGAGCACCGCGCGAACCACGACCCGCTGACCGGGCTCGCCAGCCGCGCCGCCCTCACCACCCAGCTGACCGGCAACCAGCGGCACGGCAGCCTGATCCTGATCGACCTGGACGGCTTCGCCGAGATCAACGATGCGCACGGGCACCAGGTCGGCGACGCGCTGCTGATGGAGGTGGCCGGCCGGTTGCGCGGCACCCTGACCGGCGCCCGGGTGCTGGCCCGGCTCGGCGGCGACGAGTTCGCCGTCCTGCACCGGGGCGACGGCGAAGGGGCGGCCCGGCGGGCGCTGGCGGCGCTGCGGCCGGCCTACCGGATCGGCGGGCGCGAACTGCACGTCACCGCGTGCGCCGGGCTGGTGCGGATTCCGGCGGGCGGCTCCGCCGCCGAGTCGCTGCGCGACGCGGACCTCGCGCTCGACGCCGCCAAGTCCGCCGGCCGGGACCGGCTCGTGCTCTTCCGGCCGGAACTGCGCGAGGCGCTGATGCGGCGCAGCGCGCTCGCCGACAACCTGCGCCACGCCCTGGACCGGGGCGAGCTGGAGCTGAACTACCAGCCGGTGGTGGAGCTGCCGTCGGGCCGGATGGTGGCCGCCGAGGCGCTGCTGCGCTGGCGGCACGCCGGCGAGTCGGTGTCGCCGGCGCACTTCGTGCCGCTCGCGGAGCAGACCGGGCTGATCGTGCCGATCGGCTGGTGGGCGCTGCGGGAGGCGTGCGAGCAGGCCGCCCGCTGGTTCCCGGCGCACGGCGTCGCGGTGACCGTCAACGTGTCGGCGGCCCAGCTGCGGGAGAGCGACTTCGCCGACCGGGTGCTGGCGACGCTCGCCGCGGCCGGCGTGCCCGGGGCCGCGCTGATCCTGGAGATCACCGAGTCGATCCTGATCACCGATCCGGACGCCGCGCACGAGGTGCTGCAGCGGCTGCGCACCGGCGGGGTGCGGGTGGCCGTCGACGACTTCGGCACCGGGTACTCGTCGCTGTCGTACCTGATGTCGCTGCCGGTCGACGTGCTCAAGCTGGACCGGGCGTTCGTCGGCCCCGAACACGAGCGCCGGCAGTACGCGATCACGGGGGCGGTGCTGCAGCTCGCGTCGGTGCTCGACCTCGTGACGATCGCCGAGGGCGTCGAGGAGGAGGCGCAGGCGCGGGCGCTGACCCGGCTCGGCTGCCCGCTGGCCCAGGGCTACCTGTACTCGAGCCCGGTGCCGGCGTCCGGCGTCGACGCCCTGCTGGCGTCATGACGGAGCGTATTTGTTACGCGCCGGAACGTACTCTCACCGTTTCGCACCGCCTGTGCGTCTCCTGCACACCCATCCGGCGGTTGTCTAGTGACGAAGCCCTGATTGAAATGACTTCGGGAGGGACGTCATGTCGGTACAGGAGCTCGCGAGCATGCGGGCGGAGGCGCTGTTCGTCTCCGACCTGCAGCGGGCCGACGCGTTGAGCGCCGATCGGGTCCGCGCCGCGGTGTCCGAGAACGTGCGCCGGTACGGGGTCCGCGGCCTGGCCGCCCGCGTCGCCGAGGAGTACGGCGACCACCCGGAGACCGCTGTCGGCCGCATGTGCTGGTGCCTCGGCACGATCGAACTCGCCTACGCCTGAGATCCCCCACCACCGCGTTGATCTTGCAGTTGTGGTGCCAGTATTCGCCCGGCTGTGACCTGTTTTGAGCACCACCACAAATGCAAGATCAACGCGATCTTGACACACCGCTGGGCCATGATGGGTCCGTGCTGTTCGCGGACCTCGCGGCCACCTCGGCCGCCGTGGCCGCCGTCTCCGGGCGGCTCGCCAAGATAGACCTGCTGGCCGGGTGCCTGCGCCGGCTCGCCACCGAGACGTCCGAGCCCCGGGTGCTCGCCGCTGGCGCCGCCTACCTCGCCGGCGAGATCCTGCAACGCCAGACCGGCGTCGGTTACGCCAGCCTGCGCGGCCTGCCGGCACCGGCCGATGCGCCCACCCTCATCGTCGCCGAGGTCGACGCGCGGCTGGCCGCGATGTCCGCCGTGGCCGGGCGCGGTTCGCAGGCCGAGCGCCGCCGCCAGCTCCACGATCTCTTCGGCCGGGCGACAGCCGACGAGCAGCGCATGCTCACCGGGTTGCTGAGCGGCGAACTGCGGCAGGGCGCCCAGGCCGGCCTGCTGGCCGACGCGATCGCCAAGGCCGCCGAGGTCCCGGTGCGCGAGGTGCGCCGGGCGCTGCTGCTCTCCGGTTCGCTCACCGAGGTCGCGGCGGTCGCGCTGGCCGGCGGCCCGCTTCACGGGTTCAGCCTCACCGTCGGCCGGCCGCTGGCGCCGATGCTCGCGTCGAGCGCGCCCGACATCGCGGCCGCGCTGGAGGCGACGGGCGTGCCGGCGATGGCCGACGCCAAGCTCGACGGCATCCGGGTGCAGGTGCACCGCGACGGCGACGACGTGGCCGTGTTCAGCCGCAGCCTCGACGACATCACGTCCCGGGTGCCGGGCGTGGTCGCCGCCGCCCGCGAGCTGCCGGTGCGGGTCGCGGTGCTCGACGGCGAGGCGCTCGGCGTCGATCCGGGCGGGCGCCCGCTGCCGTTCCAGGAGACGTCGAGCCGGGCGGCCCGGCGCGACGGCGCGCTGCCCGTCCAGCCGTTCTTCTTCGACGTGCTGCACCTCGACGGCGTGGATCTTCTCGACGCGCCGCTCGCCGAGCGGTGGGCGGCCCTCGCCGGCGCGGTGCCGGAAGCGGCGCTCGTCGCGCACGCCGAGGTCGGCGGCGTCGAGGCGGCCGACGCCGCCTGGCGCTCGGCGCTGGCCGCCGGCCACGAGGGGCTGGTGGTCAAGTCGGCGGCCGCGCCCTACGACGTGGGCCGGCGGGGCTCGGCGTGGGTGAAGGTGAAGCCGCGGCACACGCTCGACCTGGTGATCCTCGGCGTCGAGTGGGGTAGCGGGCGGCGGCGCGGGTGGCTGTCCAACCTGCACCTGGGCGCCCGCGATCCGGCCGGCGGGTTCGTGATGCTCGGCAAGACGTTCAAGGGCCTCACCGACGAGATGCTGCGCTGGCAGACCGACAAGCTGCTCTCGCTCGCCGTCGAGAAGGGCGACTGGGTGGTCAAGGTGCGCCCGGAACTCGTCGCCGAGATCGCGTTCGACGGCGTGCAGCGCTCGTCGCGCTACCCCGGCGGCGTCGCCCTGCGGTTCGCGCGCGTGGTGCGCTACCGGGACGACAAGACGGCCGCCGAGGCCGACACGATCGACGACGTGCGCAGGCTGGCCACCTGGCTCAGCTAGTTACCGCATGGCCATCGAGCGGGCGTAGTTGACCTGGTTGTGCACGTGCTGGGCGTCCATGTGGCTGTATACGGGCACGCGCGCCACGTACGTGAACGGGCCGTTCGTCACGGTCACCTGCACCACGCCGTTGAGCACCGTCTCCTTGGCCAGCAGGAAGAGCAGGCTGAACACGGTCAGGACGCAGAAGCCGACGACGGCGAGCACGATCGCCCAGGTCGGCGTCTTCTGCGTCTGCATCCACTGGTCCTGGGCGATCCACTGCGACCCGCGCAGCGGGGCGCCCCCTACCGGCGTGTGCACCATCGTGTTGGTGACCATGATCTCGCCGATCTGGCACAACGGCTGCTCCGGCATCGCCGGCACGAGCGCGCCGCTCGTGGGGTACTGCGGGCCGCTGACCGGGTACACCGGGCCGCTGACCGGCTGCTGCGGGTACGCGGGCCCGCTGACCGGCTGCTGCGGGTACGGCCCGCCGTAGGTGGGCGGCCCCGAGTACGGCTGGTTCGCCGGTGGGTATGGACCCGGAACGTTCCCCGGTGGATGCTGCGCCCCGTAATCCGCCATGGCACGGAATGCTATAGGCAGATGTGCCGATCAGGTGGCGACCGTCTCCCGTTCGGGTGTCACCGACTCGCGGGCCTGCCGGCGTGCCAGGTACCCGTACCCGACGAGCGTCATCGCGGCGAACGCCCACCACTGCAGGGCGTACCCGCCGTTCTGCAGCGTGCCCTCGTACTCCACCGGAATCGGGGTGAGCCCGTCCTGCGTGACCGTGACGTAGCCGCCGAGCACCGGGTAGGGCAGCGCACGGGCGAGCTGGATCGGCGCGATCCGGCGCACCTGCAGCCGCCCGTCGAGCGTCTCGACCCGGCCCACCGACCGTTCCGGCAGCCGCACCGCGCCGACGATCGACACGTCGCCGCCCGGGGCGGCCGGCACCGCGGGGACGTCGCGCGCCCCGGCGCCGGCCGCGACCCAGCCGCGGTCGACGAGCAGCGCGCTGCCGTCCTGCAGGACGAGCGGCGTGAGCACCTCGAACCCGACCTGGCTGTCGAGGGTCCGGCCGCGGACGACGATCTCGTGCGCGGTGTCGTAGCGGCCCTTCGCGCTGACCCGCGTGTACCGCTGCGACTTCGGCGGCGCCTCGCCGGCCCGGAGAACGTCGGCGACCGGCACCGGGGCGGCCCTGGCAGCCGCGTCGATGCGGTCGTTGATCGCGACCTTCTGGTGGTAGCGGTCCAGCTGCCAGTTCCCGAGTCCCACCATGATCACGGCGAGCACCACCGCGAGCGCGGCGAGCCCGAGCCAGCGGCGGGTGAACAGGAACCGGTACACGATGCAACTCTAATCAGCGAGCGGAGCGAGCGAATCATCAGTAGAGCGCCGTGCGAATGCATCCCCGAGCGGAGCGAGGGGATCGCATGAGCGCGCTGCGGGTTGAACCCGGGCGGTATCGTGCGACCCACCGGTGCCCCGGGCACCGGGGGTGCCGCGTACCCGTGTTCCGGGAGGCTTGGTAGATGAGTGCGATTCCGCGGATCGTGATCAGCGCGCCGTCCTCGGGGCACGGGAAGACAGCCGTCTCCGTTGGCCTGCTGGCCGCACTGGCCGCGCGCGGGCTGCGCCCGTCCGGTTTCAAGATCGGCCCGGACTTCGTCGACGCCGCCTACCTCGGCCTCGCGGCCGGGCGGCAGGGTCGCAACCTGGATCCGCGTCTTGTCGGCTCGCACCGCATCGCGCCGCTGTTCGCACATGGCGCCGCCGGCAGCGACATCGCCGTTGTCGAGGGCACGATGGGCCTTTACGACGGGCTGACCAGCCGCACCGACAGCGAGTCCACGGCGCAGATCGCCGGGCTGCTACGGGCGCCGGTGGTGCTCGTCGTCGACGTCGCCGCGATGGGGCAGTCGGCCGCCGCGCTCGTGCACGGCTTCCGCACCTACGACGAACTGCTGTGGCTCGGCGGCGTCGTGCTCACCCGCACCATCTCCAGCCGGCACGAGCAGTTGCTCCGAGAGTCGCTGGCCGACATCGGCGTCCCCGTGCTCGGCTCCCTGCGCCGCCGGGACCTCGCTGCGCTCGGTGGCGGCGGCGCCGCGCTGCCGCCCCGCGAGCACGGCCTCGCGCCCGCGGTGCAGCGCAGCCTCGAGGCGCTGCGCGGCACCCGGCGGCTGGGCGAGCTGATGACGGCCTCGGTCGACCTCGAGCGCATCCTCATGCTGGCCCGCTCCGCGCCCCGGCTGGCGACCGACTCCTGGTCGCCGGCCGGTGCCGTCGCGATCGACGAACCCACCGGGGACATGTTCGCGCCCTACGGCGCAAGCCACCGCGCGGTGATCGCGGTCGCCGCCGCGTACGGCTACCCCGAGACGTCGGAGCTGCTCACCGCGGCCGGCGCCGAGGTCATCCCGGTCGACCCGCTGCGCGACGAGCGGCTGCCCGACCGCATCGACGCCCTGGTGGTGCCGGGCGGGCTGCCCGAGTCGTACGCCGACCAGCTGTCGGCCAACACCCGGCTGCGCGGCGACGTGCTGGCGCTGGCGCGCACCGGCCGGCCGATCATCGCCGAGGGGGCCGGGATGGTCTGGCTCGGCCGTGAGCTCGACGGCCTGCCGATGTGCGGCGTGCTCGACATGGCGGCGCGCACCACCGACCGGTACGTGGTCGGCTACCGCGAGGCGACGGCGTGCACCGCGTCGGTGGTGCACGGGCGCTCCGAGGTGGTCACCGGGCACAAGCTGCACCGCACGAACATCAGCCCGCGGGCCGGATCGCGGCCGGCCTGGCTGTGGGCCGGCGGGCATCCGGAGGGCTTCGTGGAGGGCGCGGTGCACGCGTCGTACCTGTCGCTGCACTGGGCCGGCGTGCCGACGATGGCGCCGCGGCTGGTGACCGCCGCCGGGGCGCTGTCGGCGTCGTACGCGCCGCTGGAGCTGCCGTCGCGCGGCTGGGAGCTGCCGGCGATGGCGTACAAGTCGCCGGCGGCGTCGGTCACCCCGGCGCTGCCGCCCGCATACGTTGCCGATGGCGACGACCTGCCGCCGCTGCCGCCGTGGGCGCCGGAGGTTCCGCCGCGGCCCGAGCCCGAGATGATGGCACCGGTGTCGGCGGGCGGCGAGCCGGTGGCCGAGCCGGCCGCTGGGGTGGCGCCCGAGGCCGAGCCGGTGCTGGTCGGAGCGGTGCCGGTGGCCGGCCCGGACGGGACGGGTTGGCCTGAGCTGCCGCCGCAGCTCGCCGCCGTGTCGGTGGACAAGGCCGCGGCGGTGCCGGCCCCGGCGTCGGCCGAGGAGTCCGCGGAGGTAGGGCCCGTTGCCGAGGCCGCGTCGGCGGCCGAGCCGGCGGTTGCCTCCTCGGCGGCCGCGTCGGCGGCCGTGTCGGCTGAGGCGGCGGCCGCGCCGGCGGCCGTGTCGGCTGAGGCGGCGGCCGAGCCGGCGGCCGCGTCGGCGGCCGCGTCGGCTGAGGCGGCGGCCGCGTCGGCTGAGGCGGCGGCCGAGCCGGCGGCCGCGTCGGCCGAGGCGGAACCGACCGAGGTGGTCGCCGCCACGCCGGAGCCGGCGGACGGCGTGGAACAGACGGTCGTGATAGAACCGACGGGCGACGAGCCGACAATCGTGACGAAGAAGTCCCCCTCGGAGGCCGCTTGATGCACACCGGGTGGCCGGTGCCGGTACGGCGGTTCCCCGAACTGACCGTCGCCACGCCCCGGTTGCACGTGCGGCCCCTGGCCACGGCTGACGCCAAGCCGGTCGCCGAGATCTTCGCCGATCCCCGAACCCAGCGGTGGCTGCCGTTCCCACCGCAGGTCATGCCGCTGGACGGGCTGGCCTGGTGCACCGAACTGGCCTTCGAGCGCCGCGCCGCCGGCGACGGCGATCACTACGGCGCGGTCCGGCGCGAGGATGGTTGCCTGATCGGGTGCCTGTGGACCCAGCGGGCCGACTGGGTGGCCGGATCGGTCGAGGTGTCGTACGCGGTGGCCCCGGCGGCGCGTGGCTTCGGGGTGGCGGCCGAGGCCGTCGACGCGCTGGCGATCGCGCTGCTGTTCGAGCACGGCTTCGAGCGGGTCGAGGTCCGGGTCGCCCCCGGCAACCTGGCGTCGCGGCGGGTGGCCGAGAAGGCCGGCTTCAGCTACGAGGGACTGCTGCGCAACGCCGGCTTTGTCCACAGTGGACGCGTCGACGTCGAGATGTGGTCCCTGGTCGCGGCGGACCTCCGCCCCACCTGAGCAGCGCCGTCCCTTCCACGATCTTGGACGCCTGCTACTGCCGGGGCAGTAGCAGGCGTCCAAGATCGCGGGCAATCCCGCTCAGCGGCGCTTCTTTGCCCCGGACTTCGCTGCCTTGCCGACCACTTGCGGGGATGGCGCGGTGAAGCCGGCCGGCGGCGTTCCGGTCAGCGCGTCGCGGAGCATGAATGCCACGGAGTCCTTCGGCTTCGTGCGGTCGTCGGCGGCCACGGTGTGGAACGGGTTGTCCGGATCGGCGATGAAGCCGGCCGCGGTCAGCCCCGGCGTCATGCCGATGAACCAGATCGCCCGGTTGTCGTCGGTGGTTCCGGTCTTGCCGGCCACCGGCCGTCCCACGATCTTGTAGACGGCGGGCGCCGTGCCGTTGCCGCGGCAGTCGCCGGTCGCCGCCTTGTAGCCGGTCACGCAGCGGGCCGCGTCCAGTGCGCCGCGGGCGACGTCGGGGGAGATCACCTGCTCGCACGAGGGCGCCGGCGAGGCGACCGACCCGTCGGCGGACGTCACCGAGATCACCGGCAGCGGCGCGCAGTACTTCCCGTCGGCCGCGACTGTCGCGTACGCCCCGGCCATCTCCAGCGGCGTGGTGTCGGCGACGCCGAGCGTGAACGCGCCCCAGGTGCGGGCCTTGGCCGGCGAGGCCTGGATGCGGTCGATGTCGGTATGCCAGCGCAGCCCCAGCCGCTCGGCCATCCGCACGGCCGCCTCCGGCCCCACCCGCTCCTCGAGCTGCACGAAGAACGTGTTCACCGACTTGCCGAAGCCGGCCCACATCGTGTGCCGGCCGGTCATCTTGGCCGACGCGTTGACCGGGCACCAGTACAGCCCGTTGCACCGGGTGGGGCTGTTCCACTCGGTCTTCCACTTGGACTGGTACCGCTGCGGGCTGTTGATCTCGGTGGACAGCGGCATGCCCTTCTCCAGTGCCGCCAGCATCGTGAACAGCTTGAACGTCGAGCCGGCCTGGTAGCCGGGCAGGTCACCGCCGCCGAGCAGCGGGTTCACCGTCGCCGGGTAGTTGCCGCGGATGCCGAGGCGGGCCCGGCGCGGGTCGGAGTGCTTGCCGTTGCCGGCCTGGTTGAGCGAGTACACCCGGTTGACCGCCATCGCCCGCACCCGGCCGGTGCCGGGCTCGACGCCCACGATGCCGAGCGCGTACGGCGAGCCGATCTTCTCCCGCGTCGTCACCTGGGCGAACGCCGAACCCTGCGCGTTGATGTCGAGCGAGGTCACCACGGTGAGGCCGCCCCGGCGCAGGGTTTCCAGCCGGTCCATCGGGCTGTCGCCGTACTCCGGCCGCGCCATCCACCACGATTTGAACAGGTCGCAGAAGAAGCCCCAGTGGTTCGCGGCGGCGGGGACGTCGACGCAGTCGTTGGGCGGCTCGTGCAGCCTGAGCGTGATGGGCTCCGAGCGCGCCAGCAGCGCCTCGTCGGCCGGCACGTACCCGGCCTGCGCCATCTTGTCGATGACGTAGTTGCGCCGGCCGTGTGCCGCCGTCTGGTCGGCGCCGGCCGGGTCGTACGTCGACGGCGCCTGCACCAGCCCGGCGAGCAGCGCCGACTCGGCGACGGTCAGCTCGCTGGCCGGCTTGGAGAAGTACACCTCGGCGGCGGCCTGGATGCCGTACGCCCGGTGCCCGAAGTACGCCGCGTTCAGGTAGCGCTCCAGGATCTGCGCCTTGCTGAGCTGCTTCTCCAGGTCGATGGCCAGCCGCATCTCGCGCAGCTTGCGGGTGGGCGTCTGCTCGGTGGCGGCGTACACCTCGTCGGGGGTCCGGGCCGAATCGCGCAGCGACATCCGCACGTACTGCATCGTGATCGTCGACGCGCCCTGCGACACCCCGCCGGCGCGCTGGTTCGCGACGAACGCGCGGGCTATGCCGCGCACGTCCACGCCGTTGTGCTCGAAGAAACGGGTGTCCTCGGCGGCAACGATCGCGTGCTGCATGTGCGGGGAGATCGCCTCGATCGAGACCGGGATCCGGTACTCCTCGTAGAACTGCGTGATCAGCGTCTTGCCGTCGGCCGCGTAGATCTTGGACACCTGGGACAGAGGGGCGATCTTGAGCATGTTCAGGTCGCCGCCGATCTCGGCGGCACCCCGTTTGACCGACAGTCCGGCGACCGCGGCGATCGGGTACACCAGCGCCGCGACCACCAGGCCCGCGAAGATTCCGGTTCGGGCGAGGGTCGCGATCGTCGCGAGCAAGCGGACGCGCGGCATGCCCATTAGGCTAAGACAAAACGTCTCATTTATGAGCCGACCACCAGAAGCGGGATTATATTCTCATGCTTGCCCAGACCATCGAGTCGATCAAGCCACTCGACCCCACGGAGCGGGCCGCCGTCACGACCGCCGCCGCGACCGCCGCTCGTGCGGCCACCGTGCTGTTCGCCGGCGACCACGGCGTCCGGACCGCAGCCCTCGGGCCGGTGCCGGCCGACGCCACGGCCCGCCTCGTCACCGCGGCGCTGGACGCCGCACCCGTCACCGTCGTCGACGTCGGCGTCGCCGCGCCACTGGAGCCCCGGGAAGGCCTCGTGGTCCGCAAGGTTCGCGCCGGCACCCGCGACTTCACCGCCGAACCGGCGCTCACCCGCGACGAGGTGCTCGCCGCTGTCGAGATCGGCATCGGCGAGGCCGACAACGCCGTCGACGAGGGCGCCGGGGCGCTGATCGCCGGCGGCATCGGCGTCGGGGGCACGGCTCCCGCGCTCGCTCTGATCGCGTCCCTCACGGTTTCGAACTGGGACGACCTGAGCTGGGCCGACCACCACGACGACACGCATGCCGAGGACGCCAGGACCCGCACGGTGACGGCGGTGAAGCACGGCCTGGCCAGGCACCGACCCGACTCGGCCGACCCGCTCGGGGTGCTGGCGGTGGTCGGCGGCCTCGAGCACGCGGCCCTCGCCGGCTTCATCCTGGGCGCCGCCGCGCACCGCGTGCCGGTCGTCATCGAGGGTCCGGTGGGCGAATCCGCCGCCACGGTGGCCGCGGCCCTGGCCCCCGCGAGCACCGGTGTGGTCGTGACCGAAGATTGAACGGTGGACGCTGACCCCGCCGCACCGACCCTCTACCCGCTCGGCCTGAAGCTCGTCGGCCTGCGGGTGCTCGTCGTCGGCGCCGGCGCGGTCGCGACCCGGCGGGTGCCGGCGCTGCTCGACGCGGGCGCCGAGGTCGTCGTGGTGGCCCCCGCGGCCACCCCGGCCCTGCGCGCGCTGGCCGGCGCCGGCCGGGTCGCCTGGCACGAGCGCCCGTTCCGGCCGTCCGATGTGGACGGTGCCTGGCTGGTGCAGGTCGCCGTGGACGATCCGGTCGCCGCCGACGAGGTCAGCGCCGCCGCCCGGGAGCGCCGCGTGTTCTGCGTCCGGGCCGACGACAGGTACGCCGCGTCGGCGTGGACCCCGGCGGTGACCCGGCACGGGCCGGTCACCGTCGCGGTGCTCGGCGGGGGTGACCCCAAGCGCTCGGTGGCCGTCCGGGACGGCATCCGGGAGCACCTGATGGCGTCCCACGAGACGGCGGCCGAGCCGGCCCGCGGCACGGTCGCGTTGGTCGGCGGCGGACCGGGCGACCCGGAACTGATCACCGTGCGGGGCCGGCGGCTGCTCGCCGCGGCCGACGTCGTCGTGGTCGACCGGCTGGCCCCCGGCCTCCTCCTGGACGAGATGGGCCCGGACACCGAACTCGTCGACGCGTCCAAGATCCCCTACGGCCCGGCGCGGGCCCAGGAGGAGATCAACGCGATCCTCGTCGACAGGGCGAAGCGGGGCCGGTTCGTGGTGCGGCTCAAGGGCGGCGACCCGTACCTGTTCGGCCGCGGCGGCGAGGAGGCGCTGGCCTGCGCCGCGGCCGGCGTCCCGGTGACGGTCGTGCCGGGCGTGACCAGCGCGCTGGCGGCGCCCGCCGCGGCCGATATCCCGGTGACGCACCGCGGCGTCGCGCACGAACTCGTCGTCGTGTCCGGGCACCTGCCGCCCGGCCATCCCGACTCGCTCGTCGACTGGGCCGCGCTCGGCCGACTGAACGGCACTGTGTGCGTCCTCATGGGCTTGAAGAACCTGCCGCGCATCGCGGCCGCGCTGATCGACGGCGGCCGGCCGCCCACGTCGCCGGCCGCCGTCGTCGCGGAGGCCACCACGAAGGAGCAGCGCGTGGTCCGGGCGACGCTTCGCACCGTCGCGGCGGCGGCAGCGGACGTGCCCCCGCCGGCGGTCGTCGTGATCGGCGACGTGGTCTCGGTGCTAGCGGCCCTGTTCGAGGAGGAGAGCGCAGCGGATCAGGCCTAGGTGGCTGTACGCCTGCGGATGGTTGCCCAGCCCGCGCTCGGTGTCCGGGTCGTACTCCTCCGGCAGCAGGCCGGTCGGACCGGCGCACGAGAGCAACTGCTCGAACAGTTCCTCGGCGTCGCCGCGGCGGCCGGTACGCAGGTACGCCTCGATCAGCCACGCGGTGCACAGGTGGAACCCGCCCTCCCGGCCGGGCAGCCCGTCGTCCCAGTGGTAGCGGTACACGGTCGGGCCGCTGCGCAGGTCGGCCTCGACCTTGAGCACGGTGGCGAGGAACCGCGGGTCGTCGGCCGGCAGCAGGCCGGACAGGCCGATCCACAGCGCGGCCGCGTCGGGGTCCGGCTCGCCGTATGCGACGGTGTAACTGCCGGCCTCGACGCTCCAGCCGTGCTCGAGCACGTTCGCGGCGATGGCGTCGCGAAGCGCCGTCCACTCGGCCGGCAGCGGCAGGTTGCGCCGGGTGGTCAGCCGGATCGCCCGGTCGACGGTCAGCCAGCACATGACCTTCGAGTAGACGTAGTGCCGCGGCGGGCAGCGCGCCTCCCACAGCCCGTGGTCGGGCTCGTGCCAGCGGCGGCCGACCGCCTCGACCATGTTCTCGAGCAGCGCGACGTCGGCGGGCGTCGGCGGGCGGATCTCGCCGAGCGCGCACAGCAGGTCGGCGACCGGGCCGAACACGTCCAGTTGGACCTGCCGGTTCGCGATGTTGCCGACCCGCACCGGACGCGACCCGGCGTAGCCGGGCAGCGCCTCGATCACGGCCTCCGGGCCGAGTTCGTTGCCGTCGAGGTCGTACAGCGGGTGCAGCCGCTCCGGGTGGCCGCCGGTGTTCTCCACCACCCGGCGCATCCAGCCGAGCAGCGACTCGGCCTCCTCGTACGAGCCGAGGTCCACCAGTGCCCGGGCGGACAGGGCCGCGTCGCGCGGCCAGCAGTAGCGGTAGTCCCAGTTGCGCACCCCGCCCAGCTCCTCGGGCAGCGACGAGGTGGCGGCGGCCATGAACCCGCCGCTCGGCTGGTACCACAGGCCGCGCAGGGTCAGCGCGCTGCGCAGGACGGCGTCGCGGGCGGTCGACGGCAGTTTGAGGGAGTTCGTCCACTCGATCCAGCGCCGCTCGGTGGCCGCGTGCCGGTCGGGAACACCGATCTCGTGGGCGTCCACCGAGGTGGTCCCCAGCCGCAGCTCGAGGATGCGTGTCCCGCCGGCCGCGCCGAGGTCGACGGTGGCGCGCGCCGAGTCGGTGCCGCCGTCGTCGACGACCGTCCAGTCGACGCCGGGCGCGTACAGCACCATGGGCTCGGCCGAGCCGAGCACGACGAGCCCGTCGCCGAGCGGCTGCAGGCGGATCGAGACCTGGCCGAACTCGGGGCGGGGCGCGAACTCCACGGCCGCCCGGCCGGTGCCCGTCAGCACCCGCACCAGCGTGTTGCCCGGATCGCCGTTGGCGCCGGCCGCCCTGTTGTGCCGGGGCTGCTTGACCGCGGGCTCCGCTCCGCTGCGCCCGCTGGCAGCCCCGGCGACCGGCGACTCGTCGAGGAAATCCGTGACCGTCAGGCCCGACCAGCGGGTCTCGACAGTCATCGTGCCGGGCCGGTAGCGCTGGCCGAGCGGCAGGCCGCCCCGCTCGGGCGCGACGCTGAAGTGCCCGGCCGGCGAGCCGCCGAGCAGGTCGGCGAACAGCGCCGCCGAGTCCGGCCGGGGATGGCACAGCCAGCTGATCCGGGCGTCCGGCGTGACGAGGGCGACGGTGCGGCCGTTGGCCAGCATCGAGTGCCGCTCGATCTGCACCGCCCGCTCGCCGAACAGCCACTTGCGCCGGGTCTGCAGGAGCAGCGCCAGCAGCCGGGCGGCATCGCGCGGGTCGTCGACGCGGTACTGCGCCCGGGTCTCACCGCCGCCCACCTTGACGCCGACGTCCGGGCCGTGCAGGTGCGCGAACGCGTTCTCGTCGGTGACGTCGTCACCCACGAACACGGCGGCACTGGCCGACAGCTGGGTGCGCAGCGTGTCCAGTGCGGTGCCCTTGTGCGTGGTGATCACCGACAGCTCGACGACCTCCTTGCCGTTGGTCACCTGGATGTCGGCCCAGCTGGCCGGCCCGCTGCGGACCTGCTCGGCGACCCGCTCGGCCACGTCGCGCGGCGCGGTGCGCAGGTGCACGGCGATGCTTGCCGGCTTGACCTCCAGCTTGACGCCCGGCTCGTTCTTGACGATCTCCTTGAGCACGTCGTGCAACTCGGCGCGCAGCCGCAGCCGGTCTTCGGGCAGCGCGTCGACGAAGCCGACGTCGAACTCCGAGCCGTGGCTGCCCACCAGGTAGACCTCGCTGGGCAGCCGGGACAGCGCGGCGAGGTCGCGCAGCGCCCGTCCCGAGATCACCGCGACTGTCGTCTGCGGCAGCGCCGCCAGCGCCCGGATCGCGGCGACGGCCTCCGGCAGCGGGGCCGCCTTCGTCGGATCCTCGACGATCGGCGCGAGCGTGCCGTCGTAGTCGCACGCGATCAGCAGCCACGGCACCCGGGCGACCCGGCCGACGGCGCCGCGCAGCTCGCGGTCCAGCGCGTCCGGTGCCGGCAGCGGGACTGTCGACGGCGTCTGCGGTGTGACCGGAGCGAGCCCGGTGGGTTCCGTCGGTTCTGTCATGACGCTCGGCCCGTCCGCTCGAGAGCCGTCAGGAACGACTCGGCCCACGCCTGGACGTCGTGGGTCCGCAGGTAGCGACGCATCGCGCGCATCCGGCGCGCGCCCTCGGCCGGATCGATGTTCACGGCACGCATCAGCAGTTCCTTCACGCCGTCGAGGTCGTGCGGGTTGCACAGGAACGCCTGGCGAAGCTCGGCGGCGGCCCCGGCGAACTCGCTGAGCACCAGTGATCCGCCGTTGTCCACGCGCGCGGCAACGTATTCCTTGGCCACGAGGTTCATCCCGTCGCGTAGCGGGGTCACCATCATCACGTCGGCCGCGCGGTACAACGCGGCCAGTTCGGTGCGGCTGTACGACTGGTGGAGATAATGCACGGCCGGCTCACCGACTCGGCCGTACTCACCGTTGATCCGACCGACCTCACGCTCGACCTTCACCCGCAGTGACTGGTACTGCTCGATGCGCTCCCGGCTCGGTGTGGCTACTTGTACCATCACCGCTCCCGGAGCCGTCAACCTGTTCTCAGCCAGTAGCTCGCGGAAGATCTTCAGGCGTCGCTCGATGCCCTTCGTGTAGTCGAGCCGGTCCACGCCCAGGATGATCGTCGCGGGGTTGCCCAGCTCCCGTCGGATCTCCGACGCGCGCTCGCGGACCTCGCCGCTCGCCGCGACCCGCTCCATCTCGGCGAAGTCGATCGAGATCGGGAACGCCCCCGCGCACACGGTGCGCCCGTCCGGCAGCTCGACGCTGTCCCCGCGCGGTCGAAGCCCGAGCACGTGGCGGGTGAGCTGCAGGAAGTTGTGAGCGCCGAGCGGGCGCTGGAACCCGACGAGGTCGGCGCCCAGCAGGCCCTTGAGCACCTCGGCCCGCCGGGGCAGCTGCATGAACAGCTCGGTGGGCGGGAACGGGATGTGCAGGAAGAAGCCGATCCGCAGGTCGGGCCGCTGCTCGCGCAGCATCGCCGGCACCAGTTGCAGCTGGTAGTCCTGCACCCAGACGGTGGCGCCGCTGGCGGCGACCGTGGCCGCCGCGTCGGCGAAGCGCTGGTTGACCCTGCGGTACTCCTCCCACCAGCGGCGCCTGTACACCGGCTGCTCGACCGCGTCGTGGTACAGCGGCCACAGGCTGGAGTTCGAGAACCCCTCGTAGTACCGCTCCATCTCGTCGCCGGTCAGCGGCACCGGCCACAGGCCCATGCCGTCGAGCTCGAACGGCTCCTGGGTTGGTTTGCCCTGTTTGGTCACGCCGCCGGTCCACCCGATCCAGGTGCCCTTGTGCTGGGCGAGCACCGGATGAAGGGCCGTGACGAGGCCGCCGGGGCTGCGCCGCCAGGTCGGACCGTCCGGGGTGGTGACCTGGTCGACGGGCAATCGGTTGGCGACCACGACGAACGAGCTGTTACCTGACACCTGGTGGATCCCTCCCGTGGATCTTGCGTTGGCCTCCTGCAGCTCCCCGCGGCGACGACGGCGCGGCCGCATCAAAGCTACCGACCGGACTCGCGGATTCGTGCCGCGATCCCATCCCGTGCTGGGCGATACCCCACCGGCCTGCGATGCTCACACAGTTCGCGCAATGTGACCTGTGCCTGGGGGCCCACCATGTCAGACATCGACGTCGAGCCGCGCAGCCGCTCGGCGACCGGTGCGGTGATCATCGCCGTGATCTTCCTCGCCGTGCTGGGCACGGGCGTGGGCATCGTGCTGGGCACGCAGCAGAAGAACAAGGACCGGGCCGAGAACACCGCCAGCAACAGCACGCCCTCGGCGACCGCCTCCCCGGACGTCACGGTGACGCAGACCACCGAACCGACCGACAGCAGCACCTCCGGCGGGACGAAGACCAAGCCCCCGACGAGCACCAAGTCGTACCGCCCGACGACCCGGGACGACTGCCCCCAGCAGACCGACGAGGCGGCCGGCACGTCGCTGACGGTGAAGCTCTACATCAAGACGAACCGGTCCGAGGTGTGGATCTGCGAGGGCGGCGGTCGCCTGGTCTACCAGGGCCACGTGCTCGGGTCCGGCTTCCCCGCGGCGACCAGCGGCTCGACGCTGTTCATCAGCACGGTCAACTACGAGGCCGGCATCTACGGCGCCCAGAACGGTGACACCCGCTACCTCGTCAGCCCGGAGCGGCTACGCATCTTGAAGAACGGCGAGGAGATCTCCAACGAGCCGGCGGTGGACACCTACTCGGGGTGATTTGGGCAATCGGCGGGCCGCCTGGAAGAATTCCGGGCGGCCCGTTGCTGTATTTCACGGCGGCAAGCTCGAGGCCCCAGATTCCGAAACGAAACTTTGAGAGGCGCCGCACCGTGGCCCAGTTCATCTACACGCTCGATAGGGCCCGCAAGGCTCACGGCGACAAGGTCGTGCTCGACAACGTCACGTTGCACTTCCTGCCCGGAGCGAAGATCGGCGTCGTGGGCCCGAACGGCGCCGGTAAGTCCAGCCTGCTGCGGATCATGGCGGGGGAGGACCAGCCGAGCAACGGCGAGGCGCGGCTGATGCCCGGCTTCACCGTCGGCATGGTCGCCCAGGAGCCCAAGCTCGACGAGTCGCTGACCGTGCTGGAGAACATCGAGCTGGCCGTCGCCGACACGAAGAAGAAGGTCGCCCGCTACAACGAGGTGGCCGAGCTGATGGCCAGCGACTACTCCGACGAGCTGATGGAGGAACTGGGCCGGCTCCAGGAGGAGCTCGAGCACGCCGACGCGTGGGACCTCGACTCCAAGCTCGAGCAGGCCATGGACGCGCTGCGCTGCCCGCCCGGCGACGCCGAGGTGGGCCCGCTGTCCGGTGGCGAGAAGCGCCGGGTGGCGCTGTGCAAGCTGCTGCTGGAGCAGCCCGACCTGCTGCTGCTCGACGAGCCCACCAACCACCTGGACGCGGAGAGCGTGCTCTGGCTGGAGCAGCACCTGGCCAAGTACCCGGGCACCGTCATCGCGATCACCCACGACCGGTACTTCCTGGACCACGTCGCCGAGTGGATCCTCGAACTCGACCGCGGCCGCACCTACCCGTACGAGGGCAACTACTCGACCTATCTGCAGAAGAAGGCCGAGCGGATGCAGATGCAGGGCCGCAAGGACACCAAGCTGAAGAAGCGGCTGGAGGACGAGCTGGCCTGGGTGCGCTCGAACGCCAAGGCCCGCCAGACCAAGTCCCGGGCCCGGCTGGAGCGCTACGAGGAGATGGCCGCCGAGGCGGAGAAGACCCGCAAGCTCGACTTCGAGGAGATCCAGATCCCGCCGGGTCCGCGCCTGGGCAACCTGGTGATCGAGGCGACGAACCTGCGCAAGGGCTTCGGCGACCGCGTCCTGATCGATGACCTGTCGTTCTCGTTGCCCCGCAACGGCATCGTCGGTGTGATCGGCCCGAACGGCGTCGGCAAGACCACGCTGTTCAAGACGATCGTCGGGTTGGAGAAGCCCGACTCCGGCACGGTGCGGGTCGGCGACACCGTCTCGCTGTCGTACGTCGACCAGGGCCGCGAGGGCCTGCAGAGCAAGCAGACGGTGTGGGAGGTCGTCTCCGACGGGCTCGACCACCTGATGGTCGGCAAGGTCGAGATGCCCTCGCGGGCGTACGTCGCGGCGTTCGGCTTCAAGGGCCCCGACCAGCAGAAGCCGGTCAACGTGCTGTCCGGCGGCGAGCGCAACCGGCTGAACCTGGCGTTGACGCTCAAGGAGGGCGGCAACGTGATCCTGCTCGACGAGCCCACCAACGACCTCGACGTCGAGACGCTGTCCAGCCTGGAGAACGCGCTGCTGGACTTCCCCGGCTGCGCCGTGATCATCTCGCACGACCGGATGTTCCTGGACCGGGTCGCCACCCACATGCTCGCGTGGGAGGGCGACGAGGAGAACCCGGCGAAGTGGTTCTGGTTCGAGGGCAACTTCGAGGCGTACGAGAAGAACAAGATCGAGCGACTGGGCGTCGAGGCGGCGCGGCCGCACCGGGTGACCCACCGGCGGCTCACCCGCGACTGACGGTGTCCCGCTTCACGTACTCCTGCGCCGTGCGCTGGTCCGACCTGGACGCGTACGGCCACGTCAACAACGCGCGCTTCCTCACCCTGTACGAGGAGGCGCGCGTGGCGTTGATGTTCATCGAGGCGCGCAGGGCCGGCGTGACGAGCTTCGAACAGGGCGTCGTGATCTCCCGGCACGAGATCGACTACATGCGACCGGTCGACTACACCGACCC
>Ga0111539_10001735_pt1 | contig 28968 bp, 25 predicted proteins | sample RhiMethybrSRZTD1_FD_79667 | JGI IMG/M metagenome (GOLD analysis project Ga0111539, IMG submission 79667) | Populus rhizosphere microbial communities from Tennessee, USA - Rhizosphere MetaG P. TD hybrid SRZTD1 (version 2) (version 2) | ecosystem: Host-associated > Plants > Roots > Rhizosphere >...
TGCAAACGTCACCAAGCGCTACGGCGCCGCGGCCGCCGTCGATGGCATCGACCTGACGTTCGCGTCGGGGCGGACCACGGCGCTGCTGGGACCGTCGGGGTGCGGCAAGTCGACGGTGTTGCGCCTGCTGCTGGCGCTGGCGACGCCCGAGGCCGGCGAGATCTCCGTCGATGGGCGGCCGCTGCCCGCGCACGACATCGAGGCGCTGCGCCGGCGCATCGGCTACGTGATCCAGGACGGCGGCCTGTTCCCGCACTTGACCGCCGCCGAAAACGTCACGCTGATGGCCCGCTACCTGCGCTGGGACCCGGCGCGCGCCGCCAAGCGCCTGCAGGAACTGGCGACGCTGACGCGTTTCCCGGCCGACGCGCTGTCCCGCTACCCGAACGAGCTGTCGGGCGGGCAGGCGCAGCGCGTGGCGATCATGCGCGCGCTGCTGCTCGATCCCGAGGTGCTGCTGCTCGACGAACCGCTGTCCGCGCTGGACCCGCTGGTGCGCACGGAGCTGCGCGACGACCTCCGCGGCATCTTCCGAGCGTTCGGGAAGACGGTCATCGTCGTCACGCACGACGTCGGCGAGGCCGCGCACCTGGCGGACGTCGTCGTGCTGATGCGCGCCGGCCGCGTTGTTCAGCAGGGTCCGTTCGCGACGCTCGCCGCCGCGCCCGCCGACGCTTTCGTCACGGCGTTCCTCGCGACCGGAAACGGGACGCGGGCGCCCGAGCCGCGGGGATGAAGGGAACGGCGCGCGCCAGCCACTCCCGAGCGAAGCGAGGGTGTGTGGCTGTTCTGAGATCTGCTCTGGTTGCGCTCGCGGGCGCCGCCGCCTGCAACGGCCCGCACGACGGCGGCCATGTCGTCGTCGGATCGAAAGGGTTCACGGAGTCGGTGATCCTGGGCGAGATGGTGGCCGCCCTCGCGCGCGGCGCCGGCGTGCGCGTCGAGCACCGGCGGCAGCTGGGCGGCACCGAGGTTGTGTTCCGCGCGCTCGAGAGCGGCGCCGTCGACGTCTATCCCGAATACACCGGGACGCTGACGAAAGAGATCCTGCGCAGTGAAGCGGCGGCGCGGCCTGTGGCCGACGTGCTGGCCGGCCACGGCCTGCGCATGAGCGAGCCCCTGGGCTTCGACAACAGCTATGCGCTGGCGATGCCCGAGGCGCGCGCGGCCGCGCTCGGCATCCGCCGCGTCTCCGACCTCGTCGCGCATCCCGAGCTGCGGCTGGTGTTCTCGAACGAGGTCATGAGCCGCGGCGACGGCTGGCCCGGGCTTCGCGCCCACTACGGCCTCCCCCACCAGGCGCGCGGCATGGACCACGACCTCGCCTACCGCGCGCTCGCGAGCGGCGGCGCCGACGTGATGGACGTCTACACGACCGACGCCGAGATCCGCGCCTACGCGCTGCGCGTGCTGACCGACGACCGTCAGTTCTTCACCCGCTACGACGCCGTCCTGCTGTACCGCGCGGATCTCCCCGCGCGCGCGCCGGCCGCCGTCGCCGTGATCGAGCGCCTGCAAGGCCGCATCGACAACGCCACGATGATCTCGCTGAACGCGCGCGCCAAGCTGGATCGCGTTCCCGAGAGCGAGGTCGCCGCGGGTTTCCTGGCCGCGCGCGTCGGCGGGGCGGTCGCGGCGCCACGCGAGCACGCGCTGGCGTCGATCGCGCGGCGCGCCGCCGAGCACAGCGCGCTGGTCGGGCTGTCGCTGCTCGCCGCGATCGCCCTCGCCGTCCCGCTCGGCGTCGTCGCCGCGCGCCGCCCGCGCATCGGCCGCGTCGTCGTCGGCGCGGCCGGGCTGCTGCAGACCATCCCGTCGCTCGCGCTGCTGGTGTTGCTGATCCCGCTGCTCGGCATCGGCTCACCGCCCGCCGTCGCGGCGCTGTTTCTCTACGGCCTGTTGCCAATCGTCAGGAACACGCACGCGGGCCTGGTCGGCATACCGGAATCGCTGCAGATCTCGGCGCGCGCCCTCGGCCTCCCCGCCCGCGCGCGCCTGCGCCTCGTCGAGCTCCCGCTGGCGATGCCGTTCATCGTCGCCGGCATCAAGACGTCCGCCGTGATCGCCGTCGGAACGGCGACCGTGGGCGCGCTGGTCGGCGCGGGCGGCTTCGGCCAGCCGATCCTGACCGGCATCCGCCTCGACGACTTCGGCCTCATCCTGCAGGGCGCGGTGCCCGCCGCCGTGATGGCGATGGGACTGGAGGCGCTGCTCGGCGCCGTCGAGCGTCGGGTCGTCCCGCGCGGCCTGCGCGCGCCGCGCTAGGCCGCGCTGACGGCCTTCGGTCACCGCGCCGCGGCGGCGAGCGCGGCCAACCCGCGTTCGATCACGGCAAGCATCTCGGCGTCGCAAACCTCGCCCGCGGCGTCGAGCCGGGCCCGCGCGAACTGATGCGCGCCGCCGTCGACGAGGCGCAGGTTCATGGTGCGTAGCACCTCCGCGAGCTGCGCGTGCGCGTGCGCGGCGGCGCCCGGCGACGCGCTGATCAGCAACACCAGCTTGTCCAGCGCCTCCAGCGCCGACACCAGCCAGTCGAGCGCGTTCTTGAGCGAGCCGGGCATGCCGTGCGCGTATTCGGGACTCGAGATCAGCAGCGCGTCCGCCGCGGCGATACGCGCGCGCAGCTCGCGCACGGGCGCCGGCAGCGGCTCCACGTCGAGGTCGGGACTGAAATGGGGCAGCGTTCCCAGGCCATCATAGATGTCGATCTCCATCCCGGCCGGGGCGACGCGCGCGGCGGCACGGACGATCGCCGCGTTCGACGACGTCGACCGCAGGCTCCCGGCGATGGCGAGGACCTTCACGCCGTCACCACTCGATCGACCGGCCGTCGCGAAAGAAGCCGCCCGTGGGCTCGCCGACGCGCGTGGCCGCCCAGACGATCGACGCGGCCCCCTTCTCGACGCCGCGGCTGGCGCCGCGGCCGCCCATGTCGGTCCGGACCCAGCCGGGGCAGACGGCGTTGATGATGATCTGGCGGGCCTCCAGCGCGGGCGCCCAGACGCGCACCAGCGCGTTGAGCGCGATCTTCGAGACCCGGTAGCCGGACGACGGCCAGCCGCGCTCGTGATGGCGGCCGGCTGCCACGTCGGCGACGAACTCCTCGACGAGAGCGACCAGCCCGTCGCGCGTCAGGGCGGGATCGATGAAGCGCGCGCGCAGCCCGTCGCCGACGCCCGACAGCTCCCCCATGCCGCTGGACACCATCACGATCGTTCCGCCCGCGGGCACGAGCGGCAGCAGCGCCTCGGTCACGCGCAGGGGGCCCAGGAAGTTCACCTCGGTCGTCCGTCGCGCGACCTCGGCGTTGAAGCCGTTCATGGAAATCCCGGCGTTGTTGACCAGCACGTCGATGGCCGTGCCGGCCGCCCGCAGGTGATCGGCGGCGGCGGCGATGCTGGCGGGATCGCCGACGTCCAGCGGGAGCGGCAGCGCGGTGACCGACCCGCCCGGCTTCGCCTTCGCCAGGGTCTCGGCGGCGGCGCGCGCGGCGGCCGCTTCCCGGCTGGTGACGATGACATGGAGGCCACCGGCGGCGAGCTGGCGAGCGGTCTCCAGGCCGAGGCCGCGGTTGGCGCCCGTGACGAGCGCGGTACGGGGAGCTTTGGCCATGGGCGAAAGCATAGCCACCCCGCCGCCCCTGGACGACCCGCGCGCCGGCCTTAGCTTGCCCGCGCCCCCGCCTCACGCGTGGGCGGAAAGGTCGTCGTCATGGTCAAAGTTGGTCTGTTCGCCCGTCTGCAGGCAAAGCCAGGCAAGGAAACCGAGGTCGCCAAGCTGCTCGAGGGCGCGCTCGCCCTCGCGCGCGAGGAGCGCGAGACCACGGTCTGGTACGCGTTGCGCTTCGGCCCGTCGACGTTCGGCATCTTCGATGCGTTCGAGGGCGAGAGCGGCCGCGACGCGCACCTCAATGGCCGCATCGCCGCCGCGCTGATGGCGAAGGCGCCCGAGCTGCTCGCCGAGCCGCCGAAGATCGAGAAGGTCGACCTGCTCGCCTCCAAGACCTGACGCCCGGCCTACAGCTTCAGATGTGCCGTGTGGCGTTCATCGGCATCGGACGCCGGCCGCGAGCCGGTCACGAACGCCCTGGCCATCTCGAAGACGTATTTGATGCCCGCCGTGCCGGTCATGTCCCAATACGCGGCCTCGACCGGCTCGACGCGGAGCAGACAGAGGGATGGATCGTCCACCCCGTTCGGAAACCAGACCTTCCATGACGGGGACCAGAGCCTCTCGATGAGAGCGCGGTCGCGGACCACCTGTGCGACGCCCGACAGCGACACAAAGCGGCGGCCATCCTGCATCACGACATTGACGTGCGGATCAGTCTCGATCTCACGAACCTTCGGCGATTCGATCGACGTCGAGAAATACAGCGTCTTGTCGTCGCCGCCATCGGCGATCGTCAGCGGGCGCGCGCGCATGCCGCCGTCGCTGCTTCGGGTCACGAGCATCGCCGTGTCGAACCTGACGACGAGCTCGCTCAGCCGTTTCCGCTTCTCAGCCTCGGAGATTGTGGTCGTCATGAAGACAACCTAAGGCGGTCCCCTTTCCGGGGATGCTCGCAGTGGTCAGTTTTGCAACCATGCCAAGCGATCCAACACAGCCCGAGGAGACCGGGCTCGAGGATGAGTCTCCGGAGGACGAGGCTCAGCGGTCGGCGGACCGCCGGCACGGCGGCTTCGACGACGAAGGGCGGCCGTACCACGTGACGAACTTGCCCACGGTCGAGCCGGAGGTCACCGAGGATGAGTCCCTGCTCGCCGAGGAGTACAGCGACGGCCGGTCGCCCGGGCGGAGGTAAGGGGGAAGACCATGTCGAACATCGACGAAACGAACCAGGGCGAGGGTGAGCCGTTCGAGGGCGATCCCGAGGATGAGTCTCAGCGCTCCGCGGAGCGCCGCGACGACTTCGAGGACGATCCGACCGAGAAAGAGATCGTCGTTCCGCCGGGTGAGATCGTTCCGCCCGGCGAGGTCGTGCCCTCCGCCGACGAAAAGATCGCCGAGGCGGCCGAGGCGCATCGCGAGCGCATCGCGTCGGCGGGCGGCCTGCCGCGCGGCAAGTACTGATCGGCGCCATTCCGACGCACCCGCGTAAAACGCTTCGCTCTTGAGCCATTTCCTTACAGTGGCCACCTTGAAACTCATGGCGAACAAGGACGAGGACAGGTTCGACGAAGACACGGACGGGGCGATCGTTCTGCCCAGACCCGTGCCCGAAATCAGCAACGACGACGAAGACAAGAAGAAGGCGGACAGCGCCTTCGACGATCTGGAGATCGAGGTCGACGAGCAGGAATTGAAGGCGGAGCTGGAGAATCAGCCCGCCGACCGCAAGTACTGAGCGTGCAGGCCAGCTACGGCGGCATGTGACAGCACGCCTCGATGTTGTGTCCATCGGGGTCGAGAACGAACGCGCCGTAGTAGTTGGGGTGGTACTTCGGCCGCACGCCCGGTGGCCCGTTGTCGGTGCCGCCCGCCGCGATTGCGGCCTGATGGAACGCGTCGACCGCCGCCCGATTCGCGGCGCGGATCGCGACGTGGATGTGCGGCTTCTGCGGCGTCCCCTCGTAGAGCCAGAAGTCGGGCATCGGCGGCACGCCCAGCCCCAGCACCACCAGCCCGCCCGTGTGCTCGACGGGCGTTTGCATGATCACCTTGTATCCGAGCGGCGCGAGCGCCTGCTCGTAGAAGCGCCGGCTGCGCGCGGGATCGCTGACGCTGACACCGATGTGATCGATCATCGCCGTCTCCTAGCACGCGTTCAATTGAACGGGCAGCAGAAGTCGCCGCTCGCGTTCGCGGTGCACGTCGCGGACGCGGTCGCGCCCGGCGCGCAGTTGTAGTCGTAGCGGTTCGCGGACTGGCAGTCGTAGCGCGCGTCGCGGCTGGTGAAGTGGCTGCAGAGCGCGGTGGTGCAGCACCAGCGCAGCATCGTGTCCGCGCCCGACGTCGGATGGACGCATCCCCCCGCGGGCGCGATGGGGAAGCCCAGCGGGTCCGGGCAGTTGTATTCGAACGTGCCTGCCCCGCAGCCGGCGGTGTTCGCGCCGACATACGGGCAGTCGTTGTTCAGGTTGATGCCGTCCGGCAGGTCCGTCACCTGGCTGGCCGGACACGTTCCGGCCTGGCCGCCGTCGCCGGTGCCGCCACCCCCGCCGGAACCGCCGCCGTTACCCGCGAATCCGCCGCCCGTCCCCGAGGCGGGCGGGCTGGATTCCGAGCTGCATGCGAGGCCCGCGAACACGAAGGCCACCCCCACCCCCATCAGCCAGCCACGCATGCAGGCAGCCTACCACCGCACCGTCCTTGATTTTCGCCCGCCGGTTTCCTAGTCTCTCGCCCCTGCTGCGGTCGTGGCGGAACTGGTAGACGCGCCAGATTCAGGTTCTGGTGATCTTACGATTGTGGGAGTTCGACTCTCCCCGACCGCACTCTGAAAGTTCCTAATTCACTCCCGCCCTTGCGGGAGTCGGTCGGGGCTGGGGGCGAGGGTGGTCGGCATGGGCTGCGAGTTGAGTCCCGCACCTGATCCCCCACTTGGCGGCGGGATCTTCACCTCGCCCCGAAGCGGGAGAGGTCGCCGGCCGCCCCTTCAGGATTCTCCCCCCGAAGCCCGGCGCTACCGGGCCGGCTCGAACAGCGCGGCCTCGAACAGGTCGTCGACGGGGAAGGTCGCCGGGCGGGCCTCGAGCGTCCAGCTCGGGATGTCCAGCTCGCCGTAGCCGTGCATCTCGCCCGTGCACAGCGCTACCCGGCGGATGGGCGACGAGGCGATCGTCTGCTCCTCGATCTCCAGCGCGCCCACGCGCCCCACCATTTTCGCGACGGTGCGCTTGGCCAGCTCGCGCGAGTCGTCGCCGAGCACCACCCCCTCGCGCGCGGCCAGGTTGCCGAGCGTGTGATCGCGGGAGCTCCACACCTCGCCCGCGCTCTCCACCTGCGCGCGCACGTCGCCCACCCACGCTACGGCCGTGCCGCGGGCGCCGGTGGCCACCGCCGCCACCGAGACGCCGTCGATCGCGCGCGCCGCCTCGGCGGTGACGAGCCGCTCGTAGAGCGCACCGATGAGGCGGCGCGGGAACCCGGCGGCGCCCTCGCCGGCCGCGCCGCGCGCCGCCGACGCGAGCAGCTCCGCGAGCGCCGGCGCCACCGGCCGATCCCAGTCGACCATCACGGCCAGCAGCTGGTCGCCGCGCACGTCGGCCCACAGCTGCGCGAAGCCGCGCAGGCGTTGCGTCGACGCGCGCCAGGCGGGGGGAGCCGTCATCGCGTCCCCTGGAAGATGGCGCCGGAGCCGACCTCGCTCCTCTCCCGCAGCAGGGACCCGGGAGGCGCCTCGTCGAGGCCCGCACGCACGTTCTTGAACCCGGCGTCCCGGAAGGCCTTGAGCACGAGGTCGCGCTCGGCCGCCGTGGTGGCCTGTATGTTGAGGCTGAAGCGCCCGCCCGGAGGCATGGTCGCGTGGGCGCCCTTGGCGACGGTGGGCCAGTGAAAAGTCGAGAAGGGAACCTTCCGGCTCTTGAGCAGCTTGATGCTCCCCGCCTCGAAGATGTTGGCCAGCTCCTCGCCGGTCGCCGCCACCACGTTGGGGATGTCAGCGGGCCCGCTGGGCGCCGGTCCGCCGCCCTGGATGAAGGGCTGCAAGTTCGTCTGCGCCGACAGGTCCCCTTCCATGTTCGGGCTTCCTCCGCCCCCCAGGCTCACCGTGCCGTTGACGGGACGGATCCTGTGGCCGGAGAGCGGGATCCCCTGCGCCCCCAGACTCACCGCCTTCGCGCGCCCCTCGAACAGGCGAGCCACGTTGCCCTTGCCCTCCAGCACCTTGACCGCGTCGCTCGGACGCTTGAATCCGCGCAGGAAGCCTTGCAGCTCGACGCGGGCTGCCGGCGACAGCCCGCGCGACAGATGGAAGAAGTACGCCTCGGCGGCGCCGTCGTCGGTGAGGCCCTGCCGGAACAGGCGCTCGAGCGGGTCGGTCTCGCCGGGCACACGCTGCGTGGTCCTGGGCGGCGCGGGGGCCTTGCCCGGCGCGGGGGCCTTGCCCGGCGCGGTGGCTTTACCCGGCGCGGGTCCCTTGGTCTCGGCGGTGGGCGGGGGCGCGCCACGCTCGCCCACGGGGCCGCTCCGGCCGGGCGTGGGGGGGATGGGCGGGGCCTTGCCGCCGCCGGGCGGCGCCGTCGTCGAGCCGGGCGGCACGCCCTCGCCCGGGGCGCCGCCACCCGGGGGCTTGGGGGCGGATCCGCCCGAGACGCGGACCAGCCTCCCGACGATCGTCCCGGCTATCTTGCCACCGAGCAGGCCGAAGGCGAGCGACGCGAAGATCTCCACGCCCATCTCGCCGATCTGGCGGAACCCCTCGTCGGCCGTGCGGCTGATGATCGGGGTGGAGGCCGGCGAGAATACCGTCGGGGCGGTGACCCCCTGGATCGGGCGATAGTAGGCGAAGGGCGCCTTGTGCTTGGCCGCCACCGCCACCGCGGTGTCGTAGTGCGGGTGCACGGTGTCGTTCGGCGGCGAGCCCTGAGCCAGGGTCGGGCGGATCATGGTGTTCGAGACGAAGAACGGGATGCTGTAGCCGCGGATGTAGAGCAGGTAGCCGGCCAGGATGAGGCTGACACCGACCGCCTCCACCTGCTGGTCGATGTATTCGGACCGCTTCCTCATGTCGAGGTCCTGGTCGCCTCCGATGGGCACGAACTCGACGAGATTGCTCTGGGGGGACGGGATCCTGGCGAGCGGGGCCTGGGGTGCGGCGTCGGCGTCCGACCTCGCCTGTCTGTGAATCGTCGCGGGGCCGGCGGGGCCCTGGGCCACGTGGGCGAGCTCGTGCGCCAGGAGCCGCGCTCCGTGCAGCGTGCTCGGCGCGAACTCCCGCCTGCCGAACACGATGTCCCGCCCCACCATGAAAGCGCGCGCGTCGAGCGCGTCGGCGAGCCAGCCCGCCCTCGGCCCGGTGTGCACGCGAACGCTGCCGAAGTCGTGACCGAGGCGCGCCTCGTAGTGCGCGCGCACGTTCGGCTCCAGCGGCGCGCCGCCTCCGCCCCGGAGCGAAGCGATCTCCGCGAGCACCGTCGCAGGCGGCAGGGCGGGGCTCGCGGCCGGGGCGCCGCCCGACGGACCCGATGGGCCGGGAGTGGGCGCGAGCGGCGTCCTCGTCGCGCGCTCCGCGGCACGCTCGGCCTCCACCTCGGCCCGGTCCGTCGGCCGGCTGATCTGGAGCTGGGGCTGCGACTGCTGGGCGGTCGCGCGCCGCGCGGTCGGCATGCGCGTGGGCAGCGGCGGCGATGGAACCGGGAGCATCCCTCGCAAGCTTCGCTTCTCGAGCGGTGCGAACTTGCTCACCAATCCGTCCCCGCCCCCAAAGCTAACCCAAACGGCGACGCGCGCCAACGCCGCGCGCGCCGGGAATGCTGATGCCGTCCACCCTCCCAACGAACGCGGGAACGTTCGCCCTGTACGTCGACGGCATGAACTTTCCGCCTTCGCCCGACCTCTGCTTCGAAGGGAACTGCTGGACGCCGGCGATCATTTCCGAGACCCGCCTGAGCGCCCAGATCCCCGGCCCCGCGCTCGGCGGAATCCGCGGGGGGCAGTCCATCCTGAACAACATCAAGCCGGACAGGATCCAGCTTCGGCTGGGCGCATCGGGCAAGCCCCACATCCTGGTGTCCGCTCAGCACTCGATCAGCAACGGGAACACGGACTACTCCGCGATCTACGCCACCTTGCCGTAAATCGGCCTGCCCCCGCGACTGTCGGCCGAAAGCCCGCGGCCTGTCCACGCGGCCGGGGTGGGGCGTTCATCATGCGAGTGAGGATCTCGACCCCGCGCGCGTGCCGGCGCGCGCTGAGCGACAGATGCGGGAAGACCGACCCGAAATCCGCCCCCCTGCCAGACACCGTTTCCGGTGCTCCCGCTCCCCACTTTCCCCCCCACTCGGCCGTGGCGGAGTGTGGCGCTCCGTGACCCCGTGTGGCGGTTGGCCCCGCCACGGCGCACGTTCTCGTCGGTGATTCAGGGGCGATTCAGATTCAGGTTCTGGTGATCTTACGATTGTGGGAGTTCGACTCTCCCCGACCGCACGAGAGATTCTCTAATTCAGGTTCGCCCCCGAAGGGGGAGAGGCGGCCGGCGGCAGGCCGGCGGGTGACGGACGCGACGGAGAGGGTCGTACATAGACCTGAAACGGCAGATCAACGGTCAGCGGAGAGCTCAGTCTCAGGTAGTAGTAGCCAACCCCGGCGAGACCATAGATGTACCCGGCTCCACACGGATTGCCGGAGCCGTCTGTTTTTTCCTCCGCGAACAAGATGGCTCCGAAACGAAGCGCCTCTTGAAGGTAGGCCTCTTTACGCGTGGCGAAGTAGGCTTCGATGAGCAAATCTCCCTGACCAGATCGAGCGCAACTTCCATCTACCCCGCGGAAGGTAGGACCATCTCTCACGGTCGCAGCAATGCTTCCCGAGAGCCCTCTTTCCCAGCGTCTGTTGTGATCAATCTCGTCGAGGCCGATGAAAAGATGGCCAATCCCCGGCGACCCGTGTGACCACTGGTACCATTTCCCGAACCGGATCATCGGATCAAAGTTTGCCCAATGGTACCCACCACGTTCGTCTTGATCAGCGAGGCTCAGAACATAGTTCCCAGCTTCGATGGCGAGCGTCTTGTAGAGAGGGTCCTGGGTGATGCGATAGAGATGAGCGAAGAAGTAGCCGATGCCCGCAACGCCGTGGCCAAATCCAACCGTGAACATGGCTGGTGCGTCAAACTTCCACTTGGCCTTTCCATTTGTGCGCACTGCTGTTTTGAGTAGATAGCTCGCCATCTCGACGGCTTTGTCTCGCCAGGCGGTTTTTCCGGTCACCTGCGCGAGATTCAGCATGAAGATGCCGATGCCCGCTGCGCCGAGCGCGTATTCATTATCGTGTGGGGCGCCGATTTCAGCCGCGAGCTGCTCGGCGATCTCGAGAAAGCGCCTTTCGCCCGTGGAGCGGTACGCCGCGAGAGCCGAGAAGGCGATCCCCGTCGAGCCTACGATCAGAGCGTTGCTCTGGCTTCCAGATCTTCGATACGCGTTGACCGCGTCTTCCAACAGGGCTGACGCCTTCTTCAGATAGCCGCCTTGCCGGGTGTGACGAAAAAGCTCGGCATAAAAAGCGCCGACTCCTGCTGTGCCGTCCATCTGATAGTAGGAGCTCAGGCTGGGTAGAAGCTTCTCGATTTCCGCAGCCACCTCCTGAGCCCGCAAGAGAGGTTGAAGATCCTTCTTGATCTCAGTCTTCCGGGCCGGCGCAACCACGCAGGTGCTCAGCGTTCCGAGCAGATTCGCTAGATGGGCGTTCACTGCCGGATACGGGATCCGCAGATAGGACTTCCAGATCTCCTCGAATCTCTTCAATTCATCCATGTCGATCGAGTTGTTCTTGTTTTCATCAGACCGGACAACGTGCAGCTTGAGGAGTTGCATCTCGGCGATCGACGATGACTGTCTCAGAAGTTGATTTGCGTAACGCATCACCTCGTCGGTCATCTTCGCGACTTCGTCGAATCGATAATCCTCGATCGCCCGAACCCTCTCCGCTCGTGGAGAGGCGTGCCATCGCTTCCACGCGGCCAGGTACAGGCTGTGTTCACGATGGGTCAGGCAATGATCGCCGTTGATGTCGGCTCGGCCGAGATCTGAAAGAGCCAGCGCTCGGACGGCGACGTCCTTTTCTTTCGTGGACCTGCGAACGAAATCTGTCAGGGACCGCCGGTCTTCAAAACCGACCGCCGGCGTGGGCGGAGGCATGACCCGCGAAAGGAGCTCGGCGGGAGATGGATCCTCTGCCGCAACGGCGACTGGCAAAGGAAGCATCGACATCAACCCGCCACCTAGAACCAAGCTCAGTCTTCTCATGGAGCAATTACTGACGGGGCCGCTGGAGGCAAGAACCATTCCCGCGCGATTCCAGCGCCTTTGCGGGGCGCCATTGCGGTGCACCGTTTGGGAAACCGCAAGCGCTATGACGTCGGTGTCTCGGTCGGCGCCCTAGTTGATCTGAACGTCGTCGACGTACCAGACCTTGGTCGGGTCTGTGGCAAGCCAGTCGCTGGGAAGGTAGCACTGGATCGTGAGCTGGTAGATCTTCGACTCGACGGCGGTGGTGGGGAAAGTGGTCGAGAGCTGGAACCAGCTCCCCGGAACGATCGGCCCCATCATCGCCGTTGCGGGGAGGGTGCTCTCGTAGAGCTTGTCGTCCGTGGCGCGCAGGCGGCACTGCGTGCTGGCGTAAGACGACGCCGAGTTCGCGACGAAGATCCAGGCGCTGAAGGTCTTCCCCCTGACGTCCATCGTTCCCGCCACGCCGCTGGTGCAGGGGATGCTGAAGATGGTGGCGGCGGCGTTGGGGTAGGTGGTCTGAGTCATCGCCAGCGCCCACACGCCGCTGTGGTGCTGGGCCATCGAAGCCGAGATGCCCGTCCCCGCGCCGACGCCCCAGGGAGAGGCGCTGCCGCTCTCGAACCCGAAGGCCATGGAGGTGCAGGCCGGTGTGCCGGTAACGGGCACACAGAGCTGCTCCCCGCCATTCGTGCAGGTGGCGCCGCAAGTCCCGAACAGGCAAGCGCGCGTCGTGTTCGCGGGGAGGCCAGAGGTCGGACAGACGTTGCCGCACGCGCCGCAGTTGGACGGATTGTTCTGCACGTTCGTGCAGGAGTTGGGAGCCACGGTCGGACAGGGCCGCGTCGTCGAGGCGGTCCTGGCGGCGCACATTCCGTTCTGCGCTCCGGTCACGGCGTTGGAGCAGCCCATGCACATCCCCGCCGCCGCACCCGCGAGCGGGCAGGCGTTGTTGCAGCAGACGCCGTCGACGCAGAAGCCGCTCGTGCACTCGCTGGTGCTGCCGCACGAGCCACCGAGGCTCTTGGTCGGCATGCAGCTGGATCCCGAGCAGTAGTTCCCCGCGACGCAGTCGGTGGCAGCGGTGCCGACCGTGCACGACGTGCGGCAGGCGCTGCCGGAGAGGCAGGTGAAGCCGCCCGGGCAGGGCTGCTGGCCGCCCGGCGTGCAGGTGTTGACGCCGTCGCACTTTCCTCCGGGCGTGAACGTGTTGGTTCCGGTGCACGAGGCCGCCGCTCCGCACGGTGTGTTCGCGGCGGTGATCCGACAACCGTAGTTACCGTTACAGGTTCCGTCGAGGCCGCAGGCGGCGCCGACGGCACATTCGTTGTCGTAATCCTGGCCGGCGGGGATGGGCGCGCACTGCCCGCTCGGCTGCCCGGTCTTCGCGTTGCTGCACGCGCCGCAAAGAGTGTTGCACATGACGTTGCAGCAGAAGCCGTCGAAGCACTGGCCGGACGTGCATTCGTTCATCAGCGTGCACGTATCACCGTTGATCTTCTTTGCCTTGCACAGGCCGGAAGCGGAGACGCAGTAGTTGCCGTTGGGGCAGTCGTTGTCCATCGTGCAGGGCTTAGCGCAACCCGAAACCGAGCACGGGTACGCCCCACATTCGACGGGGGGAACCGTCGCGCAGCTTCCGGAACCGGTGCAGGTTCGGGTCGGTTGGAACTGCGTGCCCGAGCAAATCGCGGCGACGCAGACCTGGCTGGTTCCAAACTTGCGGCAGGCGCCGGCGCCGTCGCACGTCCCGTCGTCTCCGCACGCCTCGGGTGTACCCGCGGTGCAGTCGTCGTGCGGATCCTTTCCGGCCGAGGTCACCACACATTTTCCGTCCGGCTGCCCGGTGTACGCCATCGCGCACGACTTGCAGGCTCCCGTGCAGGCGTTCTCGCAGCAGACACCGTCGACGCATGCGCCGGACGAGCAGTCGCCGTTCACCGAGCAAGGCAGACCCGTCCCGATCGTCCCGGGCTTGTCGACCGAACCGTCGACGCCGGCCTCCGCGTCGCCGCCCGGGCGGTCGGCCCCGCCGACGTCACCGCTGTCAGTATCGCCGTCTGGGCGGTCGGCGCCGCCGACGTCACCGCTGTCACCGGTGTCACGTTGGTCGGTGGAGCCGTCCACGACGGGGACGAGACGGCACATCTTGTCGTCGCCGCAGCGGTAGGGCGCCGGGCACTTGTCGTGGCTGGAGCAGGGGAAAGGCTCCCTGACGTGCAGGCTCCGGCAACCGGCGCCTGAGAGGGCCAACGCCATCAGCACGAGCAGGCTGCAGCGCCGGTGCGCCGAGGCAAAGGCCGAGGCGCTCATCAGAACCTTGCACCGAGCTGAAGCGAGGCCCCCGTCTCCCGGGGGAGAACGACGATGGAGACCTTCGCGTCGTGGCCCTCGCCGCCGGAAGGCAGGTTGAGAATGTAGAGGAGGGCGCCGGCGACGGCCGCCGCGCCGCCGGTCACCAGAAGGGCGACCCCGGCGTGCTCGAACGTCTCCCAGTTGTCGTTGCTCTCGTTGTACGGACGCGGGGCCGCGGCGTCGCTCTGGATCGCATCGAGCTTCGAGGAGGCGATCCCGCGCAGAACGAAACCGGTGACTGCCAGCGCGACCCCAGCGGCGGCGACTCCGATGCCGGTGATCCGCAGCGTGCGGCCCGTCGAGCTCTGTCCGGTCTCGGCCGGCGCCGGCACATGGATGACCTCGACCGGTGCCGGAGTCGGCCCGCCCGGCGCGGCGCCGATCCCCGCGCTGGCGGCCGCCGCCGGGGGCGTCGGCGGGGCGTCGGCGGGGAGCTCGACGGCGACGCTGGTGCTCTCGCCGGGGCCTGCCGTCACCGTCTTGGTGACGGGCTTGCGGCCGGGCGCGGCCACGACCACCGTGTTCGCCCCAGGCGCCAGCCAGACGACACCGTCGCGCGAAAGCGCGAACGGAGGATCGCTCCCGACCGCGATCGTCGCGTCTCCCGGCGCGCCGGTGATCGCGACCTTTGCGAGCTTGCTCCTGACGAAGTTCCGGCTCTCCTCGAGCTGGACGCGGTTCTCCTGGACCCACGCGTCCTTCGTCGCGAGCGCCTCGGACAGATGGATCTGCGCATCGGCGAACTGGCCCAGGGCCTGCTCGACCAGCCCCAGCTGCGCCGCCGAGCGCGGCGTCTTCGCGAGGTCGTAAGCGCGCTTGAGATATCCCTGCGCCCGCTTGTCATCGCCCTTTCGCCGGAGGCTGATGCCTTGCTTGATCAGCGCCTCCGGCCCCTCGGTCTCCTGGGCCTGCGCGCTCCGCGTCAGGCCGGCGGCAAACACCGCGACGATGCCGAAGCCAGAGATTGCTGCGCGCAGGCGACCGCTCATCCGCGCATCTTTATATCATCGGCCGGCGCGCGCCGGAGACGGGCTTCGCGCGCCGCCGAAGCAACGCGCCGCCGGAACCGCCGGCAACGCGCCGCCGCCACGGCGCGCAACGCCCTGCCTGGCGCGCCGCCGCCGGGGACGTTATCCTGCTGCCGCGGCCGTGGTCCCTGAAGAGTCTTCGGAATTCGAGACGCTGCCGCCGGGCACTGAGCTCGGGCGCTATCGCATCGTGCGCCTGATGGGCGCCGGCGGAATGGGCGCGGTCTACGAGGCGACCCATCGCGATCTCAAGAAACGCGTCGCGATCAAGACGCTGCACCCGCAGCTCGCCGCTATGCCCGCCATGCGCGTACGCTTCCTGCGCGAGGGCGAGGCGACCTCGCGCATCAACCATCCGAACGTCGTCGACGTGACCGACGTCGGCACCGAGAACGGCATCACCTTCCTGGTAATGGAGTTCCTGGAGGGGCAGGACCTGTCCATGTTGCTGGAGCGATCGGGCGCGATGCCGATCGCGGCCGCGGTCGACATCGTGCTGCCGGCGGTCGGCGCGATCGCGGTCGCGCACGAGGAGGGCGTGATTCACCGCGACCTGAAGCCCGCGAACGTATTCCTTGCGAATACGCGCCACGGCGCGCAGCGGCCGGTGGTGCTCGACTTCGGCATCTCCAAGCTCTCCACGGGTTCTGGCGGCACGCTCGGGCTGACCGGCACGGGCGCGGCGATGGGGACGCCTTACTACATGGCGCCCGAGCAGGTGCGCAGCGCCGCCGGCGTGGACGGCCGCAGCGATCAGTACGCGCTGGGCGCGATCCTGTACGAGTGCCTGACGGGCCAGCGCGCCCACCAGGGCGAGACCATCTACGAGGTGATCCGCAGCGTCGGCGAGGGGACGTTCCTGCCGCCGCGCGCGCGCCGCCCCGACATTCCCGTCGCGCTGGAGGCGGCGATCCTGCGGGCGATGCAGCTCGAGCCGGCGCAGCGGTTTCCGTCGGTCCAGGAGTTCGGGCGCGCGATCCTGCCGTTCGCCTCCGCAGGGGCGCGCGAGCACTGGGCGCCCGTCATGACCGGCGCGGCCGGCGATCAGGCGGCGGTCGGATCGGCGCCGACGATGGCGTCGCTGGCGACGCCGGTGTCACGGACCGGCGGAACCATGCCGCAAGCGGCGACGCCGCCCCCGCCCGCGGTCACCACCTTCAGCCAGAGCGCGGGACAGATCGCGACGCCGGGCCCGCGGCGGTCCCGCTTCGTGATCGGAGGCGTTCTTGTCGCGGCGGCGGGAGCGGCGGCGTTCCTGTTCGTCACCTCGAACAGGAACAAGCCGGCGGCCGACAGCGTCGCGACCACGGGCGCGATCAAGGAGACGGCGCCCGCGCCCGCACCGGCATCTGCGCCCGCGCCGGCTCCGGCCCGGTACCGGGTGGCGGTGGCCGCCGTCCCGGCCACCGCGCACCTCGAGCTCGACGGGAGGACCGTGAAGGTCGGACGAATCGACGAAGAGCTCGCGGTCGACGGCGTCGAGCACGCGCTGACGGTCACGGCGCCCGGATTCACCGCCGCCACGCTCAAGTTCCGCGACCGCCCCCCGACCGATCAGGTGACGCTGCAGCCGGTGGCGGCGGTCGAAAAGCCCGCGCCCGCGGCCGCGCCGGAAGTCACCGAGGCGCGCCCGGCCCGTCCCAACTCACGCCCGCACGACCGCAAGAAGCACGCGGTCAGTCCCGGCGCGTCACCGGCCTCGACCCGCGGCGCCAACAACGCCGCCATCATCGAGTAGGCGCCGGTTGGCCCCGCCACGGCGCAAGCTCTCGTCGGTGATTCAGCGGCGATTCAGATTCAGGTTCTGGTGATCTCACGATTGTGGGAGTTCGACTCTCCCCGACCGCACAAAAGATTTCCTTGATTCCTTCACCCCACCTGCGCGCGCCCTTACCGCAGCGACCTGAACGCCGCGCGAACGTCTTCTGACAGGAGCTGCGGCTGCTCCCATGCCGCGAAGTGCCCGCCTTTGTCGTGCCTCTTGTAGTAAACGAGCTTCGGATAGGCTCGCTCTGCCCAGCTCCGCGGCACTTGATAGACCTCGTCCGGAAAGGCGCTCACCGCGACGGGGATGGCAACGTGTTTCGGGGCGAAGAAACCGGCTTTGTTCTCCCAATAGATGCGAGCCGAGGAGACCGCCGTGTTCGTCAACCAGTAGAGCGTGATGTTGTCGAGGACATCGTCTCGCGTAAGACCCTCGGACTCACCGTCGAAGACCCGTGCAAAGAGCGCGTAGCTGCGCGTGTCGTGGTCGAGCAGCCAGGCCGCCAGCCCGACAGGTGAATCCGCAAGCCCGTACATTGTCTGCGGGCGGTTCGTCATCTCTTGGGCGTAGCCCACGTCGTGTTTGTAAAAGAAGGCCAGCTGCTCGACCGCGTGTCGTTCGTCGGCTGAGAGATCGGATGGCAGCGGGCTGCCGGTCTGGAGCGCCTTGTCGATGTCTGGTGGAACCGCGAAAGGCCAGTTGATGTGAATGCCGAGCAATTCCGGAGGCGCCTGCGCTGCCATCACGTCCGCGACCATCGCACCCCAATCGCCGCCTTGCGCCGCAAACTTCGTGTATCCAAGGCGCTTCATCAGCACCACCCAGGCACGTGCCATGCGGGCGGGATCCCAGCCGGTCGTGGTCGGCTTACCTGAAAACCCGTAGCCAGGTATCGACGGAATCACCACGTGGAACGCATCCGAGGCGCTCCCGCCATGTGCCATGGGATTGGTCAGAGGATCGATGATCTTCAGAAGCTCGATGATCGAGCCGGGCCATCCGTGCGTGACGATGAGCGGCATTGCATTGTCATGTTTCGAACGAACGTGAATGAAATGAATGTCGAGCCCATCGATCTCGGTCATGAACTGCGGCTGGGCGTTCAGTCTCGCCTCGCACTTGCGCCAGTCGTAGTCTGTCGCCCAATAGCGCGCGAGTTTCTGAATCGTCGCGAGCTGCACGCCTTGCGACGCATCGGTGACCGGCTCTCGCTCAGGCCACCTGGTCGCATCTATGCGTCGTCGCATGTCGACAAGTTCAGCCTCCGGAACGTTCACCCGAAAAGGGCGAACCGCGGTCTTGTCAGTCCCCTTCTTGCTCGCTTGTTGTGTAACACCGGCCTGGGTCATGTTCTTGCCTTCTTTCGTGTGTGCTCTCCAAGAACTCCCGCCGCGCTCGCCTGATGAGCGGTACCTGATGCCTCTGCCTCAACGGTTCGAGTGCTTGGCAGTGTTCAGCGAGTGATGTGGTCTTGGCGTCGACATGCGGCAAGCAACAAGGCGAACCGCGATCCACAAATCAGCAATTGCCTACCGGGTCGGCGCTGACGCGATCGCGGCGGTCCCGTTTCGGGTGCGGGTCCACGGCGCGAATGGCCGTTGCTCACCCGAAGCCCGGATCGACATCAGGGTCGACCCCTTCCCCCAGCAATTCCCCCACTTGGCCGTGGCGGAGCGTGGCGCTCCGTGACCCCGTGTGGCAGTTGGCCCCGCCACGGCGCAAGTTCTCCTCGGTAATTCAGCGGCGATTCAGATTCAGGTTCTGGTGATCTTACGATTGTGGGAGTTCGACTCTCCCCGACCGCACGATCAGCAGCGTGACGACGGCGCCGAGCTGGCGCTGAGCCGACAGAGTAAGCTCGGGGAATGCAGCGGGCGCGTGCGGCGTCCGCTCGCTCGCGATGATCGTCCTCGGCCTGCCCATCTTGATGATCGCGCTCGGCGGCGCGGGGCCGGATGTGCGCGGCGGCGGCGACTGCCGGTCGGCGAACGAGGTGGCGGCGCATCTGCGTCCGCTGTTGCCTCCCGTGTGGGCGGACATCCCCGGACACGGCGACGACATCGCCTACTCGACCGCGGGAGAGCTCGCCGTCCGCCGAGGTGCGGTCGTGGACGTCTTCGCCGGGCCGAGTGGGACCCAGCTGGCGAGCTACCCGACCGGCATGCACCCGCTCATCGCCTACTCCGCGGACGGGATGCGCCTCGCGGTCACCTCGCCCGACCCGGAGGTTGTCGACACTGGCGTCAGGGTCATCGATCGGGTGAACGGAGCCGCGGCCGTCGAGCTGATCGACGATCCCCAGACGCGTCTGCCCGAAGCCGAATGCTGCGCGCCCCACTTCAAGGTGGCGCTGACCTTCGCCGGACCGGACCGCATCGCCGTCGCGTGGAGCGACGGCCGCCTGGCGGCGTTCAGGTTGTCAGACGGGGCTCGCGTTTGGAGTCGCCTCGATTCGGACTGAAAGACCGAGCCGCCGTTTACACGTCTGAAAGGAGGACGTACGGTGTTGGCTTCCGGTGTTGGGGCTGCTCATAGGCATCTGGCTGAGCCACCCGTTGGTCGTGGTCGACGGGGAGGGGACCTGCCCGGCCCCGTCGGACGTCGAGGCCCGGCTCGGCGCCCTGATCCCGCAGGTCGAGGAGCGCGAGCCGCAGCATCGCGCCGTGCTCGAGCACACTGCCGCCGGCCTGCAGGTCGACCTGCGGCGCGACGACGGCGAGCGGCTCGCACAGCGTGTGCTCGACGGGCGCGGATCGTGCGCCGACCTGGCGGCCGCGACGGCCGTCGTGATCGCGGCGTGGGAGGCGCGCCTCAATCCCGAGATCGCCGCGCGGATGAAACTTCTTCCCGACGGGGACAAGCCGGTTCCGAAGCCAGAGGATAAGACGGTTCCGAAGCCAGAACTGAAGACGGCCGGCGCGGCGGCGCCGCCGCCGTCGTCCGTCGGGCTCGAGGGCGGGATCGGGGTGACCGCGTCGATCGCGGGCAGCGACCTCGCGCCTGGCCTGATGATCCAGGGAGCGTTGATGTCGCCCAGCGATCGCTTCGGCGCGACGATGGCGCTATCCGGCGCGGGCCGGCGCGATCAGGTCCTCGACAGCGCGAACGGCGCCACCGCGGGCTGGATGCGTGGCGTGCTCGCGCTCGGGGCCCAGGCACGCCTCCACGGTTTTTCGCGACTGGTCTTCGACCTTCATGGTGACGCGCTACTCGGACTGCTGCGCGTCGAAGGCGTGTTGGGGACCTCGAGCACGGACCCGCTCGCGACCTGGTCCTCCCAGTCCGACATCGGCGTCCAGGTCGGCGCGGGCGCGGGCGTCCGCGTCATGCGCGCCTGGGGATCGCTGGGCCTCTGGCTCGGCCTGGGCGGGCGCGCGTGGCCCGGCCACCAGCGCCTCGTGGTGGAGGGGCAGCCGCAGGCTACCGGCGAGGTACCGCGGTACGAAGGAGAGCTGGCGCTGGGCGTGTGCTGGAGACGGCATCCCTGAGGCGCTTTTTGTGAAAGGTCACGTCCAGGTCGGTCCACGGGATGAGCGAATGTCCGTGGCCCCTTATGACCCCGAGCGTCCGGCCGACGCCGGGGTCCCTCTCGTCCCTCTCACCTTGGAGGGGCTCTATCGCGCGCACGCGCCGCTGGTGGCGCGTTGGGCCGCGCACCTCGGTGGTCCTTCGGTCGACGTCGAGGACGTGGTGCAGGAGATCTTCATCATCGTCCGCCGCCGCCTCCCGGAATTTCGCGGAGAGGCGAAGCCGACGACGTGGCTCTATCGAATCACCGAACGGGTGGTGCGCGACTGCCGGCGCAAGGAGCGGTTCCGGCGCTGGATTCGCGTGACCAGGCGCGATCAGCTCAACGACGCGCTGGTCGGACCCCGGTCGGGCCCGTCCGAGGACATCGAGCGGCGCCAGCAGCTCGCCCGGGTCTATGCGGTCCTCGACGCGATCCCGGACAAGTACCGGCAGGTGCTGATTCTCTTCGAGCTCGAAGAGATGTCGGGCGAGGACATCGCGGCGCTCACCGGATTGAAGCTGGCCACCGTATGGGTCCGCTTGCATCGTGCCCGACAACATTTTCGCGTTGCTGTGAAGAGCCTCCGGGAGGAAGCACCATGAAACCTGTCACGCCTGGGGACAAAGAGACAATCGGCAATGAGCGTGTCGACCGCTGGGTCGACCAGCCGCCCGGAGACGGCGAGGAGGCGGAATTCGGGGCCCTCCTGCGAGGTGCAATGCGGCCCGAGCCGCTCGGGCCCGGCCAGCTGGCCGCCGTCGCCGCACGGCTGACCAGCCCGCCGGCGCGGGGATGGGTTCCTCGCTGGGCCTGGCAGATGGCGATCGTGCTCGTCGTGTTGATCGGCGGCGGCGCCTTCGTCGCGGCCAAGATGGATCTGCTGCACCGGCTACCGGGCCTCGCGCCCCACAAGGGGTCGGTGGCTCCGGATCCGCCCAAGACCGTCCGGCACCGACGACCAGCGGCCAGCGCCAATGAATCGCAGCCTGGTGAACCGGTGGCGCCGCCAAACACCGCCGCGCCGGCGATCGAGCCGCCCGGGACTCCCGCCGAACACGAAACAAAGGTCGCGATCGTCGGGCCGGTCAGACGCACCGCCCGCGGCGTGTCGCCGCCGCCTCAAACAGCTCCCGGACCGTCGACCGTGCCGCCGCCCGCGACCGTCGCGGAAGACTCCGCCCCGGGGGAAGGACCGGCCCCCAGCCCGTCGGAGCTGGCGAAAGAGTCCGGACTGATGGCCGCAGCAATCCACAAGCTGCGCACCGAGGGCGATCCGAAGGGGGCGCTCGCTCTCCTCGACGAGCACCGGGCGCGCTATGCGACCGGTGCGCTCGCGGTGGAGGAGAAGCTGACGCGCGTCGACGCGTTGCTGCAGCTCGGTCGTCGCGCCGAAGCGCTTGCATTGCTCGAGCCCTTGCGCGCGCCCTGGACGGGCCGCCGACGCGATCTCCTCGTCACGCGCGCCGAGCTGCGGAGCGAAGTCGGTCGCTGCGCCGAGGCGCTCGTCGACTTCGGTACGCTCGTTTCCGACGGCGCCCACGGCAGTCGGGATGCGAGCTACGAACGCGCGCTCTACGGGCGCGCGTCCTGCCGCGCGCGGCGTGGTGAACGCGCCGGGGCGCGCGCCGATCTCGAACGCTACCTCGCAACCTATCCGAACGGCCGTTTCGCAGCCGACGCGCGCGCCGCGTTGCGGGGCGACAGGCAATGACCGCGAGACATGTCTTCATGGGGTTGTTGCTCGCTGCGACGTCGGCGAGCTGCAACGGCCGCCATGTGATCGGCGTCGTGGCTTCGGGGACCGCGGGCAGCGGCGGTGGCGCTGGCTCGAGCGGTGGGCTCGGCGGCGCGTCGGGGAGCACGGGCGGCACCGGCGGCGACACCGGTGGGGCCGGGTTGGCCGGTGCTGGCGGCACCGCTGGTGACGGTGGAGGCAGTGGCGGCGCGACCGGCGGCGGAGCAGGTGGCAGCGCAGGCACCGGTGGCAGCGCAGGGACCGGTGGCAGCGCCGGCACCGGGGGCAGCGCAGGGACCGGTGGCAGCGCCGGCACCGGGGGCCGCGCCGGGGCCTGTACGGGCGGCGGCGGAACTGGAGGTCGTGGCGGGAACAGCGGCAGCGGTGGCGGTGGCAGCGGTGGCTCGATCGGTGGGGTGGGTGGCGGCCAGGCACCGGCGGCCACCGTCGTCAGCGAGGGGACCGATTCGCTCGTGGATCTCTTCACGACCGCGCAGGGCGTCTTCGTGGTGACGTCGAGCCGGCTGGCGCTCTATGACACGAACGACAGCCTCACCTTCCAGCAGTCCTTCCCGCGCGAGGTGACCGCCGCCGCGATGGACGGCGATACGATCGCGATCGCGGACCGGGCGTTCGTGACGCCGTTCTTCTCCTTGCAAGCACAGGCGCCAATCGCGCTCACCGAATCGTGCCAGTCGGCGGCCATGGTCAGCGGACATCGATTGGTTTGTAGCCCGTTCGGAACCAACCGCGTCCTGCGCACCTACAGCCTCGACACCGGCGCGGAGATCGCGCAGTCAGCCAACTTCATCTACACCGGCGCTTACATCCGTCGAATACCAGGGAGTGATTCTCTCGTCAGCATTGACTACCTCATCCAATCGCCGTCCGACTTCCGCCGCTTCGACGTTCAACCCGACGGAAAGACCGTCTACTTCAGTGATTCTCCGTACCACGGCGATTTCCCTGTCACCTTCACCTTCGCGTTCGACGGCACGCCGGCCGCGCACGTCATCCAGGAGACCGGATTGTTGCTGTCGATCTTTGGGACAGCGGCGATACCGTGCACGTGCACGTCGATCGCGGGCTGCTTCGTCAAGGATGGCGCCATCGGGACGCTGAACGGGACCGAGCGCTTCGTCGCGCTGACCGAAGCTGGCAACGGAGCCCTGATCGGACTGGTGGCGCCGACGAATGGACCCACCGGCTGTGCAGGTGGCTGCGCGCTGCAGTTCATCGACATCGCGTCGCGGACGGCCTCGGGATTCACCGGGTATCGCCCGAAGGGGGCCGCTGACCGCTTGACGGCCCGCGCCGCGCCGGCCCCGGCCCGCATCGTCTATGTGGGCTACAACGCTGCCTCCCCGGGTACGGGATACCGCGTCGAAGCCATCCGCTACTGAGCGGCCGCGCAAGAAAAAGGGAAAGGTCCGGGGCGGTCGTTCCACGGGGGGGGGCATCGGACAGCGAAGTCGCGTTCGAGCGAGAAAGGGATAGGCACATGACCCATCCGGACCCCCAGTCCCGGTCGGATCTATCTGCGGCAGCGGCGCGGACGGCATTGTTCGAAAACGATCCGGAGTTGTTGGCGGCATTCAGGGAAGGACGCCGCGATGCTCTGGAGCGGGTCTATCGGACGTACGTGCGATCGGTCGATCGCACCCTCCGCGCCCTTGCCGCGAACTCCGGCGAGCCGGCGATGGCTCAGAGCGGTGCGATCGCCGACCTGCTGCAGGAGGTGTTCGCCCGAGCGTTCGCTTCCACCGCGCGCCGGGGGTACGACGGCATTCGCGATTTCGGCCCGTACCTGATGACGATCGCTCGCAACTGTTTCGTCGATGCGCTTCGTTCTTCCGGTCGCGAGCGGCTGACGTCGCCGGAGGAGCTGGCCTTCGCGCTGGATGCCGACGTGCCCGAGCCCGACATCTCGCGCGATCCGAAGATCGTCGCAGTGCTGACCGGCTACCTCCGCAAGTTGCCGCCCGAGCTGGAAAAGGTCTATTGGCAGAGGTACGTGCTCGGACGGTCTCAGGTCGACGCGTCAGCCGCACTCGGCTTGTCCCGGGGAGCCATGCGGAGCCGCGAGGACCACCTGCGCAATGGCCTTCGGAAAGCCCTGGCGCTGGCGGGCATTTCGCTGCGCGAGCTGGATCGTCCTGCTGACCGCGCCGCCTGATCGTCGAGGGCCGTGAAGAGCCAGCCTCTGAATCCGGTTGCCAGGCCGCCGCCGCGCGGCAACCGATTTGTTTAGCCCAAATTGTGGTGTTCTCCGTACCGTATCGCGGGGTGAATCCCCAGTCGGGAGGTCGTGGCGATGGAGAAGTCCTGGAAGTTGGCCCGTGGTGTTGTTGTGTTCGCAGGCGCGGCGGTGATCGGTTGCGGCGCGCCGGACAGCGGCGATGATCCGGCCGCGAGGCGCGCCGCCGATCAGGCGACGACGGAAACGAAGCGCGGCGCGCTCACGACGTCGCTGTTCCAGCCCTTCGTCGTTTACCCGACGGGATCCTTCCCCGAGGCGGTGGCGATCGGCGATCTCGACGGCGACGGGCGCAACGACGTCGCGCTACTGACCTCCACGTGGAGCGCCGAGCCCGCCAATGACTACATGGTGCACGTATTTCTGCAGGACGCCGACGGGAGCCTGAAGCCGCGGGTCCGGTACCCCGTGGGAGCGCGCGGGCGATCGATCGACATCGGCGACGTCAACGGGGACGGCCGTGCCGATGTCGTCGTCGGCCTCAACGGCGGCACCGTCACCCAGATTGGCGTGCTGCTCCAGAACGCCGCGGGGACGCTGGACGCGATGTCGCCTATTTCGACCCCGAACGCGAGCCAGGTGAAAGTCGGGGACTTCAACGGGGATGGCCGAATGGACCTCGCCGGTCTCAGTTGGGGCGGGACAGGGCTCGACGTGTTTCTGCAGACTGAGACCGGTGCGCTCGCGCCGCCGGTCACCTACGCCGTTCCGCACGGAGGTTATGACGAGTTAGACGCGGGGGACATCGACGGCGACGGCCGGACTGATCTGGTCGTGATGAGCGGCCAGGGCTTTGGCCCGAACGTGAACGTGTTGTTGCAGACGGCGGACGGCGCGTTCGGCGCGCCGACGTCGTATTCGGTCGGGTCCAACAACCTCACCGGCGGGGTCGCGCTCGGCGACACCAACGCCGACGGGCGCACCGACATCGTCGTCAGTTACGGCGGCAACCGGCCCGGTTCGTTCATCGCGCGGTTCCTGCAGAGCGCCGGCGGCACGATGGATCCGGCCGTGTCTTACCCTTCCTACGACATCCCATCGGCGATGTCGCTCGCCGACATGGACGGGGACGGGCGCAAGGATGTGGTCGTCCTCCACGACGGCTGGAATCGGATCGGCGTCTATCGCCAGTTCCCTGGGGGTGATTTCGTCAACGAGGAGCTCTACACGGCCGACACGACCGATTTCAACACCCAGGCGCTGGCCGTGGGCGACATCGACGGCGACGGCCGGCCCGACGCGGTGAACGCGGACGCCACCCACGGGTTGGTCGTGCTGCGGCACGTGCACGACACCTCGCTGGCGCTGGCGATCACCTCGCCGGCGGCCGGCAGCCAGAACTACGTCGGCGTGCCGCTCACCATTCGGTGGACTCCGGGCGATATCGTTGCGATCACCGGCTACGACGTCTCCGCCTCGTTCAACAACGGCAGCAGCTATACGCCGATTGACGGTTGCACGGGGCTACCGGCGACGGCGCGCGATTGCCCCTGGACGCCGGCCCTGGTGTCGCCCACCGCCATCGTCCGCGTCACGGCCCGGACCGAGGCGGGCCAGACCGCGTTCGCGGAGAACACCATCAACGTCGCCGCGCCCTCGATCACCGTCACCTTCCCGACGTCGATGCAGTTCATCGGAACGAATTCATCGATCAATTGGTCCCACAACCTGCCCGCGACAGGGACGGTGCGGATCGAGTTGAGCCGCGACGGCGGCGGGTCATTCGAGACGCTGACGGACGCCGCCCCGGTCGGCAACGGCGTCGGGGCCTTCGCATGGAGCGTCACGGGTCCCGCCACGACCACGGCCCTCGTGCGGGTCACCGCCAACGGCAGCTTGCCCGCCAGCGGCTCGAGCACCACCTTCGCGATCGGGACGCCGAGCGTGACCGTCACGGCGCCCACGGCGGGCGCCATGATGTACACGAACACGACGTCGCCGCAGGTGATCACCTGGACGACCAACGTCAACACGACCAGCATTCGAATCGAGCTCAGTCGCGACGGCGGCGTGACTTTCCCGACGCTTCTTTCACCTAACGCGTCGAACACGGGGAAGTTCAACGCGGTACAGGTGCCGGGGCCCTCCAGCACGAATGCGGTCATTCGCGTCACGGCGAACAACGGATTCGTGAGCGCGGCCGGCACAAGCGCGACCTTCACGCTCGCCCAGCCCACGGCTGCCGTCACCAGTCCCGGGGCGGGCGCGGTCTTGTATGCCGGCGCGCAGACGGCGATCACCTGGTCGAGCAACTTGCCCCCGACATCGCTGGTCACTGTCGATCTGAGTCGCGACGGGGGCAGCAGCTACACGACGTTGGCGACGAATCTCCCGAACACCGGGACTTTTGTCTGGGTCGTGACCGGCCCGTCGGCGGGCGCCGCGCGCGTTCGCGTGACAGTCCGCGGTCCCGTGTCTGCCTCCGCGAGCAGCGGGACGTTCGCGATCGTCGTGCCTTCATTGAACGTCACCAGCCCCGGGGCGGGCGCTGCGTTCTACGCGGGGACGCCGCTGGCGATCACGTGGGCGACGAACCTGCCGGCGGCGTCGCCGGTCACCGTCGAGCTGAGCCGCGATGGCGGCAGCAGCTACGAGGTCCTGGCGGCGAACGCGCCCAACACGGGCAACCTCGCGTGGATCGGGACGGGGCCATCCACGGGGACGGCGGTCGTTCGCGTGACGGTCGGCGGTCCCGGATCGATGTCAGCAACGAGTGGGGCATTCGCGATCACGGTGCCGTCACTGGCGGTCACCGGTCCTGCGGCAGGCGCCTCCTTCTATGCCGGGTCGCCCGTGACGATCACCTGGTCGACCAATTTACCCGCCGGCTCGACGGCGCTCGTCGAGTTGAGCCGCGACGGCGGCAGCACGTTCGCGACCCTGGCGGCGGCGGCCCCGAACACTGGCAGCTTCGCGTGGGTCGCCATCGGCCCGGATTCGGCCGCCGTCGTCGCGCGAGTGACGGTGACGGATCCCGTCGCGGCGAGCGGGACGAGCGGCGCGTTCGCGATCACGACACCATCGCTGACCGTCACCGGGCCGGCCACCGGCACGGTCGCGTATGCCGGAACGCCGGTGACGGTCACCTGGACGCACAACCTTCCCGACGTCGATCCCGTGACGATCGAGCTCAGTCGGGATGATGGCGCGACGTTCACGATCCTGCAGGCCGCCGCGCCGAACACGGGCAGCTTCGTCTGGACCGCGTCCGGCCCGGACACCGCGGCGGCGCGCGTACGCGTCACGTCGACCGGCGCCGTGCCGGCGGGCGGCGTGGGGCCCGCGTTCCAGATCGTCACGCCGGCGCTGGCCGTGACGTCGCCGGCCGCCGGCGCGAACTGGGCGATCGGCACCGCGCGGACGATCTCCTGGTCCTCGAGCAACCTCCCGGCGGGCACGACGGTTCTCGTGGAGCTGAGCGGCGACGGGGGCGCGAGCTGGACGACGCTCGCCTCGGCGGCGACGGGCGGCAGCCTGGCGTGGACCGCGACCGGGCCGGCGACCAGCGCGGCGGTCGTCCGCGTCAGCGCCAACGGCGGCGTGCCGGCGGTCGCGACCAGCGCCGGGTTCACCATCGGCAACCCGTCGGTGACGGTGACGTCGCCCGTGGCGAGCGCGAGCTGGACGATTGGACTCGCGCAGACGATCACGTGGACCTCGAACCTGCTGTCGTCGGCGACGGTGAAGATCGAGCTGACCCGCAACGGCGGCAGCACCTACACGACCCTCGCCTCGAGCGCGCCCAACACCGGGAGCTTCGCCTGGACCGCGACGGGACCGTCCACCACGAACGCGTTCATCCGTGTGTCGGCGAATGGCTTCACCGCCAGCGGCCTGAGCGGCAGGTTCTCGCTGGCCTCCGCGAGCGTCCGGGTGACTTCGCCAAACACGTTCGTCACCTGGACGGTCGGTACCGTGCACGCCATCACCTGGACACACAATTTGGGCGCGAGCGCCCAGTTCAAGATCGAGGTCAGCCGGAGCGGCATCTGGTCGACGATCACGTCGGCCGTGACGGGCGGCGGCGCGACGTCGGGCAGCTACAACTGGACGGTCACCAGCCCCAGAACCAGCAACGCCCGGATCCGCGTCACCTGGACCGCCGGAACCACCGTCACCGACACCAGCGACGTCAGCTTCACGATCAACTAGTACCTCGCCACAGATGTTTTGATCGGTTGGCGCACCCTAGGCCTCGGACCTCAGGCCTCGGGCTTCTGGCTCCGGATCCGGACCTGAGGCCGGAAGTCCGAGGTCTGAGGTCCTTTGGATCGAACCAGTCATCTTCACTGTGGCGAGGTACTAGGTCCGGGCGGGCATCGCACGAGGGCGCGTTCCTCTGATCTGATGCCCCCTTCCACACCGATGTGTTGAGCGTTTGACGGCGTGCAATCGAAATCTCGCGATCGTCCGCGCGATTCAGCACGCA
>Ga0111539_10001736_pt1 | contig 28963 bp, 24 predicted proteins | sample RhiMethybrSRZTD1_FD_79667 | JGI IMG/M metagenome (GOLD analysis project Ga0111539, IMG submission 79667) | Populus rhizosphere microbial communities from Tennessee, USA - Rhizosphere MetaG P. TD hybrid SRZTD1 (version 2) (version 2) | ecosystem: Host-associated > Plants > Roots > Rhizosphere >...
AGCCGGCCTACATTGCCAGGCGTGATTTGCGTGAGAGGACTGTGGCGGCGGCCCGTATAGTCGCCCGAGTACATCAGCCAGCGCGTCGGGTTCTTGAAGCCGTCGAGATGATCCTGCGACGTGATCGGCACGAGCGTGGGACCGACCGGCGCGGGACGCGGCGGATCCGGCGGCGGACCGGAAGACGGCGCCTGCGCCGATACCCCAAGAGTCGTGACGGTCGCGATCAGTAGTGCGATGCGGACTTGCCTCATTTTTTCTTGCCCAGGTACTCGGCGTCCGTGACCGGATCACCCCAGGTGATCTGGCCGCCATAGATTGTCAACTGGACTACGTAGGAGTCCGGTGCGGCGCCGTGCCAGTGCGGCACGTTCGCTCTCGTCAGGATCGGCTCGTCCTTCCGCAGCTCTTTGACCGGCCCGCCCTTCTCCTGATACAGGCCACGCCCTGCTTCAGCCCAGATCATCTGACGCTCGGTATGCGTGTGCCAGTGGGTGCGCGCGCCGGCCTCGAAGCGGAGGCGACGGGTCAGCATGCCGTCGGTTGGCTGGAATTCCACGACGCCCGTGGCGTTCGGGTTCGCGCCGCGGCCCGCTCCCTGCGCAGGAGCCGCAGGCGCGCCGCCGCGATCCTGCGCCAGGGCTGTCGCGGCCAGCAGTGCGCTACAGGTCAATACGGGCAACAGCTTCCACTGGACCGAGCTCATCGAATCTCCTTCGTGCCTTCGTGCCTTTGAAAGCTCCAGAGTTTACCTGCTCGTGACGAGGATGTCGCGCAGTTTGGCGCGGTCGGCCGGCAGCTCGGTCTTCCCTGCCGGACTGCCGTTTGACTTGAAGAGATAGCTGGCAATATCCGCGTAGGTCGGCACTCCCAGCGTATCCGGAGCCTCCTGCGGCATCGTCCGTCTGATGACGTCGATTACGTCGTCTGCCGTCTGACGATCGAAACGCGCGAAGAACGGCTGCCCGACGAGCGCGGGAGCGTTGGTGCTGCCCAGCAGATCCTCGGCGTGACACTTCGCGCACGACTTCGCGTACGCGTCCTCGCCACGCTTGGCCTGCACGTCAGTGAACACGCCGTCCCAGATCGTCGAGCGTGCGTCCTGCGCCGCGGTTCGCGGCGACCCGGCGCCGCCGGCGCCCGGCTGCGTCGATTCCGGAACCGCCATCCCGCGTTCGCGCATCGTCTTTCGCAGTAATGCCGCTGCTTCCGGGTACCGCTTCAGCACGGCCGGCGTGTACTCGACCCCGTCGGCGGCGGTCAACGGCGTCCACCCCTTCTTGTTGACAACGTCCAGCTTCGCGCCTTTGTCGATGAGGAACTGAATCACGGGAATGGCGCCACCGCGATACACCGCGCCGTGCAGTGCGGTCTCGCCTTCCTGGTCGATCGCGTTGACGTCGCCGCCCGCCTCGAACGCCAGCTTCACGGCAGCCAGCGCTTCTTCATGCGTGCCCGGGTTCTCGCCCGGTGCCCAGATGCCGACGCCGGCAGCCGCCATCAGTGGCGTGGTGCCGTTATTCGTGCTGATACGCGCGTCCGCCCCGCAGTCGAGCAGCACACGCATCAGCGGAACGTCGTCCGACTTCGCCGCCAGCAGGAAGGGGGTCGAGCCGAGACGATTGAGCATGTTGCGGTTGCCGTCGCGCGGCTCCTTCTTCTGCCGCGCGTTGACGTCGGCGCCGCGGGCGACGAGCTTCCGCACCAGTGCCAGGCTGTCAACGCCACCCGTGGCGACCGGACCCGGCAGGTTGAACCCGGCGTTGTGCCGTCGCGACCAGGCGATCTGATGCAGCGAGGTCCATCCCTGTCCGTCGGCGTTCGGATTGGCACCACGATCGAGGAGCACGGAAGCGAGCTCGTAATGCGCATTCATCACCGCAAGAACGAGGGCGCTGGTGCCGTCGGGCATGGTCTCGTTGACGTCAACGCCGGCGTCGAGCTGCGCCTGCGCAGCGTTGATGTGTCCGCCGCGGACGGCAAACAGATACGCCGTAAAAGCCCCCTTCGACCGTTCCTTCACGTCAGCGCCACGCTCGACGAGCAGCTTCACGACGGCAGCGTTGTTGTCCGCCGCCGCCCACATCAGCGCCGTCTGCCCTTTGGACGGTTCCCTGCGCCGGATGTCAGCTCCACGATCGAGCAGCACGCGCACGGCATCGACGGCGCCGGTGCGTGATGCGGTCATCAGCACCGTCTCGCCATCCGGCAATGTTGTGTTCGGATCGGCGCCGGCATTGAGCAGTCGAGTGAGGACGACAGCGCCGCCGTTGGTCGCCGCAAGCTGCAGTGGCGTCACGCCGAGCCGCGTCGCGGTTCCAGCCTTTGCTCCCGCGCGCAGCAGTGCGTCAACCATGATGGCGTCGTCGCGCTGCGCCGCCCAGTGCAAAGCCGTCGTCCCGTCGGCAGCGACTGCGTTCACGTCGGCCTTGCGGCCGAGCATGGTACGCACCAGAACCGCATCGCCACGCTTGGCGGCGTCAACGAGTGAACTTTGCGCACCGACAGCGATTGCGCTGACAACGAACGCAGTCGCCATCGCCAACACCCAATTGCTCACACAGGTCGCGGAGTCGCGAAGACGCGGAGCGATTGCTGTGATTACAGACCCCGCGCCTGCGTGCCTCCGCGGCCCGTCATTGCGGTTGCAGGTTGGAGGTTGGAAGTTGGAAGTCTTCGCCATCACAGTCCGGCCAAAGTTTCCAGACGACCAGTGCTGTCGCCCAACTTCTCCACCGGCACGCCGACCTTGTCGAGCATCGACAGCAGCAGGTTGGTCATCGGCGTTTCCTGCTTGTAGACGACGTGGCGGCCCCCTCTCAATTGTCCAGCGGCGCTGCCGACGAGTACCAGCGGCAGATCGTAGTGGGCGTGCAGGTTCGGATTGCTCAGCGCCGCACCGTAGAGGAAGAGCGAATGATCGAGCAGCGTGCCGTCGCCTTCGGGCGTCGACTTCAGCTTCTCGAGGAACCCGTTGAACAGCTCGGTCTGATACGTATTGAGCCTGGCGTACTTGGCGAGCTGCGTCGGGTTGTCCTGATGGTGGGAAAGCCCGTGGTGCCCTTCGGTAATCCCGATCTCCGGATACGTGCGGAAGTTGAGCTCGCGACCAAGCATGAACGTCACCACACGGGTGATGTCCGCCCGAAACGCCAGCCACTGCAGCTCGTACATCAACTTGACGTGCTCGTCGAAGCGCTCAGGAATGCCTGTCGGCTGATTGAGGTCCGGCAAGTCCGACGCATTCCGGCGCTCGACGCCTTGAATGCGGCGCTCGACTTCGCGGACGGCGTCGACGTAGTCGGTGACCGTCGCGCGATCGCCAGGACCGAGCGACTGCTGCAGGCGCTGGAGATCCGCCATCACCGAATCGAGGATGCTGCGATTCTCGCGTGCCTGGGCGAGCCGCTTCTGCGGCGAGCCACCGTCGCCGAACAACCGCTCGAACACGATTCGCGGGTTGTTCTCGGTCGGCAGCGGCGTCGCCGGCGTGCGCCACGCCAGCGTGTTCATGTACGCGCAGGCGTAGCTGTTTTCGCACTGACCGCCGAGGAAGTTCAGATCGATCGCCAGCTCCAGCGACGGCAGCACGGTGTCTTTGCCGATTTCGGCGGCGGCAATCTGATCGGCGGAAATGCCGTTGCGAATGTCGGCCCCTTCGGTCCGCTTCGGATGCACACCGGTCAGCCACGAGCTCGTGCCGCGCGTGTGATCGCCGTTCGCACCATCGTCGAACGCGTCGGCCTGGTGCTGTGCCAGACCGCTGAGAACGACGATGCGGTCGCGGTGCGGCGCCAGCGGCGCCAGGATCGGAGAAAACTCGAAGGACGTGCCCTCGCCCAGAGGTGTCCAGTAATTGATGCCGGTGAAATTCCGCGCCACACCGTTGGGCAGATAGATGAAGCCGAGGCGGCGCACGGGACGAGCGGCGGTCTGGGCCTGGGCGGTGAGCGCCGGGACCATGGCGTCGAGAAGCGGCAGCGCGAGCGTCGCCCCGATGCCACGGAGAAACATGCGACGCGGTAGCGCGAGCTTACTGACGAACATCGCTAATCCCCTGCTCTGCGCATCGTAAAGGGCGCGCTCTGGACGACGCCGAGGATGACGGACGAGAAACGGTAATCGTCGCGCGCGGCGGTGCGAACGATCGCCCGCACCGCCGGTGCATCGTAGTACTCGAGGCCACGCCCCAACGCATAGGTCATCAGCTTCTCCGTCACCGTCGGGACGAATCGGTCCGACTGCAGCAACAGCTGTTTCAGACCCGCAGCGCCCTGGAACTTGCTGCCGTCCGGAAACACACCGGACGCGTCAATCAACGCGGACGACTCACCCAGCGTTCGCCATTTCCCCACCGCATCGAAGTTCTCGAGCGACAAACCAAGCGGATCCATCATCGCGTGGCAGCTCGCGCACACCGGATTGCGCCGATGTTGTTCCATGCGTTGTCGCATCGACAGCGTGATGCCTTCGCCGTTGGTCGGCCGCAGCTCGCCGACGTTTGGAATTGGCGGTGGCGGTGGCGTGCCCAGCAGGTTCTCCAGAATCCACTTGCCGCGGACGACGGGCGACGTGCGGTCGGGATAGGAGGTGACGGTGAGGATGCTGCCCTGTCCGAGAACGCCGCCGCGCACGCTGTCGCTGCCGAGCGTCACGCGTCTGAAGTGACTCCCCGTGACGTGTGGAATGCCGTAGTGGCGCGCCAGCCGCTCGTTGAGGAACGTGTAATCCGCGCGCAGCAGATCCAGAACGCTGCGATCCTCGCGGACGATGCTGTCGAAGAACAGCTCGGTTTCGCGGCGGAAGGCCTGCCGCAGCGTGTCGTCGAAGTCGGGGAAGACGTTCTGCACCGGAATGACGGCCTGCAGATTGCGCAGGAACAGCCACTGACCGGCGAAGTTGGTGACGAACGCGTCGGCGCGCCGATCCGCCAGCATCCGCTTGACCTGCGCGGCAAGCACGGCCGGATCGCGCAGCTGTGTCTTCTCCGCGAGCGTCAACAGCTCCGCATCCGGAATGCTGCTCCACAGAAAGAACGACAGACGTGACGCCAGCTCGACATCGCTGATCCGGTACGCCGTCCCCGCCGCAACATTCGCGGGATCGCGTTCAACGCGAAGGAGGAACTCTGGGCTGACGAGCAACCGCCGCAATGCGTGCTGGATGCCTTCCTCGAATCCCTGGCTTCGTCCTTCGCGGTAAAACGCCATGAGCGGCGCAACGTCGGCATCGACGACTGGACGACGGTAAGCGCGGCGTGCGAGCGCGGTCAGGATGCGGTCTGCGCAGAGGGAGTTCGAAGCGTTCGAACTGCGGCACACAAAGATGCGGCGGCGGCTTGGCGTGTCGCCCGGACCTGTGACGTCGTACGGTCCCGCGATTTCGACGCTGCGCAGGTAGACGCCAAGGCGTGTCTCGGGGATGTTGACGCCGGCGGGGTAGGGGCGCAGAAACGGCAGTCGCTGCGTTTCGTCGAGCGCCGCCGTGCGATTGGTGAACGTCACGGTCAGCGATCGTGGGCCAGCCTTGATCGGAACGCGCAGGTTCCAGCTCTCGTCCGCCTGGTTCCGCTCTTCACGCTGCTTCGCGGTGACGCGGATGCCGCCGTCAATCTGCGAGATCTGCGGACGCTCGCCCGGCTGGTTGCCGCCGGCCGCCGCAGGAACGGCAGGTCTCGGTGTCGGCGCGCCAACGCCGGGAAGCATGAAGCCGCCAACGCGGGCGCCGTCCACGTCGATTTCGACGTGCTGGGCTTCCGTGTAGACCGGAACGCTCTCGTTGAGGTCGCGCGCAATGCGCACGCGGATCTCGTAGTGCGCATCGGCCGGAAACACGTAGTTCACCTGCGTGCCACCGCGGGTGCCGAATGGCAGGTCCGGCAGGTGGACGTCCTGGGCGAGGTCGTCGGTGATGCGGAAGTACTCGATCGACGGCGCCGGCACCGGCGTGCCGACAGCAAGACGACTGACGCGCTGAGCCGCCGCGAGGTACTGCTCCATCAGCGTCGGCGACATCTTCAGCACACCGGCGATGTTGTCGAACCCATAGCTCGCATCGTCGGCGGGGAGCATGGAGGAGACGTCGACGTCGAGCGCCAGCAGGTCGCGAATGGCGTTGCGGTACTCGGCTCGATTCAGCCGATGAAACGCCTCCGTACGTCCGGGATTTGGACGCGCGGCGGCGGCACGATCGAGCTCGGACTCGAGCCAGCCGATAAAGCTGGCGCGGATGGTCTTGTCAGGACGAGGGGAACCGGCCGGCGGCATGACGCCGGCGCGCATCTTCAGCACGACCTTTTCCCAGGTCGGCGCGTGCGCCGCGACGTCCCACAGGTCGTCGCCGTCGAGCGCGATCGGGACCGTGCCGGCCTGTTTGAGACGCTGATTGTGACAGGTCACACAGTACTGACTGAAAACCGCGCGCTGCGGTGTCGCGGTCGGAGCAGCCGCAGCGGGCCGAGATGGCAATTGCGCCGTCTGAGCCGATGGACGGCCGACACCCGCGGCGCCAAGCCACAACGTGGCAAGCGCGCACACGCCGACCCGCCATTTTCGGACCACGGCCAGATCGTAAACCTAGTTGGTGGTTGGTGGTTGGTAGTTGGCAGTGCGGTCGTTTACGCCTGCTGATTCAATCAGGCGTTGCGCGTTCCGCCGCCTCTATAACGAAGATCGGCATTGGGGCCTCTGCCGCGACGAGCTTCAGGCCGAGCTGACCTTCGATGGCATATCGCAGCGGTAGCTTGGGTGAATCAGTGCCGCTCGGGTCGAGCCCTCCTCGACCGACGCCAGGAAGGACAGAAAATCAGATGGATGCGACATCGAATCTGCGCGTCGAAGGAGTCGCCGGCGACTGGGCAGGCGGCGCAGACGACAACGAGGGCGACTGGCAGCTTAGCCATGCAGATCCGCATACGCAAACATCACCGCTGCGTCAAGGTATGGCGTTGCAGAATCACCTGCGCCATGCGCAGGCTGGCGGCGTCGATCATCCGGCCCTCATGCGTCGCGGCGCCGCGTCCCTCGGCGACCGCTTCCTCGTAAGCCTGTACGAGCGCGGACGCGCGGGCGACCTCCGCCGCCGACGGCGAGAATGCCGCGTTGACGGTCGCCAGCTGCGCGGGGTGGATGCACTGTTTGCCGTCGAAGCCGAGCGCGCGCGCGATCTGGCAGGCGCGACTGAGGCCGGAGCTGTCCTTGTAGCCGGCGTACGGGCCGTCCATGCAGCGCAGGCCGTTCGCCCGCGCGGCGGCCACGATGGTCAGCATCACCGCGTGGTAGCGATGTCCCGGATAGGCGGCGTCGTATTCGTCGAACTCGCCGATGCTCGACGCCGGCATCTGCATCGACGCAGCGAAATCGCCAGGACCGAAGATCAATCCCTCGAGCCGCGCTGAAGCGCAGGCAATCTCACGCACGTACAGAAACCCCGACGCACTCTCGATCTGGGCCTCGATGCCGACACGCTGCGCCAGACCGCGCGCATCCTCAATCTGCGAGAGCACCCGATCGACGTATTCAATGTCCGCTGCCGACGCCGCCTTCGGCAGCATGATCACGTCCACGCGCTCGGCGGCGGCCTCCATCACCTCCATCAGGTCGCGATCTGCGAATTCGCTGTCGAGGCTGTTGATGCGGACCATGCGCAGGCGATGCCCGAAGTCGATCTCCTGCAGCGCGCCGATGACGTTGGCGCGACTCGAAGCCTTCTCGTCCGGCAGCACCGAGTCCTCGAGATCGAGGCAGACGGCATCTGCCTCGCTTGCCGCAGCTTTCGGCATCATCGCCGGCCGCGACCCCGGCACGAACAGCATGCTGCGGATGAATCGGTCCGGTCGGAAACCGTTGCGGGCGTTGGCAGCGGGAGGTTGGGAATTGACGGCCATCAGAAGGACCTCGGCATGCCGAGGACATGCTCGCCGATGTACGACAGGATCAGGTTGGTCGAGATCGGCGCCACCTGATACAGACGCGTCTCCCGGAATTTCCGTTCGACGTCATACTCGGCGGCAAAGCCGAACCCGCCGAACGTCTGCAGGCAGACGTTGGCCGCTTCCCATGAGGCGTCGGCGGCAAGGAGCTTGGCGAGGTTCGCTTCAGCTCCTGCCGGCTTGCCGCCGTCGAACAGACGCGCGGCCTCGTAGCGCATCAGATCCGCAGCACGGACGTTCGCGTAGGCGCGCGCGATCGGAAACTGAATGCCCTGGTTCTGTCCGATGGGACGATCGAACACCACCCGCTCGCTCGCGTAGCGTCGTGCGCGTTCAATGAACCAGTAGCCGTCGCCGATGCACTCCGCGGCGATGAGGATCCGCTCCGCGTTCATGCCGTCGAGGACGTAGCGGAATCCCTTGCCTTCCTCGCCGATCAGGTTCTCGGCCGGCACCGCGAACTCCTCGAAGAAGACCTCGTTGGTCTCGTGGTTGACCATGTTGCGGATCGGACGGACGGTCATCCCCTGCTCGGCCGCACCGCGCAGGTCGACCAGAAAGATCGACAGTCCTTCCGTCTTCTTCTTCACGTCGGGCAGCGGCGTGGTGCGTGCGAGCAGCAGCATCAGGTCGGAGTGCTGCATCCGCGACGTCCATACCTTCTGGCCATTGACGACATAGCGGTCGCCGCGACGGACCGCTGTCGTTCGCGTCCTTGTCGTGTCGGTGCCGGTCGTCGGCTCGGTCACAGCGAAGGACTGCAGCCGCAATCGACCGGCGGCGATGTCGGGCAGGTAGCGGCGCTTCTGCTCGTCGGATCCATGGCGCAGCAGCGCGCCCATGATGTACATCTGCGCGTGGCACGCCCCCGAGTTCGCGCCGGAGCGATTGATTTCTTCCAGGATCACCGAGGCTTCGGTCAGCGTCAGCCCGCCGCCGCCATACTCCTCGGGAATGAGCGCCGCCAGCCACCCGGCAGCCGTCAACGCCTGGACGAAGGCTTCGGGGTATTCGGCACGCGCGTCCATCGACTGCCAGTAGTCGCTGCCGAACTGCGCGCACAGCTCGCGGACGGCACGCCGATAGTCGGCGCATTCCTCGAATCGTGGATTGATATCGGCCACGGCTGGATTCTAGTCTGCGCGGATGCGCGACCGATGCGCCAGCCGCCTCGCCGCGGTGGCCCCCTACGGATTCGGTGACGTGCGTCCGAGCACGCGCAGCATCTCGATCGGCAGCGGAAACACGATCGTCGAATTCTGTTCCGAGCCGATCTCCGTCAGCGTCTGCAGATAGCGCAGCGTAATCGCCGTCGGCTGCTGCGCCAGCACGCCGGCCGCCTGCGCCAGCTTTTCGGAGGCAATCAACTCTCCCTCGGCGTGAATGATCTTGGCGCGCTTTTCCCGCTCGGCTTCCGCCTGCCGCGCCATCGCCCGCTGCATGTCCTGCGGCAGATCCACATGCTTCACTTCGACGGCCGACACCTTGATGCCCCACGGGTCGGTCTGGTGATCGAGGATCTGCTGCAGCTGGGCGTTCAGCCGATCGCGTTCGGCCAGCAGGTCGTCCAGCTCCGCTTGCCCGAGCACGCTCCGCAGCGTCGTCTGCGCCAGCTGGGACGTGGCGTAGTTGTAGTTTTCGACTTCGACCACCGCTCGACGGGGATCGATCACCCGGAAATAGACAACGGCGTTGACCTTTACCGATACGTTGTCGCGCGTAATGATGTCCTGCGGCGGCACGTCGAGCACAACGGTGCGCAGACTCATGCGAACCATGCGATCGATCGGGCGGAAGACGAAGACCACACCGGGGCCTTTCGGCCGATCGAGCAGCTTGCCGAGCCGGAAGATGACGCCGCGCTCGTATTCCGCAAGAATCCGAATCGAGTTCAGCAGGTAGAGAAGGAGGAGGACAGCGATCACGACAGTCGGGGAGATGGTCAGGTTTTCCATCCGGACGCTCCTTATGAGGCGGGGCGATCCACTGGTTCGACCAGCAGGGTCAGGCCGTCGATCGCCACGATTCGCACCGCCGCGCCCGCGGCCAGCGGCTCGCGGCTGACGCCGCGCCAGATCTCGCCGTGGGCATCGATCTGGCCCGCGGTGTCCGCAGCCAGCGCGGTGCGCGCGCGTCCGATTTCGCCGATCATGCCCTCGACGCCAGTCTGCGGCGGCCGGCGCTGGGCTTTCAACGCCAGTCGACCCAGACCGAGTACGCCCGCAGCCAGAATCAGTGCCGCCGGCAGGATCGTCCGCAACTGGAGTCGAACGCCGGGCACGTTGTTCGTGGTCATGATCGAGCCGATCACGAGCGCGACAATCCCGCCAACGCCGAGCACCCCGAAACTGGGCACCTTCAATTCGAGCAGCAGCAGCGCGATGCCGAATGCGATCAGCAGCAGGCCCGCAGTGTTGACCGGCACGATCTGAAAGGCGAAGAAGGCCAGCAGCAGCGACAGGCCTCCGGCCACGCCCGGAACGATCGCGCCCGGATTCCAGAACTCGATCGTCAGACCGAGGATGCCGAGCGACATGAGCAGGTAGGCCACCTGCGGGTGCGCGATGGCGCTGAGGAACCGCTGACGGCGAGTCATTGCCACGCGGCGCACCGTGGCGTTCGCCGTCCGCATCTGCGTCGTCCGACCGTCGAAGCGGCGAACCGTCCGGCCGTCGAGCTCGCGGAGCAGCTGATCGACATCGGGGACGACAAGGTCGATCAGCGGTGGCTTCGCCGCAATCGCCTCGTGGTCGGTGAAGGCGCGGCTCTCGATGACCGCCTCGGCGCTGAGCGCGGCGTTCCGCCCGCGCGCCTCGGCGAGCGTTCGAGCGTAGGCGGCCGTATCCGACGCGGCCTTCTTTGCCATCGTCTCGTCGACCGGCTCGCCGCTGCCGGACACCGGGTGTGCGGCGCCGATGTGCGTACCGGGCGCCATCGCGGCAACGTCGGCAGCGACGGTGATGATGAAACCGGCAGATGCCGCTCTCGCTCCAGACGGTCCGACGAACACGACGACCGGCGCGCGCGAGGTGATCATGCGGGAGACAATGGTCCGCGTCGACTCGAGGAGCCCGCCTGGCGTGCGCAGCACGAAGACGACGACGTCGGCGCCGGTGGTATCGGACTCGTCGATGACGCCGGTGAAAAACTCGGCGGAGATGGGATGAATGATGCCGTCCAGCTCGGCGACGATCGCCAGTGGTTGCGTCGGTTTGGGGGGGACCTGAGCTGACGCGGCGACCAGACCGATCGCAATCAGGCCGCTCGCAAGAGCGACCTGGAATCGCCGTGGCCATCCGCCAGAGGCGGCGTTAATATGCGCCACGTCGAGATTCTATGCCTCGCTCTCGTATCCTGACAGCCGCTCTTGCCGTTGCGGCTGCGAGCGTCGTTTTCGCCGCTGAGCCTCGCCTGCGTCCCGTTCCGGCGGCCACATTGAGCCCGGAACAGCGGACCCTGGCCGACGCCTACGCCGGCGTATTTGGCAGCGGCGCCGACCTGCGGACGCTGCTCGTTCATCCTGAGCTGGTCAAAGGCGTCCTGCCCTTCGCCAATTACATCCTGGCCGAGTCGGCGCTGACGCCGCGCCATCGTGAACTGCTCATTCTCCGCACCGCCTGGCGCACGCGGTCCGACTATCTCTGGGCAAAACATCAAACCCGCGCGATGGCCGCGGGACTCTCCGTGCAGGAGATCGCCGCAATCGGAGAACGTGCCTCGGTGCGCTGGGACGACTTCGAGGCAACACTGCTCCGCGCCGCCGATGAACTGCACCAGTACTCGTTCGTCACCGATCGGACATGGCAGGCCCTCGCCGTCCGTTATGACGTGCACCAGCTGATCGACGCGGTGTTCACGGTCACAGAGATGACGATGGTTGCTGAGGTGCTCAACAGCGTTCAGGTACCGCTCGAAGCTGGATGGAGCGCGCAGCCCGCCGCGGCACCGTGGCGCTATGCAAACCGCTCACTGGCACCGCTGACAACGCCGCGCGTCGAGCCGGTGGTGCTCGCGGCGGCACCGCCGGAAATTCGCGCGATGCTGGATCCATCGGCATCGGGGCGCGACATCGCCGCCGTGTATCGCACGTTTGCCCGGCACCCGAAGTTGTATGTGCCGCGTCAGATCCTGTCGGAATACATCCGGACGAAATCGACGCTGTCACCGCGCGTCCGCGAAATGCTGATTCTGCGGATCGGCTGGCGGTGCCGTTCTGCCTACGAATGGGCCGCCCATGCGCCGGCCGGTCGCCGCGCCGGATTGACTGACGATCAAATCCGCATGCTGGCTGCAGACGGCCTCGACGGCTGGACTGCTGCCGACCGTGCCATCGTGCGCGCCGCGGACGAACTGTTCGCCACGGACACGATAGCCGGCGCCACCTGGAAGGAGCTGGACGATCAGTTCGACGAGCGCCAGTTGCTCGACCTACTGATCACCACCGGCGGGTATCGAATGGTGTCGATGGCGCTCAACACCTTCGGCGTGCCCGCTGAACCGAACAGCGAGCCCTTTCCTTGACTGCGAAGAGCACGAAGGACACGTCGTCGCTCGGTTAACGTGCGTTGTTTTTTCCGATCCAGTAGCGAGGTCCTGGCCCGGCGCGGCCAGCGCGGTCCTGCGGATTCGCAAGCTGGCACTGTTGCAGCGACAGGCAGCCGCAGCCGATGCAACCGGTCAGACCAACTTTCAGGCGTTCCAGCTCCGCGATTCGCTCGTCGATCCTTCTCGTCCATGACGACGACAGGCGCGCCCAGTCGGCACGCTCGGGCACGCGGTTCGGCGGCAGCTTTGCCAGCTCGGCGCTGATCTCGTCGAGCGACAGCCCGATCTTCTGCGCAAAGACAACGAAGGCGACGCGGCGGAGGACGGCGCGTGGAAAGCGGCGGTGGCCCGAGCCGGTGCGCTCGGACCGGATCAGGCCGCGCTGCTCGTAAAAGCGCAGCGCGGAGGCGGCGACGCCGCTGCGACGGGCGACCTCGGCAATCGTCAGAATGTCGGCCATGCAAAAGGTCTTGACTTAAAGTTAACTTTAACTTGTAGCCTGATCACGGTCAACCTTCATTCCAGGAGCACACATGTCTGACCGTCATCAGCTGTCCCATCTGCGCGTCGCCGTCACCGGCGGCACCTCGGGCCTTGGCCGCGCGCTCGTCGCCCAGTTGCTCGAGCAGGGCGCGCGCGTCGCCTTCGTCGCCCGTCACCGCGACGACGTCGAGCGGACCATGCTCGACTTCCCCACCGCCACCGGCATCGTCGGCGACGTCTCGGTGAAGGAGGACGTTCATCGGATCGCGATGCAGATTCTCGGAGCGCTCGACGGGCTCGATGTCCTCGTCAACAACGCCTCGTCGCTCGGACCGGTGCCGCTGCGGCTGCTGGCCGATACCGACTGCGAGGACCTCGAGCTCGCGCTCGCCACGAACGTGATCGGACCATTCCGTCTCACGAAAGCGCTGCTCGGCGCGCTTGCGAGGTCGGCGCGTGACGAAGGTCACCCGCTCGTCATCAACATCTCGAGCGACGCCGCGGTGACCCCATACGAGACGTGGGGCGCCTACGCTGCCAGCAAAGCTGCGCTCCTGCACATGAGCCGCATCTGGGATGCGGAGCTTCGAGAGGAAGGGATTGGCGTGGTGTCTGTCGATCCGGGAGACATGGACACGCCGCTCCACGCCGTGGCAGTGCCGGACGCCGACCGTTCGACGCTGAAGCGGCCGGAGCTTTCCGCACGGGAGATCGTGGACCTGATCGCTGAAAAGCGCTCGCACCCCCGATCTCGCGCCGCCGAGGTGCTGCAATGAATGCGGGAACCGCACCCTCACGGGGCGGATCCAATCGGAAGCTCCTGGTGCTCGACGATCAGGGAGTGATCGCCCACCACCGCAGCTCGGAGTTGCCTTCGCTGCTGAGTTCCGGCGACCTCGTCGTCGCCAACGACGCCGCCACACTGCCGGCAAGCCTGCACGGTACCCACGTGCGCAGCGGCGCAGCGATTGAGGTTCGACTGGCCGGTCATCTGTCGCGGGGATTCGGCGACGTGCGGCAGTTCATGGCCGTTGTCTTCGGCGCTGGTGACTACCGGACGCCGACCGAACACCGCCCGGAGCCGCCGCACTTGCGCGGCGGTGATCAAATCCATCTCGGGTCGCTGCGAGCCACGATCGTCGCCGTTCACCAGCATCCGCGTCTGGTCAGCGTGCGATTCGACCACTCCATCGAGGAGGTATGGGAAGGACTTGCGCGACGCGGACGACCGATTCAATACGCATACGTGCAGGGGCCGCTCGCGATCTGGGACACATGGACCTCCATTGCCGGCCTTCCGGCGGCCTTCGAAGCTCCGTCTGCAGGATTCATTCTCGACTGGGCGATGCTGAGAACTTTCCGTTCGCGCGGCGTGCAGTTCGCAACGCTCACGCATGCAGCGGGTATCTCCTCGACGGGCGACGACGAGCTGGATCGGCTGCTGCCGTTCGACGAGGCGTATGTGATTCCGGAGCGGACCGCGGCGCTCGTTCAGCGGACAAAGGAATGCGGCGGTCGGGTGATCGCGGTCGGAACGACGGTCGTCCGCGCGCTCGAAGGGGCGGGCGAGGGCGGGCGTGTGATCGGCGGGCCCGGTGTGGCAACCGGGCGCATCGGTTCCAGAATAACGCTGAAGATCGTCGATGCAATCGTGTCAGGTGTTCACGAACCGGGCACAAGTCACTACGAGCTTCTGCGCGCGTTTCAGAACGACGAGCATCTGCAGCAGATGGCCGCGATTGCAGCGGCGCACGATTATCGGATTCACGAATTCGGCGACTCCGTGTTCATCGCCAACGTGCCCTCCTCCCGCCTGAAGGCGGAAGCCACGCGACAGGTCGCATGAGGATCGCGCTTACAATTCCCAAATGGATCGAACGTTCCTCCTCATCGGCGCTGTTGTCGGCTTCATCGGCGTGGGGCTCGGCGCTTTTGGAGCCCACGGCCTGAGGGGGCGACTCTCACCAGAGAGCCTGAACGTGTTCGAAACGGGCGTGCGCTATCAGATGTACCACGCGTTCGCGATATTGATCGTGGCGATTGCCCTCGCTCGATTCGACGGCTGGATCCTCCGCACCGCCGGCTGGCTCTTTACGCTTGGCATCGTGCTGTTCTCGGGCAGCCTCTATGCACTTGCGCTCACCGGCACGCGCGCATTCGGCGCGATTACGCCGATCGGGGGACTCGCGTTCCTTGCCGGCTGGGCGCTCCTGGCGTGGACAGCAATCGCGCTGGCGCGCTGATCACGTTCGAGTCGTTCGAGTCGTTCGAATCGTTCGAGATCAACCACCAACGTCTTTGTTTAGCGTGCTCTGCTGATCCGCTGTTCACTCAAACGACACACCAAGGCACTGAGGCACCGAGTAGTTCTCTCTTGTACTGGGCACGGCGAATCGGCATAACCATGGCGTGCCTGACGCCCGAAGGACGACGCGGCTCTGCAGGCCGCGGCCCATCGTCCTCGACGCCCTCCAGCGCGTCTACTGACGCGCACCACCCGCGGCAGCCGTTTTGCACCGACCGCATCATTGTCTTGCACCGACGACATCATCGCCTTGCACCGACCGGTTTTACGATTGCACCTATCGCACCGACCCGCTAAACAGAGACCCACCAACTACCAACCACCAACTTCCAAGGCCGCTCCGTTGGAAGCTGGAAATTGGAAGTTGGAAGTTGCGGGCGTCAGGGCTTCTGCGCCGCCTTGTCGTATTCGGCGAACGCTTCACGCGCGATACGGAACGAATCAACGCCCGCGGGGACGCCGCAATAGATGGCGACCTGGAGGAACACTTCCATGATCTCCTGACGCGTCAGGCCGTTGCGCAGCGCACCCTGCACGTGAATCTTCAATTCGTGCGGACGGTTCAGCGCCGCGATCATCGCCAGGTTGAGGAAGCTGCGCGTGCGCTTGTCGAGTCCCGGGCGTCCCCAGACGTAGCCCCAGCAATACTCGGTGGCGAGCTCCTGCATCGGCATGTTGAAGTCGTCGGCGTTCCTGATGGCGTTCTCGACGAATTCTTTGCCGAGCACGGATTTTCTGATCTCCAGACCCTTGTCGAATAGCTCTTTGTTCATGTTTGTCCGTTTAACAGCTGGTTGAACTTTTCACTTACTTTTCCACTTTTCCACTTTTCCACTTCTTCCACTTTTCCACTTCTCTACTTGATCTCCACTCCTGCCCATTCCTCGACAACCTTCGCAATCATCGTGAAGTCGGAATCGGCTCCGAACTTCGCCTGGGTGATCGCCAGCATCTGACGCACCGCCGCGCCGGCGACCATCGGCACACCGAGCGCCTCCGCTTCGTCGACACACAGGCGGACGTCTTTGTACGACAGGCCCGTGGCGAACCCGAAGTCGAACGTGCGCGGCAGGATCGAGCGCGGAAACTTGTCCTGCGTGGCGCTGTTGCGCCCGCTGCCGGCGTTGATGATGTCAATCAGCACCTTCGCGTCGAGGCCTGCCTTGACCCCCATGGCCACCGCCTCCGACGAGACGACGAGCGCGGCGGCGGCGAGCAGGTTGTTGGCGAGCTTGGCGATCTGCGCCAGTCCCGGCTTGTCGCCAACATAAAACGTCTTGCCGAAGGTCTTGAGCAGCGGGTCGATCTGATCGAAGGTCGGCTTCGCGCACGACACCATGACGGCGAGCGTCCCCTTCGTCGCCCCGGTGACCCCGCCGCTGACCGGCGAGTCAGCCCAGGCGACGCCACGCTCCCCCGCCGCTCGCGCGACGACCTTGGCCACGCTCGGGCCGGTGGTCGAGAGGTCGATCATCGTCTTGACGCGCGACCCCTTGAGGATGCCTCTCTCACCGAGGCTGACTGACTGCACGATCGGCGGCGTCGGCAGGCTGATGAAGACCACTTCGGCCGTCGACGCCACTTCTTCCGCCGACGCCGCAGTGGCGGCGCCGCGGGCGGTCAACGGCTTGATGACGTCGGGATTGGTATCGAACACGCATAGCGAGTGGCCCGCGTCGAGCAGACGCGACGCCATCGGACCGCCCATGCGGCCGACGCCTATGAATCCCAGAATCTGTGAATCACTCATGGTTGGTGGTTGGTAGTTGGTAGTTGGTAGTTCGTAGTTGGTAGTTGGGGTCAGCGCTGGATGAACGGATTAGGCACGTCCGTAGCGGTCGAGATCCAGACGCTCTTCACCTGCAGGTACTCCTTGATCATCTCCTGACCGCTCTCCCGTCCCAGCCCGGAGCGCTTATAGCCGCCGAATGGAGACAGGTAACTGACCGCACGGTAGGTGTTGATCCAGACCGTTCCTGCCTGAAGCTTCTCCGCCATCGTCAGTGCGCGCCGGATGTTCTGCGTCCACACGCCCGCCGCCAGTCCGAACACCACGTCGTTGCCGATGGCGATGGCGTCCTCGTCGTCTTTGAATGGAATCACCGCCAGCACGGGGCCGAACACTTCTTCCTGCGCGATACGCATGCTGTTGCGGACGCCGTCGAAGATCGTCGGCTCGACGAACCATCCGTTGCCGCATTCCGGCCGCGACGCCCGCGCGCCGCCGAGGACGACGCGTGCGCCCTCGCCCTTGGCGATGTCGATGTACTTCAGGATCTTTTCCAGCTGCGGCTTGTTGGTGACGGGACCGATCTGGGTGTCGGCGTGCATGGGATTGCCCATCTTCGCCGTCTTCGCGAACGCGACCAGTTTCTCGAGGAACTGGTCGTGAATGCTCTGCTGCACCAGCAGCCTCGAACCCGCAATGCACGTCTGACCGGTCGCCGCGAAGATGCCGGAGATCACGCCTTTGATCGCGTTGTCGAGATCGGCATCCTCAAAAACGATGTTCGGCGACTTGCCGCCAAGCTCCATGCTCACGCGCTTCAGCCCGCGTGCCGCAGCCTCGTACACCCGCTGACCCGTCGCGTCGGAGCCGGTAAACGCCACCTTCCTGACGAGCGGATGCTCGATCAGCGCCGCGCCCACGTCCGCGCCAAACCCGGTGACAACGTTCACCACCCCCGGGGGAAAGCCGGCCTCTTCGACCAGCTTCATGAACTCGAGTGCGGACGCCGACGTGAATTCCGACGGCTTGACGACGACCGTATTGCCGGCGGCCAGCGCCGGCGCCAGCTTCCACGCCAGCAGCAGCAGCGGCGAGTTCCAGGGGATGATGGCGGCGACGACGCCGAGCGGTTCGTAGCGTGTGTAGTTGAACGTCTCGGGCTTGTCAGTGGGCAGGACGGACCCTTCGACCTTGTCGGCGAGACCACCGTAATAGTGGTACCACTGCGCCATGTACGTCGTCTGCGCGCTCATCTCGGCGTACAGCTTGCCGTTGTCGCGAACCTCGATTTCAGCCAGTTCTTTCGAGCGCTGGCTGATCAGGTCACCGAGCCGCCGCAGGAGCGCGCCGCGGCGCGACGCGGTCAGGCGCGGCCACTCGCCTGAGGTGAACGCCGCATGTGCCGCACGCACCGCGCGATCCGCATCCGCCGCGGTGCCGCGCGGGATTAGTGCCCACGGCTCACCAAGATACGGATTGTCGCTCTCGAAATGGTCGCCGGAGCCGGCGTCAACCCATTCGCCGCCGACATACATCCGATATCGCGTCAATGTGGAAGTGGTAGTCATCGAACCTGCGAACTCCCAACTGCCAACCCCCAACTGCCAACAACAGTTGGAAATTGCCGATTGGCATGTGGAAGTCGAAACGTCACAAGGAAATATAATGCGGATTTGCCTCAGTCGCCGGCGACGCTCCCTTGATCATTCAGCGTAACTACTCTCCATCTTCGCTGCCCAAAGGCACTGACGTCGCCGAGCTGACCAGCCGCATCATCGGTCCGCTCACGCTGCTCATCGAGCGCAGCGGCATCGATCAGGACAACGCGCTGAACCTGCGCGTCCATCTCGACTGGATCCAGTACAAGACCTGCTTCCGCGATCCGGTCATCGTCCGGCGCGCGGTCGATCAGCAGGAGCAGCTGCTGCCGCTGTCGGAGATCGCAATCGACCTGCGTCAGGCGGCGACGCCCGTCTTCGAGCAGTACCTCACCGCCGCCGTTCACTCGCTGCAGGGATTACCGTCGCCGAACGGCAACGCACCGTTCGTCCTCGACGCGTTCAAACCGTGGCGAGACTCGATCATCTGGCCGTTCAACCGGCTGTTCTGGCAGCAGCTTGGCGACTGGGAAGCGTACGCCAAGCGTGGCTTTGAAGCGGCGCTGCCGAGCGGCGGCTCGGATGCGAACCACCCCGAGGCGGTCAACGATTCAGTCGTCGAGTTCTGGGACCTGCTGCACGACCTCGACAAGCGCGGCCAGCTGCCGCACGACATCTACGCGATGGAAATCGGCGTCGGCTCCGGCGCGCGCGCGCGGCTGTGGCTCGACCAGTTCCAGGTGCTCGATACGGAGAAGGGCACCGGCTATTACCCGCGGCTGAAGTTTCTCCTCGGCGACTACTCGCCGGCGACGCTCGACACCGCGCTCGAAGCAGTCGGTCCACACGCGCCGCTGTGCAGCGTCATTCCGGTCGATGCGACGAACCCGTTCAAGGTCCTGTCGTTCCTGCGCTTCAAGATCCTGTTCGTCCACCTGACGAACGTCTACGACAACCTGACCTTCGACGAGATCGCCCGCCGCGACAACCAGCTCTACATCGTTGAAGTCAGGCCGTACATCAGCGCGGCCGCCGCCGGGCAGTTGCAGGCTGAATTCGGGTTCAGCACGGCGGAACTGCCGACGGCCATCAAGCGGCTGCTGGCCTACGGGCCGGAGTCGGTCGGCGAGCACGAACAGGGCATGGCCTTCTGGACGCGCATCTGGGACGTCCTTCGTCTCGAAGAACGCCTCCGCGCCATCGACGAGGGCGACGAGGCGCACCTGCCGAAGGGCGTCAGCCGGTCGCCCCTGGACGACGTGCTCAACGAAGTGCCGCACGACATCCGGTTTCACCTGTCACGCGGCGCGGCGGAGAGCTTCGTCAACACCGCGGCGCTGCTGCACCCGCGCGGCTATCTGCAGGTGCAGGACATTTTCGTGACCAGCATCAAGGATTACGTGCAGGGCTTCCGCGGCCCTGGAAAGCTGGACGGCTCGTTTGTCACCTGGGTGAACGGCGCCTTCCTCCACGCGGTCGGTGCCCGTGCGGGGTACCATGTGAATTTCGCCCCGTTCACATACCGGAAGGGATCGAAAACGCAGATCCTTTATACGAAACGGCGGGATTAATGGGGGTCAACGGAATGCAAAATGCAAAATGCAAAATGCAAAAACGGGCGGTCGATGCTGCCCGCAGTTTGACTCTTGCGTGGTCGCGTCCATTTTGCATTTTGCATTTTGCATTTTGAATTACGACATGGCATCTCTTCCACCACTCCCCACGACCGTAATCGGCAGCTATTCGATGCCCGCGTGGCTCGAGCGCGCCAAGAACGATTACCTGCAGCGCAAGCTCAGTCGCCATGATCTCGATGAGATGTACGACGCGGCGAAAAAGGCGGCGATCAAGGATCAGGAAGTCGCCGGCGTCGACATCATTTCCGACGGCGAGCTGCACCGCGACAACATGATCGACTACTTCGCCGAGCGGATTCCCGGCGTGCAGATCGACCACAGCTCGAAGCGGCTGTACTACGACTTCTACGAGAGCGTCGTCCGTTCGAAGCTGGCCAGCGGATCGCTCGGCCTGCTCGACGAAGCACGGTTCCTGCGCCGGTTCTCACAGCGGACGGCGAAGATTTCGATCTCCGGGCCGCACTCCCTGGTGAAGCGGATCCGCAACGAGTTCTACCCGTCGGAAGAGGCGTTCGCGCTCGATCTGGCGCGCGTGATGAACTTCGAAGTGCGCGAGCTCGTTCGCGAGGGCGTGACGCACCTGCAGATCGACGAGCCGTACTATTCCGGCTTCCCGGAAGATCTGCCGTGGGCCCTCAAGGCAGTCAACGCGCTGCTGGACGGCATCAGTGCGCACGTCACGCTGCATATCTGCTACGGCAACCGCTACGGCAAGCCGTCCTTCGAGGGGTCATACCGCTACCTGTTCCCGAAGGTGCTCGACGCCAACGTGCAGGCGTTGTCGCTCGAGTTCGCGCGGCGCGGTGAGGACGATCTGCAGCTGTTCAAGGAATTCAAGGTCCCGTTCACGCTGGCGATGGGCGTCGTCGACGTCAAGACGCATGACGTCGAGTCCGCCGGGCTCATCGCCGATCGCATCCGCCGCGCGCTCGCCGTCATACCGGTCGAGCGCCTGATGATCAATCCTGACTGCGGGCTGGTCCACCTGCCGCGCGACGTTGCCTTTAACAAGTTGAGCGCCATGGCCGCAGGGGCCCGCATGGTGCGCGAAGGTCTGAAGTAAGGGGAAGACAGATGAGTGTAGTGTCCGACGCATCCCAGGTACAGCTGCGCCCGATTGCCGACATCGCCGCCGCCGCCGGCATCAAGCCGGACGAGCTCGAGCTGTTTGGCGAGTTCCGCGCCAAGATCAAGCTCTCGCTGCTGCGGCGACTCGCCGGGAAAGCCGACGGCAAGCTCGTCATCGTCACCGCCATCACGCCGACGAAGGCGGGCGAAGGCAAGACCACGACGAGCGTCGCGCTGACGCAGGGCCTGGGCCGCATCGACAAGAAGGTGGTGCTCTGTCTTCGCGAGCCGTCGATGGGGCCGGTGTTCGGCGTCAAAGGCGGCGGCACCGGCGGCGGCAAGTCGATGATCGAGCCGATGGAGGAGATCAACCTCCATTTCAACGGCGATTTCCACTGCGTCGCCGCCGCCCACAACCTGCTCGCGGCGGCGCTCGACGCGTCGATCTACAACGGCAACCCGTTGAACATCGATCTGGCAACCGTGACCTGGCCGCGGACGGTCGACATGAACGACCGCCAGCTGCGCTACAGCGTCACCGGACTGAAGGGCAAGGCCAACGGCATCCCGCGCGAAAGCGAGTTCGTCATCGTCGCTGCGTCGGAGGTGATGGCGTCGCTCGCCCTGGCCAACGACCTGCAGGACCTGCGGCGGCGTCTCGGCCGCATTGTCGTGGCCTCTACCTACGAGGGCAAACCGGTGACGGCGGACGATCTGCAGGCCGGCGGCGCGATGACGGTGATCATGAAGGACGCGCTGAAGCCGAATTTGGTGCAGACCCGCGAAGGACAACCGGCCCTCGTCCACGCCGGACCGTTCGGCAACATCGCTCATGCTGCGAATTCGATTCTCGCCGATCGGATGGCGTTGAAGCTCGCCGACTACGTCGTGACCGAAGCCGGCTTCGCCAGTGACCTCGGCTTCCAGAAGTTCTGCGACATCGTCTGCCGGACGGCGCGGATCACGCCGAGCGCGGCGGTGCTGGTGACAACGGTGCGGGCAACCAAGTCACACGGCGGCGTCGCATTCAAGGATCTCGGGAAGGAGGACCTGGAGGCTATCCGGCGCGGGGCGGACAACCTCGCCGCGCACGTCCAGATCGTCCGCGCCTACGGGCTGCCGTGCGTCGTGACGGTCAACGGCTTCCCCACCGACTCGCCCAAGGAGATTGCGCTGGTGCGCGAGCTCGCCCTCAACGCAGGCGCGGAGACGGTTGTCGTGCACGAGGGCTTCGCCAAGGGGGGCGAGGGCGCCGTCGAACTCGCCAAGGCGGTCGTCGCTGCGTGCGAGAAGCCGCACAAGTTCTCGTTCCTGACGCCGGACGGAACGCCGGTGGTCCAGCAGATCGAGGCGATCGCGATGAAGATCTACGGCGCCGCAGGAATCGACCTGCAGATGCAGGCGGTCAAGGATCTCGAGCGGATCGAGAAGCTCGGGCTCGGCACTGCGCCGGTGTGCATGGCCAAGACGCAGATGTCGCTGTCGCACGACCCGAACCTGCGCAACCGTCCATCCGGGTTCATCGTGCCGATCCGCTCACTGGTGCCCAGCCTCGGCGCCGGCTTCGTCGTCGCGCTGTGCGGCGAGATGCAGCGGATGCCAGGGCTCGGCAAGACGCCGGCGTTCCAGAAGATGGACATCGACGAGAACGGGACTACCTACGGATTGTTCTGAAAATCTGGCGGGTCCGCTGCCGTGGCTTCATCGGGCAGCGGAACCCGCCCTACAACGGTCCCGGCAAAATCCGTAGGTCGGGTCCCGCGAGCCACCGTTGCGATGCGAGCGGACCCGGCGTGGCGCAGACCGGGCAATCAGAGGATTTCTTTCAGCCGTGCATACCCGCCGCGGCTGATCGGCAGCTCGGATCCATCCTGTAACACCGCCACGCGGCTGTCGGTCACCGACTGCTCGATGCGCGCCAGGCGCGCGACGTTCAACAGGTAGCGGCGGTGAATCCGCACGAAGCGGCTGGCGTCGAGCAGCTGCTCCAGCTCCGACAGGGTCTGTTCCTTCAGGAACTGCCGGTCGCCGACCTTCAAAGCCACGTAGTCGTCCTGCGACTCGAAGTAATCGATCTTCGCGACCGGAATGACGTGCACCTCCGACTTCTCGCGGACGAGGATGCGTTCGAGCGGTGCCCGCGTGGCGCGCGCTTCCGAGATCAGCGCTTTGGCCGGCAGCGGCTCACGCGCGCTGATCCGGGCGCGCGCCCGCGCCAGCGCGTCCGCCAGCCGATCGCCGCCAAACGGCTTCAACAGGTAGTCGACCGCGTGGACCTGAAACGCCTTGATCGCGTACTGGTCGTACGCCGTGCAGAAGATGACGGGCACGTCCGCGCCGATCAGTTCGATGACGTCGAAGCCATCGAGCTTCGGCATCTGCACGTCCAGCAGCAACAGGTCCGGCTTCTTGTCGGTGACCGCTTTGACCGCCTCGAAGCCGTTGCCGCACTCCGCGATGATCTCGACATCCGGGTGTTCGGCCAGCAGCTCGCGCAGCAGCACGCGCGCGAGCTCCTCGTCGTCGACAACGATGACGCGCAGCGGATCCGGCAATGTTGTCACGCTGACGCCTCCGCTTTGGCCGCCGCAGCCTTGGCGGGCGCCGGCACCGCCGGGATCCGGACCTCGACGCGGAACTGGCCATCCTGTTCCTGCGCGTAGACGGCATCGGACGCCCCGTATTGATTCGTGAGACGTTTACGCAATAGTTCCAGCCCGAGGCCGACGCCGCGTGTTCGCGCCCGGTCCGGATCGCATGGATTCTCGAGCGTGATCGTCAGCGTGGACCCCGTACGATTGGCGACCATCCTGATCGTTCCCCCTTCGACAAGTTGGGCAACCCCGTGATTGACGGCGTTCTCGACCAGCGGCTGCAGCAGCAGCGGCGGCACCAGGCAGTTGACCACCTGCGGATCCGCCTCGCGCGCGATTGTCAGGCGCGAACCGAGCCGCACCTGTTCGATCGCCAGGAATCGATCGGCCAGTGCCAGCTCCTCGGCCAGCGAGATCTGCTCGTTGCCGCCGAGCCGAAGCGTCTCGCGCAGAAAATCCGCGAGCAGAAGACACATGCGGCGGGCGGCGGCGGGATCGGTCGCGGTCAGCGCGCTGATCGAATGCAGGCTGTTGAAGATGAAGTGCGGATCGAGCTGGGCGCGCAATGCCTTGAGCTCGGCTTCTCGTGCCAGCAGGCCGAGCTCGACATTGGTGCGCTCGGCGTCCTTCGACGCCTCGAACGCAGTGACAAGGTAGAAAAACACCGTGACCAGCCAGTACAGCAGTGCGCCGACGACCAGGAGGAGCGGCCGCTGCGCCAGAAACGTCAGCCTGACGTCGACGTCGGCGCCCATGTTTTCCAGCGCGCGGCTCCAGCCGCCGGCGATCACGATCCACACGACACCGGCGATCGCACCGGCGGCAATCTGTGCCGGTCCGGCAACCCACCAGCGCGACGATGCGATCGGAAAGACCCGACAGACGTACCAGGCCGATTGAGTGATCAGCGCGAAGACCAGCGAGACGGGGATAAAGAACAGGGCGGCCGTGACCCAATCGATCTGGCCACGTAATCCGACCGTCAGGAGCAGGGCGACGAGGAGCCACGCCAGCAGGTAGATCGCCAGCCTGCGCGGATTACCGAGCAGCGGATGCATCAGGAGATGGTTCTACGCCATTACCTTGACCTCGCTCAACACGACGGCACCGCGCACGATCAGTCGCGGCGGGGGTCCTGCGAGCGGGGGCGGATTCAGCGGTGGCACGCGCTGATCCTTGGCCTCGGCCATGACGGGCGACGTGTTGAGCAGCACCGTCCATTCATTGGGCACGCGGATCGTGTGACCGCAGAAGACGCCGAAGATCTCGATGACGCGCTCTTCGCCGGGTGGAATCGTTGCCCGGCGCAGGTCGAGATCGCAGCTTCCAAAGACCGCCGTCATCGTCGCGCCTTCGAACGGCAGTCCATCGAGGTTGCGCTTCGTTTCCGTGAACACGGCGAAGAGATGCGAGGCGCTCGTCGACATCCGGCGCAGATGGCCGCCCTCGCGGAGCGTGCGCATCACCATGCTGAAGCCGAACGCCGTCAGCATCAGCGGCCAGAACACCTGCCAGAACCCCACCCGGATCAGACCGACGTTGCGCAGCAGCCACCATGACCCAACGATGATCCAGACAAAGCCCCAGAAGCGGCCTGGGGTGTCGTCTCGCGCGAGAATCGTCCCTCCCAGCAGGATCAAGCCGGCGGGCCAGAAGGCGAACACCCGTCCCGCATCGACCACCTGCATCGTGTCGAGCATCAGGATCACGCCCGCTGCCATGATGAACACGCCGAACACGAACTGCGGGGTCGGCGTCGTACGGGTTTCGGCCATGGCTACGACGTAATCTCGACCTTGCCCATCATGACGACACCGCGCAGCATGAGTCGGGGCGGCGCCGCGGATTTTGCCGGTGAGACGAGGTCTTTCCCGGGCTCGGCTTCAGCCTGGTCGAACTGCGGTTCCTGCGCCGTGAAGCGTTGCTGATCGACGGAACCCATCACCGGGAGCGCGCTGGTGTCTACGATCCAGTCATCGGGGATGCGCACCGTGGCGCGACCCATCGCGACGAACACGTCAACCACCACCTGTTCGCCCGGTGCCGGCTTGACCTGACGCAGGTCGAGGCTCGAGCGTCCCATGACCGCGGCGACGCGCCCGTGACGGAAATCGCCGGCGCCCGCCCGGTTGGCGCCGTGCATGATGCCCGTCACGTTGACGGCCGATGCCGCGCCGCGAGCCGCCGCGCGGCCACCGGTCCAGTTCATCGATGCGAACATTCCCAGAATCAGCAGGAACAGAAAGAAGCACGGCACGCCCTTCCGCCGCGGCGCCGCCGGATCGACCGGCCGACGCGACTCCGTGACGATGCTGGCGCCGAAGAGGACGACGATGATCGGCCAGAACTTGAACAGGCTGCTGACATCGGCGACGCCGAGCGACTCGAGCAGGAGGGCCACGCCGGCGGCCATGATGGTGAGACCGACGACCAGACTGGGGGTCAACATCCGCGCCTCCAATAAAGTAACTGACTCGACTGATCAGACTATGACTGCGGAGGGTTCGTTCCGGGCAATCGGTGAACGGCCGGCGGCCCCCGGCGAACGACGCCGGGCGGGGTCTTCTGCTGGAGCGCGACGTCAAAGCCCTGTGATTGCATCCACTTGAGGGTGACCTCGAGCGGACGGCGGCACGCATCGAACAGCGTCAGCACGCCGGTCAGGAGCGCCCGCACCGTGGCGTGTCCCGCCGCCACCATGTCGCTGATTCCAGCCCCGGCGGTGGCTGTGGCTGCAGGCTGCGCGCTCCCAGGCTCGGCGCCACCGCGCACTCCGAACGCCGCGAGTACTGCGACGGCCAACAGGAACACACACGCGACAACACCGCTGACGTGCTTCGGCGTAATCGGGTGAGAACGGAAGAACATGTGTGCCTCCAGCAATTGCGTTACTGGAGGCATGAGACTACGTTGGCGGCTGCGGCGTTCCGGGGAATCGGCGGATGGCCGCCGATCCCCGGCGAATGGTGGCCGGCCGGTATTCACGCGGACCGGCCGTTTGCGGTGCTTATTTCTTCAGTTTCACGAAGGTGTAGAGCACTGACACGTCCTGGAAGGTCAGTTCGACGCGGTAACACTCTTCCGCTTTGACCGTCGGCGTCTTCCAGTTCTGAATGAACTGCCCGCCAGAGCCCGGAACGCCGTCGTATCGCAGCGTCGTCGCGCCGGCGGTATCGAGTTCAATCGGATCCTCGCCCGTGACGGTCGAGCAGGAGGCGAGCTTGCGCGCGACGAACGATTTCACGTCGTTGACGCTCGTTCGCTCGACACCAGCGGCGAAGATGTTGAACTTGAGCGGGATCGTGGAGCCGCCTTTCGCAGAATTCCACGACGCGGTGCTCGAAGGGATCGCGAGAAGGCTCGAGAGCGGCGTCGGCGCCGGGGCAAAGAACGAGTTCGGCACGCCAACCGGCTGATGGAAGCCCTGGGCCGTCCAGTTGCCCACGCCGAAGCTCTGCTCGACGGGCGTCGCCGGGTTGTAATTGCCGTTACCGGCCTGCGTCGCGCGCAGCGTGCACGTGCCGACGGCCAGGATGTTCACCGTTGCCGGGCTTGCGCCGTTGGGATTTACCGAGCACACCCCGCCGGTCAGACTGGAGATCACGACCGGGTTCCCCGACGGTCCACCGCTCGCATTCGCCGTAAACGGCGGGTTGCCGAAGGTCTTGTTGGCGAGCGCGCCAAATCCGATCGTCTGATTGCCTTTCAGCACGATGATCGATACGTCCTTCGACGCCGGGAAGTAGTTCGTCGTGTCGGTCGGTGTGAAGTTGACCGTCAACGTCTGCGTACCCGCGTTGAGCACCGTTCCGCTGGCCGGCGTGTAGACGAAAGCGCCGCCCACACTCGCCGTCGCATTCAGCTGGGTACTGCTCAGCGCCGTCGGGTGCGTGATATCCGCCGGGGTGTTCCAGTAGATCACCGGGGTGGCCTTGGTGATGACAATGCCGACCGAACCGCTATCGGTGTGGTAGTTGTTGTCGCCGGCGAAGTTCCAAGACGCCGTCCCGCCGGGCACGTTGGTGAAGCTCGCGCCCAGCGTCAGCAGGCCGGAAAGGTTCTCGCCGTTGACGCCGGTGGCCGAGCCGCTGGCGCCATGCGCGTTGGTGTCGTAGACGCCGGTGAATCCATTGACGACGATCGTCGCATTGGCCTTCTTGATCCGGTCGTCAACCGTCCCGCTCTTGGAGTTGTAGTTGCCGTTGCCGGCGAAGCTCCAGCCGTCGCCGTTGTAATCCCCGGCGTTCTTGTGGGTCGTGCCAGCCAGGTCGAGCAGGCTGCCGAGGTTTTCCCCCTTGGCACCGGTCGCAGTCCCGGTCGCCGTATGGTCGTTGCCGTCATAGGTCACGTCGTACGGCGTCACCAGGATCGTCGCGTCGGCCTTCTTGATCCGATCGTTGACCGTGCCGCCATCGGAGTTGTAGTTACTGTTGCCCGCAAAGCTCCAGCTGTCGCCGTTGTACTCCGCAGCGTTGGTGTGCGTCGTCCCGTTCAGGTCGAGGAGTCCCGTCAGGTCTTCGCCGTTCACGCCCGTCGCCGTGCCCGTTGCCGTGTGCGAATCCCCGTCGTAGGTCACGTCATACGGGCTGACCACGACGGTCGCGTCGGCCTTGGCGATCTTGTCGGTGACCTGCCCGCTCGTCTGGTTGAAGTTCGCGTTGCCGGCGAAGTGCCAGGTATCGGTGTAGTCCCCGGCGTCCGTGTGCGTCGTGCCGCTCAGGTCGAGCAACGAGGTCAGGTCGACGCCGCCCACGCCCGACGCCGAACCGGTCGCCGTGTGCGCCGCCGCGTTGTAGGTCACGTCATACGGGGTCACCGTGATGTCGGCGTTCGCCTTGGCAATCTTGTCGGTGACCTGCCCGCTTGTCGCGTTGTAGTTGGCGTTGCCCGCGAACGTCCACGTGTCGGTATAGTCCCCGGCGTCCGTGTGCGTCGTCCCGCTCAGGTCGAGCAACGAGGTCAGGTCGACACCGCCGACACCCGAGGCGGAACCGGTCGCCGTGTGCGCCGCCGCGTTGTAGGTCACGTCATACGGGGTCACCGTGATGTCGGCGTTCGCCTTGGCAATCTTGTC
>Ga0111539_10001737_pt1 | contig 28960 bp, 29 predicted proteins | sample RhiMethybrSRZTD1_FD_79667 | JGI IMG/M metagenome (GOLD analysis project Ga0111539, IMG submission 79667) | Populus rhizosphere microbial communities from Tennessee, USA - Rhizosphere MetaG P. TD hybrid SRZTD1 (version 2) (version 2) | ecosystem: Host-associated > Plants > Roots > Rhizosphere >...
GATAAGTAAACGTTGTTGTTCTATTTCTTTATTTGTAACTTCATTTTTTAAATTTGTTATTGTTATCGAAGTTACTGAAGATTAGACAAAAACTGTTAAATATAATTATTTATACGAATCATACCGTGGAATAATTTTATTATAAAAAGAAGAAAAAGTTCTAAGCCATAAAACGAGCTAAATGTTATACCTAAATAACTAGTTACTATATTAAATCTTTATTTTCAATAAGATATTTCCAAAATTAATAAATTGGAAATATTCACTTTCCGTATATGCTAAGAAAATTAGGAATAATTTTTCTAGGAATTGTATTTCTTGTTACTATAAACCTCACCTTTTCTTTTGTAGGAACAGCTATGGCACAAGAATCCGAAATTGCCTCTAAACTTACTAACGATAATAAACAAGGTAAACATCATGATGAAAATAAACTAGTTGTTATAGCCCAGATTAATTTAAAAAATACTGAAAAAAGTGGATTGCTCAAAGTAGTTGGTGTTATCAATGGCGAAGATTTTGTCAAAACGATTCCTTTAGATACCTTAAAGGAAACAACCAAGAAATTGAAAGTTAAATTCTCGATGGATAAAGAAAATGAAATTGTAAGTGCTGGTAAACCAGATGAATTTTTCGTATGTGCTTATCATTTTAAAAATACTGATACAAAATTTAATTCTAATGATAAACAAGGGGCTATTCAATATTTCGACTGTAATGAAGGTGATATAAAATCTACGACTAGTCCAACACAGATAAGCTTATTTAAAGCAACTTCTCAAGTTTATAATAAAACTTCTACATATTATAATATGTATTCAAAACCACAAGTAGTATCATTTGCTACTCTAGCTAATGAAACAACAAAGGCCAGTAAGGATGTATCTAATCTTAAAACGGATATTGCAAAGAATGGTGATGATGAAAATAACAATAACAAACTGGTTAAGGTAAAAATAATAGTACCAATGGAAGACAGAAAGGATGCTAAAAAGATCAAAGTTATGGCTATGCTTAAAGGTCAAATAAAATCTGCAATAATAAATGACGTTCAAAAGGAATTTGAGAAAATTGGTGGATACACAATTGAAAGAACATTTGCATTTGACAGAAATACCGATATGGGTTCAATACAAGTTGGAGATCGATTTCATGCTTGTGTAATAGGGCAAGACTTAAATCCGCCGGAAGGAAGTGAATGCGAAAAACGGCTAATAAAACACCTTGACAAAACCAATGCTTTGGCTGCTCGATAGCACCATAATTTAGTTTCTTTCCTTATTTTTTATAGATAAACATTGTAGATAATTAACTATCTAGTAGGATTAAAGCCGGAATTTCAAAATAGCATATCCTCAAACTACGGCGGGTCTATAATGGACATTGACATATGGATTTACATTCAACAGTACATAGTTCAACTTTATTGCAATTGCAATAAAAAGAAAGAGAATCTTAATATTTTACATACAATTTGATTAAAAATAAAAATGTAGAATAGATGAGATATTTAATCAACTACTCTTTCTTTTGCTTTTTCTGCCTCGTATTCTGCACCTGTGTCTCTATCAGGATCTTCAATCTTTTTACCTAATGCTCTTGCACCTGCCTTTATTTTATCGTCTAATCCTACTTCTTCATCAGTTTCAATTTTTATGTCTTTATCGTTTTCCATTGTAACTATTACTGTATTTTTATTTATAAAAGTTAAATATTCTATCTTCTGATAAATTGTATAGATTATTTGTCGGTTTTTTTAGAAAATCCACAAATACAAATGATTATTCTTTGTATTCTTTATAGTTATAAGTATCCTAGATCATAAATTCAAGAAAAGGGTTTCATATTGTTCAAAACGCAAATATTAGAATTCCTTTCTACTAAATTAAACACAATGTATAGTCATACACATGTAAAAGATATTGAAAATGTATTAATATTACAAGGTGGAGGTTCCTTGGGTGCTTTCGCATGTGGAGTTTGCAAAACCTTTGCAAAAAAAGATATAAAATTCGACATAATAGCAGGAACATCAATAGGAGCAATTAATGGAGCCATAACTGCTGGAAGTAAAAACGATAGTCCTCAAAAAGATTTAGAAGATTTTTGGATAGAGCTAGCAGAAAGTAGTTATAACATCATACCTGATATCTTTTCTTTTGATTATGATTCTCAAAACAATAAAATTATTTATAAAAAGTCCTCTTCTGCATCAATAAATGCAGCAGTTTTTGGGGTTCCAAAATTCTTTGTCCCTAGATGGGTTAATTGGAACATGTATAGATCTAATGTGTTAACTGATTACACTATGTTACCATCACATTGGACTTATGTATATGATAATACTTTTTTGGAAAAAACATTAGAAAAGTACATTGATTTTAAAAAATTGTCTCCCGATGCAAAAGCTAATAATATCAATAATGATAGTATTTCCAACAATACGATAAGACTTATAATCTCAGCTGTTGATGTACTTTCAGCTGACCCCTTAATTTTTGACAGTTACAAAACACAGATACAAATGAAACATCTTTTAGCTACCATTGGATATCCTCAATATGGATTCCCATGGGTAGAAGTAAATGATGGTGTATATGCATGGGATGGATCTTTGTTAAGTAATACTCCAATAAGAGAGGTTATGCTTGCTTCTCCGAGTAAAGATAAAAATATATTTGTAATCGAAAATTATCCTAGAAAAATAGATAGACTTCCAACAAACATGAGTGAAGTTCAGTCGAGAGCCAAAGACATAATGTTTACTGATAAAGATCAGAGTCTCAGGAAAATGTCTAAACTTATAACCCGACATATTAATTTGATAGAAACCTTATATGATATTTTTAATGAGTATGATCATTCTAAAATAGATACAAAGATAATTAAATATATTGAAAAAGAACATAAATTATTGGTAGAAAAGTATGGTGCCAAAATCCTAAACATCAAAAGAATTAGTAGAGAAAATAGTGAAACTCCATATTCATTACAAAATGCTGACTTTTCCGTTAATACAATTAAAGAACTTATTATTCAGGGGGAGAATAAAGCTCTAGAGAGCTTAAATTAATTAATTATGTAATTTAACTTATTTGATAAAAATACCTATAGTAAATACAATTTATATTATTAATAGACTATATACACGTCTATTAGAAGCAAAAAGAAAACAACTAGTATTTGTACCTATTCTTGGTGATTATAGAATTTTGGAGGAATGTAAACTATTACTTGAATCTGACAATCAGTAACCAACTTTTTTCAGATATCCAATGATATTAGACTAAAATGAATATTTTAATGAGAACAATATGTTTTAAACAGATTTGTATCGTTTATAGTTAATAATAAACCTCGACGATACATTAATTTACCAAAATAAACAGGATCAAATAAATGAAATTTACAAAAATAGTGGAAACATGTATTTATTCGACTAAATTAAACGAAATGAAAAACTTTTATATTAATGATTTGGGATTGGATTTTGTATCTGAACAAAATGGAAGACATGTTTTTCTAAAGGCAGGAAAAAGTATGCTTTTGATCTTTAATCCAGAAAGTACACTAAATGATTCTAATAATATCTTTCCTTTACATGGTGCTATTACACCCCCATCAATAATTCATTTTGCTCTAGAAATTAATATAGAAGATTATGAAAAATGGAAGGATCTTTTACAAAAGAATCAAATCAATATTGAAAAAGAAATAAAAATTGGGAATAGCAAATCAATATATTTTCGTGATCCTTCGGGTAATGTAGTTGAATTGATAACTGCAAATGCTTGGCCAGTAGACAATTAATATTATCTTTACTTTCTAATATTTTTATTCTGGGTATCCATTTGTATATAGTATAAAAAACATTTAGATACTGTACTCATATAGTTATTTTTCATTATATAGACTCTCCAATTTAAGACAATAAAAGCGTGGAAATTGTACATTTAGCTTAGCTATGAAAGTGGTAATTATCACCATTTCTATATTTAAATGAAGCATCTTTAACTATTTTGACAAGAATTTCACAATAAAAAATCTAATCTAGTCTATAAATTTTTGTATTATGGCAATTGAGTAAGTATTATGAAGAGAATTGCGAAATAATAATGAAGAACTACAAATTTAAATAATTTTCCAGTAAAAAATTATCGAATATAATTATATCTTTTAATACATAAAACTTTTCAGAATTAAGAAATGAATTATTTATAGATAACATGCCCTACATTAAATTTATGCAAATTTTTATAGCCATGTTAAATATTCTTTTGTTAGTTATTGTATTAACTGGGTCACTCTATATCCCACAACAAATGGTTGATTCCGAATCGAATCTTACTAAAAATTTAACGAATTTGACCTCCGATGAAATAGCCAATCCTCTTGTGGTGCAAGTTGAACAAATTAAAACCATTCCAAATAAAATTTATGTAGGAGAAGAATTTAGTATAAATGCAACAGTTAAAAATACAGGAATGTACCCTATTACTTTCACAGCAAATCTTTGTGATTCTGAGTTGTATGCAGTATTTGACCAAAAAGTTGAAGAATCACTTGCTCCTGCTTGTAAGATGATGTCTGAACCGTTTATCTTAAATACAGGGGAAAAAGTGATAGTTCAACGTATTTCAGGCTTATCAGGTATAACGTATAAAGCCTTAGAAGAAGGGCAATCTTCTGCAGAGGTGATTCTTCCATTTAAAATAAATATTTCTGAAACAGAGACAATAGATAGTCTAGTTGGAGATAAATTTAACGTAACTATAAACCCAGAACTTTCTACTTAATCATTTAACTCATTTTTTTAGCTTTAAATAATGCCGTAAAACAAATAGTACATTAAAGTATAGAAATAATAATAATAATATAAAAGAAAAAAAATTTAATTGTATTTATTAGCCCAAAAGACTATGTGTACTACATTTCCAATCATTTATTTCCATACCAAAACTGCATTTTATTTCCGCTTGTGAGGTTTTTAATTTTTGAGATGAACTTATTGAGCTTTGAATTTCATTTTTAATTTTTTCATTTATTGTTGACTTATCAACAAATGGGTTTGCTAAAGTTGGTAATTCAGTGTCTGATTTACTTTTAGGAGCTATAATATATCCTATAAATGGAGATTTATCAAAGTCGTTTATGATTGTTGATATTACCAGATCAGTTGACTGTTTAAGCGATGGAACGCTTCCTAATATAGTATATGTAGTATCAAAGGTGCCAATCTGGGAAGAACCTGAAGATAACGCATAAGAATTTGAAGCATCTTTTGTTATATGGATTGTAGATGCTGACAATTTTGACTGTAACTCGCTTGTTTGAGCATATGATTCTACTATTCCCATTATAGATATACTACTTATAGTCAGTATACTTAGTGCTGAAAGAACAATAAGTGTATTAGAGAGATTTTTAATCATTAATAAGCGCAGTCATAATAATATTTAAATTTATATCAATTCGGAGCTTTGTCTATATACTACAAAGCAAATAAAAATACTCATTATATAAATTTTTTATAAAGAACTTTCTTTGTGTCTTGTTGCTCTATAATAATTGGTGGTTAGTTCTTAGATTGCAATTAAGTTAGTTTGACCTTAAGTTGATCTAAAAAATGAAATATTGATGGTTTATTTTAATATTACATTATCTGTCACTATAAAATCTCTTTGATGTTCATCGTTTCCAAACTGTGTTGTTATAATCAAAGAATTGAAATATCTATTTATATTATGAGGGATTTTAAATATAAAGTTACCCTCAGGTTCAAAAGTTCTAGTTTTACCAAATGAACTTGTTTCAATATTATCATAGGTAATTTCATCTTCAGTTAGATTTGACAAAATTACGACATCATTGAATGCACCATCTTTTATCTCACAATTGTTATTATTGCTACATTCCATAAATGTTAGTCTAATCCTTTCTCCTCCCTTGAGTTCTATTGTATCTTCTAAACATTGATTTTTATCTCTATATGACGTCTCACTTACAATTACTTTGTCATTAGCCAAACGTTTAAAATCTGCTATGACCTTTTCTGTCCCTTTTTCAGTTATAACTTTTACAAGTAAATGAGGACCTATCTCACTACAGCTTGCACTACTTACTGTATTATCAGTATTTTTTTCATCTGAGCCAAATACCTGTGTGAAAGTCATTACACATGATATACTGAATGTAAAAATTAATGCAGTCAGCAAAAAATAAAAAAAGGAAATTGCTTTCATCAATAGTTATAAAATCTTAAGTTAGTTAAATTTTTCTGCAGAATAATAACGAGGATTTTTATCTTCTTCAGCGGATCCATCGTACGCTCTAATCACAATGATTATCTATGGTTTAATAATCCGTATATTACACATGTTATATTTTTAGGGTATTGTAATTAATAAGTACAAGTTAGAATCGTACAATCTACACAAGTAAAATATTTAAAATTAATTCTGCTGGTAGGGAAATTCTTTTATTAAATTATAATCTAATTATATTAATATATTATTAGAAATGAAAAGTGGAGAAAAGTTACGGTGAATCTAATGCATGTTGACATTGTTATTCTCAAATGTATTGCCAGCTGTACCTTGATCTTCAACCTTCAATATTCCACCTTCTGAAGCATTTACTATCTTATTATAATGAAATGCATTATCATATGCACCTGTCTTTACAACTATCCCATTTATAATATTCTTGATAATATTGTTGTATACATTGTTGTTATAAGATTCTTGGCTTGTATATAATCCAACTTCACAATTCGAAACTTGATTATCGTGGATTTCATTGTCGTGTGATCCACCACTTACTCCTATGCATTTGTTTTGGTGATGAACGTAGTTATTTTTTGCAACTGAATGATACATATTAATACTAAATGCAATACCTCTTCCAGGTCCATCCGCACCATTGTTGTATACTTCATTACCTTCAATTAGTATATAGTAACAATCAAGAGAACATATGATGCCTGACGAACCATTATCATGAACAGTATTATTTAAAATTAACATATGGTGAGTGCCAGTATGAGGATCAATACCATATTTATCATTATTATACACATGATTCCCCTCAATTAACATATATCCCATACCTTTTGAATAGAACCCCTTGTAAATATGATGTATATCATTATTTAGTAACATACTAAATTCTCCACCATGAAAAGTAAGTCCTCCACAACCACTACACTTATACCCCAAATATGCAAGTTCTGAATTTTGAATTATTGTTGGGCCAGTTGCACCCGAATTTACTTTGATATACGGACGTAATTCTTTTGTATATTGTAATTCATCATATTTTACAGCATCTGAGAAGTACACATAATCATTTGTTTGAGGATTCCAAGAAGTGATTTTTACAGAATCCACTTTGAGGCTTCCATCCACCTCAATTGCGTTTGGTGTATTTTCTGAGGGGACTATCTTAAGCCATGTGACATCATGAGAATTAATACTTAGAGTTGCATTTTTCTCGACATAAATACCCGCCTTCAAAATCCAATTTTTTTCATTAAAATTACTTGTTTCTCGCTGTAATATATTTTGGTCTTGTAAACTATTAGCTATATCTATAAACTCTGCACCTTGACATGCAACGGATATTTCATTTTCTATTGAATTATAAGAAATACATGAGTTTTCAACAGCAGCCATTATATTCTTTGGAAGTGATAATAAAATAGTTATTGAAAAAATAGTTAAAATTATTGTTGAAAATAAGAGTACTAATTGTTGCGATTTCATCAATTTTTATTTTCTCTTATTTATTGAACCTTTGGTTTTTAACAGTTAACAAGAATTATTATAAAAAATACTATAAATAATTTCTTTTTTAAAATCATATTGCTAATTTTTATTAAAATTAGTATAAACTTTTTTACTATAAAATTCGATCTTATCAATTAAATGGAGTCAATAAATAAATTCAAGGCTTACAGGACTTAATTCTAAGAATTGGAAGGTTCAATAATACAATATTAAAATTTTGTTATTATTGAAGTAGATACGATAATATAATCATTCAAAATCTTAATTTCAAGATTCAAAGAGATTTGAATATTACCAATACATTCATTGGGAACATACTTTTGAAGATTTACAAATAATACATTAAGGTAGTAGAATTATATTTCAAAATATGTAGAATTTTTGGTTGATTAATAATTCAGAACAAGTAGTTTAAATAAAAAAAGAGGAAATTGAGGCCTCAATTCGGTGGTGGATTGTCAAAACATTTTGCAGTGACATTACCGCCTACATCGACTTTATCGAAATTACTAAATGTTCTTACTTCTATGCATTATCACAAGGGCGACACAGTAACGGTAAAGAATTCTAGCGCTTTCGGTGATTGATTATTTAAGGTATAATCTCCTTATATTGCAAAATTGCCAGCATCTTATACTGCAGATTCTTCTGCTACTGCAGCATCACCAACTGCAGTAACAACAATAGCTGCTGTTATAGTATATGTAGTAATAGCGTTTCATTGCATAATGCCTGATACCTGAAGGACCTGCTGGAGATGTTGGATCCTGAGTTCTTGTTCTATTATCTCTAATATCCATTCTGTCATATTTATCATCAAAATTTACCAAGTGGAGAATGTATTATACAAATTTTGATACATAAAAGGATGATGTAGTTAGGCCAATGATGGGTGAATCCCTTACCAATCATTGGCCCAGGAAATCTATTAAAATAGATTCTTTAACAATAACCATTGTATAATTCTTAAACCTATCGTTTTTCTTTAATATTTTATTTTATTTTACAATTCTTAAATTTGTTTACCTAAATAGGTACATTAATTTATCCTTTAACAGATTATTTATAATAGATAAAGGCATACATGCGTTTTAATAATATTAAAATATAATTTTTTTATTGGCCCTCTCTACAGTTAATAATACTGATTCGAGAAAAGTTATTAAATTAAGAAAAATTGTCGATACTTTAAAATGATATGAACTTTAAAAACTTACTGTTTCTTTAAATGATTCTATTTCTTCTTCTTTTACTTGAAACCATACATTATCTTCATCCCAGCGTTCAACTAAATTTCTTGGAATAAATAGTTTGTCTTTATTTTTGTTAAGAATAGGATCTGTTTTTATTGTTATTATATGCTCAGTAGTAATATTCTGAATTTCTCCAAGGTCAATGTTATCAATACCCTTTGCTTTCTTACTAATGAGATTTTCAGATTTTATAATTTTACCATAATTATCTCTCATATTTGTAATGATTCTACATTTTATATAGCAGTATAGGTTTTAAATGTTTAAACTAATTGATATCAACTGAATACATAATTTCCAAAATCTCCAAAACACTGGTAGATCTTATTACTTGATTTGATAAGACTGATTTACAACTGTATATTATCTCTCATGTTATATGTTTTGATATGGCCTAGGTAAATCCGAAAAGGTTGTATTGTATTTTAATAATGCAATAATTCATATTTATAATATTTAAGGTATTATATGATACATGTCTGTTATAATGCATCCTGATAATATAACTAAGGCTAAAGTAGTTAATATGATCCTTAATAAAAAAACAGAAGAAGCATTAAAGAATCTAAGTCAATTTTATAAAGTTATACCACCTGAAATAACAGTTGGAACCATAAAAGGGAAAAGAAAAACTGTCTATGCAGTTTATGTTCAAAGAGAAAGCAAAATTTATTGTATAAACTCTGATGTATTTTATAATCCATTTATAATACTACATGAGTTTTATCATCATATTAGAACAAAGGGGGGTATTCATAAAGGATCTGAGAAATATGCCAATAAATATGCAAAAAGTTTTATTGAGTCATATAACAAAATAATGGATCAAATAATTACTCAAAACCACCAACAACAACACTAATTGTAATTGATTCGATTGAAAGAACCAAATAAATTTATATTTGATATCTACAAATCTTGATGTAAAAATAGGATAAATTTTCTCTGTTACTAGTATTTAGTAACATCAGTTTATATTTATTTATATTATTCCATTAATATTAATTAATTTGTAAGAGTAAATTGGTATTATATTATTCCCTCTTTTATTAAATCTACATTTAAAAAGCCAAATTCTTCATAATTAGTAGCAGTATTAATGTAGTTTTGTTGTTAAAGGATAAATACTAGGACCAACAGTTTCCACGATACTAAATATGGTACATTTTGGATCGTAGTAGTTGTTATTGTTGATGTCTGTTATTATGGGGTTAGTTGAATTATCATTGATTTTATAGTTTTCTAAACACTTCTGATTTTTTATTAACTTACTCAATTATTTAATAACTATATATTTTTAAATAAAAGAATTCCTTGTCGAGATCTTAAATTATTCTATATAAAATTTATATTATCAATAACGATTCTACAATTACATTAAGAATTTTTGCGAATCTTATATAAAGATAATTATTAATTCTTCTTTGTGAATATTTTTTGAATATTTTTATTGGGTTTGCTGTTCTGTTATTTGTAGTGGTATCATTAGGAGTTAATAGTGGTATAATATCCTTAAATATTGTCTCTGTGTATGGAATAATATTAGATACCCCCTTTGAAAAAAACTATCAAAAACAAAACAACACCAACACTTCTTCTTCTGGTAATGATCTTTTAGTTTTTGATAATTTATCTTCTCTATATGCCAAGGAACAAAAACAAAAAGAGGATAAATTTGTAATACTGATGTTTGATAGAGGATATCAATCAATATTTTCTACTGCAAAGCCTATTATGGATAAATTTGGTTTTAAAGCCAGTATATTCATTGCTTGTGATTATATAGAAGGAGAAAAAGGTATGAATTGGAATCAAGTTAAACAATTGTATAATGATGGGTATGATATTCAATCTCATGGATTATCACATACAATACTAACTGATCTAAAATCAGAAAATGAAATTCAGTCTATTATTAGTGGAGGAAAAGAATGTTTACAAGAGAGAGGTTTTAGTCCTATTGCTTTTCAAGCTCCTGACAATAAAGGGGGAGACGATCCATTTATTGTTGATACTATTGGAAACTATTTTAAATACGGATTTACAGGTCATTCTGAATTAATGTTTCTAAATTGTGATGGATGGGAGAATTTTGGTTACGATAAGGATGATTATCATGGAACAACTAACTGCAAACCATTTTTTTCTGATGGGATTCCTACTCCTACGAATAAATTTGCGATGAAAGAATGGTCACATGATAAAACCCATGAGAAAATTAACGAGGAGTTGAAGCAAGACCCTCATGGGAGTGAGGTTTCATACTCGCTATATATGGAATTTGTCCGAATAGTCAATAGCCAAACCAAATTCAATGAACCTGGAAAGATAAATGCTATTCCTATTATTGGATATCACCAAGTAACAAAAGATTATAAACTTGCTACATCACCAGAACTATTTTACTTGGAGATGGAGTATTTATATAAGAATGGCTTCCATGTCATAACTATTGAGGATCTTGGATATGATAAATACAAAGAACGATTTTATGTAAAAAATAATGTTAATACTTTAAGATCTGGTTCACAGGTCCTGGATGTAAGCCCATCAGGGACCGAAACTATTCAAACGCAGACTGTGGCGCAAGAAACACAAGATTCACAATTCCAAAATAGAATCCCAACATGGTTTAAGACAGATAAACTCGAATAAATAGTTATTGTAAATAACAAAAGATAAGTATATAATTGATATAGTATTGATATAAAATAACTTCTATATTCTAGGTATTTATTTTTATTATAATTTTTTGCAATTATTTTTAAATATTCAGATTTTCTATTTCTATCACATGAGATTATTTGGATCAACATTCATTCTTAACTCACATATGTTCTTCAAAGTTAGTCCATAAATATGCATTATCAATGAGCTGTTATAACTTGTGCAAAGTCAATAGATCTATACAAATACTGTTCCTAAAAAGCTGCATCTTGAAATAAAAAATAGATAGATAATATATTGTAATCTGCCCACTTCGAAATATTGCAATTACTTCCAGGCTTTAAAACGATGATTACATACCAATACTACTTGATGTTTCGATTTATAAACATATATAGATGCAGAGTTTAAAGTTAGGAGGACAACTTGATTTACACGGAGAATCAATAACTGGTAAATCTGTAATTGGTTCATTTTCATCTAATTCCCCATCTTGTTGTACTAATATTGTATTGGCTAAATTAATTTTATCTGATATGTAATTGGTATTTTGTTCTAAAGTACTGATGTCTTGTTCAAGAGGCAAAGTGATTATATATATAAATGTTATTACAAAAGGAATTGTAATAGCTGCTTGATTCATTCTATTTCAATATAGATATAGAATTATATATATTAATAAAATTTTTTATATAATTAGAATAACTTTAATTTAATATATTAAATTTAAAATAATAGATTCTCTTATTAATCATGGTATCAAATGGTTTTAAAATATAAAAATAACTATTATAATAATAAATAATCTCTATTTATAGACGACTGATATATATACGGATACATGATTGATTCCACTACTACATTTTTAATTCTTCTATTTAGTGTTATACAGATAACTATTTTCATTAGTTGGATATACTTTCTGATTTACACTATAAAGTCGTTAAGAGAAGTGCCAAAACTTTCAATTTTTAAATCTTATAGAAATATTGTTTTTCCCAAAATAAGCATAATACTTCCAGCAAGAAATGAAGAGAGATATATAGAAAAATGTCTTACTAGTTTAATAAAACAAGACTATTCCAATTACGAAATAATTGCTATTAACGATTCCTCCTCCGACAGAACAGGAGAAATAATCCAAAAGTATAGTACAATCAACTCAAAGATAATTTTTATTAATGCAGGATCAAAGCCTAAAGGTTGGACGGGGAAGAATTGGGCTTGTTATCAAGGATACATTAAATCATCGGGTCAACTTTTCCTTTTTACTGACGCAGACACTACTCATTCTTCCTCAACTATCTCTTTAGCCGTAAACCATTTACTAGCTAAACAACTAGATGCTCTCACTGCGATTCCTAAAATATTAGCAAATGATTTTTGGACAAAGATTACATTACCTATACTTTGGACTCTTTCAGTTTCTAGGTATTCGGCATTAAAAGCAAACGATCCCAAAAGTAATGTAGGGTATTTCTTTGGAAGTTTCTTTATAATAACAAAGAAAGCTTATGAAGCAGTTGGAACCCATATGGCAGTAAAAGAAGAAATTGTAGAAGATGGTGCATTAGGAAGAAAAGTCAAAGAACAATCCTTTAAACTTAGAGTAGTTCATGGTGAGGGTCATATACATGCAGTCTGGGCAAGAAATTCTTCTACTCTGTGGCATGGACTACATAGGCTTATGATTCCTCTTTATAAAAAGGAGAAAATAAAAGCATTTATGATGGTCGTTGCAACATTTTTTTTACTGATATATTCTTTAATTGTGTTGCCATTTTTAATTACTATTGTACTAGATGAAAAAGATGGAACCGTGACTATAAGTAATTATCCATTAGATCTAATTCTGTTATTTCTAAGCGTTATGTCAATTCTATTATTAATAATAACTAGTGCTTTACAGTTAAAGTACGCCGTATTTCAAAATTCTTTATATTCATTATCTTTTCCTTTAGCTGGGTCGTTCATATTTATCGCATTTCTTTCATCAATTATAAATTCAGGAAGGACTGATGTTATAAAATGGCGGGGCAGAAGATATTCCCTTTATGGCATAAAATACAAACAATAGGCATTTATAATTCGCTTTAGTAATTAAGATTATTTCAATTTAGACTCTAATTTTGTATTGCTTTAGATATAAAAAAATAAGGATTATTCACTTTAATTTATATCTCTAATTCTTCAAAATAAAAATTAGGGCTTCTTTTTATTCTTTAATAATTCTCCATAGTTTTTATTCAAAGATACTTCTCCTCCATTAAACCCATCTACATCATTTTTTGATATAATAAACTCATAGCGACCTGAATGAACTGTAAAAGTATCCTTTTCTATTGAAATTACGTTTCCAACATCTTGATTGTCTTTTGAGCGTACAGGTTTGAGTACTATCCTATCCCAATTGTATACTGGGGGATCAGTAGACATTAATATATTATTAGCATAAGAAATATTTAAATTTAAATCTTATATTTAACTAATTAATTTAGACTATTTCTTGTTGATCGGTTTTAAGATTTAGTTAGTACTCTATACATATTCAGTATCTTTATTATTAAAATAAGATTGAACACAGATTGCAATAAACATCTTCTTTTTTCTCTATAGAATTTATAGATAGATTGCCCATTTTTAGGTTTTCACTTTATCATTTGTTTTGTTATAACATTATTTCCTGTTACAAACAAACAAACAAAGGTTAAAGAATGTTTAAGAATTGTTTATAATCTCTATTCTATTTAATCGTCCTCCTCTTCTTAGTTATTCCCATCATTATTTGCTATATGCTATATTAGATTGATCATGAACCAATTCACTCTCATTTCCTTGACTTCGATTAATTCCATTGCTACCTCTCTCTTGAGTTATACCGGTGCCATCTTCTTGTGCTGTTATATTTTCACATATTCTGGTATTCCTGCAAATACCGCAGATGGAAGAAGAGATGAAATTGAATTACTATTGAAAACACTTTTGAATACACGTAAGATTATTAAATATAATATATAATTATTGAAAAGTGAGCAACTGCAAAAGGTACTGTAAAAGTTATTTATGTTAGTCAGGCTGTTATTATAACAAAATAAACACATCTTATTTGTGTAATTTATTAAATAAAAGGAAATGAAATAAGTATATATTTTGTACAACATGAGAATATTGTAGAACCATTTATTTTATTTATAGATTAAAATAACGAGATTTATAATCACAATTATGATATATAGAAGTCCTGTTACCATAGTTTCATTCATCCTCATTTTTTTATTCTCAATTGGTTTTAGTATACATTCAGTATATGGACATACCGAAATTAAAATAGGAAATTATACAATAGAAGCAGGATGGTCGAATGAACCGCCTCTAATAAATAATTTAAATGAAGTAGTCATAATTATATCTGAAAATGATTCCCCAGTTAGGAATGCCATGAAGGATCTCTCAGTAAGTATCAATTATGGTGGCATTAACAAGAAATTAAATTTTCTTCCCTCTGAAGAAAGTGCTGGTCAATATTTGGCAGATATAATTCCCTCTAGTTTAGGGACTTATTCTCTGAATTTAAAAGGAGAAATAGGAACCCAGACTATAAACAATGACATTCAAATTGACGAAATCGAAGATGCCAAAAAATTGACTTTTCCTGTGGTTTCTGAAGGTTCTAATAGCTTGGAGAATATTGGAAAACAAATTACCCCAATAATGAAGGATTTGTCTAATCAAATAGAGGAAACAAAAGAGCAAGTCAATTCAACAAAGGAACTAATACAAAAAATGAATAATGAAGATAACTCTATAAGATCAGAGATTGAAAGAACTAATCTTCTAAGTTATATTGCTACAGCATTGAGTGCTTCTGCTATAATACTAATAGCAAGTACAGTAAAATTAAAAAAACTTAGAGAATAAACTTATTACATTTTTAAAAGTAAATTTAAATGATTAGATTGGAAATGATTTTTGTAATTCCATAATACATTCGAAATTATTTAATGGTCAATTTAGCTCAGGAAATGTTCGACGATATACTTGAAGTTTTTTTATCTATATCACATGACTATGTAATAATAGTAAAACTACATACATTCAGCGAAGGTACGATAAGATTCTTAATATTAGTAAAATAAAGTAAAATAGACAAAGGAATAAAATTATCGGTGGTTATGAAGTAGTTACATTTCATTAGTGGCCTCATAGAGTTGACTTTTTTAGGTCAGTTGAAATAAGTTAATTAAAGTTTTTTTAAAAGATATTAGAATTCATTAATCATATCTACATAATCATCAAATAATTTTTCCTATAACCATTTAAATAAGCAGATCGGAGCTAAATTTCAATTTTTTGAATACTATAGTTATTAATTACATCAATGGGATTTAATTAGTGAAATACATGCTAAAAATCTCGAGAATAATTTAGAATATTAAAAATAGAGCATATTTAACATAGAATTTGGTAACTCTTTTTAAGAATCAAAATATATAATTATATCAATTTAACCTATAGGAACTAACTTCGAGATGAGGATTAGAATTCATGACGTGAACCAATTTGAAATAAAAAGAAGATTTAATTACAGACTTATTTTTATATAGATGATAATAATAAACAATTGAAAACTAAATGACAGTATTAAAAATTTCTCAAATAGAAGTTAATGAAGAAAGACAGCAATGGTGGTTTGTAGAACCCTATGATGAAATCTTTCAAGAATATAATAGTATTGACGGTTATCCTTTGCATATCATAGATAAAGTAGAAGAAATACTTGCGAAAAAAATTGGAAATAAGAAAGTAAAAGTTACCGTATTTGCTTATAAAGGTATTATAGGAAATTATACTATATTGGATTGACAATTAACAATACTTAATAATTTTTGAAATAGTTTAGCTTTCATAAATAGGTAAACTAACCGCTTTAAAGCTTTAAAAGCTTAGGTTCACCGTCTTCTCAGATTGTTTTTTTCGATAGTGTTGCTAGAAATCTTAAAAAAGTTATTTATCTCCTTCATAAAGAATAGATTAATAGTGAATTAAACTTTTGAGTCTATTTAGCACAAATAAAATATTTGAAACTATTAAATAATTTATTAATTTAATCGTTTTATACTTATGTAATCTATAGAAAATTAGAAGTCAAGCCAGCCCTTCTTTTTAAACCCATATATCATAGCTCCGGCAGGTATTAATGATAAAAGAATTATTATTATAAAAGTTGTGTATGGTCCTAGAAAGGTTGCAGCACCTGTTTCAATACCTCCTGGTAAATTCACATTCATTCCATAATATGTAGAGAATATTGTGGCAGGAATTGATAATGTGAAAAGTATAGTTAGAATCGCCAAGATCTTGTTAGTCTTTTCAGCGCTAAGCATGAAATCGGTATCTTTGAAGATTTCTATAGTCTCTTTTGACTCATCAAGGACTTCTATTACCTTGTCAATATGATCTTTTACATCGTCAAAATAAAGAGTGAGATCTTCTTCTGAAAACTTTTGAATTTCCCTAGTAACAGTCAATATTGTACGCTTTAGAGGATATACTAATCTTTTTAGAGTGGTTATCTCTCTTCTTAAAAGAGAGATCTCTTTTGCAATAGCAATCCTCTCGTTAAACACTAAATCTTCTATATCGTCTAAATTACCTTCTATTTTTATTAACATATGAAGCAGATCATCTACTAGTAAGTCTATAATACTGTGAAATAAGTATCCCGAAGAATTTCCCATAAATGAACTCCTTTGATTTTGGTCAATCTTACAGATTTGGAATATCTCTGTTAAAGCTCTTAAATTTCCTTGATGAATTGTAATTAAATAATTATAACCTACAAATATCGCAAGTTGAGTTGAACGTGGGAAATTTTCCTTATTTTCCATTGTAGGAAAGTGCAGTATAACAAATACGTGATCTCCATAACGATCTACTTTAGGAATTTGAATTTTAGAAAGAGAATCTTCAATATTAAGTTCATGGAAAGGATAATGGAGTTCAAGCATCTTCATTTTTTCACGGGTGGGTTTTTCAATATTGATCCAAGTTAATTTATCATTACTTATCCATTCTATTCCTGAGCTTTTTGGCAAATCCTTTCCATTCAATTCCATGATAAAATAATACCCTTATAATTAGTCACGGATACTCTATATATATTAACAATATTTACACTAAGACATAAAGATTGTATATCTAATAACCAATTTTTAGAAAACATTTTATTATTATATATGTTAGGAAGATAATTAAGTAAGGTGTCTAATAGAATTGATAAATCAATTCTGTTACCTCTTATTGCTCATCATATGATTTATTTATTTTTATATTTCAAAAAACTAAATTCTAATTTGTTTTTCTGTTTGATCATTTAATAAGAGGCAGTCATTAGTTATATAAGACCCATTTTATAATCTATAAAGTAAATTTAAATTTGATTAAACTCTAATTCTTGATCTATATGGTTGGGATATATTTTCTACTATTAAAAGTCTCTTTTTGTCTTTTTAATATTCATATCTTTTCATCTCAAGTCTTCTAGTTGATAATTGCTTACTAATGCTATTCATTACTTTATATATTATTTATCCATATTTGTTAGTAACAATAACTATAAAAGATTTATTTATGTTTCTATAAATTGAAATAGAATATTCAATCTAGTTAATATTCAAAGTTAAATTATATTCACTTTTTTCTTTAACCAGATTAATCTTGATGTTTATATGATATAATTTATTGAACAGTATTTGAAATATAAACTTGAAAGGTGCGATAGATAAATTTTCATTAGGAGTTGGACTAGTATTTATTTTAATATCATCTATTTTATTAATATTTACTATTCAGACTAATTTTATAACTGCTCAACCTACTGAAAATAAGAAAAATGAAAAGAACACTGCTGTTGAAGGTTTTACTACTATACAGACTAAAATAAATTTAAATAATATAGATATTAAAAATCCCCATGATCGCTTAAAAATAGTAGGTTATCTTAATGGTGAAGGACAAACCACTTATGTTGATTTAAAGGAAAATAAAAATAAGATAAATCTAAAGGATAATTCCTTAACTATTGCATTAAAATTTAATAAAAGCAATGATATTTCTCAAGTAATGTTTGATGATGAATATTATGTCTGTGGCTATTTAATAGATGAGAAGTTGAATGCGAGTACTACATCAAACCTACCATTATATGATTGCGATGAAGGGAATATTGGTTTAACTTCTACTGAAAAAGATACAGTCAAGTTATTCTATACATTAAAAAAATTTAGTGAATCTAATATTCTCTACAAAACCAATAGTCAATCATCAGCATCAAGTACAAAAGAAACTCCCAAAGAAGTAAAATTAAGAATAGATGTTCCTATATTTGATAACAAAAAGATAAGTGATATGTATGTGGTAGCAATGATAAAAGGGGAATATCAAATAAAGAAAATTGATGCACAACATGAGATAACAAAAGGAGATAAAAAAAGTAACAGTGAAAGACTTTCAATTCCATTTACTTTTAAAAGAGATACCGAAGTTGGACCAATAGAACGAGGAGATATGTTTTTTGGATGTGTTACTTCTGATGAATTTCCTGATCAAAATTCAGATTGTGAAAAAAGAATAATAACAGATTTGTCTAAGACAAGTCAAGTATGTGCAAGAATAGATAGTTCATGTAAATAAAAATAAATTATAACCAGAATCTAACTCTATAATTATAAATGATTACTATCTAGTTAATAATAAATTCTACTTTGTTTTAATTTTTTAGATTACATAATGTTATTTTTATAGTGATTATAGCAAATTGCAATATGCCTTTCTCAAATCGAAGCAGCAGTTATTTTTTAGTTTATTTTAACTGTTTTCAATTCGAAATCAACAACGTATAATATTCTTTTTCTACTATCAAGACTAATAAAATCGCATGGTGGAAAGATTTGGGGAATGAATATTAATAATGAGGATGATAGAATAGACGCCGAATTTGGATTTACCCTTCCAATAAAATAGGATAAAAATTTAGAATATAATCATAATTAATTTTTGAATATATGAATTAGTCATAAAAAACTATATGTATCTGTATCTCTTAAATGGAATTTAGAGTCGGGATTTATATTCAATTTTTTAATTCATCAATGATGCATTATTATTATTGTTATTACTCTGTAGCTACTTAGTCTATACGAGATCCACAAATTATGAAAATTTTTGTATTTATAGAAATGGGAAAGTGGCATCTTTTACATAATAGGAATACACTTACTTTCATTCATATTTAATCCATATTCAAACGGATTCATATCATTAATTTTAAGATTGTATATATTAAATACTATCTAAACTTTAAGAAATAATGTTTAAGTACATTGCAACCCATAAATATAAAGAGAATGGACTCATTTGCCTACTTTGATAGGCCATTACTCATTTATGACGATAAATGTTCTTCGTGCTGGAAATTTGCTAAATATGTTAACATTTTGTCTCATGGATGGATTCAAATTGCTGGTCATTATTATTCAAAGATATCTTTTGAAACAAAAAAAAAGATATTTCCAACAAATTATGACTCAACTAAAATGTTTTGGCTTATCTATAAAAATACTGCTTATGGTGGCAGATCTGCACTTATTCCTGTTCTAGGAGAAATAGTTAGAGGATTAGTTAAAATTATCAATGACAAAGACGGTAAATTGAAGCATCAACTAGACTTAAAAGGTAGCCAAGGATATCTGGATCCAATAACATGCAATTACAAAGATGATTTACAATGTATGTCTACTATTAATACATTGAAAAGATTGATTAATATGATGCAAAATAGCCATAGAATAACTTTCTGAAATACCCTCATTTTTTCAATATCAGAATAAAGAAATTGTATTAAATTCAAAACAACTTATCTTAATTAATTCTTTTCAGGTAACAATTAATAATTGTTTCCTATTTTTAGCTTAAAAAGTTCACTGTTATCGTCTTCTCCTCCCTCCTCCTCCCCCTTCCTTTACTATTTTGTTTATGTATCAAAAAATATCCTATGTTTGGATAACAAAATGTTTTGGTAACAAAATATATACTCTTAGTTATTCCTCAGACAGACAAAAACTTTTTTTGTCAGAAATTGAAAATTCTTTTTCTAATTAATAATTGCATATCATTAATATGAATCGATATTATCAATTTTTTCTGTTAATTAATCTATTACTAACAATTGTTCCCAAAATTCCTACTCCAACGGCTGGGAGAACTAGTAAAGGATAGATCTGGGTAATCATGTCAAAATATATAGATGCAGTAAGACTAGGCCAAACAGATTGATTAGATAGTATTTCATTATAGATATGAGTTATCATTGGATAATATAGCATTAAGAAAGAAGAACCAAGAATTCCTCCTGATGTATAAATAAACACTCTCTTTAATGGTAATTTTGATAAAAATATATCAGCAATTATAATAGGAATTATGTTAAGAATATAGAATGGAATTGTCGGTATCAATGATTTATTTGGAATTATCATTGTAACTATTGAAATAAAAATAAAAATTGAACCAGTAATAGATATGATACCAAATTTTCTCTTTTTGTTACGTATTTCAATAGTTAATTTAAATAATGATACTAAAATAAATGAAATTAAAAATGGAAAGGCTACAGTAGCTATCGTGGCTGCAGTCGTAGGATCTAAGTTAAAGTTATAGTATTCTGTATTTGAAAAGGGTAGTGAGAACATGTAAATTAAACCTGATGATGACATCCAAATTGGCAATATTCCAATAATGGTTAACGTTGTGTATTTTGAAATTGTAATTCTTTCAAAATTTTTAAAATTGCCAATATCATAATTTTCTCTTTTCTTCTGAATAACACTCTTGTCGATTAAGATGTGTAATGATGTTATTCCTATTAGAGCTCCAATGCTGGCGGAGAACATTCCAATTGTTAAGATAAGATGTGGAGGACTTAGCAAACCATCTAAACCGAAATATGAATGCCAAAAAAAATCTAGTGGTCCAGCTAATATCAGCATAGAAATACCAGTAATTGCCAATTTTATTGACAAATCTAATTCAAGGTTCTTTTCTACTTTCATGTAAGAGAGATAAAGAGAATAAGATCTTAAATGGAGAAACATAATTGTAGCTCCTAGAATGGCTATAGTTATTCCACTATATAATATAATATGTGGTAGAGAGAAAAAGGTTTCAGGTTTATTTAAAAGATGATTTGTAATGTCCCAACTACCACCACTATCTGCTAATAAAATACCTACACTAACTAATATACAGCCCAACAAAAATCTATTTATTGCCAGTTCATAAAAATACGAAGATTTCATAAGAGTACTATCATTATTATTGCTATACTCTAGAGATTCATGATTGTTATAGGGAACTTTTCGCCCTCGTCTAAAACAAAACCTCTTTTTCATATCAAAGATATTGATTAACTATATTTTTCTTTAATATAATTTAAAGTTTCCATTTTTTATTTTATTTATTAGTACTGGTACAGAAAATATATATATATAAACTATTACCATGAGAATGTTTCGATCCTGATTTAGTATATTGATTCCCTCGGTAAATGTAGTAACAATATAGTTTTTACGACTATAATAAAAACTTCCAGCACTAATCGGCTTTACTTTTACTTCGATACTGATCTGGGTGTTCCAATGAGAAAAAGATTTATTCATTTAAACTTTTATTGTCTACATAATTGCTTATAGATGATAAACAATATGCTATCTTATAGAATTTGGACAAACAACAACATTTTACAAGTAGTCGCAAGACTGTTAGTATAGGAAATTATCTTATAGAAAGACTTTATAATTATGGCGTAAGGCATATTTTTGGTGTTCCAGGAGACTTTATACTTGGATTCTTTAATCAGTTAATGGAGAGTAAAATTAAAGTAATTAACACATGTGATGAGCAAGCAGCTGGATTTGCAGCAGATGCTTATGCTCGTATTAATGGATTAGGCGTTGTTTGCGTTACTTACTGTGTTGGAGGATTAAAGGTTGTTAATCCTACCGCAGAGGCCTTTGCTGAAAAATCTCCCCTTGTAATAATTAGTGGATCACCTGGCATAAAAGAGCGTAGAAAAGATCCCTTACTTCACCACAAGGTCAAGAACTTTGATACTCAGTCTAAGGTATTTGAAGAAATAACAGTTGCATCTGTAATAATAAATAATCCTCAAACTGCTGCACAAGAAATTGATCGAATTTTAAATGCAGCCTTAAGTTATAAAAGGCCAGTATACATAGAATTACCTCGTGATATCGTTTCAGTAGATATATTTCTAGATGCCAGTTCTAATAATACTGATCCTCAGGTGCATCACGATCAAGAAAAAAGTGACCCTACCATATTGAGGGAAGCACTTCATGAGACTATTGATATGATCAATTCTTCTACCAGGCCTGTTATCGTAGCAGGAGTAGAAATCCAGAGATTTGGATTACAAAATGAATTACTACATCTTATCGAAAAACTCAAAATACCTGTATCATCTACTATTCTAAGTAAATCTGTTATAAGTGAACTTCATCCTTTATATTTAGGCGTTTATGAAGGTGCGCTTGGCCATGATTCTGTTAGGGAATATGTAGAATCTAGTGATTGTTTGATCCTTCTGGGTGCATTAATGACAGATATTGATCTTGGAGGATTTACCGCAAAAATCGATCAAAAAAAGAGTATTTATATAAACAGTGAAAAATTTTCTGTCAGATACCATAATTATGAAGAGATCAGTTTAAAGGATTTTATTGTTACCTTGATTGAATCTACGGATATTAAAGAACGTATAGAATTTATTAATAATCCAATGTCTCATAATCACGAATCATTTTCTGCTATAAAAGGACAAAAAATTACCATTAAACGTCTGTTTCAGTGTATTAATTCATTTCTAAAAGATGATATGATAGTCTTGGCTGATATTGGTGATGCTTTATTTGGAGGTACAGATTTAGTAATTCATCGTAAAACTGAGTTTTTATCTCCTGCGTATTATGCTTCCATGGGTTTTGCAGTACCTGCAAGTATTGGAACTCAACTAGCCAATCCAAAATTACGACCTCTAGTTATAGTTGGTGACGGTGCTTTTCAAATGACCGGCATGGAAATCTCTACGGCATTAAGATTCAATTTGAATCCTATTGTGATTGTATTAAACAATGGTGGATATGGTACAGAAAGATCGATTTTAGATGGTAGTTTTAACGATATACCTACTTGGCAATATAATTTAATCCCGAAGATAGTAGGGGGAGGTAAAGGATTCATTGTAGAAACAGAAGAACAATTTGAAGATGCTTTGCTTTACGCAGAAAGTAATACTGAATGTTTTTGTATATTGGATATTCATATAGATATTAATGATAAATCCCCTGCATTACAAAGGCTTACAGAAACCCTACGAAAAAGTGTATTTTAGATAAAGTTATTCATATTTATAAAGATCAAGACTTATTAAAAGTAATATTAAATATTAACCATATCTTTTACCGATTAGTATGTTTTTTATTATTCTATTTAATCTTAAAAAAATTTTTCGTAGGATATCAAATATACAATTATATTGGATTTAGAGCTTGTTTTTTCTTGAAATAGAAATTGATATACTTTCATTGACGAATTTAATTAATTTAGATATTGATACAGGCTTTTTAATAATATTAAATTTATAATTACATTTTATATCATCATGATCAGTAATCATTATAATGATATTCAATTTTTTATTAATTTCAGCCAGTTTGGTAGCGAAGAATAATCCATCCATGTAAGGCATTTTATAGTCTGTAATTATTAATGAGTACTTGTCAGGATTATCCTTGATATGCTCATATGCCAAAATTGGATCACTAAAACAGCTGACAACATAGCCACTCATTTGTAAGGCTTCACTGTACAAATTCACTAATTCTTTCTCATCATCCACTATGGCTATAGGTTTCTTAAACATCCAGACAAATTCTTCTAAGGTAACTATGATATTTAAGGATAAGTTTTCAACTTGCTTAAAGCGTACAAAAATAGATAAAATATGGGTGTAATACAATTATGTTCATTTAATAGAATAAATTCAAATAAAATTATCATTGTGTTATTCTTACTAGTAATTAATTTTTCAATAATCTTAATCTTAAAATTCAATAGTGAGTTGCTAAAAGTTTAGAATATCCAGAGAATGATACTAACTTATTTTAATAGTGTTGGCCAAAATTATTCAGCAGGTTCTGTTTGGAGTTCTTTGGACTGAAAAAACCAAACTAGAGGACATGTATTGTATTACATGAGCCTCAATGAACCTGTTGTAATTCTTTACTTTAAGATTAAGATTCCAACAAAAAATACTCATAATAATATGACTACAATATTTAACATAACAAGTGAATTTGTTAAAGAATCATATGGTTATTCTATTTCATTCAACAAAGAGATTATCTTCATAACACCATTTCCAATTTTCACCAGGTTCATAGGATTTTATAACAGGATGATCTGTTTCTTGATAATGTTTTGTACCGTGTTTATTGATAGAAGAATCACAACAACCAACATGACCACATGAAAGACAAAGACGCAAATGTACCCAGTCTGATCCTATTTTTTCGCATTCTTCGCAACCTTTTGTATTTCCTTTTATATTCCCATTAACTTGACTAATATGGTAACATTTAGAATTGTTAGCATTATTCATGTTTATTATATACATTTGATTTATTTAAATAATAATAATATTATTGTTATTATTATTATATCTCACCAGAATATCTATTAGAGGGTAAAGAGCAAGAATATATATCATGGTTCTTCAAAGGGTTAGCTTATAATCCGTCTGCAATCACGGAAGAAGATACAAAATATATTTGCAAATCATTTTTCAACTCCTACTACAACACAATCAGCATTTGAATATTTCAGAGCTTTCCAGTTGAGGCAGAAAAAATAAAGGCTCAGCCAAAACTAAGATAACAATGCCTGTATGGGTATTAAGTGGTTGATATCTATCCCGCATCCTCAGAAAACAAATCTTTTTTATAGGTTTTCTTTTTGACATAATTTAGTGAAACTATTATCAAAAGTAAAAATTGTTTATTTCATTTTGATTTTATGTTTTATATCATTGTTTGTTCAACAACAAGTTTATGCTCAATTATACTCTGTAAATGGAGAACTACTACTTCAATTAGAATATTCTGAGAATTGGAAATTCAATAAAGATACACAAAGCGATACAGGCCCGGAAAATGCTAAACTATTAATTAAAAAAGTATGTGAAACGGTATATCCAGTATTTAATCCTTTGTACTTTTCTAAATTAATTCCATATAATGAAAACAATGGATTCGGATCAGTATTAGATGATAATACTATTTATTCTGTAACACTATATCCTAATATGTCTAGCCTTGAAGATGATAAGGTATACAAAAATATGTCTAGTATTGCAGACACTAGAGTATATACTAATTTGTCTAGTTTTGGTGACAAGGTATTTCCTAACCTCTCTAGTCTTGAATCCTCTAAAGTATTTCCTAACGTCTCTAGTCTTGCAGACACTAGAGTATATACTAATATATCTAGTCTTAGCCAATAAAAATATAGTTGGTCTTCATAATATTAGAAAACAGAAAATAAGTTTGAATAGAATAGAAAATTATCTGTTCAGCAAAATCTAATTAGTCCAACTAGAAATTCATATCTATTTTATTAATTATTATTAGATTACAGAAAATTAATTCATTCTAAAAGAATAGTAATTGCTAAGTATCAAATATAATTATCTTCTTAAAAATTTTTATTAAATTTAATTGATTATAAGATTCTTCTATTTGATTACATACTGATGATTCGCAATATAAATAAATCGTATTTTAATTTATCAACCATGAACAGGAAATTTATATTTTCAATGACTCTAACTATGAGCTTCATATTGGGATCAGGTTTTGTTATTGCAAGTCAAACTGCTTTGGCTGTACAGTTTTCTTATCCATATAGCAGTTCTAGCTATAACAAACCATATAATGCTCACAATAATAACAATATATCTTCCTCTTCCTCTTACGACAATGCAAGCTATAACAAACCATATAGTCCTAACAATAATTCTAGCTATAACAAACCATATAATCCTCACAATAATAACAATATATCTTCCTCTTCCTCTTACGACAATGCAAGCTATAACAAACCAGATAGTATCTACAACAATGACAAAATTGACAAATATCCAGACTCTTATAGTATATCTGCAGAATATAGTAAATATCCAACAATAGACAAAATATATGAATGTCAAACAGGACCGTTAGAAGGCTTCTTTACAAGTTCAGTTGAATTTTGTATTGCAGCAAATGAGAAAGATAGACAATAAGTTAAAAGCCAAAAACTAGTGTAGACAAGTAAATATAATCAATTTTTATGACTCTTATTAGTATCGCTATTAATTGTTTTATTCTTTGCTATTTCATAATAATATTATAGCAACTTTTATAACAAAGATGACACTGCTTCTATTTTACAACTAAATAGGTTTACTCAATCTTTAAAGAGGTAATTGAATGATAATATTATTTGCATTTCAGTCCTTGGTTTAGATTCTTCAAATTCATTTCCATCTTGTCAATATAACCTATACCTTTCTTTTGCTCTTCCTGATCAATCCCTTCTATAGGAGATAATAGTAACACTTTTCCATTTGGTATTTCTGATGCAAGAGTTTGAGATAACCTAGGATCTTTTAGTTCTTCAGAATAAATTGTATCGATTCCTAGATCTTTCGCTAATGAAATAGTTTTTATGATTTGTTGCGGAAGAATTTCACCTTCTGGATAACTTCCGTGAACGGCATGTTGTGTTAAGCCATATCTATTAGCAAAATAGTGAAAAGATTCATGGAAAGTAATGAAGTCCTTTAGTTCACACTTAGCCAATGATTTCTTTATCAGAGAGTCTAGGATATCAAGCTGGTGATTGAAATTTTCAGTATTTTGTAAATATGAATCTGTATTATTAGGATCTAATTTAATAAGTGCCTTACTAATGGTTTTAGAAATATTTTTTACCAGTATTGGATCTAACCAAATATGAGGATCGTATCTTGATGTATGATCATAAATCTGGCCATTGCTCCTTATATTTTCAGATTCTTCTTTACCTAATTTTATAAGCTGTAAATCTTTGCTAATATCAACAAGAAATGAATTGCGAAACTGTTCTTTCTTCCCAAGCCATGAATCAAAACCTATTCCGTTGTATATAATCATCTCAGCGTGAGTAATGTCAGGAATTTGTTGCGGAGTTATTTCCCAATCATGTGGTTCTACACCCATGGGTATAACAGAGGATACTATAGTATTATTTCCTCCTATTTCTTTTGCAATTTCATAAAAGGGATAAAACGAAGCAACTACTTTAATTTTTTCTGAATCAGGTTTTGCATCAATATTTTCATTTTGTTGAGCATATCCATTTATCATATTTAATATTATTAAGATAAAGATTGCACTAAATACTAATTTCATATTGTCTAAGAAAGATTATTATGTATTTAAGATTTACTTAATAACTCTTATGAAGAGTCCTAATAAGATTATTAACAAATTTAAATATAATATGTTCTAAATTCTAGATATTAGTTAAATTTGAGTTAGATTAACATTCATTGATGTAAACGCCTCAATATGTTCTCTGCTTTGTATTAATAACCTATTTCTTGAAAAGGTTATCGTAACTCATTAACATTCGGCCTAGTAGAATGAAATGATAATTTTGAGGAATCAACAAATATTTCCTTTTCTTGTTATTTAAACTATTTTTTTCCTTTATATATGAATAGTAGTTATCAGTAAACTTTAGAACTAACCATATAATGATAAAAGGAGCTCATTTATCGAACAAAGTTATTTATATGTGATCATATTATTATATACAAATCCTAAAAAATCTTCTGATGTAATAAAACTATCAGAATATAAATTGTTATATTTGGTCGTTATATCGCTTTTTATGATATCGTCAAAAGTAGCCCCATTATCTATCATTGTTCGGACTAGTTGTCTTATATCTTTCAACATAATAAGATAATCTTGTAATTCACCAAGATTTGATAATAATCCATGACCAGGAATAATCTTTGTTTCATTATTTATTGTTGAAATTATCTTTTCTATTCCTGTTATTAGACCATCTATTGTTCCTCCACTAGAA
>Ga0111539_10001738_pt1 | contig 28959 bp, 26 predicted proteins | sample RhiMethybrSRZTD1_FD_79667 | JGI IMG/M metagenome (GOLD analysis project Ga0111539, IMG submission 79667) | Populus rhizosphere microbial communities from Tennessee, USA - Rhizosphere MetaG P. TD hybrid SRZTD1 (version 2) (version 2) | ecosystem: Host-associated > Plants > Roots > Rhizosphere >...
CTCGGCCAGGGGCTGGCCGGCGGTGCCGGCGGTGACGTTCGACGCCGCGATGTCGAGGGCCTCGCGCACCGTGATCTGCTTGCCCATGGCGCGCTGCGGACTGGCCAGGGCCAGCACATCGCGCATGAAGTTGCCGGCGGCGCGGTTGGCGTCGGCTTCCTGCTGCACGCGCTTGAGGGCCGCGTCCTTGGCATCGCGCTCGAGGATCGCCTGCCGGGCAAAGAGCGTGCTGACCACAGCCGCGGCCAGCGATACGGCGACGACAGCGACGATGGCGCTGAACGCCGCCTTGTTCCGCCTCGCAAACACGCGAATCTGGTAGATCAGGCTCGGCGGTCGGGCGCTGATGGGCTCGTTGTTCAGATAGCGCCGGATGTCCTGCGCCAAATCCAGGGCCGACTGGTAGCGGGCCTCGCGATCCTTCTGCAGAGCCTTGAGCGAGATGGTCTCAACATCGCCGCGAAGATCATGGTCGATGGTCGAGAGCCGGGCCGGCGACTGCTCGCGGATGATGCGCGTCGCGTGCACCACCGGAGTGTTGGTTACGTCGTAGGGCAGCCGGCCTGTCAGCAGTTCGTACAGCACCACGCCCAGCGAGTAGACGTCGCTGCGAACGTCGAGATCGTTCGGGTCCGCCTCGATCTGCTCGGGTGACATGTACTGCAGCGTGCCGACCAGTTGCCCGACGTCGGTCTGCAGAGTCGTGATGGCCAGATCGGAATCGGTGGCGCGGGCCACGCCGAAGTCGATGATCTTGGGCTGGCCCGACGAATCGACGAGTACGTTGCCGGGCTTGAGATCGCGATGGATCACGCCCTTCTGGTGGCCGTGATGCACGCCCTCGCACACCTTGCTGAACAGGTCGAGGCGCTCGCGCATGCCCAGCCGGTGCATCTGCGCGTAGTCCACGAGCGTCTTCGCGGCCGGGATGTACTCCATCACGAAGAACGGGACTGGCGGAGCGCCTTCCTCGTGATGCACGCCCGCGTCGTACACCTGCGCGATGCACGGATGACGCAGGCGGCCCAGGATCTGCGACTCGAACTCGAAGCGCCGCAGCGCTGAGCGCGAAGCAAGACCCTGACGCATGACCTTCATCGCGACCGAGCGCCGCGGCTGGTCCTGCATCGCTTCGTACACCACACCCATGCCGCCGGAAGAGATGACGCGCCGGATGACGTACTCGCCGATCTGCCGCGGCAGCGCCGCGTGCGAGCCCGACATGCCCGAGGCCCGCGCTGGATGAACGACCTCGATGGTCTCCTCAGCTGTCGGAGTCGCAGGTCGCTTGGAGATGTCGGGTGCGTCGGCCATGGCAGGCAGTCGGCCGCTTGCGAGCATCGTCTTGTATGTCGAAGGCTGCGGCGGCCCTGTCAGTGTAGGTCCCAAGCGACGGCTCTCGTGGGCCGAAGCGCGAGGCATTGTGGTCGCTCTCTTCAGATATCATGAGAACTTCCGGCGCGGACGCCCATCACTTGCCGCAGCCACAAGCCGATATCCGTCGCGACCCTCGGGGTAGCGACTTGACCAACGGAGTTCCGATCATGGCCAGTCCATCGGCCGGTACGACCATCGCACCTCCCGCTCGCCCGCAGACCGCGCCGGGCGCAGCGGCTCCCGCTCAGCCTCGTCGCCTGCCGCTCAAGGTGTTCGAGGAACTGGAGATCGTCCGCGATCCGGCGAACCTCTTTCACCAGACGATCGAGACGGTGCTCATCGCCGCCGACCTTGTCGGCCTCAAGCATCATCAGCAGATCATTCTCGCCCAGCCCAAGAACGAGATCATGGTGCACTTCCCGGTGCTGATGGACAGCGGCCACCACCAGTTGTTCAAGGGCTATCGCGTGCAGCACAACAACGCGCTTGGGCCGTACAAGGGCGGCCTGCGCTTCCATCCGCACGTCTCGCTCGACGATGTCAAGAGCCTCGCGGTGCTCATGACCATGAAGACGAGTCTGGTACGCGTGCCCTTCGGCGGAGGCAAGGGCGGCGTGAAGTGCGACCCGCGCAAGCTCAGCCGCAGCGAACTCATGCGCGTCACGCGCCGCTTCTGCTCGGCCATCAGCCACCAGATCGGGCCCGACTATGACATCCCCGCGCCCGACGTCGGCACCAACGCCCAGGTCATGGCGTGGTTCGCAGACACCTACGCGCAGATGACGCCCGAGTCGTCGCGCTACAACTCGGCGGCAGTTGTCACCGGCAAACCCGTGGACATGGGCGGCTCGCTGGGCCGCGAGAAGGCCACCGGCCAGGGGCTCGTCGATGTGCTCAAGGAAATGCTGCACGAGCTCGACATTGACATCGGCTCGATGACCTACAGCCTCATCGGCTTCGGGAACGTGGGCGGCTGGACGGGGCGGCTGCTGAGCCAACTCGGCGCAAAACTCGTCGCGGTGCTCGATCACACCGGTGCAATCCACAATGCGAAGGGCATAGACACGACGGCCTTGAGCGCGCATGTGGATTCGACAAGCGGAGTGGGCGGCTTCAAGGGGGCCGACGCGATGACGACCGACCAGTTCTATTCGTGCAAGGTGGATGTCTTCATCCCGTGCGCGCTGGAGCAGATGGTCACGGCCAAGGAAGCGAAGATGATCCAGGCGAAGGTCGTCGCCGAGGGCGCCAACGCACCGACCACGCCCGAGGGCGACGCAGTGCTGCTCAGCCGCGGCATCGAGATCCTGCCGGCGATCCTGTGCAACGCCGGCGGCGTGACGGTGAGTTACTTCGAATGGGTGCAGAACCGCTCGAGCGTCTACTGGAGCGCCGACAAGGTGGACGAGGAACTCGACCGCCACATGGTCATGGCGGCGCGACGGACGAAGGTGGCGCGGCACAAGTACGGCTGCGATATGCGCACGGCGGCGTACTGCGCCGCGATCGAGCAGATCGGCAAGGTGTACGACCTGCGCGGCGTGTTCCCGTAAGCCATCGGCCCGGCTGTCGCGTCGAGGGACCTATGCTTTCATTCGCGGCGCTGCGAGCCCGCGCGACATTCGCCCAATCTGAATCGAGGTTCTCATGGGAATTCTCACGTGGATCGTGCTCGGCCTGGTCGCGGGACTACTGGCCAAGTTGGTCATGCCCGGCAAGAATGGCGGCGGCATCATCCTGACCACGGTGCTCGGCATCGTCGGGGCCCTGCTCGGCGGATTCATTGCGACCCAGATGGGCTACGGCGACATCTCGGGTTTCGATCTGCGCAGCCTCGGCATTGCCTTTCTTGGATCGCTGCTGGTGCTGGTGATCTTTGGCGCGATCAAAGGACGGAAATAGCGTCGCGAGTCCGTGCCCGCGCGCGTCGTAGGCATCATTCCGCATCCTTTTCTCGCGGCGCCACGCGCGATTGTCGCAGCCAGCCCTTGCGCCAGAAATACACGAGCATGCCCAGCGCGATCAGCGCCATCAGCCCCATCACCAAGACGTAGCCGTAGCGCCACTTCAACTCCGGCATGTTCCAGCGAGAAACCTCGGTGTGAAAGTTCATGCCGTAGATTCCGACGATGAACGTCAGCGGCATGAAGATGGTGGAAATGATCGTGAGCACCTTCATGATCTCGTTCATGCGGTTGCTCACGCTGCTCATGTACAGTTCCATCAGCGACGTGGCGAGTTCGCGGTACACCTCCAGCAGGTCGATCAACTGGACCGTATGGTCGTAGCAGTCGCGGAAATAGATGCGCGACTCGGCCGAGATCAGGGGCGAGACGCCGCGATGCAGCCCGCCCAGCGCTTCGCGCAGCGGCCAGACGGCGCGACGCACGATCAGCAGATCGCGCTTGATGACGTGCACCGACGCCGCCCGCCCGGGCGTGGGCTGCTCGAGCAGGTCATCCTCCAGTTCCTCCAGCGCATCACCATCGCTCTCCAACACCGGGTAGTAGTCATCCACCACAGCATCGAGGATCGCGTACGCGAGCAGGTCCGGCCCGCTGCTGCGGAGCATGCCGTGGTTGCCGGTAATGCGATCTCGAATCGGGTCGAAGCAGTCGCCCGCCCGCTCCTGGAAGGTCACCACGTAGTCCTTTCCGAGGAACAGGCTCAGTTGATCGGTGCTCAGCCGGTCTTCCACGCGCTCGATCATGCGCGCGACGATGTAGAGGTGCTGGGGAAAGTCGTCGAGTTTGGGACGCTGACGAACGTGCGCGACATCCTCGAGCGCGAGGCGGTGGATGTTGAAGATCTCGCCGATGACCTTGATCACGCCCGCATCGCCGATGCCGTCCACATTCACCCACACCACAGGATGACGGTGCAGATACTGAGTGATCTGCCGCGGATCGGTGATGCGGATGTCAATGGCTGCGTCGGCCGAGTAGGCGATGACGCGGATCTGCGGCTGCGGCGCATCGGACGGCGGCGAGATGGTTCCCGGCGCCTCATGCCGCGGCGCAGGCGATCGCTGCACCCCCATCAATTTGCGGCGCTTGCCTTTGCGGGACATCGATACCAGATCGGATTGAGACAGCCGCGATCTTGTGGAATCGCCGCGTATGGTCAGCCCTCGGCCAGCACGGCCTTCATCTTCGCAAGCATTTCAGCGGCAGCGGCGGGATCCAGTTTGCCTGCATTCCAGCCGATGCCAAGGCCCTTGTCTGCGATGCGGGGAATGATGTGAAAGTGCACGTGCATCACCACCTGGTGCGCAGCCGAGCCGTTGTTCTGCAGGACGTTGTAGGCGGTGGCGCCGGTGGCCTTCATGACGGCGTCGCACAGGCGCGGCAGTATGCGGCCGATGGCCGCCGCCGATTCATCGCTGAGTTGATGCAGGTGGGCCTTGCGCTCCTTGGGAGTCACGAGCGTGTGGCCGGGCGCGAGCGGGCCGATGTCGAGGAACGCCAGCACGTGATCGTCCTCGTAGACGCGATGACAGGGAATCTCGCCGGCGATGATCTTGTCGAAGATGGTTGGATGATACGGCGGCATGCGCGGAGTGTAGCCTCGCCGCACGCGAGGCGCGTGCGGCTAAACTGCGGAGCGATGCTCGATCTGAATTCATTGCCTTTGCCGCGGCTGTTTGCAGAACTGACCGCTGACGGCTGTCTCGATCGGTTGGTCGATGCGGCGCTGGATGAGGACCTGCGCGATGCGGGCGATGTCACCAGCGACTCGATCATCGATCCGGTGCTGACCGCCGAGGCGCTGGTCGTGGCGCGCAGCGCCGGCGTGGCAGCCGGGCTGGCGTGCGGGCAGCGCATCTGCGGTGAGCACGTGCGATTCGAATCGATCGTGAAGGATGGAGACGCGTTCGGGCCGCGCATGACGCTGGCGAAAGTGGCGGGGCCGCTGCGGCACATTCTCGGCGTCGAGCGCACGCTGCTGAACATCATCGGTCGGCTCAGCGGCATCGCGACCGTGACGTCGCGCTTCGTTGAAGCGATCAAAGGCACGAACGCGGTTGTGTGCGACACGCGTAAGACCACCCCCGGCATGCGCAACCTCGAAAAGTACGCCGTGCGCTGCGGCGGCGGCACGTTGCACCGCATCGGCCTGTACGACGCGGCCCTGTACAAGGACAACCACCTCGCGCTGATCCCGCCGGAGCAATTGGCGGAGACGGTGAAGGTGGCCGCGATTGCTGCGCGGCGGTATCACGATCTGCGCTTCGTCGAGGTCGAAGTCGATTCGCTGGAGCAACTCAAGCGGCTGCTGACGATCGAGCCGGGCGTGATCGACATCGTGCTCCTCGACAACATGCCGCCCCCCATGATGGGCGAGGCGGTGAAGATGCGCGACGCCGCGAACGCTTCACTGCAACTGGAGGCGAGCGGGGGCGTGAATCTCGACACCGTGCGCGCCATCGCCGAGAGCGGCGTCGACCGCATTTCCATCGGCGCGCTGACGCATTCGGTGGCGTGCCTGGATGTTGGCCTTGACATTGCCACATGACATTCCCGTCGAGTACTGGCAAGAAGCCCTCGTGTCGTCGATGAGGGCCCTGCGTGATCCTGCGATCAAACCTGTGGTCTATCCGGAACTGGACTCGACACAGGAGCAAGCGCGCCGGTTGCAAGCGGTCCCGGGCGCGGTGATTATCGCCGCCAGACAGACGCACGGGCATGGCCGATTGGGACGCGCCTGGTTGGACACTGGCAACGACGGCGTTGCGCTGACGTACGTAGCGCGATACGGCCGGCCGGATCGCATCTCTATCGAGTCCGCTGTGGCCGTTGCAACCAGTGTCGATGCCTGTGCGTCGGTCGTTGGGGGCGGCATGGATCATCCTGATATCGGGATCAAGTGGCCGAATGACATTGTCGTCGACGGAAAGAAGATCGCGGGCATACTCGTCGAGCAGTCGGATGATCGTGCCTTCATCGGCGTCGGAGTGAACGTCGGACAAACGCATTGGCCGTCGGACATCGACCAGTCAGCCATCAGTTTGCTGCAGTTGGGTCTTCCAGTGCGCAGAATTGTCCTCATACAGTCGATCATCGAAACGCTCCATCAAGTTGCATCGCTCGATGACGACGTGGTGACCCGGATGTACATGCGGCGCGATGTTCTTGTGGGGTCAACCTGCACCTTTCGCGTCGGCGATCGCAAGGTCCGCGGCAAAGTGCTGCACGTCGATCCGATGAAAGGCCTCGCGGTGCTGACGAAGAATGAGGGCGAAGTCTGGCTGCCCGCGGCGACCACAACGGTGCTGAAGGACTGATGGCTTCCTCGCGTCGCGGTTCTGTCGAGCATCTGCACATCGCGGGAGGAACGACCGATATACAGTTGTATCGTGAGCGATCAGGTCGCCAACGTCGCCGTCGTTGAGCCGAGCCCGCCCGCCGATCAGGTGGAGGCGATGCTGCCCGCGCATCCGGGGTTCTGGACCCTTGTCAAGGAAGACTACGTCGTCAACGGTCGCGACTGGACGCGGCCGGGCTTCCGCGCCATGTTCATGTACCGCTTCGGCGTGTGGCGCATGCAGCGCTCGAAACTCATTCGCATGCCGCTGAGCGTGCTGTACCGCTGGATGCATCGGCGCGTGCGCAACCGCTACGGCATCGAACTGCACTACACCGCGACCATCGGCCGGCGCTTCCAGATCGCCCACCAGGGCGCGATCGTGATTCACGAGCACGCGGTGATCGGCGATGACTGCCGCATCCGCCAGGGTGTGACCATCGGCTCGACGCTCGACTACGACATGCAGGGGCCGACGCTGGGCGATCGCGTGGATGTCGGCGCGGGCGCGATGATCCTGGGCAAGGTGAAGGTGGGCGACGGCGCGCGCATCGGCGCCAATGCAGTGGTCATGATGAATGTGCCCGCAGGCGCGATGGCCGTGGCCCAGCCGGCGCGGATCATGACGCCGCCGGCGACCAGCGCCAGCAAGGCATAGAGTCCTCGCTGCATGAGCACTCCCGAGTCCATCCAGCGCGGCGATGATCTTCGCAAGACGAAGCAGTACGCCGCCGCGATCGAGGCGTATCGCGAAGCGATCAAATCAGTCGAAGTGCCTGACGGCGAGATTTGCCTGAAGATCGCCCGGTGCTTCGACGCGATGGGTGACAGGGCCCAGGCTGTGGCGTGGACGCTGAGAGTCGTCGATTCCGGCGAGGCGTTCGTCCACTGGCAAGGCGCCGCGAGCCTGCTTGATCGGCTGCTGAAGCACGCTGCGCCCACCAACGTGAAGCGCCGCGCGAAGGTCTGGCTGTGCGGCAGTTACACCACGGTGCAACTCGCGCCGCTGCTACGGCTGGCGGCCCTGCGCGAAGGCATGCTGCTGGAAGTGAAGGAAGGCGATTTCGGGCAATACCGGCAGGAAACCATCGATCCGAAGTCGCGGTTGTACGCGTTCGAGCCGAACTTCGTGGTGATGGCGGTGCATCACGGCGAAGTCGCGCTGCCGGAATTCACCGCGACGCCGCACGCGGCGATCGATGGCGAACTCGCGCGCTGGACCAGCCTCTGGCAGACGCTGAAGTCGCGTTCGAAAGCACGGCTGGTGATGCACAACTTTGCTGCGCCGCTGCAAAATGCATTCGGCAATCTCGCGGCGCGTCTGTCCGGATCGCGGGCCGCGATGATTCACGCACTCAATGCGCGGCTGGGTGAAGCAGCCGGCACCAGCGTGTCCATCGTCGATTGTGAGCGGCTGTCATCGCACATCGGCAAGCGCACGTGGTTCAACGACCGCTACTGGCACATGAGCAAGCAGGCGGTGTCGCTCGAAGCCCTGCCGGCGCTGGCGCGACACACCGTGGCCGTCATCGCCGCTGATCTTGGCTTGAGCAAGAAGTGTCTTGTGCTCGATCTCGACAACACGCTGTGGGGCGGCGTGATCGGCGAGGACGGCCTGGGCGGCATCAGGATCGGCCACGGCGATGCCGGCGGCGAGGCGTATCTCGCGTTTCAACAGGCCATCAAGAGCCTGCAGGCCAGGGGCGTGATCCTTGCGGTCAACTCCAAGAATAACGACGCCGATGCGCGCGAGCCGTTTCTCAAACACGCGGAGATGGCCCTGAAACTGGATGACTTCGCGATGTTTATCGCCAATTGGGAGCGCAAGCCCGACAACATGCGGCGCATCGCCCAAACGCTGAACATCGGCCTCGACTCCATCGTGTTCGTCGATGACAATCCGGCCGAGCGCGAGATCATGCGGCAGTTCGTGCCGGAGGTGGAGGTTCTGACATTGCCGGGCGATCCATCAGGCTTCGCCCGCGCGCTCGGTGAGTACCTGATGTTCGAGACCAATGCGTTCACCGCCGAGGATGCGGCGAAGACCGAGCAGTACCGGGCCAAGGCGCAGATCGCTCAACTGGAGGCGAGCAGCGGCTCGATCGAGGATTTCTATCGATCGCTGCAGATGCAGGCGGTGATCGAACCGTTCGACGAGATGCACCTGCCGCGCATCGTGCAACTGCTGGGCAAGACGAACCAGTTCAACCTCACGACGCGCCGTCACGGCGAAGCGCAGGTGCGGGCATTCATGAATGATCCGAACTGCGTGCACTGGTACCTGAAGTTGCGTGATCGCTTCGCGGAGCACGGCCTGGTGAGCATGATCATCGCGAAACGAGTTGATGGGGGGGTGATGGACGTCGACACCTGGCTGATGAGTTGCCGGGTGATTGGTCGCACGGTCGAGTCGGAACTGCTTTCGCACGTGAGCGAGGCGGCCCGGCGCCTGGGCTGCACGGCGATCCGTGGCACGTACATTCCCACGGCCAAGAACGGCATGGTCAAGGACATCTTCGCGCAGTTCGGCTTCGAGAAAAAGTCCACGGCCGCCGATGGCACGACCACGTGGCTGTACGATCTGAAATCCAGGGGCCCGATCAGCAACGGGTTCATCGAGCGACTTGAACCGTCAGCCGCCCCCATGGAGGAACAGACCGTTGACGCTGCATGAGCGGCTAGAGGAGTTGTTTCAGAACGTGCTGGGCGACGATGCGATCGCACTGCGCGATGAGATGACCAGCACCGATGTGCCCGGCTGGGACTCGGTGGCGCATGTGAACCTGATGTTCACGATCGAGCAGACCTTCGGCGTGCAGTTCAAGGGCAATGAACTGGCTGAATTCGCCAACATCGGCGAGTTGAAGGCGTACCTGGCGCGGGCCGGATCGTGATCACGCCCGGGCCGCGATCTTCTCCTCGAAGAGTTTGATGTATCGCTCGCAGTGCAGGTCCAGCGAGTAGTTGTCGATCACCGACTGCCGCCCCCCCGCGCCGAGTTCGCGCGCCACCGATTTGTGATCGAGAATCGTCGCGATGCCCTGCGCGAATTGCTCGACGTCTTCGGGCTCGGCGAGGATGCCGCCCGGGCCGGCCCGTACGATCTCACCCATTCCACCGGTATCGAAGGCGACCACCGGCACCGCGCACGACATCGATTCGAGAATGACCAGGCTCTGATTCTCAGCCCGCGAAGGCTGCACGGTGATGTCGGCTGCGGAATACATCACGGCCTTCTGCTGATCGTCGTGAATGTATCCCAGCGCCTTAGCGGGAATGCCACAGGCCTCCGCAAACTCCTCGCCGCGCTCGCCCAGCAGCAGGAGCATGGCGTTGTCGCGGATGCGTGGCGGCAGGGCATCGAGAGCGGCCACCATCAGGTCGCCGCCCTTCGCCTTGTTCTTGAGCGCCACCGAAACGAAGAAAATGATGTACTTGTCCTGCGGCAGTCCAAGCGCCTGCCGGCATTCGCGCGTGTCGCGCGGCTGGTAGATCGTGGTGTCCACCGGGTTGGGAATCTGGCGCACATCGTGCTCGCGCAGGATGCCCTGCTTGGAGAGGTCCAGGAGCCAGCGGCTGGGTGCGACAAAGGTGATGCCCGAACGGTCATATACGCGCTTCTTGAGTTTCCACTCCCACGCAGTAGCGTCGCGCCCGATGGGGGGGAACGTGTCGGGATACGGACAGCGGCCGCACCCGGTCAGAAAGCGCTGGCAGTCGTAACTCTGCGAGCAGTGGCCGGTGATGGACCACATGTCGTGCATCGTGCCGACGATCGGTTTGCGCCGCGCCAGGCTGGGGAGCGCCAGGTAGTTGAAGTAGTTCGTGTGCCAGCCGTGGATGTTGACGACGTCGGCGTCGAGAAACGGCTGGAACTTTCTGATTTTGAAGGTGCTGACGCAGTGCACATCATTGAGGCCGATGCGCCAGGAGAATCGCCCGAGAATGTCCTCCATCAGCGGCGAGGCCGGGAGTTCGACGATGTCGGGGGAATCGAGTGCGCGGCGCCGGCACGCGATGACCGAATCCACGCCGCGGGCGCGCAGCCCCTGGTGCAGGCGGTACATCGCGGTCACCGCGCCCCCGCCGTGCGAGCGACCGTGTTCGTGAATCAGCAGGACTTTCATGACGCCAATGCGGGGCCGGAGACGCCGTGCGGCACGCGAAACCACTGCGGCCCGGCATGCGAATGGTTATCGTCCATCCGCAGGCGTATGGTAGTCGTCCGGTCCGTTCAGCCCGCTTCGATGTCTGGTCGATAACTGACGACCAGCGCCGCCCGTCACCGGACACCTCGACGTGCCCCGCAAACACCGATCCAACGACGCTGAAGCGCGAGAACCGCCCATGGCTGCAGCCTTGCTCATCGGACTTGCCGGCTCGGGATACATCGCCCGCGGCTTCGCGCTCGCACTGCAGATGGCGCCGGACATGCGCCTCGCGAGCGCCCTGACCCGCCGACCGGTCGAACATGTCACCGGCTTTCCGGAACCCGAACTGCTCACCAATTCGATCGACCAGATGCTCGATCGCTGCGACCTGGTGGTGGAATGCAGCGGCGACGTCGTGCACGCGACCAACGTGATCGACGCCGCCATGCGCGCGGGCAAACCTGTGGTGACGATGGACGCCGAGTTCCACGTCACTGCCGGCTCTCACTATGTCGATCGCGGCGTGATGCTGACTGAGGCCCAGGGCGATCAGCCCGGCTCGCTCGCAGCCATGGCCGAGGAGGCCCGGGCGATGGGCTTCAAGGTGCTGGTATACGGCAATCGAAAGGGGTACTACCACCCCAATCCGCCGCGCGATCAGATGGAGCACTGGGCCGAGAAGCAGGGGCAACGCATCGAATCCATCACCGGATTCACCGACGGCACCAAGATGCAGATCGAACAGACCTTGGTGGCCAACGGCCTGGGCGCGACGATCCTGCGCGACGGCATGCTCGGGCCGACTGCGGCTTCGATGGAGGAAGGCGGCCAGATGCTGGCGCTGGAAGCCCGCGCGCTTGGACAGCCGATCGCCGACTATGCGGTCGTCGAAGGTGGCCCGGCGGGCATTTTCCTCGCCTGTGAGGCGGACCCGCGGCAACAGCCGTACCTCGAGTACCTCAAACTCGGTCCCGGCCCCAACTACGTGCTGGTGCACAACTACCACCTGTGCCATCTGGAGATGCTGCAGACGATCCGCCGCGTGCGCAGCGGCGGGCCGGCACTGCTGACCAATTCCAAGTCGCCGACAATCAGCGTCGCCGCCATCGCCAAGCGCGACCTCAGACCCGGCGAGCGCATTGACAAGGGCATCGGCAGCTTCGAGATGCGCGGCGAAGCCGTGCGCATCGCGCACAATCCCAACCATGTGCCCATCGGGCTGGTGTGTGATGCGGTGATTCGCCGGCGCGTCGCTGCCGATCAGCTGCTGCAGATGGACGACATCGACCTAGCCGACAATTTAGCGACGCGAGCCTGGCTGTCCACGATCAGGAGCCTGCAGGACGCGAAGGGGAAGGCGCCGGCTCGAAAGGAACAGTTCGCCGTATGACCGTTGCGCGACGCAGTCCTCCCGCCGGCGGCGGGACACCGCCTGTGGATCCGCAGCGCCCCCTGCGATTGGCGGGCAGCGAGGTCGGGCCCAGCCTGACACACAACTACTACCGCCGCACCACCTGCCGCATCTGCAAGTCGCCGAGGATTCACACCTTCCTCGACTTCGGGCCGACGCCGGTGGCCAACGCGTTCCGCGAGCGCATCAACGAGCCGGATCAGCGCTTCCCGCTCTCGTGCTGCTACTGCGAGGAGTGCGGGCTGGTGCAGGTGCCGGACATCGTCGATCCGCGCGTGCTCTTCAGCACGTATACCTACTTCTCCTCCGCCAGCCAGCCGATGGTCGAGCATTTCAAGCGACAGGCGGAGTCGATTCGCCAGCAGTACCTGACCGATCCAAGTTGCCTGATCTGCGAGATCGGCTCGAACGACGGCATCTTCCTGCAGAACCTCGTGGGAAAGTGCCGGGTGATCGGCGTCGATCCGGCCGACAACATCGCCACCACCGCCGCGCTCAAGGGGGTGACGACCGTCAACAAGTTCTTCAATCCGCGCACGGCGGAGATCGTGCGTGAACTCTTCGGCGCGCCCAAGGTCGTTTTCGCCGCCAACTGCTTCGCGCACATCGATGACATCGACGGCATCATGGAGGGCATCGTCCGATTGCTCTCTGACGATGGCGTGTACATCTTTGAGAACCACCGCTTCGTGGACATGCTCCGGCACACGTGTTTCGATCAGATCTACCACGAGCACCTGGCGTTCTATACGCTTCGGCCGATCGAGCACCTGATGAAGCGCTACGGCATGCGTGTCATTGATGTGCGCAGCATTCCCACGCAGGGCGAATCGTTCCAGATTCACTGTGCGCGGATCGACAGCGCCCACAGGGAGCAGCCGGGCGTTCGGAAAATTCGCGATGAGGAAGAGGCGCTTGGCCTCAATCGCGTCGAGACCTATCAGAACCTCGCGCGCGACGTCGGCCAGTTGCAGGCTGAATTGAAGAAACTGCTGCTGGATCTGCGAGCCGCGGGCAAGCGCATCGTCGGCTACGGTGCACCGGGCAAGGCGACGACGCTGCTGCACGCGCTTGGCCTCGGGCAGGAGACGATCGAATACGCGATCGATACGACGCAGATCAAGCAGGGGCGGTACATCCCCGGCACCAGGATTCACATCCGGCCCCCACAGACGCTCGAGGTCGATCGGCCCGATTACCTGCTTCTGTTCGCGTGGAACTACGCCGACGCGATCCTGAAGAAGGAACAACCGCTGCGCGACAAGGGCATCAAGTTCATCGTGCCGGTGCCGAAACTCCAGATTGTTTGAACCCGACTACGCTGTGAGTCATGGATCAGCGCGGCCCGGAGCAGAAAACCTGGAAATCCTGGTTCGCGCACGCATTTGCCGTCGAGAAGCCGGAGGACATCGATCCCTCGCCGCAGCAACGGGAGATCGTGGATCGGCTGTGCAGGGAGATCGTTCGACGGGGGCTAGCAACGCCCGCCCTGATGGTGCTGGAGATGTCGCGTCCGCTGAACGCGTTCAGCGCCAGCGCCATGCACCTGCTCCAGCCGATCATCGCTGCGGTAATGGACACGCGCGCCTACGAGCAGTTCGCGAAATTCCTGGAGCATCGCGGGTCGGTTGACTTCATCTGCGCGAGGATCGAGCACCTGCAGGCGGACATCCAGGTTCCGGGCGATCAACCTGCCCAGATTGAGAGACCCAGAGACGAACAGACGCAATGAACAGCGTTGCGCTACTGGCACTTCGTCTCTTCGTCTCTTAGTCTCTGCTCCTTTGACTCCATGCTCGATCCAACGAAGATCAACGTCATCCTCGCCACCGACTGCGGATCGACCACGACCAAGGCGATCATGATCGAGCGGCAGGCTGACGGCTCGTATCGTCAGACGTATCGCGGCGAGGCGCCGACGACGGTCGAGAATCCCTTCGCCGACGTCACCATGGGCGTGGTGAGCTCAGTCACGGAGATCGGCGAACTGGCCAATCGGCGGTTGATCGACGACAGCGGCGCGATCATCCGTCCCGCGAAAGACGGTGAGGGTTGCGACATCTACATCTCAACCTCCAGCGCGGGCGGCGGGCTGCAGATGATGGTGGCGGGCGTGGTCAAGGAGATGACCGCCGCCAGCGCCAAGCGGGCGGCGCTGGGGGCCGGCGCGATCGTCATGGACACCATCGCCTCCAACGACAAGCGCCGCGATCACGAGAAGGTGCAGCGCATTCGCGAACTGCGGCCGGACATGATCCTCGTCTCCGGCGGCACCGATGGTGGCGACGCCAAGAAGGTCGTCGAGATCGCTGAACTCATCGCTCCCGCCAAGCCCCAGCCGCGTTTCGGATCGAACTACACGCTGCCGATCATCTACGCCGGCAACAAGGACGCGGCGCCGGCGGTGCGCAAGACGTTCGAGCACGGCTTTGATCTCAGGGTGGTGGACAATCTTCGCCCGGTGCTGGAGCTGGAGAACCTCGGCCCGGCGCGCGACGCCATTCACGACATGTTCCTCGAGCATGTGATGGCCCACGCGCCCGGCTACGACAAACTCATGCAGTGGACCGACGCCCCGATCATGCCCACGCCCGGCGCGGTGGGCAACATCCTGCAGCGCATCGCGAAGGACCAGCGCATCAACGTCGTGGGTGTGGATATCGGCGGCGCGACCACCGACGTGTTCAGCGTCTTCGACGGCGTGTTCAACCGCACCGTCAGCGCCAACCTCGGCATGAGCTACTCGATCTCGAATGTCGTCGCCGAGGCCGGCATCGCCAACGTGCTGCGCTGGGTGCATGCCGAGGCGGGCGGGCTGGATGAGCGCGAGTTGCGCAATCGCGTCAAGAACAAGATGATCCGGCCGACGACGATTCCCCAGTCGCAGGAGGCCCTGATCTTCGAGCAGGCGGTGGCGCGCGAGGCCCTGCGACTGGCGTACATCCAGCACAAGGAATTCGCCACCACGCTCAAGGGCGTGCAACAGCAGCGCACCGTAGGCGACACCTTCAGCCAGCAGGTGGGCGGGCAGTCGATCGTGGACAACATGAAACTGGACCTGCTGGTCGCCAGCGGCGGCGTGCTCAGCCACGCGCCGCGTATGCATCAGACCGCGCTGCTGCTCATCGATTCGTTCGAGCCCGAAGGGTTCACGATGCTGGCGAAGGATTCGATCTTCATGATGCCGCACCTGGGCGTGCTGGCCGAAGTCCATCCGCAGGCAGCGGTGGAGGTGTTCGAGAAGGATTGCCTGATCTATCTCGGCACGTGCATCGCGGCCAAAGGCGAGGGCAAGTTCGACAAGCCCTGTTTCAAGTTCACCATCAGCGGCGGCGGCCTGAACGAATCCGGCACGATGAGCGTCGGCGACCTGAAACTGCTGCCCCTGGGACCCGATCAACGCGCGAAGGTGACGATCGAGCCCGAGCGCGGCTTCGATTGCGGCGCTGGATCAGGAAGACGCATGGAACGGGAAGTGCGCGGCGGCACGGTGGGTCTGATCCTCGATGCCCGAGGCCGGCCGCTCAAACTGCCGGTGGACCGACAGGCGGCCAGTTCGATCATGTCCCGGTGGGTGCGCGCACTTGATCTCTATCCGACAACCTGACCCATGGCCCAGGCCTACACCCCAGGATTGAAAATCAGCCCCTCGACGACGCACCGCGCGCGGCGGACGCTGCCGCTCGCGGGCGATGTGCTGGTCAAGGTCGGCGACAACGTCAAGGCTCGCGACATCGTCGCGCGCACCTTCATGCCCGGCGACATCACGCCGCTCAACATCGCCAACCTCATCTCCACGCCGCCCGCCGACGTGCCCGAGTGCATGCTGAAGAAAGTCGGCGAGCGCATCAAGGTCGGTGAGGCGCTGGCGCGCTCCAAGGGCATCTTCGGCATGTTCAAGGCCGAGTACAAATCCACCGTCGAAGGCACGATCGAGAGCGTCTCGGCCAACACCGGTCAGGTGATCGTGCGCGGCGAGCCGCTGCCCGTGCAGACCGAGGCGTATCTTGCCGGGCGCGTGGTCGAAGTCATTCCACGCGAAGGCTGCATCATCGAGGCCGATGTGGCGTACGTGCAGGGCATCTTCGGCGTGGGCGGCGAAGCGCATGGCCGCATCACGCTCGCCTGCCAGTCGCATGAAGAGGAACTGGCGGCTGATCTGATCACGCCGGCGATGAAAGACTGCATCGTCATCGGCGGCGCGCGCGTGACGCACGAGGCCATCGAGCGCGCCAAGAAGGTGGGCGCGGCGGCCATCGTCAGCGGCGGCATTGATGACCAGGACCTGCAAGCCTTCCTCGGATACGACCTGGGCGTGGCCATTACTGGCTCCGAGCGGGTCGGATTGACGATGATCGTGACCGAGGGGTTCGGCGAGATCGCCATGGCGCAACGCACGTTCAAACTTCTCGCCTCGCACGCCGGCCACGAAGCCGCCGTCAACGGCGCGACGCAGATTCGCGCCGGCGTCATGCGCCCCGAGATCATCATCCCGCTGTCTCCCGATTCCAAGGCCCGTGGACTGGCGTCCACGGGTCCCGCAGCCGGTGCGCTCGACATCGGCCGCCCGGTGCGCATCATCCGCGATCCGTACTTCGGCGTGATCGGCACGGTCAGCGCGCTGCCGCACGAGCCCGCAGTGCTCGGCTCGGGCTCCAGGGCGCGCGTGCTCGAAGTCAAGTTCGAGTCCGGCCAGCGCGCCCTGATCCCGCGCGCCAACGTGGAGCTGATCGAAGGCTAGATTGATGCGACCAGCGAGCACCACATTCCTTGCGCAGGCGTTCGTCATCCTTGCCTCGGCGATGCTCGCGCCGGCCGCGCCTGGCCAGTCGCCCCCTGCGCCTCCCGCGCCGCCATCCAATCTCCAGGCCGTCGATCATCCGTGGGACGATGGCACATCCATCGACCTTGCATGGACGCTGTCGGCCGATGACACCCCGAACATCGCGCCCGCGCGCGTGACCGGCTACGTCATCCGATCGCGCAAGGACGGAGCAAGCGAAACCATCGAGGTCGCGCGCACCGGCCCCGGCGAGACATCGATCAAGATCGGCGATCTCGAGCACGGAGAGTCGTACACGTTCGACATCGCCGCGGTCGGCACGGGCGGCGCGCAATCGACAGCCGTCGCGGCCGCGCCGATCGAGCCGCGTCGGCAGATCTTCAACGCCTCGCGCCTGCCGCTGATGGCGCTGCTGGCAGTCATCTGCGGCGCGATCATCGCGTACATCATTCTGGCGCGCGGCGGCATGAAGATTCACGTTCGCAAGATCGCCGGCCTGCAGGCCGTGGAGGAAGCCGTCGGCCGCGCGACCGAGATGGGCCGTCCCGTGCTGTTCGTGCCCGGCATCCAGGACATGAACGAGATCATGACCATCGCCGGACTGATCGCGCTGGGCCGCGTGGCCAAGGTCGCGGCGGAGTACGACGCGACGCTGGAGGTGCCCACCGCGCGCTCGCTGGTCATGGCCGCGGCCCGCGAAACCGTGCATGCCGCGTTCCTCGCCGCTGGCCGGCCCGATTCCTACAACGAAGAACTCATCTACTACGTGACCGACGAGCAGTTCGGCTACGTCGCGTATCTCACGGGCCACATGGTGCGGGCCAAGCCGGCTGCGTGCTTCTACCTCGGCGCGTTCTATGCCGAAAGCCTGATCCTCGCGGAGACCGGCAACGCCATCGGCGCGATCCAGATCGCCGGCACCGCCGAAACCGCCCAACTGCCGTTCTTCGTCGCCGCCTGCGATTACACGCTCATCGGCGAGGAGTTCTACGCCGCCTCCGCCTATCTCTCGGGTGAGCCCGATCAACTCGGCAGCCTCAAGGGCCAGGATGTCGGCAAGGTCATCGTCATCGCGTTCATGATCGTCGGCACCATCGTCGCCACCGGGGCCGAACTCACCAACCCGGGTTCGATCTTCAGCCGCGCCTACGAGTTCATCATGCACACCGTCCTGTCATGAGCCGCATTCGATGAAACGAACCATCCCGCTGCTGATCACGAGCGTCGGCGGCATCATCCTGATCCTCTCGTTCTTCATTCCCTTCGCGCAGGAATGGGGCGAGACCGTCGCGGTGTGGTTCGACATCCTTGCGGGCATCGCGTTCATCCTCGGCGGCGGCAACCTGCTCAAGACGCAACTCAAGAAGATCTCCGATCGCAAGCCCGGATGGGGCTACGCGGGCGTGACGGTCGTCGCGTTCCTTGCCACGCTGTACGTGGGCATCGCCAAGGTCGGCGTGCCGCCCAACGAGCAGTATCCCGACAAGGCGTGGTCCGGCGACTACCAGGCCGAAGGCACGCCGTTCTGGTGGGCCTACGAGTACGGCTTCCGCCCGCTGGTGGCGACGATGTTCGCCATGCTCGCGTTCTACGTGGCGTCGGCGGCGTTCCGCGCCTTCCGCGCCAAGAACCTCGAAGCCACGCTGCTGCTGGGCACGGCGTTCATCATCCTGCTTGGACGCACGTATGCCGGAGTGTGGCTGACCAGCCCGCTGCCCGACGATTCGCCGCTGCGGCTGGAAACCTTCTCCGACACCATCCGCGACGTCTTCACCACCATCGGCACGCGCGCCATCATGATCGGCGTGGCGCTGGGCATCGCCTCCACCAGTCTCAAGATCATCCTCGGCGTCGATCGCTCGTACCTGGGAGCGCGCGAATAAGTCCATCGTCGCCACACGATCATGTACGAACTCCTCAAGAATCTCGATCGACGCTGGATCTTCCTGATGATGCTGCTGGCGGTGCTCATCCCGCTGCTGCTGCAGTGGACGTTCCCGGAGAAGATCAGCCCGCTGACGCGCAACACCTTCGCCGAGATCGAGCGTCTGCAACCCGGCGACAAAGTGCTGCTGTCGTTCGACTACGACCCTTCGAGCGAGGGCGAACTTTCGCCCATGGCAACGTCGTTCGTCTATCACGCCGCCAAGCGCGGCGCGAAACTGTATTTCATGGCCCTCTGGCCCGTCGGCCCGCAGATGGTGGAGGAGAAGATCCGCCAGGTCATTCGCACCGAGTTTCCCGACCTCAAGTACGGCGAGGACTACGTCAACCTCGGCTACAAGTCGGGCTACGAGGGCGTGATCAAGGTCATCGTCACCGACATCCGGCAGCTCTACACCACCGACTCGCACGGCAACAACATCGACTCCATCCCCATGATGCGCGGTGTTCGCAGCCTGCAGGACATGGACCTGATCGTCAGCGTCAGCGCCGGCTACGCGGGGGCCAAGGAATGGGTGATGTACGCCAAGAGCGCGTACCCCGACAAGTTCAACGTCATTGCCGGCTGCACGGGCGTGCAGGCTCCGCCGCTGCTGCCGTACATCCCAAGGCAACTGCCGGGGCTGGTCGCTGCCATCAAGGGCGCGGCGGAATATGAATCGCTGCTCGGCGATCAGTATGGACTCAAGGGCAACCCGCGCTACGAGGAGGGCCTGCGCCGCATGGGCCCTCAACTCGTCGCGCACCTGCTGATGATCGCGCTCATCATCGCGGGCAACGTGGTGTACTTCATCGGCCGCCGGAAGGAGCAGGCGCGATGAAGAAGGAAACCATCATCTGGCTGGTGATTCTCATCGTCGCCGGCGGCTACCTCGTGATGCGCGCCGCCAGCGGCCGCATGACGCACGAGTACGTGCGCGATGTGCAGGTGCAGGCCGGCGGCCAGACGTGGATCACCAGGGCATCGGCGACGCCTACCGAGTACCGCGACGCCGTTCGCGCCGACTCCGGCCAGACTACGGTGCACCTGAGCCTGCCGCGCACAATCGGCGTGTGGGTCGCGGCGCTGCTGACGCTGTTCATCTTCTCGTTCCTCTATCGCGACAACCCGTTGTACAAGTTCGCCGAGTCGGTGTTCATCGGCGTGTCGGCGGCGTACTGGATGGTGGTCGGCTTCCACAATGTCATCGTGCCCAACCTGCTGGGGAATCTGTTCCCCGGCTTCATCAACGCCACGTTGATGCCCGGCCTCTCGCCCACGCACAGCAATGCGTACTGGTGGGTGTACTTCGCGCCGCTGATCCTGGGCGTGATGCTGCTGTGGCGCCTGGCGCCGGCCGGGCAGTGGATCGCGCGCTGGCCGCTGGCGCTGTTCATCGGCATCTTCGCGGGATTGCGGCTGGTGCAGTTCATCCAGGCCGACTTCCTGAACCAGATCAACAACGCCATCGTGCCGCTGGTGGACATGCATCCGGGCAGCGGCGGCGTCGGCAGCGGCTCCAGCGGAGCGACGGGCTTCGATACCCTGGGCACGCTGCGCAACCTCATCATGGTGCTGGGCACGTTGTGCTGCGTGTCGTACTTCTTCTTCTCGTTCGAGCACAAGGGCTTCGTGGGCAAGACCGCGCGCGTCGGCATCTGGATATTGATGATCACCTTCGGCGCGATGTTCGGCTACACGGTCATGGGCCGCATCACGCTGTTCGCAGCCCGGCTGGAGTTCCTCTTCGATGACTGGCTGTGGATGTACGACCCGACCGGCCAGCGGGCGCTAAGTGCCGCTGTGCCGATGCTCTGGGTTTGGTGAACGATCGTGCGGTGACGCTGTCGAGTGCATAGCGGATTCGCATCCAAACAAACCCCAATCGTTGACACTCGCTGGGGGGCCTCGTACACTCCTGCCCTTCGCCTTGAGGCGGTCACCCACAACGCCCGGAGGCGGGGCAGCCTCTGGGAAAAAGCCGTGGTGTTTCGCAGGGGTTGCCGCATTCCATCAGCGTTCTCGTCGTTTCCGGTCCTTCAGCCATGAACCCAACCCATCGAACCAGCCCGACGCGCAAGGGCAAGCGTCGCTCGCATCACGCCCTCAAGCCGCAGAACATCGCGCGCTGCCCCAACTGCCAGAACCCCAAGATGCCGCATCGTTCCTGTCCGGAGTGCGGATACGTTCGCCCCGGGCTGACCGTCAAGACCGGCGGAGCAGAGTAATCCCATGCGTATCGGCGTGGACGTGATGGGCGGCGACAATGCCCCCGACGCGATCCTCGAAGGTTCGCTCGCCGCGCTTACCAGACTCGCCGGCGACGATGAACTTGTCCTGTTCGGCGATGAGAAACTGATCCGCGCGGCCATCGCGCGCACGCCGGCGGCTCCCAGCGGCGCGAAAGCCACGGTCGTGGGCACCACCGAAGTCGTCGGCATGGATGAATCGCCGGTGGATGCGGTGCGCAACAAGACCGATTCGTCGATCGTCGTCTGCTGCAAGCACGCCAGCCGCAGGGCCGAGCGGCCGCTGGACGGGGTGATCTCGGCGGGCTCGACCGGCGCGCAGGTGGCCGCCGCGCAGATGTACATGAAGCGGCTGCCCAACGTGCACCGGCCGGGCATCGCGGTGGCGGTGCCGACCTTTGCCGGCCCGATCGTGCTGATCGATGTCGGCGCGAACATCGAACCCAAGGCGTTTCACCTGGCGCAGTACGGCGTCATGGGCGAGATTTTCGCGCGCTGCATCCTCGGCATCGAGAAGCCGCGCGTGGCGCTGATGAACGTCGGCAGCGAGGAAGCCAAGGGCACCGGCGAAATGAAGCAGGCCCGCGACCGCCTGCGCGACACCGAAGGCGTGGAGTTCGTCGGCTACATCGAGGGCCGCGGCGTGTTCGATGGCGACGCCGATGTCGTCGTCACCGACGGCGTGGTGGGCAATGTCATGATCAAGCTCGCCGAGGGCCTGAGCGCGGGCATCTTCAAATCGATCGCGCGCGAGGTGTTCATGATCGACCCGCAACTGGCTCTGCGGCTGGAGCCGGTGGTGAAGTCGATCTACGCCAAGCACGACTATCACGAATACGGCGGCGCGCCGCTCTTGGGTGTCAACGGCGTGTGCATGATCTGCCATGGTTCATCGATCGCGCGGACGATCACCAACGCGGTGCTCAAGACCAAGCAGATTCACGAGCTGAAGGTGAACGAGGCGATCAGCAAGCGGCTGGGCGCGATGGATGAGGCCGTGACGCCGTCGGCGCGGTGAGAGCGGGGCGCGAGGAAGGTCTTGCCGGTCGCGACGCCGGAATCCGGATAGACTGCCCGGTCGAGTCCTCGCAGGAACCTCGCATGACACCAGGTCTCAATGGCGCAGCGGCCGCAGGCGGGCTGGCCGGCGCAGCCCATCAGAACAATCCCGCGGCGGTCGCCAATGCCATGGCCACGCCGATTCCATTCGGGATTCGGATCGCAGGCGTGGGCTCGGCCGTGCCGGCCCGCGTGCTGACCAACGCGCATCTGCAGACGATGGTGGACACCTCGGATGAATGGATCGTGCAGCGTACGGGCATTCACGAGCGGCGCATCGTCGACCAGGTCTCAGAGGGCACCTACACGCTGGGACGCGACGCCCTGCGGGCCGCGCTGGATGACGCCGGGCTTTCGGGCAAGGACCTGGACCTGATCATCTTCGCCACTGTGACGGCGGAGATGACCTGCCCATCCAACGCCTGCCGCGTGGCGGCGGAACTCGGCGCGACGCCGGCGCCGGCTTTCGACCTGGTCGCGGCCTGCAGCGGCTACGTGTACGCGCTGAATGTCGCCGAAGGCATGATTCGCGCCGGCCGCGCGCGGCGTGTCGGCGTCATCGGTTGCGATGCGCTCAGCACGGTGTGCGATTACACCGATCGCAGCGTCTCGATTCTCTTCGGCGATGCAGCGGGCGCGGTCGTGCTCGAGCGCGATGACGCGCATCCCGAGCTCGGCTGCCTCTTTCAGACACTGAACGCTGACGGCACGAACTGGCAGTCGCTGTACATGCCGCGGCGCTCGCAGGAAGTTCCTGAATTCGACATCGACAATCCCATCGCGTTCAACTGCCTGCGCATGAACGGGCGCGAGGTGTACAAATTCGCGGTGAACAAGTTCCGCGAGGTGATTGAGGACGCGCTCGCCGCGACCGGCCTGGCGGTGGAGGATGTTGCCCAGTTCATCTGCCACCAGTCGAACGTGCGCATCATCGATGCTGCCAAGGAGCGCATCGGCCTGCCGGACGACAAGGTCTACATCAATATCGATCGCTTCGGCAACTCCTCGGCGGGGAGCGTGGGCTTGTGCTTCGATCAGTTGTGGAGAGCCGGCAAAGTGAAGCGCGGCGATGTCGTGGTGTTCGTCGCTTTCGGCGGCGGTCTGACGTGGGCCAGCAGCGTGTGGCGCTTGTGAGCGAGCCGGGAGCGGCGCGAGGACGTGCCGACTCGCCGCTGCTACCCTGCGGCCATGAGCATGCAGCACATCATTCTCTGTCCGGGCCAGGGGGCGCAGGCCGCAGGCATGGGTCGGGCGTGGTTCGAGCAGTCGAGCGCTGCGAAGGTCGTCTTCGAGGAGGCCGATCGCGTGCTGGGTTCGACTCTCGGAGCGCCGTTGTCCGAGATCTGCTTCAACGGCCCGGCCCAGCGCATCAATCAGACCGATGTGAGCCAGCCGGCGATCTACACCGTCAGCGTTGCCTGCTGGCGCGGCCTGCTGCAGAAGCGGGGCAACCTGCCGCTGCGCGCCGCCGCAGGACTCTCGCTGGGTGAGTACACCGCGCTGCACATCGCGAGCGTGTTCGACTTTGCGACCGGCCTCAAACTCGTCGCGCAGCGCGGCCGGCTGATGCAAGACGCAGCGGTCGCCAGCAAGGGCGGCATGGTGGCATTGATAGGAGCCGACGACGACCAGGCTCAGGCCGTCTGCGACAAGGCAGCGCAAGGTGAGGCCCTCGTCTGCGCCAATTTCAACGCCCCGGGCCAGATCGTGCTCTCGGGGGCCGCGACAGCGTGCGAGCGGGCCGTAGCGGCCGCATCGGAACTGGGCCTCAAGGCCACGCCCCTTACTGTCGCCGGCGCCTTTCATTCGCCCTTGATGCAGCCCGCAGCCGACAAGATGGCGGCAGTACTTTCGGGCGTTTCCCTGCAGAAACCGGCCTGCGAGGTGTGGTCCAACGTCACTGCCGCCCCCCACAATGCCGACAATTGGGATGCGGCAAATGGCGGGGGGGCGGAACTCTTGAAGGCCCGGCTCGTCCAACAAATCATCAGCCCCGTCAAGTGGTCGCAGACATGCTCTGCGCTAGCATTTGGCGATCAGATCGAGTATCACGAACTCGCCCCCGGCACGGTCCTGCGGGGCTTGATGCGGCGAATCGACCGCAATCGAAAGGTGACCAACCATGATCAACCCCAGGAATAGATTCCTCGCGCTCGGCCTGTGCGTCACGGCGTGCGCCGGCATGATCGCCTTCGCGGGCGGTTGCGGCGAGGAAGAGCCGCCACCGGTCGTGATGGCTCCGCCCCCGCCCCCGCCGCCTCCACCGCCAGCACCGACGGTCACGCCCATCGAGCAGTTGATGGCCGAGATGAACATCGATCCGCGCGTCTCGCTGCCCGAGGACAAGGCCCCGGACAACGACGGCGATCGCCGCGCGATTCTCTCGTTCTTCGACGGCTTCGCGCGCGGCAACGACGGGGCTGTGCGCTCCATGATCGAAACCGACGATCAGCCGCAACTGGCGGCGATGGTCGAGTCGGGCGTGTGGAAGGACTGCACCGGCCGCATCGAGAAGATTGACATTCAGTGCGGCAACAGCCCGACCAGCGACAAGTGCACGTTGGCGGTGTTCGAGGTCAAGGGCGCGGGCGAAGCGTTCCAGCCTCAGATGTGGACGTACGCCACGGCCGATGACGCCGCCACGTTCACCGCGGTGCCGTGCCCGCCGGGCATCATGGATCGCCTCTCGGGCGACTGGATCTCGCGCTGGTTCGGCATCATCGAGGAAGAGATCGCGCTGGCCGACAAGGCCGACGACGAATACCTGATCGCGCAGCGCGATCTGGATGACGGCAAGGACTCCAGCACCGGCGGTGTCCCGAATCCGATCGGCCCCGGCGGCGGCCCGGGCGGCCTGCGCCCGCCCACGGGCGCGCCGCAGGAAGCGCCCGGCATTCCCGGCGGCGGCGAAAGCCCCGGCGGCGGAAACCCCCGCTGAATCCGCCCGGCAGAAACTGACAACCAGTAGAATCCCGCCCGCCTGAGTCGACTCAGGCGGGCTGTCGTTTCCGAGCGCTCCGTCACACTTCGTCTCCGGAGAATCCCATCGAACAGCGCGTCGCCATCGTCACTGGAGCCAGCCGCGGCATCGGCAAGGCCATCGCCTTGCGACTGGCCTCCGACGGCAAAGTCGTCGTACTTGCGGCGCGAACTGTGGAGGCCCTGGAGGAGGTTCGCCAGCAGATCCAGGCGGGCGGAAATGGCGGGGTGGCCGAGGTCCGCGCCTGCGATGTCGGCAACAGCGAGGCCCTCACCGCGCTCATCGAGGAGGTCGCCTCCACGCACGGCCGCCTCGACATCATGGTCAACAATGCCGGCATCACGCGCGATGGCCTGATCCTGCGCATGAGCGACAAGGATTTCGACGAGGTGATCAACGTCAACCTGCGCTCGGCGTTTGTCGCGTCGCGGGCCGCGGCTCGGCCGATGATGCGCAACCGCTTCGGCCGCATCATCAACATCGGCTCGGTGACCGGCCTGATGGGCAACCCGGGCCAGGCCAACTATGCCGCCGCCAAGGCCGGACTCGTCGGCCTGACCAAGACCATCGCCAAGGAACTCGGCTCCAAGGGCATCACCGCGAATGTGATCGCGCCGGGTTTCGTGGACAGCGACATGACCGCGAACCTGCCGCAGGAATTGAAGGACGGCGCTGCCAAGATGATCCCCGCCCGCCGCTTCGGCACGGCCGAGGAAATCGCCCACGCGGTCAGTTTCGTCGCCTCCGACCTCGCAAGTTATGTGACCGGGCAGGTGATCGTGGTGGATGGCGGACTGGACATGTAGTTTGACGACCGGTCGGAGCGCCCGCGTCAAGAAAAGCTGTGGTGGTTGACTTTTTCGATGCACCATGTGGCGCGGAATTGGGCGTTAGTAGTGAGAGTCGCGGGGAGGACCATGCACAAAGGACATCAAATGCATCGCCACGCACTTACGAACTGGCCTTTTCTGATCGCACTCAGCGCGTTCACGCTCATTGGCTGCGCCGGTTCTGGTGGCGGAGGACGAATGAGCGGAGGCAGCGGCGCGGGCGGCGTGAATCGATCGCTGTTCTACGGCGTCGGATTCCTCTCCGGCGTCACGCAGGAGAGCCACGCACTAGATGTGACTTCGGCGACAAATCCCGTCGTTGTTGGATCGAGTGGCTACAACGAATTCGTCGAAAACGGCATTACCAACCACCACCAGGGACAACCATTCCGGTGGGGGTTTCTGCCGCCCAAGCCACCGCCGCCTGCCGCGCCGCCGGGCTGGACACCCGTGCTGCCTCCGCTGCAGCAACTGGCGGTGCCCGCGATCGACAAGCCAGGTGGTCAGGCGCTGGCGATCTCTGACGATGGCAAGATCATCGTCGGCTATTCCTACTATCGCCAGACTCCGACAGGCGAACTGGGATTCCTTGGGTCGATGTGGCAACAGCAGAGTGGCTGGAGCCATCAGGGCATTCAGCCTGCACCGGGGTACATCTTCGCACGTGCGGTGGGTTATGCAGACAGTGGCGGCCGTATCGTCGGTTACTCGAAGAACGATGGTTCAAGCACCGGGCCGAGGCATGGAACAATGTGGAACGGCCCCGGCGCGGCGGGCGTGCTCCTGCCGGAGAACATCGCCGGCGCGACCGTGACCTCGACCTGGCCCACGGCGATATCCGACAAGGGCAAGACGATTGTCGGCACCTATCGCGTGAACCCAACCGGTCTGGGACCTGACCTGCCATGCGTGTGGCGCGGCGTGCCCGGCAACATTCAGGTCAGCGCACTGCCGATGCTGCCGAACGCGAGCAGCGGCCTTGCCGTCGACGTGTCGCGCAACGGCAACGCCATCGTGGGCGCGTGCCTGGACGCCAGTGGCGACTTCATTGCCTGCACTTGGACGCGATCCGGCCCGAATTACCTCGTGCAGGCGATTCCGAGCATTCCGTTCACGGGCACGTCGATTGCGATGGCAATCTCGCGCGACGGTGATGTGATTGTCGGCTACACGTCGACGGTCGTTGGCGATGACTACATTCCGCAGCCCTGGATCTGGAGCAGCGGCAAAGGAATACGGCCGCTGATCCAGGCGCTGCAGAGCGAAGGCGTGACGACGCACGCCGGCTGGTCGCGGTTGCAGCCCGAGGAACTTTCCGACGACGGGCGGAACATCGTCGGCTTCGGCACCAATCCGCAAGGCGCCGTCGAAGGCTGGGTGGCGAGACTTCGCCATCCGTGACGATGCATCGGGATGCCTGTCCAATCACGGCCACGGTAGCCGATCGGGAACAGCGGCCAGGCGAACTACGCCACTGTTCATGCCTTTCGCGCCTTGGGGCCGGTCTCCTTCAGCAGGAAGGCCAAGACGATGGCCGCGCCCACGCCGTACAGCAGCGGCTGGAAGCCGGCCTGGTAATGCTCGAGCGACAACTCGCTGCCTTCAGATAGTTTCACGAGTCGTGAGCCGAACACCGGCCCCAGCAGCGCGCTGAACGTGAAGTTGATGAAGTTGATCACGCCCGTAGCCGAGCCGCCCAGTTCCGGCGGGTTGGCTTCCTTGATGACCGTGTACGGAATCATCGCCGCGCCGGAGAAGATGCCCATGATGATGCCGACTGGTGCGCCGCGGAAGATCGTCGGATCGCCGAAGAGCACCCACGCGAGCGTCGCCAGCAGGCCAATCGCGCCGGCGAGGATGACCGGCTTGCGACGTCCGAGGCGATCGGAGATGAAGCCCAGCAGCGGGCAGCCGATCATCCAGCCCAGTGGCACCGTCGCCGCCAACATCACCGCGCTGTCATACTCGCGCCCGCGGCCCTCCTGCAGGAAGCGCACCCCCCAGGTCATCGCGAGAATCGTCGTGGGGATGAACAGAAGTCCCGAAATCAGGCCACAGATGATCGACTGCGGGTTTGCAAACACTCTGCCGAGCGCGACGACCACGGCCCCCCATCCACCCTTCGCTGTCGCGGACTTCTCCTCCTTCGGCAGCAGCGCGAAGAGCAGGACTCCGATCACCAGCCCAAGGATGCCCGCGTAGATCCAGAACTGATTCCACGGCACGCCGCGCGTGATCATCGGCCCCACGAGGAACTGCCCCGCCGAGCCGCCGGCCATGCCGAACATCTGTGTCGCGCCGATGAACGATGCGGCCATCGAGAGCGGGAAGTTCTTGTTCACGAGGTACGCAGCGCCGATGAGCGCGAACGCGCCACCCGCGCCCTGGATGAATCGTCCGACATTCGCCACCGGCACGTTGCCCGAGGCAAACATCAGCGCGCCGATTCCAACCAGCGCCGCGCCGATCGGGATTGTCAGTTTCGCGCCGAAGCGATCGATCGCAGCGCCCGCCACGAGGCTGAACGGCGAATAGCCGTAGTAGAACATGCCGACGATCGCCGACACACCCAGCGCGTCGACCGCGAACGCGCTGGTCAACTGCGGGATCATCACGCTCGGCGCCGAACGCAGCGCGTACTGAAAGAAGTAATAGATTGCCACCAGCAACCACGCGCCCAGAGCCGCAGCTGTCAGTTTCTTTTCCGTGTTCGACACTGGATTCGGCTCCGGCTCTCGATTTCAGACCGCCTTCAACCCCACCGCGCGGAACCGCGCGACCGCCTCATCCGTCGTCGCCTTCGAGGGCGGCTTGGTGTCGTTCAACTGGTAATCCATCTTCAGTTTCTCCCACTTGAAGCGGCCCATCTGGTGGAACGGCAGCACATCGAC
>Ga0111539_10001739_pt1 | contig 28948 bp, 22 predicted proteins | sample RhiMethybrSRZTD1_FD_79667 | JGI IMG/M metagenome (GOLD analysis project Ga0111539, IMG submission 79667) | Populus rhizosphere microbial communities from Tennessee, USA - Rhizosphere MetaG P. TD hybrid SRZTD1 (version 2) (version 2) | ecosystem: Host-associated > Plants > Roots > Rhizosphere >...
CAGATCGACGACTCGACCCTCGACGAGTCGGTGGTGGGCGACGGCACCGTGCAGTCGAACGACGTCGACATCGACGCCGACGACGGCAGCGCGGTGGCGTTCGGCGACGGCTCCGAGGCGACGGCCGACACGCAGGACGTCACGATCGAGGACAACAGCGGCACCGTGCAGCTGGCCGACGACGGCACGCAGACCGGCGCCACCGACAACTCGATCAACGACAGCTACGACGTCGTCGACTCGTTCGACAGCACGGCCGTCGACAACTCGGTCGACAACAGCGTCGACTACGAGGTGACCGACTCGTTCAACGACTCGTCCGACAACTCGGTCGACAACAGCTTCGAGGACAACTCGGGCGGCGACACCACGGTCGACGTCCACGACAACGACGGCATCGACATCCTCTGACCGGGTGGCCGATCCGGCACGCCCACCTCCGGCGGGACCGACGGACGATCCGCAGGTCCCGCCGGTGGCGGTGGGGGCAGGAGTGGCGTCACGCGGTGCCGAGGCGCAGGCCGTGTGCGTTAGCGTGACGCGTCACCCAAGGAGCACATCTCAATGGCGGGAGACCCGAACGCCGGCGCCCGGTCGCCGGCTGTCCAGAACGCCCTCGGCGTCGTCGATCTGGGGCGGCAGGCGACGACCGCCTACGCGCGCCCCGACCTGACCGCGCGCCTGGCGACCACCCGCAAGCGGCTGTCCGACCCCGCGTTCCACGTCTTCGTCATCGGCGAGTTCAAGCAGGGCAAGTCCTCGCTGGTCAACGCCCTGCTCAACGCCCCGGTCTGCCCGGTCGACGACGACATCGCCACGTCGGTGCCCACCGCCATCCGCTTCGGCGACCCGCCGGCGGCGGCCGTGCTGTTCGACCCCGGCGGCGACCCGTCCGACCCCGACCGCGAGCCGGTCCGCGAGGACATCGCCGTCGACCAGGTGGCCGGGTACGTCACCGAGGCCTCCGATCCGGCGGGCGACCGCCAGGTCAGCTCGGTCGAGGTGTCGCTGCCCCGCAAGCTGCTCAGCGACGGTCTGGTGATCGTCGACACCCCCGGTGTCGGCGGGCTGGGCTCGGCCCACAGCGCCGCCACCATCGGCGCGCTGCCGATGGCCGACGCGGTGGTGTTCGTGTCCGACGCCAGCCAGGAGTTCACCGGGCCCGAGCTCGAGTTCCTCCAGACCGCCCGGCGCATGTGCCCCAACGTCGTGTGCGTCCTGACGAAGATCGACTTCTACCCGGCCTGGCGCAAGATCCGCGACCTCAACGTCGGGCACCTGAAGCGCCAGGGCGTGAACAGCGAGATCCTGTGCGTGTCGTCGTCGCTGCGCATCCACGCGCTGCGATCCAACGACCGCGACCTCAACCGCGAGTCGGGCTTCCCCCAGCTCGCCAACTACCTGCAGAACACCATCGCCGCCAACGCCGAGCGCCTCAGCGTGCGGGCCGCCGCCAACGACGTGGTGGCCGTGGCCGCCATGCTCGAATCGCAGTTCCAGAGCGAGCGCCAGGCCCTCGACGACCCTGACCGCGCCCAGCAGGTGGTCGACAACCTCACCGAGGCCAAGGCCAAGGCCGAGCGCCTCAAGAGCGGCGTGTCGAAGTGGCAGCAGACGCTCAGCGACGGGGTCGTCGACCTCCAGGCCGACGTCGACCACGACCTGCGAGGCCGCCTGCGCCAGGTCACCCGCCAGGCCGACGAGGCGCTCGAGGCCAGCGACCCCGCCGAGACCTGGGACGAGTTCCAGGCGTGGCTCTACCGCCGCGTCGCCGAGGACGTCGTGCACAACTACACGTTCCTGCACTCTCGAGCGCAGGAGCTCACGGCCCGCGTGGCCGAGCACTTCGGCGAGGACGGCAACGACATCGTCGTCGACCTCGACGTGGCCAACCCCACCGAGGTGCTGGTGACCGTCGACGCCAACACCGACGTCGACATGCGCAAGATGGGCGTCGGCACGCAGGGCATGGCCGCCCTGCGGGGCAGCTACGGCGGACTGCTCATGTTCGGCATGCTCGGCCGCATGGCCGGCCTCGCCATGGCCAACCCGGCCACCATCATCATCGGGTTGTTCATGGGACGGTCGGCGCTCCGGGGCGAGAAGGAGCGCCAGCTCTCCATGCGCCGCAACCAGGCCCGCCAGGCGCACCGCAAGTACACCGACGAGGTCAGCTTCGTGGTGGGCAAGGACTCGCGCGACACCCTGCGCCGGGTCCAGCGCCGCATGCGTGACTTCTTCGCCGCCCGGGCCGAGGAGCTGCACCGGTCGACGACCGGGGCGCTCGCCGCGGCCCAGCAGGCCGTCAAGTCCGACACCGCCACCCGCCAGAAGCGCCTGCGCGACGTCGAGGCCGAGCTGAAGCGCATCGGCGTCCTCCGCGACAAGGCCTACGCGCTCGCGCCCGACCTGAAGCCGACCAAGAAGGGAGCGGCGAGGTGACCGTGCCCAGCTCGTCGTCGCTGCTCGACAGCGTCCGCCGCCTCCTCGAGGGGGCGACGCGGAGCTACGCGGCCGTGCCGGCGGCCTCGTCCCGCCTCCAGGCCGTGCTCGACCGCCTCGACGAGCCGCTGCGCGTCGCCATCGCCGGCAAGGTCAAGGCCGGCAAGTCGACGCTGCTCAACGCCCTCGTGGGCGAGGAGCTGGCCCCCACCGACGCCGGCGAGTGCACCCGCATCGTCACCTGGTATCGCGACGGCATCACCTACCGGGCCACGCTCGAGCCCAAGTCCGGCGAGCCGCACCAGGTGCCGTTCACCCGCGACGGCGGCGCCATCACCATCGACCTCGGCGGCACCGACGCCGACGACGTGACCCGGCTCGTCATCGAGTGGCCGTCGTCGTCGCTGCGCCAGATGACCCTCATCGACACGCCGGGCATCGCCTCGCTGTCGACCGACGTGTCGGCGCGCACGACCGCCTTCCTCACCCCGGGCGAAGACCAGGTCACGCCCGCCGACGCCGTGCTCTACCTCATGCGCCACCTGCACGCCTCCGACATCAACTTCCTCGAGGCGTTCCACGACGAGGAGTTCTCGCAGGCCACCCCGGTCAACGCGGTGGCGGTCCTGTCCCGCGCCGACGAGGTGGGCGTCGGGCGCATCGACTCGATGGCGTCCGCGCAGCGCATCGCCGGCCGCTACCGCCTCGACCCCAAGGTGCGGAAGCTGGCCCAGACGGTCGTGCCGGTGGCGGGCCTCCTCGCCCAGTCGGGCGCCACCCTGCGCGAGGCCGAGTACAAGGCGCTCGACTCCATCGCGTCGGCGCCCCGCGACGACGCCGAGGCGCTGTTCCTGTCGGCCGACCGCTTCGTGCAGGCCGAGACGTCGATCCCCCTCACGTCGATGGAGCGCGAGCACCTGCTCGACCGGTTCGGGTTGTTCGGCGTCCGGCTCGCGGTGGCGCTGATCCGCCAGGGCGCGGCCGCCACGGCCACCGCACTGTCGACCGAGCTGGTGCGGCGCAGCGGGCTCGTCGAGCTGCGCGAGGTGCTGCTCAGCCAGTTCGCCCAGCGGCGCGACGTCCTCAAGGCCCGCTCGGCGCTGCTGGCCCTCGAGTCGGTCCTCCACGAGCACCCGGTGCCCGACCGCGACGTGCTCGCCTCCGAGCTCGAGCGCATCACCTCGGCCGCCCACGAGTTCGCCGAGATCCGCCTGCTCAACGCGCTCCGGGCCGGCGGCGTCAAGGTGAAGCCCGCCGAGGCCACCGAGATGGAGCGCCTCCTCGGCAACGAGGGCACCGCCATCCACACCCGGCTGGGCCTCACCGCCGAGGCCGACACCTCGGAGGTGCGCCGGGCCCTCGGCAACGCCATCGGCAGGTGGCAGCGACGCGCCGAGAGCCCGATGTCGTCTCGCGAGGTGGCCGACGCCTCCCGGGTGGTGATACGCACCTGCGAGGGGCTGCTCGTCTCATTGGGTTGAGCACACGCTCACGACCACCGCCAGGGAGGGGGAACGCACATGTCGAGACAGCACGACGACGCCCGCGACCTGTCGCGCGTGCCGGGTGACGACGCCGGTTCCCCCGACGCCCCCGGCGAGCCCGACGAGTCCTGGCTCGAGACCAAGCGCTGGCTCGACGAGTGGGGCGACCCCGCCGACTCCGGCGCCACCCCGGGCGAGGACGTGCCCCCCGGACAGCTCCGCCCGTCCGAGACCTGGTGGTCGCCCGAACCCGATCCCGACCCGGCCGCCGCCTCCGCCACCGTGGGCGAGGCCGAGCCGGGCACCGCTCCCGTCGACGACCCGGCCGCCGGGGGCCGCCACGACGACGCCGGCCGCGACTCCGGGGAGCAGCCGCAGGAACCCCCGGGTGGATGGCCGCCCGGGTACGTCCCGCCGTCGTCACCGGCCTACTCGCCCCGCACCGGGGCGCCGCAGTACTTCCGGTCCCGCCCCGGGCCCGGCGCCGTCCCCGCGCCGGCGGAGCTCGAGCGCGACCCGATGGTCGGGCTCACCGACCAACCGCTCCCACCACCGTCGCACCGCGCCGGCCAGCTGCTGTTCCTCGGCCTGGCCATCGTCTTCGTGATGGTGGCCGCCGCCGCGCTCCTGACGCTCCAGGGCGACAAGGCGGCGACGGTCTACACCTTCGGCGAGGTCACCGACGTGAGCGCCGGCACCACCGTCCAGGTCGGCGACGAGCAGCGCGAGCTGGCGGTCGGCGACGCCGTCGAGGCGGGGTCGGTGGTGCAGGCGCCGACCGACGGCGCGGTCGCGATCGACCTCGGCGATCGGGGCGTGGTGAGGTTCGACAGCGGCGCCCGGCTGGCGTTCCTCGACGACAGCGCCGACCCGCAGACCGGGGCGTCCGACGGCGACAGCGCCCCGGCGATCGAGGTCGCGACCGGACGGGCGTGGATCAACCCGGCCGACGGCGCCGGCGTGACCGTCCGCGTGACCGGCGGCGCGGTCACCACGGGCGCCAACCCGGTGGCCGTCGAGTGCGCGGGCGAGTGCAGCATCGAGGCCCCGGCGGGGGGTGCGACCATCGACAGCGACTCCGGCAGCCGGGCACAACCCGTGGCCGGCGAGGTGGTCACCGTCCGGGCCGACACGTCGCTCGCCCTCGGCGACGGCACCCAGGTCACGCCGTGGGCCCAGCAGAACCTCGACGCCGACGGCAGCGCCGGGCTCGCCGAGCCCGAGCCCGGCGACGAGCTCGGCGTGCGGGCCTCGGCGGTGCTGGACGGCTCCTACCCGTTCCGCATCGACGTCGTGGGCGACCCCCAGGGCGACACCCTGCCGTCGGCGCTCGTCTACTCGGCCGGCGAGACCTACAGCCTCACCCTCGGTGCGGCGGGCAGCGCCTGCCCACCCGTGGCGTGCGACGTGGCCGTCACCGCCGCCGAGGGCGCCAGCGGCAGCGCCCGGGTCGCCGACGGCACGGTGACGCTGTCGTTCGCCCAGCAGATCGACTGCTACGACGAGTCGTACACGTCGGTGGTGGTGCCCGGCATCGGCTCGACCACCGTGCAGGCCACCGCGACGGTGGGTGGTGTGATCGACGACAACGGCCGCTGGCGCATCTCGTCGTTCGCGGGCACCGGCACGATCTCGACCACGCTCGAGACCCGGTGCAACGACGGCGACACGCTGGGCACGTCGACGTCGGCCACCACGGTCACCGGCGGCTGACCCCCCGGCCCAGCCACCCCACCGGCGGCTGGTCTCCCCGGCGCCGACCGGTCCGATCCCCGCCCTCACCCGGCACGGATCGCGAGGCGCGCGGCGCCGCGCGAGGCCCCGGTCAGAAGCCGGGGATCGACGCGGGAGGCACGCTGGGGTCGGGCGGCTGCGGCGGCGGGGCGAGCGGGTTGGGCTCGGACTCGACCGCGGCGCGGATGGCGGCCCCGAGGAAGTCGCGCGACACCTCGTAGGCCGTGTCGAGCGTGAAGTGCACGCCGTCGGGCCGCAGGCCGTCGTCCATCTCGCCACCGTCCTGGCCCCGCAGGTACCCGGGCAGGTCGACGGTGACGGCGCCCTGGCGCTCGTCGGCGACCCGCTGGATGATCTCGTTGAGGCGGTCCATGCGGGCGTCGTCGGACTCGGGGTACGGGTGCTCGGGCGGGGGCTCCTCGTTGCGACCCACGTCGATGTGCGGCGACAGCAGCCACACGACGACCAGGCCCTGCTGCATGAACAGGTCGGTGGCCGCCGCGAACTCGTCGTAGAGGAACTGGTCGTAGACGGGGTCGCCGGGGGCCCGGAACCGGTCGTCACCGGGGATCTGGCGGTCGGTGACCTCCCATGGACCGGTCTGCACGACGGCGAACTCGAGGTGGCCGTAGGTGGCCCGCAGCCGCTGCGCCTCGGGCGGGATGGTCTCGGCCCAGCTGTCGCAGCCGGGGGGCGACCCGGCGACGTCGCCGCGCGACCGGCGCTCTCCACCGCGCGACACCGAGCAGCCCAGCGCGTTGGTGACCTGGGCGTACGGCAGCACGATGTCTTCGGTCTCGTTGCCCCACGCGCTCAGCCCGCGGCCCGTCTCGAGCATGGTCGAGTCGCCGAAGGCGATGCCGACGAGGGCGTCGGACGGGACGAGGGTCGGGTCCTGGAACCGGGCCGATCCCTCCCACAGCGCCTGGATGCGGGGGTCGGCGTCGCTGCCGGGCTCGGCGGGGACCGTGGCGCCGACGAGCACCACCGCCACCACCGCCACCCCCGCGATGGCGGGCATCGGCACCCGCGGCAGCGACCAGCCCTTGCGGATCGGCTTCTCGAGCAGGAAGTACGAGGCGACGGCGACGGCCAACGTGACCGCGACGCGCAGGACGAACAGCGGGAGCCGGCCCAGCCCGGTGCGCTCGCCGTCGAGCACCAGGAAGATCGGCCAGTGCACGAGGTACACGCCGTAGGAGACGAGGCCGAGCAGGCGCAGCGGCTCGACGCCGAGCAGGCGGCGCATCGGGCCGGCGACGCAGGCCGACAGGACGAGGGCGGCCGACAGCAGCGAGTAGACGAGCAGGCCGCCGCGCGAGATGAACGGCGTCTCCTGCTCGAGGTTCCACCAGCACCACGCCATGGCGACGAGGGCGACGGCACCGCCGAGCACGGCGAGGCGCTCGACCACCCCGTGGCGGGTGAGCCCGAGCGACAGGGCCACCGCCAGCAGCGATCCGACCAGGATCTCGCCCATGCGCGTGTAGGTGGCGTAGTAGACGGTGGTGCTCTCGCTGTAGCCCAGCATGGCGGTCGCCAGCGCGGAGACGCCCAACAGGCCGACGAGCACGGCGCCGTAGACCTTGACCGACCCCTTGGCCACCACGAACACCGCCGCGGTGAGCAGCGGGAACACCCAGTAGAACTGCTCTTCGATCGCCAGCGACCAGAAGTGCAGGACCGGCGACGGCGTGGCGAAGAGGTCGGCGTAGGACTGGTCGTCGAACAGGAACCGCCAGTTGGCGACCTGGAGGGCCGAGGCCACGATGTCGCCGTCGAGGCCCGGGGTCTGCAGCTCGGCCCAGAGGCGCGAGCCGATCGCCACCGCCACGAGCGTGACCGCCGACGCGGGCAGCAGCCGGCGCATGCGGCGGGCCCAGAACGCACCGAGGTCGATGCTGTCGCGGGCGCCCCGCTCGCCGAGCAGCAGCGAGGTGATGAGGAAGCCCGACAGCGTGAAGAAGGTCGAGACGCCGAGGTAGCCGCCGCGCGCCCACGGGAAGCCGCCGTGGAACAGCAGCACCACGGCCACGGCGACGCCGCGGATGCCGTCCAACGCCGGGTTGTAGGACAGCTTCCACGACGGCGCGGCCCGTTCGAGGACCGCCGCATCGACCTGCCCGGCGTCGGCCGGCGGCCGCTCGATCACGTTCGTCGTGGCTTCGTCCATGCGCAGGTCGGCCCCCAGTGCCATGTGCCGGCGCAGGCTGGGCGCCCGGCGGGACGGCAGACGGGGGCGCGGACCGGCCGCGCCCCCGTCGGGGAACGTTAGTTGTTCGAGACGGACAGGAGGATGGCGTCGCCCTGGCCGCCACCACCGCAGAGCGCCGCGGCGCCGAGGCCTCCGCCCCGCCGCTTCAGCTCGTGCAGCATCGTCAGGGCGACGCGCGTGCCCGACATGCCGACGGGGTGGCCGAGGGCGATGGCGCCGCCGTTGACGTTGACGATGTCGTCGGAGATGCCGAGGTCCTGCATCGAGGCGACGCCGACGGCGGCGAAGGCCTCGTTGAGCTCGAACAGGTCGACGTCGCCGACCGCCCGGCCCGACGACTCGAGCGCGGCGTTGATGGCCCGCGACGGCTGGGTGAGCAGCGACGGGTCGGGGCCGGCCACCTGGCCGTAGCCGACGATCTCGCCGAGCGTGCCGAGGCCCAGGCGCTCGGCCGCGGCCTTCGACGCCACGATCACCGCGGCGGCGCCGTCGGAGATCTGCGAGGCGTTGCCGGCGGTGATGTTGCCGGCCTTGTCGAACGCCGGGCGGAGGCTGCCGAGCGACTCGACCGTCGTGCCGGGGCGGACGCCCTCGTCGGTGTCGACCACGACGGGGTCGCCCTTGCGCTGGGGCACCTCGACCGGGACGATCTCGTCGGCGAAACGGCCCTCCTTGATGGCCGCCGCCGCCCGTTCGTGCGACTTGGCGGCGAGGTCGTCCTGCGGGGCTCGGTCGAGGCCGGCCGACGCCGCGTACCGCTCGGTGCCCGCGCCCATCGCCACCTGGTCGAACGCGCAGAACAGGCCGTCGTACATCATCGAGTCGACGACCGACTTGTCGCCGAGCCGGTAGCCCTCGCGGGCGCCGGGCAGCAGGTACGGCGCCTTGGTCATCGACTCCATGCCGCCGGCGACGACCACCTCGGCCGCGCCCGCCTGGATGAGGAGGTCGGCCAGGAAGATGGCGTTGAGGCCCGACAGGCACACCTTGTTGACGGTGGTGGCGGGCACGGTCATGGGGATGCCGGCGTTGGCGGCCGCCTGGCGGGCGGTGATCTGCCCGGCGCCGGCCTGCAGCACCTGCCCCATGAACACGTAGTCGACCTGGTCGGGGGCGACCCCGGCGCGGTCGAGGGCGGCCTTGATGGCGAAGCCTCCGAGGTCGGTGGCGGCGAAGCCGCCGAGCGCACCGGAGAGCTTGCCGATCGGAGTGCGGGCACCCGCAACGATCACGGATCCAGCCATCGTGGCCATCCCCCATGGAAGTGGACGTCTCGGACGCCACCGAGACTATCGACCCGGGGTCAGCGCCCACAGATCGACGCCCGGCACCCGACCGCGTGCCGCGGTCGTCGCGACCCCCGGTGGAGTGTCCCGGTTACCGCCGAGTACGTTTCCCCGCCATGCAGGAGATCCTCGAGGCCATCCAGGGGGGCGCTTCGGGCGACGAGATCGCCGCGCTGCCCATCCCCGAGAGCTACCGGGCGGCGCACGTGCTGCGCGCCGAGCAGGACATGTGGGAGGGCGTCCCGTCGGAGGACAAGGACCCTCGCAAGTCGCTGCACATCGGCGACGTCCCCACGCCCGAGCTCGCCCCCGACGAGGTGTACCTCGCGGTCATGGCCAGCTCGATCAACTTCAACACCGTGTGGACGTCGATCTTCGAGCCGCTGTCGACGTTCGGGTTCCTCGACCGGCTGGCCCGCGAGTCCACCTGGGCGGCCCGCCACAAGCAGGACTTCCACGTGGTCGGCTCCGACGCGTCGGGCGTCGTGCTGCAGGTCGGTTCGGCCGTGCGCAACTGGAAGCCGGGCGACCGGGTGGTCGTGCACTGCAACTACGTCGACGACCAGGACCCGTCGGCCCACGACGACTCGATGCTCGCCGCCAACCAGCGCATCTGGGGCTTCGAGTCGAACTTCGGCGGGCTGGCCGACCTGTCGATCGTGAAGGCCAACCAGCTCATGCCGAAGCCGTCCCACCTCACGTGGGAGGAGTCCGCGGTCAACGGGCTCTGCGCGTCGACCAGCTACCGCATGCTGGTCGGCCGCCACGCCGCCCGCATGAAGCAGGGCGACAACGTGTTCATCTGGGGCGCCACCGGCGGCATCGGCGCCTACGCCACCCAGCTCGTCGTCAACGGCGGCGGCACCCCCGTCGGCGTGGTGTCGAGCGACGACCGGGCCCGGCTGCTCAACGCCATGGGCTGCGAGAACGTCATCGACCGCAAGGCCGAGGGCTACCGGTTCTGGAAGGACGAGCACACGCAGGACGAGGCCGAGTGGCGCCGGCTCGGCAAGAAGGTGCGCTCGCTCCTCGGCGACGACCCCGACATCGTGTTCGAGCACCCCGGCCGCCAGACCATGGGCGCCTCGGTGTTCATCGCCAAGCGGGGCGGGACGATCGTCACCTGCGCCGCCACCAGCGGCTTCATGATCGAGTACGACAACCGCCACCTGTGGATGAAGCTCAAGAGCATCGTCTCGAGCCACTTCGCCAACTACAAGGAGGCGTGGGAGATGAACCGCCTCATCGACAGGGGCGCCATCCAGCCCGTGATGTCGGCGGTCTACCCGCTCGAGCAGACCGGCGAGGCGGCCCGCACGGTCCACCGCAACGAGGCCGAGGGCAAGCTGGCGGTGCTGTGCCTGGCCCCCGAGGCCGGGCTGGGCGTCACCGACCCCGACAAGCGCGCCCGCGTCGGCGAGGACCGCATCACGCTGTTCCAGCGCCACGCCGCCGGCACGCTGTGAGCCTGCGGGGCGTCCGGACTCGGGCGGCGACCGGCGGGCTGGTGCTGGCCGTCGCCGCCCTGCTGGCCCCCGCCTGCGCATCGGAGGGTGACGACCCGCCGACCATCGCGTCCGACGACGACGCGACACCGACGACGGCCGACGACCGCGTCCTCCCGGACCCCGACGACCCGGCGCCGTCGGCGCCGACGGGCGACGGCACCGACGGTCCCCTCGGCGCGCACCCGTGCGACGTCGCCGACGAGGCCGCCGTCGAGGCGGCGGCCGGGGTCGCGCTCGGGGCCGGGCAGCCCGTGGACCAGACGATCTCCGAGAACGACCTGACCTGGCGACCCGACAGGTGCAGCTGGGAGGCCGACGACCTCGAGGTCGACCTCGACGTGGCCGGGCCCGAGGACTTCCCGGGCGGCGCGCTGGCGTGCCCGGCCATCCCCAGCGGTGGCGGCGAGACCGAGGCCGTCGACGACCTCGGCGAGTCCGCCGAGTGGGAGTACGAGAGCGACGGCGAGGCCACGTTGCGGGTGTGCACGGCGACCGCGCTCGTCGACGCCGGGGTCGAGCCCGACCTCGACACGTCGCCCATGGACGAGGCCGGCGCCCGGGCGACCGCCGAGGCGCTGGTCCGGCCCGTGCTCGCGGCGCTGGACTGAGCGCCACGGGCGATCGGCACCCGGGGCGCGGAAGAAGGGCCCCGGAGGGCCCTTCTCCCGGCTCTGCGTGATCGTCAGCCGCGACGGCGGGTGATCAGCGCAGCCCCAGCTCGCTCGAGCAGGCCGGCCAGGCGCCCCAGCCCTGCTGGCTCTGCAGGTTCTCGGCCACGCGGATCTGCTCCTCGCGCGACGCGTCGGCCGGGTTGCCCGAGCCACCGGCGGCGTTCCAGCTGCCCTGCGAGAACTGCAGGCCGCCGTAGTACCCGTTGCCGGTGCTGATCGACCAGTTGCCGCCGGACTCGCACTCGGCGATCTGGTCCCACACGCCGCTGCCGGAGCTGCTCGACGCGGCGGGAGCGGCGTTGCTGCGGGACTGCGTCGGGGCCTGCGACCGCGACGACGAGGACGACGACGAGGACGACGACTGCGTCGACCGGGGGGCCGGCGCCGGCGCCGTGGCGCTCAGGTCGATGACCTGGCCCACGAAGATGAGGTCGGGGTTGTCGATGCCGTTGCCGGCGGCGACCTCGGCCCAGTTGTCGGGAGCGATCCGCGAGAGCGTGTCGCCCGACTGGACGGTGTAGGGGGTCGTCGGCGCGGTGGGGCTTGCGCCCGCGACCCCGCCGAGGCCGACGAGGCCGGCGGTGGCGACGGCCGCGGTGGCCGCGGCGCGCTTCATGTTGCGTGAGAGCACGTGTGCGTTCCTCTTCCTTGGGTTCGGGGGAGAACCCGCCCCAGCCATGACGAGCGCGCGTCGGCGCTCTCAGGGCCCAGCTGAAGGACTCGCCGTGCGTACCCAGGCACCAGACGAGATCGCGGCGGGTGGATTGCTCACCCCACCTGACACTGCCCGCCACGCCACGTCACGAGTGACCGCTACTCGCGTTCAGCCCGCCGACACCCCCTCGCAACAGATGTCACACCATCGCAACAGGCAGGGAACGACCGCAGAAGGGCTCGGATGCATCGAACGCCGCCCGGCCGGTCGCTCGCCGGGGCCCCGTTCCGGAGGGCTCGGAGCCGCCGCCCGCCAGACTGGTCCGGTGCGCGACTGGCCCCTCGTCGGCCGTGAGGCGGTGCTCGCGGAGCTGCGGGACCTGCTCACAGGCCCCGATCCCCGCGGCGTCGTCCTCGCCGGACCTCCCGGCGTCGGCAGGACGTCCGTCGGCCGCGCCTGCGTCGACCTCGCCGCGGAGGACGGCCACGACACCGCCACGGTGACGGCGACCCGGGCGGCCGCCCAGGTGTCGCTGGGCGCCGTCGCCCCCCTCTTGAGCGCCTCTCCCCGGTCCGGCCGACCGGACGACCCGGCCGAGCAGCTCCGCCGCTCGGTCGCCGCCCTCGCCGAACGGTCCGACGAGCGTCCGCTGCTCCTCTTCGTCGACGACGCCCACCTGCTGGACGACGCCTCCGCCACGCTCGTGCACCAGGTCGCCACCACCGGAGCCGCCGTCGTGCTCGCGACGGTGCTCTCCGGCGCCCCGGCGCCCGATCCCGTCGGCGCGCTGTGGAAGGACGGGATCGCCGAGCGGGTCGAGCTGGCCGGGCTCGGGGCCGACGACACCGCGGAGCTGCTCCGCACCGTGCTCGACGGCCCGGTCGACCCGGCCACCGCGACCCGGTTCGCGGCACGATCCGAGGGGAACGCCGTGTTCCTGCGGGAGCTCGTGCGCGGCGCCCTCGACGACGGCAGCCTGCGCGACGACGAGGGCACCTGGCGGCAGGTCGGCCCTCTGGTGCCGTCGGCGCGGCTCGTCGAGATCGTCGAGGACCGGTTGGGCCCCCTCGACGCCGCCGAGCGCGCGCTCATGGAGCTCGTCGCCCACGGCGAACCGCTCGGCCCGGCGGAGCTGGGCTCGCTGTCCGACCCCGCCGTGGCCGAGGCGCTCGAGCGCCGGGGGCTGGTCGCCAGCCGGCTCGACGGGCGCCGCCTGCTCGTCGGGCTCGGCCATCCCCTCTTCGGCGACGTGGTGCGCGCGGGCACGCCCGCAGTGCGGGCCCGGGCCATCGCCGCGTCGCTCGCCGACGCGGTCGAGGCCACGGGCCATGCGCGGCACGACGACGCCCTGCGCATCGCCACGTGGCGGCTCGTCGCCGGCGGCGGCGAGCCGGACGTGCTGCTCGAGGGCGCCGCCACCGCCCGCTGGAACGACGAGCTGCCCCGTGCCGAGCAGCTGGCCCGGGCCGCGGCGGACGGCGGCGCCGGGTTCGACGCCGACCTGCTGGCCGCCCACGTCGCCGGGCTGCAGGGACGACGCGACGACGCCGACCGCGAGCTGGCCGCCCTCGGCGAGCGCGCCACCGGCGACGCCCAGCGTGCGCGCGTGGCCATCGCCCGGTTCGACACGTCGTCCCTGCGCTCGGCGCGCGACGCCGCCGACCTGCTGCGCCCCGCGCTCGACGCCACCACCGACCCGGCGTGGCGCGCCCGCCTGACGGCCCGCCGCCTCGCCGCGGTGCTCGACGCCGACGGCCCGCGCGCGGCAGTGGACGCCGCCGCCCCGCTGCTCGACGAGGGCGACGCCGAGGCGCGGGCGTTCGCCTGCCTGGTCGCGGCCGCGGCACGGGTTCGCCAGGGTCGGCTCGACGAGGCCGTCTCCCTCGCCGAACGCGGTCGGGCCGTCCGGGACGAGGTGGACGGCGCCCTCGCCTGGCCCTCGTGGTGGTACACGGTCACCGAGTGCGCGGCGCTGGGCCACGCCGGTCGCCTCCGCGAGGCGGACGAGCTGGCCGAGGACGACCCCGGGCGCTCGCCGGCCGACCGGTCGACCGAGGCCCAGGCGGCCTTCGCCACGCTCGACGCCGGCGCGGTCGCCGACCGCGGCCGGGTGCGCACCTCGGCGCGCCGGGCCGGCGGGGCGCTCGCCGTGCACCAGCGCCTCGGGCGACCCGCCCTCGTGCGGCGCGACCGCATCGCCCGCACCGTCGCCCTCGCGCTGGCGGGCGACGCCGTCGCGGCCGGTGCCGAGCTCGCCGAGCTCGACGCCCTCGGCCTGCCCCCGGCGCTCGGGGACGAGGTCGACCTCCTGCAGGCCCGGGCGTGGGTGGCGGCCGCCGGCGGCGACATGCCCGCGGCCCGAGCCCAGCTCGAGCGCGCCGCGGAGCTGGGCGCCGGGATCGGCGACGCGGTGGGCGAGGCCGCGGCCCTGCACGCGCTGGCGCGCCTCGGCGAGGCCGACGCGGTGAGCGACCGGTTGGCCGGCGTCGCCGCCGGCATCGACGGCGACCTCGCCCCCGCCCGGGTGGACCACTGCCAGGCGCTGGCCGCCGGCGACGCCGCCGGGCTGGAGGCGGTCTCCGTCCGCTTCGAGGACATCGGCGCCGAGCTGCTCGCCGCCGAGGCGGCGGCCGATGCCGCCGTCGCCCATCGTCGGGGCGGTGCCCGGCGCGACGCCGCGGCGGCCGCCCGCCGGGCCGGCGAGCTGGCCGAGCGGGCCGAGCACCCGGTGACCCCGGCGCTCCAGGCCGTCGAGACCCGGGCGGTCCTCACGCCGGCCGAGCGCGAGACCGCCGCCCTGGCCGCCGGCGGGCGGGCCAACAGGGAGATCGCCGAGCAGCTCCACCTCTCGCCGCGCACGGTCGAGAACCGCCTGCAGCGCGTGTACGACAAGCTCGGCGTCGCCGGCCGCACCGAGCTGGGCGAGGTGCTCACGCCCGCGAGGTGAGCCGGCGCGGGAGCGCGCCGACCGCGGGGGCGTCGGAGCCCGGCGGGTCGTCGGAGCCCGGCGGCGTCAGAGCCGGGCGAGGATCTCGTCGGCGACCACGTCGGGCGCCTCGAGCGTCGGCCAGTGGCCGACGTCGTCGAGGGCGACCATGCGGCCCTGGGGAACGTGGTCGAGGAGGCGGGGCACCACGTGCCCGCCCGACACCGGGTCGAGCAGGCCCCAGACGAACACCATCGGCACGTCGGCCCCCTCGAGCGCGTCGCGCCACCGGTCGGCGTGGGTGCGGCGGTCGGCGACGTAGTGCAGCAGGTCGTGCATGAGGGGCACGCCACCGCCGTCGGCCATCGAGCGGTGGATCTCGTGGACGACCGCCTCGTCGAACGGCCGGCGGTCGCCCCAGGTGGCCCGCAGGCCGTTGGTGAAGGCCGCCTCGTCGACGGCCGCGGCGACCTCGGCGCCGTGGTCGGGGTCGAGCAGCAGGGCCTGGCCCGGCGTCGGTCGGTGGAGGTCGGGGTACAGGCCGCCGTTCATCCACACGACGCCCGCGATGTCGGTGTCGACGCCGAGCGAGCCCTCGCCTCGCCGGGCGAGCAGCTCCTGTCCGACCGAGACGCTGTAGTCGTGGGCGGCGAGGACCGTGGCCGTGGTGCCCGTCGCCGCCCACAGGGCCTCGACGGCGTCGGCGGCGGCATGGATCGAGTAGGTGTGGCCGTCGGGCCCGCCCCTCGGCTTGTCGGACGCGCCGAAGCCGGGCAGATCGAGCGCCAGCACCCGCGCCCGCGGGCCGAGCAGCGTGGCGACCTCGGCGATGTCGAGCGAGGCCGAGGGGTAGCCGTGGCAGAACGTCACGGTCGGCGCGTCGGCCGGGTGATCGGGGCCCGACAGGTCGTAGGTCGCGACCCGCACGCCGCCCGAGTCGATCCACGTCGCCCGCTGCCGCCACTCGTCCCACGTCACCATGCCGTCAGCTTGGCACCTGCGGCTCGGGCGACCACCGGACGCCGACGTCCTCCATCAGGTATGCCGGCGCGGCGAGACGCCGCGGAGGCCGGCACGCCGACCCGCAGGTACGGTGACGCTCCCCTCACCGGCCGCCGACCGGCCCCAGGAGCGCGCCCGTGGGCCCAGACGACCACCACCTCCTCGACGGCGGCATCGCCAACGCCGGCGCCGTGGTGCGGCGCGGCGACCTGGTGCTGCGACCCGCCGGCCCTCACACGGCAGCGGTGCACGAGCACCTCGCGGCGCTGCGAGCCGCGGGGTTCGGGGGCGTGCCCGAACCACGGGGCGTGGACGACGACGGGCGGGAGCGCCTCGCGTTCGTGCCGGGCGACGTCGCCGTCCCGCCGTACCCGGCCTGGGCGCAGACGGACGCCGCGCTCGCATCGACCGCAGGCCTCGTCCGGCGGATGCACGACGCTGCCGCCCGGGTGGGTGCTGCCGACGGCACCTGGAAGGGCGACCGACTTCGTCCGGCGTCACGTCGACTCCGGCGACGCCGCGTTCAGCGACCGGCTGCGCCTCCTCGGCGGCTCGGCACGGTTCGAGCGTCGCGAGGCCTGGTGGCGGAGCCACCGAGCGCGCCTCGCCGCCGCCCTCACGTGATGCGGCGCTGACGATCGCGGTGTGCCCACGGCTCACGCCGCGATCGCGGCAACGATCTCGGGGTCGGCGCACGCGGCGGCGAAGGCGTCGAGCCGCCGGCGGATGTCACGGCCCAGCAGCCACACCCCGACGCGGTCGGCCACGGGCGCCAGCCACGCCGGACGGATCGTGAAGTTGTAGCGCCAGGTCGCCTCGGTCGCCGGTGCGCCCGACGCGGTGTCGCCGGTGGGCGCCTCACCGGCCCCGGCACCACCGTCGACCGGCGAGAAGTTCCAGCCGCCCGAGAAGCTCTTGAAGAACCACGGGCCCTCGACCATCTTCATGCCGACGTGACCGGGCGGGCGGAACGTCACGTACTCGCTGACCATGGTGAGCCGGTGGCGCGACCGGGTCCACGTGCGCACGCCCTTCCCGGCCGCCACGGCGCCGTCGAGCAGGCGCTGCTCGCGGACGAACGGGTCCCACCGGTAGCGCAGCTCGCCGTAGGTCTGCGACAGGGCGAAGGCCCTCGCCGGGTCCAGGGGCACGACGACGGTCGACGACACGCGCGGCATGCCCGCAGTCTCGCCGTCCGCCCCGGCCGGCGGACGTCGGCCGGCGCCGGTCGCGCCGACGTCACGCCCGGTGTGGAGGTTCGGCTCGGACGGTCTCGGAGTCGGGGGCGACCACCGTCCCGCCGGCCGCGGCCGAGGCGTACACCGCGTCGACCACCCGGTGGGCGGGCAGCGCCTCGGCCAGGGCCGGGGACGCCGGCGTGCCGTCGCGCACCGACGTGAGGAACGCCGTCGCGGCGTTGGTCGTGCCCGTGTCGCCCGCGGCGGCGACGGCCCGGGCGAGATCGGCGCCCTCGAGCACCCGCTCGGCCTCGCCGGTGAACTGCCAGCGCACCGGGCCCGTGAAGTCGCCCTCGAGCGCCACGTACAGCCGCTCGCAGAACACCTCGACGCGCCGCAGGCTCGGGCGCTCGAGCACGTCGTGCCAGACAGAGGTGAGCGTGCCGATCGCCCCTCCCGCGAAGTCGAGGCGGGCCACCGTCACGTCGTCGATGCGGTCGTGCCCGTGCACCTCGCGCACCGCGCCGCTGACGCCGTCGACCGGGCCGAACGCCCACAGCAGGATGTCGACGTCGTGGATCGAGTGCTCGAGCAGCGTGCCCCGCCCGCTGCGCGACGCGTCGACCCGCCACGTCGACCCGTACACGCCCTGGTCGGGGATGTACTGGTCGTCGCGGAACACCACCGCCAGCACGCGGCCGGCCCGCTCGTCGTGCACGAGCCGGCGCAGCCACCGGAACGACGGCAGGAAGCGCAGCACCAGGCCCACCTGGTTGACGACGCCGGCGGCCTCGACGCCGGCGACCATGCGCTCGGCGGTCGGGGCGTCGACCGCCACCGGCTTCTCGCAGAACACTGCCACCCCCGCGTCGGCGGCGGCGGCGACGAGGCGGGGGTGCTCGGACGTCCACGTGGTCACGTAGACCGCGTCGACGAGGGCCAGCAGCTCGTCCTCGCCCACGACGGCCGCACCGCCGTTGTCGGCGGCGAACGCGGCCGCCCGGTCGACGTCGGGGTCGTGCACGGCGACGATCTCGTGCTCGACCCGGCTCGCCCCCAGGGCGGCGGCGTGGAACCGGCTGATGAACCCGGTCCCGAGGAACCCGACGCGTACGGTCACTTGGACCTCCCTCCGGCCGCGCAGACTAATTTCGGACCGTGCTGCTCACCGAGATCGACCACGTCGCCATCGCCGTCAACGACCTCGAGGCGGCCATCGCCTACTACGCCGACACGTTCGGCGCCGAGGTCGACCACCGCGAGGTGGTCGAGTCCGACGGCGTCGAGGAGGCGCTGCTGAAGGTGGCCGACAGCTACGTGCAGCTGCTCACGCCCACCCGCGCCGACTCGCCGGTCGCCAAGTACCTCGAGCGCAAGGGCGAGGGCCTGCACCACATCGGCTACCGCGTCGACGACTGCGCGGCCGCCCTCGACGCGGTCAAGGCCCAGGGCGGCCGTGTCATCGACGAGGCGCCCCGCCCCGGCAGCCGGGGCACGACGGTCGCGTTCGTCCACCCGAAGACGGCGTTCGGCACGCTCATCGAACTGGTGCAGGAGTAGGCCCACCGCGGCGGTCGCGCCTCGCGAGGCGTCACAACACCGCAACGCGCACCGCTGGTACCGTCCGCCGCGACGCAGCGTCACCCACGCTGCCATGCGCTCAGGACGGAGGCGCACATGGATACCACTGTCCCCGCCGGCCCGGCTTCACCCGGACCGGCCTACCCCGCGACCTACGAGGTCGACGACGCGGGGGCGATCGACCGCTGGCGACCGTTCGTCCAGTGGCTGCTCGCCATCCCGCACTTCGTCGTCCTGTACGTGCTCGGCATCGTCTCGAACGTGCTGGCGTTCGTCTCGTGGTTCGTGATCCTGTTCACCGGCAAGCTGCCCGACTCGCTCGCCGGCTGGCAGAACCTGTACGTGCGCTACACGAACCGGGCGACGACCTACGCGGACTTCCTCCGCGAGGAGTACCCGCCGTTCACGTTCGACCTGACCGCGCCCGACCCCGGCGACTACCCGGGCGTGCGCACGGAGCTGGGGCCCGAGCTCGACGGCCGCAACCGCCTGACGGTCGGCTTCCGCTTCATCCTGGTGATCCCCCACCTGATCTGCCTGTTCTTCCTGTACATCGCGGCGTGGGTCGCCCTCGTCGTCGGCGCCTTCGCCATCCTGTTCACCGGCACCTGGCCCGAGGGCCTGCGGGAGTTCGTCATCGGGGTGACCCGCTGGAACACCCGGGTGCTCGCCTACCACCTGCTGCTGGTCGACGAGTACCCCCCGTTCAGCCTCGAGTAGCGGTTCAGCCTCGAGGAGCGGCGACGCCCGCACGCGCGGGAGACGCCGACACGCGCCGGTGGCCGGCCCCCTGGGGGACCGGCCACCGTCGCGCTGGGGGGACGTGGAGCCCGACCGTGGCGGCCGGTGCCCCGCAGGCCGGTCAGCCCATCGGGGTGGCGCCCGCGGCCACCGACGGCGGCACCATCACGTCGTCGATGAGGTGCACCGTGGCGTTGGCGGTCTGGATGTCGGCCACGACCACCTCGGCCTGCCCGTCGCCGACCGTGACGGTGTCGCCCTCGACGCTGATGGGCAGCTGCTCGCCCTCGAGCGTGGTGAGCGACGTCTGCCCGGCGAGCGCGGCCGCGTCGAGCTTCTCGCCGGGGATGACGTGGAAGCCCAGCACCGTCGTCAGCAGGCCCGTCGGGTCGGCCAGCGCGGCCTCGAGCGTCGCCGGATCCATGGCGGCGAAGGCGCAGTCGGTCGGGGCGAACACGGTGAGCGCCGGGGCCGAGTTGAGCGTGTCGACGAGGTTGGCGGCGGTGACGGCCTGCGTGAGCGTCGTCAGCACGGGGTTGTTCGACGCCGCGGTGCCGACCGGGTCGTCGGTCATGCCCTCGAGCGTCCCCTGCTCGGAGCCGCCCTGCACCATCTCGGTGATCTGGTCGGCGTCGCACGCTTCGGTCGAATCGGTCGCCATGGCGTTGTCGTCGGCGGCCGTGGTGTCGCTGTCGCCGGACTGCTCGGTGGTGTCACCGCTGGCGCTGTCGCCGTCGTCCGAGCACGCGGCCGCCGACACGAGCGTCGCGGCGACGAACAGCGCGGCGATCAGGCGCGGTCCCTTGGTTCGAGGCATTCGCAGGTCCCTTCGCTGGGGTGGGGGTCGACCGTTCATTCGGCGCGACCCGGCAGGACGGACGCACCGATCCGCCGTCAGGTGACCGAGACGGCCAGCGACATCCAGCCGGTGGCGCCGTCGGGCAGCGGCTCGACGCGCTCCTCCACCTGCGTCTCGCCGGTGCCGTCGACGGCCCGGACCGTGACGTCGTGGCGGCCCGGCGTGGCCTGCCAGACGTACCGCCACTGGCGCCACGTCTCGGCCGCCAGCTCGTCGGCCAGCTCCGCCGGCTCGAAGTCGCCGTCGTCGATGCGGACCTCGACGGCGCGGATGCCGCGGGTCTGCGCCCACGCCACCCCGCCGACGACGACCTCGCCCGCGGCCACCCGCTCGAGGCTGCGGGGGGTGTCGATGCGGGCCATCGTCTTGATCGGCGCCCGCTCGGCGTAGCCCCGCGGCACCCAGTACTGATCGAAGGCGTCGAACGTCGTGACCTCGAGCTCGGTCAGCCACTTGGTCGAGCCGACGTAGCCGTAGAGACCGGGCGTGACGAGCCGGGCCGGGAACCCGTGGCGCAGCGGCAGCGGCTCGCCGTTCATGCCGATCGCCACGAGGCAGGGCCGGTCGTACGCCGCGTCGATCGGGAAGCCACACGTGTAGCCGTCGGTCGAGCGGCCGACGAGCTGGTCGGCGCCGCGCCGGGGGCGGGCGCGGTCGAGCAGGTCGCGGGTGAGCACGCCGAGCCAGCGGGCGTTGCCGACGAGGTCACCGCCGACCTGGTTCGACACGCAGGTCATCGTGATGTCGGCCTCGACCACGTCGAGGTCGGCGAGCTCGGCGAAGGTCAGCTCGAACGGATCCGCCACCATCCCGGTGACCGAGAGGGTCCAGTCCTCGGCACGCACCTGCGGCACGATCAGCGCCGTGTCGACGCGGTAGAAGTCGCCGTTGGAGGTCACGAACGGGGCGATGCCGTCGACGCCCGCCTCGACGGTCGGCGGCACCGGGGGCAGCGGTCGCGCGGGTCGGGGCAGGACCACGTTGGCGCGCGACTCGGCGGCGCTGAACCGGCTGCGCAGCGCCCGCCCGCCGGCCGCGGCGAGCCCGGCCGACGCCGCCACCGCCGCGGTCAGCCCGAGGAACGCCCGCCGCGAGCCCATGCCGCCGCGGGTCAGGGCGCTCGGCGGCAGCGCCACCGGCGCCTCGGGGGCGGGGACGAGGACGCGCAGGGCCACGGCCCCGACGACGGCGGCGACGACGCTCGGCACGGCCGCGGCCGCGGGGGCGGTCGGCGAGCCCCGCGACGCCAGCACGCCGACCAGGCCGAACGCGGCCATGCCCGCCGTTCCGACCCACCGGCGCCGGCGGGCCAGCAGTCCGAGCGCGACGCCGAGCACGCCCGACAGCGTGACGACGCCGATGACGAGAGCGAGCTTGTCGTTCGTGCCGAACGTCTCGATCGCGAACCGCTCCACCGGCCGCGGCGCCCGGTCGATGACCTCCGACGCCACGGCCTCCACGGGCGAGCGCAGCCGGTCGTCGATGCCGGCGACGAGCTCGCCGGTGCCGAGGGCGAGCGCCGCGGACGCCAGTCCGGCCGTGCCGGCGGCGAGCCGCCCGGACCACCGGCCCGGCCGGGCGCCTCGGGTCGTCGGGGGCCGATCCGGGGCGCCGGCCGGAGACGGGTCCGGGGACGCCGGAGGTGCCGGGGCCTGTGCCATATGCCCCTGATCCGAGGCGGAGGGGAGGGGCGGATGCGCCGCCGGCCACGACCGGGTTCGGCCCGACGCCGGCCGACCGGGCGGTGGAGCACGGGGTGCGCGTCGGGGGGTGGGCTCCGGCGGTGGCAGCCTGCCGGGCCGGGGGACCGACGTGACGCGGGCGTGCGCTCGCCCGCGGGCGCACCCGCCCGGGGGCGCCCCGCGTGCGCCCGCCTGCCGGCGGTCCGCCGGACGTCAGGACGGCAGGGCGAGGCTGCCGGTGCCCACGATGGGTCCGGTCGGCTGCGGCGAGCCGCTCGCGGGCTCGTCGCTGATCGCCACCTGGGTCGTGCCCGCGGGGAGCGTGACCCGCACGTCGTCGTCGCCGCCGAGGCCGAGCAGGCCGAGCGACTCGGGCTGCGGACCGTCGAGCGACCACAGCTGGTAGGTGCGATCGGCGCCCAGCGGGGTGGCGTCGCTGAGGTCGACGAACGACCCCTGCTCGTCGGCCTCGACGCGGGCGACCGGCGTGCCGTCCTCGGCCGCGATCGTGCCCCGCGGCAGGTCGGGCGAGACGACCTCGGTGTCGTCGTCGCCGGAGATGCGGTCGACGACGGCGGGGCCGACGGCGACGACGGCGATGATCGCCGCCGCCGCGGCGACGAGGGCGACGAGGCGGCGGCGCGGATTGCGGGGCCGGAGGTGCCGGGGGGGCTCGACGTCGGCCCCGGGGAGGTCCTCGACCGGCCGGCGGTCGGGCGGGAGGGGTGGCACCGGGCTGAGCGGCGGCACCGGCGGGACCGGGGTGAGCGGCTCCGCCGGCGGGAGCGTCTCGTCGCCGACCGGGGCGTCGTCGAGCCCGGCGTCGTCGAGCCAGGCGTCGTCGAGCCCGGCGTCGACCTCGCTCTGCCGGGCGCCGATCTCGGCGTCGAGGTGGGCGTCGATCACGTCGACGATCCGGTCCCAGAGATCGGGCGGCGGTTCCTCGTCCTCGACCGTGAACGCCAGCGTCTCGCGATAGACCATCAGGTCCTCCTGGCACTCGGGGCACGTGGCCAGGTGGGCCTCGAGCGCGGCCCGCTCGGCGCCCTCGAGGGCGTCGAGCGCGTACACGGCGAGGTCGTCGCGGGGGTGGTCGCCGGGTGCCCAGCTCATCGGCGCACCCCTCGCGTTGCGGGTGACGAGCGCTCGGCCCGGCGGGCGGGGCACCACCGCGTGGTCGTGCTTCGGTCGCTGCGCACGGTCACGAGGTCATCCCCTCGGACTCGAGCGCCCGCCGCAGGCCGGACAGGCCGCGGCGGATGCGTGACTTCACGGTGCCCTCGGGCGCCCCCAGCAGCTCGGCCGCCTCGCGGTACGAGTGTCCGCCGAAGTAGGCGAGCACGATGGCGTCGCGCTCGTCGGACGCCAACCGGGCGACGGCGCGCCGGACGCCGTCGGACATCGCGGCCATGTGCACGTCGGCTTCGACGTCGGGCGACGGCTGCGCCGCGAACCGCGCCTCGCGGTCTTCGCGCCGCTGCCGGGCGGCCTCGGACCGCACGGTGTCGACGGCCCGGGCGTGGGCCTGCGCCATCAGCCACGGTCGCAGGGCACCACGGGTCGGGTCGTAGCGCTGCGGCCGGCGCCACAGCTCGACGAACACGGTCTGGGTCACGTCCTCCGCGAGCGTACGGTCGCCGCACACGCGCTTGGCGACGCCCCAGACGGCGCCGCCGTAGCGGGCGTAGATCTCGGCCAGGGCGTCGCCGTCGCCCTCGACGAGCGCCGCCACGACCGTGGCGTCGTCGACCGGGCCGGCGTCAGCCATCCGCGCCGCCCGGGGCGACCGCGCCGGTGCCGGCGGGGGCGTGGGTCGGTCCGTGGGAGCGCCGTGCTCGGGCGGCCTGTCGGCGGTCACGAGCATGTCCCCGGCCACCTGTGGGAGGAGTCCCGTCCGAGGGGGTGCATGTCACCTGTGATTCGCAGCCGACGGCGCGCCGGATGCCGGCGGACGCGACGAGCCGAGCAGGGCGCACCGGGGAACGATGCCCCGCCGGCGGGCGGGCATCAAGCACGGAGGGTCACCGGCGGGCAACTCCCGGTGGAACGGCCCGGGCCAACTCGTGGTGGAACGCCCGCCCGGGGGTGCCAGGATGGTCGGCCATGTTGTCGGTGCGCGGTCTCACGGTCGAGGTCGGCGGCACCCTCGTCGTCGAGGGCGCCGCCTTCACCGTGCGCGCCGGCGACCGGGTCGGCCTCGTGGGCCGCAACGGCGCAGGCAAGACGTCGCTGCTGAAGGTCCTCGGGGGCATGGCCACCCCCAAGGCGGGGGTGATCCAGCGGCCCCAGCAGTTCGGGTACCTGCCGCAGGATCCCCGCCTCGACCACATCCCGCCCCACCGCACGGCCGTCGACCACGTCCTCGGCGGCCGCGGCCTCGACGAGCTCACGACCCGGCTCGAGGAGCTGCGCCTCAAGATGGAGGCCCAGCCGGGCGACGAGCGCCTCGTCGCCAAGTGGAGCCGGGCCCACGATGCCTTCGAGCACGCCGGCGGCTACGCGGCGGAGGCCGAGGCCCGGCGCATGCTGGCCGGCCTGGGGCTCGGCGGCGACCGGGTCGAGCGCCCGATCACCGTCCTGTCGGGCGGCGAGCGCCGCCGCGTCGAGCTCTCGCGCATCCTGTTCGCCGGCAGCGACCTGCTGATGCTCGACGAGCCCACCAACCACCTCGACAACGACGCCCGCGACTGGCTGCTCGACTTCCTGCGCGGCTACCGCGGGGCCCTCATCGTCATCAGCCACGACCTCGAGCTGCTCGACGAGTCGATCACCCGCGTCCTGCACCTCGACCGTCCGGGCGAGTCCGACGTCGGCGAGATGACCGAGTACAAGGGCACCTACTCGCAGTACAAGGCGGCCCGCGAGCGCGACGAGGTGCGCCTGGCCAAGATCGCCGCCCGCCAGCAGACCGAGATCGCCCGCCTCCAGACCCTCGTCGACCGGTGGGGCGCCAAGGCCAGCAAGGCCGCCTTCGCCAAGTCGCTCGAGACGCGCATCGAGCGCATCCGGGCCGAGGGGGTCGAGGCGCCCACCGCCCGGCGCGGCCTGCGGCTGCACCTGCCGGACCCGCCTCCGTCGGGCCGCACCGCCCTCACCGTCGCGGGCCTGGCGAAGAGCTACGGCGGGCCGCCGGTGTTCGAGGACGTCGACTTCGAGATCGGCCGGGGCGAGCGCCTGCTCGTGCTCGGCCTCAACGGCGCCGGCAAGACCAGCCTGCTGCGCATCCTCGCCGGCACGTCCGACGCCGATCGCGGCGAGGTCGACTGGGGCTACCAGGTGGGGGTCGGCTACTACGCCCAGGAGCACGAGGGCATCCGCCCCGGGGCGTCGGTCCTCGAGCACATGGACGAGGCGGCCCCGGGTCAGCCCGGCCAGGTGCGGCGCCGCCTGCTCGGCATGTTCGGCCTCAGCGGCGACAAGGTGCACCAGGACGCCTCGACGCTCTCGGGCGGCGAGAAGACCAAGCTGGCGCTGTCGCTGCTGGTGGCGGGCCGGCACAACCTGCTGCTGCTCGACGAGCCCACCAACAACCTCGACCCCCCGTCCCGCGAGGCGGTGGCCGCCGCCCTGGCGAGCTGGGGCGGCACGATGGTGATCGTCAGCCACGACGTCGGCTTCGTGCGCGACCTGGCGCCCGACCGGGCACTGCTGATGCCCGACGGCGACGTCGACCACTGGTCTGACGACCTGCTCGACCTCGTCGAGCTGGCGTAGACCCGGGTCGAGCGGGTCAACCCGGCGCCCCGCCCCCCTCCACGACCCGCAGGTGCGGGCCGCCGGTGTCGGCCGGACCCATCGACGGGTGCAGCACCCGGGCCCGCGGCGGGCGTCGACGCGAGATGTTCATCACGACCGCGTCCGCCGTGCGCGCCACCAGCACGTCGGGCACGGGCCCACCGCCGGCGCGGGGCTGGTGCCGGAACAGGCGGCGCCGTCGGAACGCCCAGTAGACGGTGCGCGAGATCTCGAGCACGCCGATGGCCGCCACCGCCGCCACCGCCAGGATCGTGACCGGCACCCCGCCGACGACGCCGGGCTCGCCGGGCTCCGACACGGCCACCCCGGCCGTGGCGGCCGCCAGCGCGACCGTGACCACGACGCGGTCGACCCACAGCCGCGACAGGCGGAAGCCGTGGTGCCCGCTGGCCACCCGCAACATGGTCGCCAGCAGCGAGAACAGGGCGGCGAAGGCGGTGGTCGCACCCCAGCCCGAGTGGCCACCGACGTGGAGGCCGAGGCCGAGCCCGGCGAGCACCGCGGCGTCCCCCAGGTGGGTGCACACGCACGCCGCCCACGCCGGGTCGTACCCGAGCACCCGGCCCGGGCGGGCGTCGGGGAGGTCGGGGGCGAACAGGGAGGTCGCGGACACCGAGCGGACCGCGACCACGAGGGCGGCCGCGCCGAGCGCGCCGGCCGCCAGCAGGGCGCTGGCGACGAGGGCCAGCCCGAGGCGGACCCACCGGCCGTTGCGCGCCCACCAGCGCAGACCGCCCGCCGGGCGCCGGACCAGGCCGGCAGCCCGCACGAGCTGCCGCCCGAACCAGTCGTCCGCACGCTCGGCCGCGGCCACCGGGCCGCGCGAGGGCTCCGCCTCGACGTCGTAGCCGTCGACGACCCGGTGCAGCGCCTCGGCCAGGATCCGGGTGGCGGCCTGGCGCTCGCGGGGGGACGGCGAGCGCAGCCGGCGCTCGTGCAGCGCGTCGATGCGCTCGAGCAGGTCGACGTGCTCGTCGAGCATGTCGCCGAGGTCGCGCCAGGCGTCGACGTCGTCGACGCCGGCGCGGTCGTCGGTGTCGTCGGCGTCGCCGGTGGTCAACGGGGTGCCGTCGTCGGCCAGGTGGCCGGCGGTCACGAGCCGGCGCTCGACGCCGGCGCGGGTGCGGCGGGACTCGTCGCGCAGGCGGGCGGCGAGCGCCCCGTCGAGCCGGGTGTCGGCGCGCAGCGCGGCCCGGGCCGCCTCAGGATCGGGATCGTCGGGCGGCTCGCCCCGGACGACGGCGGCGGTGCGGTCGGGGGTGCTCATCAGGTCACCTTTCGGGCCGGGAGGTGCACTGTGCTCGTGGTTCGCTCGCCTCGCTCGCTCATCGGTCCTCGTCCTCGTCGTTGGCGACGGTGCGTTCGATGTCCCACATCACCCGCATCTCCTCTCCCAGGCGGGCGCGGAAGCGCTTGAGGCTCTGGGTGAGGGTGTTCGGCTTCACGCCCATCAGTGCGGCCATGTGGCGCTGCTCGAGCAGGCCGTGCTTGTGGCGGAGCTCGGCGGTGGCCAGCTCGTCGAAGCGCCGCGGGTGGCGTTCGATGGCCCAGGTGGCGAGCAGGGCGGGCACGCACTCGCCGCCGGTGAGCAGGGCGTCGATGCGCCGGTGGTGGCGCTCGACCGCCAACCGCGAGGCTGACGGCGGCACCGAGTGCAGCGATCGGTCGCGGACGTACATCCCGGCCGCTCGCGCCCGCCGGTCCTCGTCGCACAGCTGCTCCCACAGCCGGGCGTGGAACTCGGCCCGCACGCCCACGCCCGAGCGGACCGCGTCGTACGCCGCCAGCCACGCCGTCTCCTTCAGCCGGCGCACGTCGCCGCCGAAGAAGGGACCGGCCAGCCCGAGGTTGGGGAACACGAAGTACAGGCCGAAGAACGCCCGGGCCACCTCGGCGGGCGACCGGTCGTCGCGGGTCGCGCCGGCGCGCAGCACCTCGACCGCGTCGGCCTCGGCGGCGCGGCGCTCGGCGCCGTGCCGCTGCCGGTCGACGGCGTCGAGGCCGTCGTAGAGGGCCACCAGGCTGATCTGGCGCAGGTCGAGCCGGGCCATCGCCAGCTCGGGTGCGACCCGGTCCGCCGGGGGTCGCAGGGGTCGTTCGGTCTGCACTCCGCCTCCTCTCCACCGCACGAGCGAGGATCGACGGCGCTGTCGACCTGGGGTTGCGGGACCGTACCCAGACCCCCGGGACCGGGTGACGCGGTGGCGGTGATCGTCACGATCTCCCCTCCGGATCGTCACCGGGTCGCACGGATCGTCACCCAACCGTCAGCACAGGCCCAGCCGGGCCCGGGCCATCCGCAGCACGTGGCCGGTCATCAGGTGCAGCTCGGCCGTGAGCTCCGCGATCGCCGCCTCGGTGACCTCGACGTACGGCGCGACCAGGGCTGCCGCCTCGGCCGGGTCGATGCCGGCCTCGGCGACGAGGCGCCGCGCGCCTGCCCGCAGGCGCACGGCCGCGGCCGCCGCCTCGAGCCCGTGGTGGACCATCCGGTCGATGGCCGCCCCCTGCAGCGCGGAGTACTCGTCGACCGCCCCCACCCGGGCGCCGGGGGGCCGGGGGGCCAGACGGGTCCGGGTCTCGGTGGTCATGGCCGCAGGGTGGCAGGACCCCCCACCCGGGGTGACGCGGCCAGCGGCCGGGGGCGGCGGCGAGGGGCGCTACGGTCGGCGACCGCATGGACGTCCACCTCGTCGACGGCACCTACGAGCTGTTCCGCTACCACTTCGCGCCCAACAACCGCGACCAGCACCGGGGGGCCACCATCGGCGTCGTCGGCACGCTGCTGCAGCTGGTCGACGACGGCGCCACCCACGTCGGCGTGGCCACCGACCACGTGATCGAGTCGTTCCGCAACGACATGTGGGCGGGCTACAAGTCGTCGGCCGGGATGCCCCGCGAGCTGCTCGCCCAGTTCCCGCTGGTCGAGTCGGCGATGGAGATGGCCGGGTTCACCGTGTGGCCGCAGGTCACCCACGAGGCCGACGACGGCATGGCCGCGGCCGCGGTCATGGCGGCCGCCGACCCGCGGGTCGACCGGGTGATCATCTGCACGCCCGACAAGGACCTCGGCCAGTGCGTCGGCGGCAAGGTGGTGCAGCTCGACCGGCGCAAGGACGTGATCTTCGACGCCGCCGGCGTCGAGGAGCGCCTGGGCGTGCCGCCCGAGTCGATCCCCGACCTCCTGGCGCTCGTCGGCGACTCGGCCGACGGCTTCCCCGGCCTGCC
>Ga0111539_10001741_pt1 | contig 28916 bp, 26 predicted proteins | sample RhiMethybrSRZTD1_FD_79667 | JGI IMG/M metagenome (GOLD analysis project Ga0111539, IMG submission 79667) | Populus rhizosphere microbial communities from Tennessee, USA - Rhizosphere MetaG P. TD hybrid SRZTD1 (version 2) (version 2) | ecosystem: Host-associated > Plants > Roots > Rhizosphere >...
TAGGTGCGCGCGAACAGCGATCCGGCAGCGCTCGCCATGGTCACGCTGACGCGCGGCTGCAGGATGCCGTATCCCGTCGCCACCCGCTGAAGGCGGGCATCGAACTGGGGGCGGTTCAGCGGATGCTCGATGATGCCAACCATCCGCTTCGCCGCATCGCGCGGCAGACGCGTGTCGGAGTCGAGCGTGATGCAGTATCGGACGGCCGCCAGCCGTTCGAGTTCGCCGACCTGCGTGGTGAAGCTGGTGTCGCTCGCGCCGCGGAGCAGGCGATTGAACTCCTCAATCTTGCCGCGTTTCCGCTCCCAGCCAATCCACGCGTGTTCCCGCGGGTTCCACTGTCGCTCGCGGTGGAACAGGAAGAAGCGGTCGGCGCCCTCCGTTCCGGCCTTCGCGTTGAGGGCCTCGACGCCCGCAATGGCGCGTTCGAGCAGCGCCGCATCGCCAGGCGCATCGGACGCGGGCGTATCGGCGAAGTCGCTCAGGATAGCGAAGTGGATGCACGGGTCGGAATTGCCAAGCGCGAGCACCTCGATGTGTTCGATCAGCGCATCGACGCCGGCGGCGGTGGTCAACATCGTGGGGACGATCACCATGGTCCGCGCCGATTCCGGAACGCCGGCCGAGAGATCGAGTCGCGGCAGCCGGCGCGGCCGGGCCACGGCGACCGCCAGCCGCTGAAGGCACGCGATGACGAAATCGCTCGCAGGGAGCACGGCCAGCAGACCGACCGCCGCCGCGACGATGGACGTGGCACCGCTGCGAAACGCGTAGGCGACGGCGGCAGCGGTGAAGAGCGCAGTCGCGACCGCGATGCTGCCAAGGTACGCGCCCGATGCATGGTCCTGCAGGAGGCGGCGTATCCGTGCGGCCGGCCGCGGCCGATACCCGAGATCCAGCTCGAGATGTCGACGGCCGGCATCGACGAGGTGATAGCCCACATGGGCCGCGCGTTCAGCCGTCGAACTGGCGGCGGCTGCCTGACGGGCGCTCTCGATGGCCTTCAGCGCCACGCGCACCTGCCCTTCGCCGGTCGGAGGGGCCAGCGCTTCCACCGCCTGCCGCTGCTGATCCCGGCTGAGGAAGTCCATCCGGGTGTATGCACCCGAAGGATCGCGCCGCAGCACGTGCTCGACGAGGCTGACGGTCTCAACGTATTCGGGCCAGTCGAGCGTTGCGCACAGCCGGAGGCTGGTCACGGCGTTGGCAACCGAGACCTGGGCCACGGCCTCGCGCTGATGCTCTCCCCGAATGGTCTCTTCCGCCGTCGTGTGGCGGGCTGCGAGATCATCGTCGACAGCGGCCCGCACGGATGCGAGCCCAAGCCCGAACTCACGCATCCGGTGCAACAACTGCACGATGAACGCGGGTGCCGTGCCCGCGGGCAGCGCACCGCCGCCACGTTCGTCAGCGGACGAGACGTAGGCGTCGGCGCCGCGCCTGGCCTCGCGCGCAGCCATCAGTTCGTCGGCCAGCCGACGGAGATTCTCGACCAGCGCGAGCTTCAACATGCTCGGCCAGGCCCACAGCTCCGCAATCGTCAATGGCGCGACGCGTTGATAGCTGTTCAGGAACTGGACGAGCTGCGGCAGATCGAGGCGGCTGTCACTGTGGCGGACCAACTCGACGGCCATGGCGTAGACACGCGCCTGGCCGCCGTGCGTCCGCGACGCCAACACCGGTAACGTACGGGAGTAACTCCGCGGCAGGTTGCGCCGAATGTCGGAGATCTCCGCCGCTACCAGGTGGAAATTGTCGAGCAGCCAGTCAGCTGCGGCTGCGACGAACTCGCCGCGGCGGACGTCCTCCGCGAGGGTGCCGTAGCTGGCCCGCAGCACCCGCACGTTGTCCTCGAACCGCGGGTGGGGGTCCGCCGCCCGGCGGCCGGGATGGGGGTCGACGACGAGGTTTGCGGACAATGCCAGCGCACGCTCTTCGAGGCGATCGCTGCTCAGGAGCTCGTCGCGAAACGGCTTCGCGACGGCTGCCGTCACGGAGCGACGTGAACGCCACGCGGCAAAGGACGTCATGCCGCCGCCTGCGCGTGTGGCTGGTGTGAGCGGGCGCGCAAGAATCGGAAATCGCCGAGCCGCATCAGGCCTCCAGCGGTGCGTTGTGAGTGCTGAAAGCGGATGGCGCAGACCTCAGGAAAGCGGAACGAGGTTCAAGGATGTGGCCCAACCTCCTGCCTGTATGGCAATCGCTAACGCTTCAGAGCGTATCGCGGAGCTCTCTGGCCGTGGTGTTTCAAACCGCACACCAGTCAGCAGGGCGGGCGTTTCCGCCTTCGCCAAGGCCTCGCTGGGCCACCGCAGCTCATGCGGAGGCTGGGGGTCTCGCAGGGGACTTGCGACGACAAGAGGTTCGTGTCAGGCTGAGTCCGGCAGCGGCGATGGCTGCACTCTTGAACTCCTCAGCGGGGCGATTCTGCACACGGGGCGACAACCGATGAGTGCCTCGAAGCGCGCAGCCACGATCTCTCCCGGCACGACAATCGAATGGACCGGCGCGCGGGCTCAGCGCATCGACTACGGGCCCGGCGCGAGGATCTTCGCTCAGGGTGATCCGGCCACGAGCGTCATGTTCGTCGAGAAAGGCGCGGTGCGGCTATCGGTCTTGTCGCATGCGGGGAAGGAAGCGGTGATCGCGGTACTCGACAACGGCCACTTCTTCGGTGAGGGGTGTCTCGCGAGTCAACCGCGGCGCATGGCGACGGCGACGGCGATGGCTCCGTGCACGATAATCGCCGTCGAGAAGGATGACATGGTGCGGCAACTCCATGCGGAGCCGGCGTTCGCGGATCTGTTCCTCACCCACATGCTGACGAGGAATATCCGCATCGAAGAAGATCTCATTGACCAGCTCTTCAACTCGAGTGAAAAGCGACTCGCCCGAACGCTCCTGCTGCTCGCTCGGTATGGGGAACCTGAGGCGTCTCACCGCACGCTGCCCAGGGTGTCTCAGGAAACCCTGGCCGAAATGGTGGGCACCACCCGTTCGCGCGTCAACTTCTTCATGAACAAGTTCCGGAAGCTCGGGTTCATCGAGTACAACGGCGGGTTGAAGATTCACAACTCCCTCCTGACCGTCGTCCTCCGCGACTGAGCATCGCGACACGACTGGCTGTCGGCTCGGCGCCATCCCCTGGCGTCAGTCCGCGGCTACGACGGGTGCATCGCACGGTACTCGGCGAGCCATTGCGCACTCATCCAGCCAAGGGGCACGGCCTCCACGGTCCGCCGGACCCGCAGGTAACTCGCAAGCGCGGTGACGACGAGAGCGCCGATGCCGATGATGAGTAGCATAGGACTATCGAACGGGGCGGGAGTCGCTCCGGGACAGGTTGCTGTAGAGCAGGTGGGCGGCGAGGATCGTACTGACCTTCAGGATCGAGCCCGGGCCCGCAGGGATCACCGCGGGCTCATGCTCCAGGAGCCATCCGTAAAAAGGGAGCAGGTGGTCGGCGGTGCGCTGCCATCTCGGACGCTCCTGCCACAGGTCGACGATGCGGCGGGCCTGTTCAGTCGCCTTCATTTGGGGGCGATTCGTCATGTTCTTCGAGCTGCTTCACGCGCCTTTCTGCCGGGGGTCCTTCGCTGCGTCCTCGGACCTCGGCTATTCTCGCGGCGTGGAGCCCGCCTCCTGTCCTTCGTCCGCCCAGAACCGCACCACGGCAGCCGCGAACCTGTCCTCCGCACACAGGACGACGATCGACTCGGTGCCGTCAGCTGGCATCAACGAGACGCTGCTGTGCGTCGTCGCCATCTGCTGATGGGAGTGCGCTGTGGGATCGCCGGCAGTCAGTGCGACCGTACGCATCTTCAGTACTCCTGCTGGAACTTCACGTGTTTCGGGCGGCCCCGACAAGATCCGGCCTCGTAATCCCGGACAGTCGCCAAACAGCGGCACGAAGCACGAGGTGGCCCCGCGAGCACTGTCGCACCTTGTCGCAATCGTGGCTGTCGAATATTGAACACCCCTCCATCCGGCCATGAACCACGTCGACGACGGACACTTCCCATGAGAACCCAACTTCGCAGGAGGCCGTGTGGCCGTTATCGGCTGCGCCGACACGCTCGGTCGAGCCTGGAATTATTACGAAGGACTTCGTATTGACGCTACGAAGCGCTCCGCCCCGTGCCCAGTCATCCCAAGCCGACGGCGCCCGAGCTACAGCACGGCGACGTGCATCGTCAGCCGAGACGCGGCGTGAGGCGCTCGAGCGGCTGCTCGACAGCGAGCACCCGGATGCCAAGGCGTTCTTCGAGCGGGCGTTGAAGAAATAGAACTAGAAATAGAGGACTTCAGGCCTCGGCGTTCGCGCGGTTGAGCAGCGCCTTCATGTAGGCGAAGCCGTACGCGGTCTGGGTGTAGTTGCCGCCGACCATGGCCGGGCTGTGGTCGAGAATGACGATGCCGTCGAAGTCGACATCGCGCAGCGCCTTCATGATCTTCCACATGTCGTAGTAGCCATTGTCCATGAAGGTCTCGACGAAATGCGGGAGCGGCGCGCTGACGTTCCGGAAGTGGATTTTCCAGATCTTCTTCGCGCCGAACGCCCGGATCATCTCCTCCGGATCCTTGCCGGTCAGCTTCTTGCCGCCCTCCAGCCAGGTGCCGCAACAGAGGCAGATCCCGACACTCGGACTATTGGCGATCTGCATCGCCCGCTTGTAGCCCTCGTAGTTGCTGAAGATGCAGCGCGGCACACCCGCCAGCACCGGCACGGGAGGATCGTCCGGGTGAATGCCGATGCGAACTCCGGCTTCTTCCGCCACCGGAGCCGCCTGGCTGATGAAGTAGGTGTAGTTCTCCCAGATCTCATCCTTCGTGAACTCGCGGCCATGCGAGAGCGGGCCCTTGAAGATCTTGCCGTCCCAGCGTCCCTCCGCGTCCGGGCTGTCCTGATCGAACTCGCGTGCCATGGCGTTGCGTACCGGAGAGCGACCGCTCGTCCAGATGCCGTTGCCCATATGGGCGTAGGTCGTGTATCCGATGCCGGCCTTCCCCAGGTTGCGGATGTACTGTTTGTACTCCTCGATCTTCTGATCGCGCCCCGGCAGGTTGAGCGTGACCTCGGGCATGTTGTGCACGCTGGTGTTGCCGATATTCCACACCGTGATACCGGCGTCGGCGTAGCGCTTCTTGATCTGCAGGAAGCCCTCGGCCGTTCGCAGCTCTGGTGTCGAGCCGACGCTCACGTAGCCGGCGCCCAGCTGCTGAAGGAAAAGCAGCTGCTCGTCGGTGGGCGTCGCCGGCGACTGCACGCACAGCTTGATGCCCGGAGTCTGGTTCGGCGCAGCCCGGCCGGCCGTCCCCGCCAGTGCGGCCGCACCAAGCGTGCCGAGTGAGAGGCGGGCGAATTCCCGCCGGCCCATTCCTTCCGGCGTTCTGCGATTCGGCATGGTTTCCTCCGCCGCGAAGATTTCCGCAAACAGGAAAGCCTGTCAAAGCATTCCTCCCCATCCGAGGACTTGACCAGGCCACGATTACGAAGCGTTTCGTATTGACATTACGAAGCGCTTCGTAATAATCTCCCCCGCATGCCGCGTGCCCCGAAGCCGACTGCCTCCGAGCTCCAGATCCTCCACGTGTTGTGGCGCCGCGGCCCGTCCACGGTCAACCAGGTGCAGCCTGAGCTGCAGCATGGCGACCGGGTCGCCTATACCACCGTGCTCAAGCTGCTCCAGATCATGTTCGGCAAGGGGCTGGTCCGGCGCGATGACTCCACACGGCCCCACGTTTTTCGCGCCGCAGTCCCCGAAGCGCAGGTGAAACGCCGGTTCATCACCGATCTGCTCGACCAGGTATTCGAGGGGTCCGCGGCCAGTTTGGCGATGCAGGCACTCTCGGACAAACGGGCGACGCCCGAGGAGCTCCGCAAGCTGCGCGAGCTGCTCGACGAAATCGAAGGAGACCGCTCATGACGATCGTCGAACTCCTGGGTTGGGTGCTGCTCCACTTCGTCTGGCAGGGCGCGATCATCGCGCTGGCGCTGGCGGTCTTGCTCGCACTGACCCGCGAGGCGCAGGCCCGGCTCCGCTACCTCCTCTCCTGCGCCGCGCTGGTGCTGATGCTCGGCGCCGCGCTGGCGACAGCAACGCGGGTGCGTACGATTCCCGGGGCAGTGCTGCAGGCCGACGCACCAGTGGCGTCGGGCCCATCGCAGGTCACACCACTTTCGTCGGGAGGCCCGCGAGCAGGCGACCGGGCCGGCAATCTCGCGCACCTCATCCCTCCGGCGGAGACGCGCGCGGACGCGACCAGAAGCGCCATCGTTCAGCCGATCGTCAGCCGCGCGTTGCCGTGGCTCGTGATCTCATGGCTCGCCGGTGTGCTGCTCCTCTCCTTCCGGCTGCTCGGGGGCTGGTGGAGCACTCGGTCCCTCCGCGCGTCCGGGGTCTCGCCAGTGCCCGAGTGGTGCCTGGCGCAGCTGTCCGCGCTGTCGGCACGAATGGGGATCGTGCGCCCGGTGACGATCATGGCGTCGGTCCGCGTCACCGTACCGGTCATCCTGGGTCACGTGAAGCCCGTCATCCTGCTGCCGGCGGCGGCGCTCTCAGGGCTGAGCGTGGCGCAGGTCGAAGCCATCGTCGCGCACGAGCTCGCCCACGTTCGTCGTCACGACTACCTGGTCAACCTCGCACAGACTGTCATCGAGACGCTGCTCTTCTACCATCCTGCGGTCTGGTGGGTGTCGGGTCAGGTGCGCGAGACACGCGAACACTGTTGCGACGATATCGCCGTTGCGGTCTGCCGCAGCCGTCGCGAGTACGTCAACGCCCTCCTGGATCTCGAAGAGCTCCGGGGCTCGATGCCGATGATGGCGCTTGGCGCAACGGATGGGTCGCTCCTCGCACGCGGCCGCCGGCTGCTCGCGCCGGCGCCGCGGGCGGCGTCTCCCCGCCTGGCGGGCAGTGTGATCGCGCTGATTGTGGTCACGGCGGCCGTGGCAGGCGCGTCGTTGAACTCCGCAGCGGTACCGGTCTCGCCCGAGACGGAGCCAATGCCAGCTGTTGCGACGACGACAACACCGGCGCAGGACGCGCAAGGGTCGGAGACGACGCCGGTGGTCACGGCGCCGGATACGGCAGGATCGCTGGCGGCCCGCTGGACGTGGGCCGAGGGCGCGGCACGTACTGCCGGCCGCCGGATCTATTGGATTGGGTACACTGTCTCGCCGATCAAGACGTTGCCGCCGTTCATCTACAGCCACCGTGGCAGAACGGTGATGGGCGACAGGATCAGCTTCAGTGGCGACCTCTTTTCCACGTCCGCAACCGACCTCCGGTTCCCCGGGCGCGTTCTCGCCGTTCCGCCCGGCTCGAACCGGGAGGTGAAGCTCCTGTTCGAGCTCGCTGCCGCCGGGGGCCAACCCAGGGTCACGAGCATCCACACCAGCACGCTACCGCTGCCAGCTGATACGAAGGGCTTGCCGATCTACTGGCTCGGACCAGCCGAGGCCGCGCAGAGCCTCGATCGGATCGATCGTTTCTATCGGGCGACTTCGAATCCCGATTTGAAGCACGATCTCATCACGGCCGCGGGCGTGCACGATGCCTCGGCGGCGGTCGTGTCCTGGCTTGAAAAGCGGATCGCGAGCCAGGATCCCGAAGAGATCCGCGGCAACGCCGCCGAGTGGATCGCCCGCCACCCGATCGCCGCGTCAATCACCGTGCTCGATCGGACCGCGCGGACCGACCGCAGCTCGCACGTCCGCCAGGAGGCCGCTGAAGCGCTGGGCGAGGTCGCCCTCCCGGAAGCCGCACCAGTCCTGATTGCGCTGGCCAGATCGCTCACCGACACGGACGCGCGCCGTGAGGCGGTCGAGGCTCTGGGGGAACGCCCGGAGCAGGCGGCGACTGACGCGCTGGCCGCGATTGCCCGCAACGATGCCGATCTCGATATCCAGCGTGAAGCCGTGGAAACCCTCGGCGACTTCGAGGACAAACGCGGGGTCGATCTGCTGATCGAGCTGGCGCGGACGCATCCCAACATCGAGGTGCGCCGCGAAGCGATCGAAACCCTGGGAGACGCGATGCCGGAAGCGAAAGCAGTCGGATTTCTCAAGGAATTCCTGTCGGACCGGGATCCGCAGATTCAGGAGGAAGCCGTCGACGCGATTGCAGCCATCGAAGACACCAGCAGCGTCGAGACGCTCATCCAGCTCGCGCGATCGCATGAGAGCACCAGCGTCCGCAGCGAAGCCATAGAGGCGCTGGCCGACCGCGCTCGCGGACATGACGAGGGCAAGCCGAGCGCCGAGCAGACGAAGATTATCGAACTGCTGTCCGCGCTTGCGGGGGCGGATCGCGACATCGATGTGCAGACGGAGGCGGTCGAGACGCTTGGCGAAATTGGCGGCGCCGCCGCCGTCGCCGAGCTCCGAAAACTGGCCGGCACACACGCCGAAGAGCGCGTGCGCATCGAGGCGATCGAATCGCTCGTCGAAAGCGAGGCGCCTGCAGCCGAAACGGCAAAGTTCCTCAAGGGGCTCGTGCTTTCAGAGAAATCGGAGGACGTGCGCTCTGAGGCCCTCGAGACGCTCGCGGATATGGACAACGGCGCCGGCATCGCCGTGCTCATCGATCTCGCGCGTGAGCACCCCTCAGCCGAGACGCGGCGAGAGGCGCTCGAGCGGCTGGTGCACAGCGAGCACCCGGATGCCAGGGCGTTCTTCGAGCGTGCGTTGAAAAAATAGCGCCGCCCGCATCCTTCCGGCTCTGAGCTTGTCGAAGGGCGGAAGCCACACCGGAGAAGGTATTCTGACACTCGAGGACGATGCCTTCGGTCAACCCGGTACTGCTGTCTGACGCCCGGATCCTTGCCGCGTACCTGATTTTCTTCGGCAGCTATTTCGTCTTCGCCCTCGGAAAGTTCCCGTGGATGAAGATCGACCGGCCGGGCGCCGCGATCATCGGCGCGGTGCTCATGGTCGCCTTCCGCATCGTCGGACCACACGAAGCGCTGCAGTCGATCGACTTCCCCACCATCGTGCTCCTGTTCTCCATGATGGTGATCGTCGCCAACCTCCGTCTGGGCGGATTCTTCGAGCACCTCGCCGAATGGATCGTCGCGCGGCTGCATCCGCATCACCTGCTTCCCACGGTCGTCTTCACCTGCGGCCTGCTCTCCGCATTTCTCGTGAACGACATCGTCTGCCTGGTGATGACACCGTTCGTGCTGCACATGGCCCGCCGGCTCGGAGTGCCGCCGGTCCCGTACCTGCTGGCAGTCGCGACCGCGTCGAACATCGGGAGCGTGGCGACGATCACGGGTAACCCGCAGAACATGCTCATCGGGTCGCTCTCCGGGATCAGCTACGTGGACTTCCTCGGCCATCTCGGCCCGATCGCCCTGGCCGGTCTCGTCCTGAACTGGGCGCTGATCTATCGGCTCTATCTGCGAGGCGCACGCGATCGGGCGGAGGTGGCCGACGTGCTGAGGGCCCCGGAGTTCCGCCTCGCGCCGATCCGGAAGAAACCCGCGGTCGTGCTGGCGGCGTGCTCGTCGGGTTCCTGGCTGGAGTGCCGGCTTCCCTCGTGGCCGCGATTGGCGCGGCGCTGCTGCTGATCACCCGCACGACCGAACCGAAGCAGGTCTACGCCGAGATCGACTGGGGCCTTCTGGTCTTCTTCGTCGGACTGTTCATCATCGTCGCCGGGGCCGATCGCGCCGGCCTGACGGCGACGCTGCTCGAACCGATCGCCAACTGGGATCTGCACCGCCCTCCGCTGTTCGTTCCCGTGACCGCCGTCCTGTCGAATCTCGTCAGCAACGTCCCGGCCGTCATGCTGCTGCGCACGCTGGTCGTGAACTTCCCCGACCCGCAATCGGGCTGGCTGGCGCTCGCGATGGCGTCGACGCTCGCCGGGACCCTGACCATCATCGGTTCGATTGCCAACATCATCGTCGTCGAACGCGCGGCGGCCGAGGGCGTGAGCATCAGGTTTGCCGACTACATCCGCATCGGACTGCCGGTCACGCTGGCGACGCTGGCAGTCGGGACCGCGTGGCTCTGGATTACGAACTGAGACTTTCCCATTAAGAGTGAGTGTCCGACCCCCCCGAACCCCCGAGCCCCCGAGCGTTTTGCCACCCTCTTCACTTTTGTGCCATTGTGCGGCGATGAATCGCCGGGAGATCGAGCGGCTGCTCGCTGCCATCCGCGCCGTCGAGCGTTCGGGTGAGCGCGCCGCGCTGGCCACCGTCGTGCGCATCCGGGGCAGCGCCTATCGCCGCGAGGGCACACGCATCATGGTGCGGGAGGACGGGTCCTATGAATGCCTGCTCTCCGGCGGATGTCTCGAGCCGGCCGTCGCGGCGGCCGCTGCGCGCGTCATCGAGACCGGGATGCCGGTCGTCGCCCAATACGATCTCGAAGCCGATTCCGTCTGGAGCCTGGGCATCGGCTGCAGCGGGGCCGTGGACATCCACATCGAACGGCTCGAACCGGATCCGGTGACGCGCGCCTGGCTCGACCTTCTCGAGACAGCCGGATCGGGCGTGCTCGTGAAACTGCTATCGGGAGCCGGTGGGCGGCTCCTCGTTCAAGGGAACGAAGTCATCGGATCGCTTGGCGAGGCAGCGCTCGACGCGGCGGCTATCGGGGCCGCCCGAGCGCGGCTCGAGGCGCGGTTCCCTCAGTCGGGCTGGGAGGCGTTCGCGCACGCCGAGCTTTTTTTCGAGGTCAGCCAGCCCCCGCCGGAACTGGTGGTCTTCGGCGCCGGATTCGATGCGGAGCCGCTGGTCCGCCAGGGATGGGAGCTCGGTATGGCGGTCACCGTTGTTGATCCGCGGCAGGCGTTCCTGGCAGCGGATCGGTTCCCCCACGCGACGCTGGTGTCCGCCCGCTTCGATCGCCTCGCCGCAGACGTCGCCGTCGGTGAGCGCTCGTTCCTCGTGATCATGAATCATCACCTGGAGCGTGATCGGGAGTGCCTGCGGTTTGCGCTGTCCTCTCGCGCGCCGTTCATCGGGCTGCTCGGGCCACGAACGCGCTTCCAGAAACTCCGTCGGGCGCTGCTCGCGGACGGCGTTCCAGACGACCGCGCCTGGGCACGGGTGCGCAGTCCGGTGGGGCTGGCGATCGGGGCTGACTCGCCCGAGGAGATCGCCGTGTCGATCCTTGGAGAAATCGTCGCGCTCCAGCGAGGTTTCGACGGAGGGTTCCTCGCGGGCCGTGACGCCAGCCTTCACCGGGCGTCGGAGAACAGCGCTTTGGCGCGTTCGTAATCCTCCGGCGTATCGATGTCGAGGAGCCGTTCGGGTGCGAGGTGCAGTACGGTCGTCTCGGCAGCGTGCCGTTGCAATACCGGCCGGGCCCCGTGTTCCAGGACGGCGAGCTCGGGGAAGAACGCCGCGTCGAAGAGGTGCGGCGGCGCTGTCACGTCGCCGTAGCGCACGCTCACGATCCCTCCCGGATGTTCGCGATAGGCGTCGAGCACACGCCGATAGTCCTCCGCCGCGACCAGCGGCTGATCGGCCAACGCAAACATGGCGGCGGAGCTGCCCGCAAGGGCGGCCACGGCAGTGCGGAACGAGCTGCCCATCCCGGTCTCGTAGTGAGGGTTCAACGCCGTTCGTACACCCAGCCCCTCGAGCGCGGCCGAGATGCGCTCGTGTTCACATCCCACCACGACCAGGACGTCCTCGACTCCGCTGTCGAGCACCTGACGGACGACGAGCCTGACGAGTGGTTCGCGGCCGAGCGGCAGCAACAGTTTCGGCTGACCCATGCGGCTCGAGGCACCGGCGGCAAGAATGACGGCACTGATCACGGGAACATTGTAAGGAGTGTCGAACGCTGGTAGTAGAATGCGCTCCGCTGGCGGGCTGAGAAGTCGATCGAGGTCAAGGGAGAAGGCAGCAGGCAAAAGGCAGAACTCGCCAATTCGGCCGATTGGAACGTTATCCCTTCTGCCTTTTGCCTTTTGCCTTTTGCCTTGACGATCATTCATCCCCATCCCGCCGTCAGGCATCACGGGCGGGTGCGCATTCGTGCCCGCCGCGACACGAGGAGGTCTCCGGTGATTCCCGCAGCCTTCGACTACATCCGGGCCCAATCCGCCGATGAGGCCCTCGCGCACCTTCAGCAGCACGGCGCCGACGCGCGCGTGCTTGCCGGCGGGCAGAGCCTGATTCCGGCCATGCGCTTCCGGCTTGCTCGTCCGGCCGTGCTCGTCGACATCAACCACGTGCGCGATCTGGATTACGTGCGGACGAATGGCGCGCTGAGGATCGGAGCCATCGCGCGCGACACGGCGATCGAGCGGGCCCCGTGGATCCGTGAGACGAAGTGGAGCCTGCTGCAGGACGTGTCGCGGGTCGTCGCCGATCCAGTGGTCCGGCAGATGGCCACCGTGGTCGGAAGTTTGTGCCACAACGATCCCGCGGGTGACTGGACCACCGCGGCGCTCGCCGCACGGGCGGAAGTGACCGTGCGCGGCAAGGACGGCAACCGGTCGGTCAGCATCGACGATTTCCTGGTCGACAGCTTCACCACAGCCGTCCAGGAGGGAGAAATGGCGCTTGCCGTCCATTTCCCGACGCCAGGCGATCGAACGGCCGGTTCCTATCAGAAAGTCGAACGCAAGGTCGGGGACTACGCCACAGCGGCCGCAGCCATCCAGGTGTCGCTGCGTCCGGAGGGCACGATCGCCCAGGTTGGGATCGCGCTCTCGGCGGCCGGGCCCTGCGCGGTGCGGGTGACGGAGGCGGAGGATCTGCTGGTGGGACAGGCGCCCTCGGCCGAGGCCATCCGGGCAGCCGCGGACGCGGCCTCGCGGCGCAGCGAGCCCCAGGCCGACCTGCGGGGAAGTGTCGAATACAAGAAGCATCTGGCCGGTGTCCTCGTTGCGCGCGGACTGCGCCAGGCGCTGGGCCGTCTGGGGGTGCAGGCATGAAGGTCAGCATCACGGTCAACGGCGTGGCGTACGAGCGGGACGTCGAACCGCGGACGCTGCTCGCGTACTTCCTCCGCGAAGCCTGCGGGTTGACGGGAACCCACATCGGCTGCGACACCTCGAGCTGCGGCTGTTGTGTCGTGGTCCTCGACGGCGACACGGCCGTGAAATCCTGCGCCATGTTCGCGGTGCAGGCAGACGGCCGCGAGGTCCTGACCGTCGAGGGGCTCGCGCAGGGGGGCGCCCTCCATCCGCTGCAGCAGGGATTCTGGGATCAGCACGGCCTGCAGTGCGGGTATTGCACGCCCGGCATGCTGCTCACGTCCTACGCGATGCTCAAGCACACGCCTGAGCCGAGCGAGGCGGACATCCGCGAAGGGCTGGCGGGCAACCTGTGCCGCTGCACCGGCTACCAGAACATCGTGAAGGCGGTTCAGCAGGCCGCCGGCGCAATGCGGCAGCCGGCCGCGGCGAAGTGAGGGCGAGGGACAATCATGAGCATCGAAGCCACACCCCGGACCCACGCCCTCGGCCATCGCATGAAGCGCAAGGAAGATCCGCGCTTCCTCCAGGGCAAGGGCAACTACGTCGACGACATCTCCTTGCCGGGCATGCTCCACGCGGCGCTGGTCCGCAGCCCCTACCCTCACGCGACGATCAAGAACATCGACATCAGCGAGGCGATGAAGATCCCGGGGGTCAAGGCGGTCATCACGGGGAAGGATCTCGAGGCGGCCGGGCTCGGCTGGCTGCCGACGTTTCACGGGCTGGACAAGCAGATGGTACTGGCCATCGGCAAGGTCCTGTTCCAGTATCAGGAAGTCGCGGCGGTGTTTGCCGAAACGCGGGCTGCCGCCGCCGATGGCGCCGAAGCGGTGCAGGTGGATTACGAACCGTTGCCGGTGGTCGCTGATCCCTTCACCGCGAAGAAGGACGAAATCCTTCTGCGACCCGATCGCGAGCAGAAGACCAACCACATCTATCACTGGGAAGTCGGCGACCGCGCCGGCGCCGAGCGGGCGCTCGAGCGCAGCGCGAAACGGATCAGGCAGCGGATCTGGTTCCAGCGCTGTCATCCGGCACCGCTCGAGCCGTGCGGCTGTGTCGCGCAGTTCGACACGATGGGACGGCTGCAGTTCTACGTGACGTCGCAGGCGCCGCACGTTTACCGGACCGCGCTGACCATCGTGACCGGAATCCCCGAGGACAGGATCCACGTCATCTCGCCGGATATCGGCGGGGGGTTTGGCAACAAGGTCCCGGTCTATTCCGGCTACGTCTGCGCCGTCGTCGGCGCCTTGAAGCTGGGGCGGCCGGTGAAGTGGATCGAAACCCGCACGGAGAACCTCACGTCGACCGGCTTCGCGCGGGACTACCACATGGACATCGAGCTCGGCGCCGAGGCAGACGGCCGGCTCACCGCGCTCCGGGTCTCGACGGTCGCCGATCACGGCGCCTTCGACGCCGCGGCGGACCCGACGAAATACCCGGCCGGCATGTTCGGGATTGTCACCGGCAGCTACGACGTGCCGGTTGCCCACGCCGAGGTCGACGCGTACTTCACGAACAAGGCGCCCGGCGGTATCGCCTACCGGTGCTCGTTCAGGGTGACCGAAGCCAGTTACGCGATCGAGCGCGCGATGGACATCCTCGCCGACGAGCTCGGGATCGATGCCGTGGAGCTTCGCCGGAAGAACTTCATCCGGAAGGACCAGTTTCCGTATCCCTCGAGGCTCGGCTTCACCTACGACAGCGGTGACTATCAGAAGACGCTCGAGCTGGCGCTCCAGACGATCGGCTACGACGATCTCCTGACGGAGCAGCGCGAGAAGCGCGCCCGCGGCGAGCTGATGGGGATCGGCTTCTCGACCTTCACCGAGGTCGTCGGGGCCGGCCCCTCGAAGCACTTCGACATCCTCGGGATCAAGATGTTCGACAGCGCGGAGATCCGGATCCATCCGACCGGCTCCGGGATCGTGCGGGCGGGCACCAAGTCACAGGGACAGGGTCACGAGACGACGTGGGCGCAGATCGTGGCCGAGGAACTGGGCCTGGATCCGCAGAACATCATGGTGGAGGAAGGCGATACGGACACCGCCCCGTACGGCCTCGGCACCTACGCGAGCCGCAGCACGCCCGTGGCCGGCGCCGCGATTGCGACCGCGGCCCGCCGGGTACGCGAGAAGGCAAGGAAGATCGCCGCGCACCTGCTCGAGGTCGGCGAAGCGGACGTCGAGTGGAAGGATTACAAGTTCCAGGTGAAGGGCGTGCCCGCGAAAAGCGTGACGATGAAAGAGGTCGCGTTCGCCGCCTACACCAATCCAGGACCAAACGAGCCGGGCCTGGAGGGAACCAATTACTACGACCCGCCCAACATGACGTTCCCCAACGGCACCTACATCGCGGTCGTGGACGTCGATCGCGAGACCGGCGAGGTCAAGGTGCGGCGGTTCCTGGCGGTGGACGACTGCGGGACCGTGATCAACCCGATGATCGTTGAGGGGCAGATCCACGGCGGCCTGACCGAGGGCTTCGCGATCGCGTTCATGCAGGAGATTCAGTACGACCGCGATGGCAACAACCTGAACACGAACTTCACCGACTACCTGCTGCCGACGTCGCTCGAGACCCCGCACTGGGAGACGGCGAACACGGTGACCCCGAGCCCGCATCATCCGCTCGGCGCGAAGGCGGTCGGCGAGAGTCCCAACGTCGGAAGCCCCGCGGCGTTCGTCAATGCCGTCATCGACGCGCTCTCGCCGCTCGGCGTCCGGCACATCGACATGCCGATCACCCGCGACAAAGTGTGGCGGGCGATCCAGTCGGCGCAGTCGGCCACGGTTTGATTGACGCGAACCAGGAACGCGGAGCGAAGCGGTGAATCTTCAATACGAAGGCCGGGAGGATATTCCAGCCGATCCCGCGGCCGTATGGGCGTTCGTGAACGACCCTGAAAAAGTCGGACACTGCCTGCCTGAAGTGATTCAGGTGACGGTCCGGGACCCCACGCACTTCGACGCCATTGTCGGCGTCGGCCTGGGGCCGGTGCGCGGGAAGTTCACCTTCAAGTTCGAGCTCCAGCCGGACGAGACCGCGCGGCGCATGAACATGAAGATCGCGGGCGGCGGCCTGGGCAGCGCGGTCGATCTCACTGCCGGCGCCGAGATCGTGCAGGCCGGGCCGGGCACGACGCTGAACTGGAGTGGATCCGCCGTGATGCGCGGGCCCGTCGCCGCGGTCGGCGGCCGGGTCCTGGACGCGCAGGCGAAGAAGCTCATCGCGCAGACCTTCGCGAACGTGCGCGCGAAGCTGTCATCCTGACCCTGGCGCGCCTCGATTCCTCATGCGCGATTTCTTCGACAAGGTCACGGCGCTCCGCCGCGAGGGCCTGCCCTTCGTGGTCGCAACCGTCGTGGGTCGCCGCGCTCCGGTGTCGGCGCACCTCGGCGATCGCGCGATCGTCTACGCGGACGGACGGATGGACGGATTCGTCGGCGGCGCGTGCTCGCGCGAGATCGTCAGGAAGCAGGCGCTCGAGTGCCTGCGGCTGCGCCACGCGCGTCTCGTGTCGATTCGACCCGACGCGGGCGCAATGAGTACCGCTGATCCCGAGCACGTGATCGTGCCGATGACCTGCGTGTCGGAGGGGGCCGTGGACGTCTACATCGAGCCGAACCCGCGCCGGCGCCGGCTGGTAGTCGCCGGCAACACGCCGGTCGCTGAAGCCCTGACCCGTACTGCCCTCACCCTCGATTTCGACGTCGTCCGCATCGTCCTTGCGCACGAGCAGCGGGATCTGGAGCCCGACGCGCCGGCCCTCGGCTTCAGTGTTGCGCCGCTCGAGTCGCTCGCCGCGATCCTTCAGGAGGGCGGCGGCGATACGGCCGCGGTCGTCGCCACGCAGGGACACTACGACGATGAGGCACTGGAGTCGATCCTGCGAGCCGGCGCGACCTACGTCGGGCTGGTCGCGTCACGCACGCGCGGCGGAGCCGTTCTGAACGGATTGGCGGCGTCCGGTGTTCCCGGCGTGGACCGCGTGCGGAATCCTGCGGGGCTCGACCTGGGTGCGCGCACCGCTCCGGAAGTCGCCTTGTCGATCCTCGCGGAGATCGTCCAGCAGCGTCCCGCGGAAGCGCTCGATCGGCCAGCCGCGGCTGCGGCCGCCAGCCCGTCTCCAGCGGCATCGCACACTGCCGTCGATCCGGTGTGTCACATGGACGTCGCGATTGCGACGGCGCGCCATTCAGCAGAAGTCAACGAGACCGTCTACTACTTCTGCTGCGCGGAGTGCCGGCGGCGGTTCGTGGCGGATCCGGCACGATTCGCGCCGGCAACCCCATGATTGATGCCGGGGCAATCCGCGCGCGTTTCCTCGAGCGCGGATTCATCGTCAACGATGCGTTCGCGACGGCCCTGCACCTGGCGCACGCGCTGAAGAAGCCGCTTCTCCTCGAGGGTCCGGCCGGCGTCGGAAAGACCGAAAGCGCCAAGGTCCTGGCGGAAGTGCTGGCGACGCGCCTGATTCGACTTCAGTGCTACGAGGGCCTCGACGCGCTGACCGCGCTTTACGAGTGGAACTATCCGCGGCAGATGCTGCGAATCCGGTTGGGCGAGGGGTCCGAGGCCAGCCTCGCGGAGCGGGAGGCCCAGATCTTCAGCGAGGAGTTCCTCCTGAAGCGGCCCCTGCTCGAGGCGATCGTCCAGGACGAGCCGCCGGTGCTGCTGATCGACGAAGTGGATCGCGCCGACGAAGCGTTCGAGGCCTTCCTGCTGGAGATCCTCGGCGAGTGGCAGGTGACGATCCCCGAAATCGGCACCATCCGCGCCACCCACCCGCCTTACGTGATTCTCACGAGCAACCGGACCCGCGAGCTGTCCGATGCCCTGCGGCGGCGCTGTCTCTTTTTCTGGATTCCGTACCCCTCGCTCGACGAGGAGATCGCAATCCTCCACGCGCGGGTTCCGGGGCTGTCGGAACGGCTCGCCCGCCAGATTGCCCGAGTGATGCAGGCGCTGCGCGCCCTGCCGCTCCAGAAAGCGCCGGGCGTGGCCGAGAGTCTCGACTGGGCTCTCGCGCTCATCGAGCTGCACCGCGAACACCTCGACGCGCGCGCACTCGAGCAGACGCTGGGGTGCGTGCTGAAGGTGCGCGAGGACCATGCGATACTCGATTCGCATCGCGATGCGCTCGCGCCGGTGATCGATGGTCCGCCCCTCGAACCTGGCGGCCACAGCCTGGACACCGACTTTGGAATGGGCTCGGTCTCCAGGCCGTGATGGTGGCGTATCCCTACGACAACCTCCCCGACAACCTCGCCGCGTTCTGCGGGATCCTCCGGCGCGAGCATCGCTTCCTGATCGGGCCGCGCGAGCTCGCGGACGCAGCCCGTGCCCTCGAGATCACGTCACTCGGCGACGAGCCGGCGGTGCGAAATGCGCTTCGTCCGATCCTGAGCGCGTCGGCCGAGGACGCCAGGATCTTCGATGTGGTGTTCGATCACTTCTTTCTGGGACGCGAACCGGACCGCGCTTCACGCGGCGACGAGCGCTTCTCCTCAACCAGCGACGCGGACACGCGGCGGTCCACGGCCGGCAAGCGAGTAAGCAATGAGACGCCAGAGCTCGTGGACGATCCACGGGTCGAGGCACCTCCACACCACGTTCTGGTCGAAACGCTGGAACACGCTGAAGAGGAGGGCGCGGCCGGGCTTCTTCGCGCGACATACAGCCCGCTGGATGGCGAAGGCGCGGTGCCGGATCTCGTCCAGCCGGCCGAATCGTGGCGTGACGCCGCGGCGGCATTGGTGCGACGCCTTCGCGCGGGCTCGTCGCGCCGATGGCGGCCTGCGCCGCGCGGTCAGCGATTCGATCTCCGTCGCACGCTCCGGAGCAGCCTGCCGGTCGGCGGAGAAATGCTCGTCCCGCACTGGCGTGTGCGCCGGCAGCAGCGTCCCCGCTTCGTGCTGTTGATCGACGGCAGCCGGTCGATGACCGCGCACGTCGCACCGGCGCTGCAGCTGGCGGTCGCCCTGTCGAGTGTCGCACCAGGCACCGAGACGTTCGCGTTTTCGACCGCGCTGCGGCGTGTCACGCACGACGTCCGGCGTGCGGCCGCCGGCGAGCGGCGACGGTTGCACCTGCATCGCGCCTGGGGAGGGGGAACGACCATCGGCGTCTGCCTCGGTGAATTCCTCAGGACGGCCGGCGAGCGCCTGCTCGGCCGCGACACCGTGGTGATGATCTGGAGCGACGGGCTCGATGTCGGCGACCCGGAACTGCTGCGCGACACCCTGGCGTACATCGCGCGCCAGACCGCCGCAATCGTGTGGTTGAATCCCCTGCTCGACTCACCCGGCTACGAGCCCACGGCGCTCGGGATGAGCCTCGCGCGCCCGTTCGCCACGACGCTCGCCCGGGTCTCCGATCCGGACGGATTGCGGCGCCTGGCGCGTGTGATGCGGGTCGCGTAAGGTTCCATGTCCAACGAGACGCTGTGAGCCGCCGCGTTGACATCGAGCCGACAGATCCTCATACTGCGTGGAGCGCGCTGACAGGGCGCCACCAACCCGCGGCAAGGGAAAACTCCCACCTGTTCCGGTCTCAATCGCTTGCGTGTGGACCTTCTTTCAGCCCGGTGTCAGCGGGGACGGGCGATTCATGAAAGGAGGTCGTGATGACGGCTTCGAGATCCCTTCCGGCCCGTCCGTCTCTGGAATTCCTTCGTAAACAAGCCAAGAAGATCGCGCGACAGCAATCCGTCTCCCTGCGTGATGCCCAGCTGATCCTCGCGCGGGAGTACGGCTTCGCTGGATGGCGGGACCTCACCGCTGAGATCAGCAAGCGCGTCGGCAACGATCTCGAGCCGGCCCTCGCAGAGGCGCATCGCGCCATTCACGATAACGACATCGTGGGACTCAAACAGCTGCTCGCTGAGCGTCCGGCGCTGCTGACATGGCGAGGCGACGAGCGGTATCAGAGCATGGTGGAAATGGCGACCGGCGCTTACGGGGATGCCTTTGGTCCGGAACGCGAACACTGGTTCACGCGCGGAACATGCGCGGAGCTGCTGATCGACGCGGGCGCCGTCGTGTTGCCGCGAGTGTCCGAGGGCATCCTCCAGTCACGCGCGGTTGGCCTGCTGCACATGTTCGAGCGCAAAGGCCTGCTGCCGCCAACGCTGATGTTTCGCGTGGCCCTCGGACAACTCGATGCGGTTCGCGCTCTTCTTGGAGAGAACCCCTACGATCCGACGGCGCTGAACGACGCCTTCATCTGCGCCTGCCGTTTCGAGCATGACGCCGTCGCGTCCCTGTTGCTGGACCAGGCGATTGCCATCGATCCCGAGCTTGGCAGACGGATCGACGCGACGACGGACCGCCGGTCGTTCGTCAGCTTCTTCATTGAACCAAAATCGCTGGACTTCGATCACAGTAAAGCCGGCGGCCTATGGCAGGCGTTCGTGATCGGACACGTCGTGCGTTCATTTCACGATCGCGACCTCAGGGCCTTCGGGAGCCTGTTGAAACGCGAGCCGTGGCTCCTCGGCGACGGCTACGTCTGGCTGCAGAACGATCTGATCGGCAAGGCCACACTGCGCAACGATCGCGTTCCATTCATCAGCGCATTGTTCGATTGGCATCCCGCGATCCTGCAACGGCTACCGCCGCCGCCGTCGGAAGCGATCGCTTACGCACTCACTTACAAGACGACTGATCTGATTCCGTTGCTGACACGGATCTGGCCGATGCCTGACGATCTGCCGCATGCGGCCGGAGTGGGCAATCTGCAGCGCGTGAAGCAATGGTTCGACGCGTCCGGCGCACCGGCGCTGGGCGATCTGGACAATCACTATCCTCGAACCAGCCCGCACGTCCGGCAGCACGATGACCTCCACTGGGGCCCGCCCGCCGTGCAGCACGTGCTGGATACTGCGCTCGCCTTCGCCGTCATCAACCGCCAGTTCGAGGTGGCGGACTTTCTTCTCGAGCATGGCGCCAACCTCAACACCGATTGGAACTCGCACGAGCCGGCGAGCATCCTGCACCACCTCGTCTTCTTGCCAGACCCGTACGAGTCGATGCAGTTCCTCATCGACCGCGGCATCGATATGCAAATCACCGCTATCGCTGGCGTTCAACGGCCGCGGGATGGGCGCGCTTCGGAAATAACGACGAAAAGCTGGCCCAGTGGCTGGAAGAGGCGGAACGGCAGCGGAGCGCATCTTGAGTGTCGGGGGCCGATGAGAGAGGCCGCACCGATGGCGAACGCCGAATCCGTCGATGTTCCTGAGCCACGAGGCAGGCCTTGACCCCAGAACTCTCGGAGCGACCGACCCACACTGACGGCCAATGCCTGATATACTTGGCGCTCGTCTATACGCCGCTTCTACGCTGAGCCTGAACTGCATTCGCCTCGCCCACCCTCCCTGTGGGCTGCACGAACCCCTTCTGGACCACGCAGACGAGTCGGAGACACTGGCGCGGGATTCTCCGTGCCTTGGTCCGAAGGCGTTTTTCAGTTCAGATGAACTGGGAGTTTCACATGTCATCCAAGGGCACCGTCAAGCGTATCGTTTCGGAGAAGGGCTTCGGCTTCGTGGCCGACGAGTCGGGTCAGGAGTACTTTTTCCATCAGTCGGCGTGCCAGTCGTTCGAGTCGCTCCGTGAGGGGCAGGCCGTGACGTTCCAGACCGGGCAGGGCCCCAAGGGTCCGCGCGCCGAGAACGTCCGCGAAGCCTAGGCGCATCGGCACCATTTCGTTGGAGGGCGCCAAATGGCGCCCTCTCCTCGAATCCGCGGCCCCTCTCCTCCCGCCCCGCTCAGTTCTCTCACTCTCTTTAGCCTCCGTCGCGTGTCGGCGAAAGGACTGGTCGCGAACTGAATCGACTTACTGCGATGACGGCAGAATGTGCGCGTCGTTCTTCAGCGCCCCCGGTGATGCCGACACGTAGGTCGACGGCGACAGCACGATCTGATCGATGGCGAACCCGTCCTCGCGCGTCTGCACGCGGAGCGTTTGCGGACCCGTCGCCGAGAAGTAGACCAGCGGCCCGAGGACGTTCGTGCCGTAGCCGTTGTCCTGCCATCCCCAGCCCGATACCCCGCAACCGCCGCAGGCCTCGAGGTTCACTTCGGTCGCGGAGGTTGTGCCGATGCGCCACGTCGCGGCGCCGCTGCTGGTCACCGACTTGTTGAACTGCACGAACACCGAGTCGTTCGCCCAGCTGCTGCCATCCGCCTTGCCGCGCAGCCAGAGCCGATACCCGCGCCCGGCTTCGGCGTTGAACGTGACCTCGAAGTAACTGGCCGGGTTGGCGCTCGCGGTCGTGATCTTCGCCGCTCCCGCGTCGGGGTGGCGCATTTTCCTGCCACCGGCCGCGGTCGAGTCCGATTCGACGCGCCAGGCGCCGACCCGGAGCGGCGCCGTCGAGGCATACACGACGATGTCGCTGGCGGCGGGCGGTGGTGGCGGTGTCCCGCCGCCCGTCGTGAAACTCCAGACCGCGCTGGTCTTCGTCTTGTTCGCCATCGTCTTCCCGACGACCTTCCAGTAGTACGTCGTCCCGGCGCGCAACGCCGTCGGCAGCGTGTAGCTGAAGGTGCTCGTCTCGGTCTTGGACCCCGTCTCCGCGAGATTCGCGAACACCATCGGGGCGGAGAAAGCGGTGGTCGTGTCGATGTACAGGTCGTAGAGGTGGGCCCACGGACCGCCGTACCACCGTAACGTCAGGCTGGTGCCGACGTTCCCGCTGCCCGTCGCCGGCACGGGGTTTTTCGGTGCGTCGGGCGGCAGCGGCACGAAGTCCTGATTCTCGACGACACCTCCGAGGTTGTTCCACTTGCGCTCGAACTGATCGACGTACCACGACACGAGATCGCGCTTGGTCGTGAAGATGTTGTGCTCGACCTGACCCGCCGCCGAGGGGCTCGTCCAGTTCGAGGAGCCGAAGATGACCATGCTCTGGTCCCCCGCCGTCGAGCCGTTCTGGTCGTACAGGATGACGGTCTTCTGGTGGTTGAGGCCGGCATGTGCGCGGTGCTTGACCCTCACGCCGGCCATGTACATCCGATCGACGTTCCAGGAATGCCACATCCGGCTGGGCAGCCGGTACTGCTGCGGCTCGGTGATGAGCCGCACCGGAACGCCGCGGGCGACCGCGGCGATCATCTGATCGGTATGCTGACGGTCGGTGATCCTGAACATGATCACGTCGATCTTCCGCCGCTCCGCCTTGTAGGCAGTGGTCGCTCGTGTCCGGTAGTTGTCATTCGGCGGAAAATTCAGCGACGGGTCCTTCGGATAAATGTCATAGCGCCGGGTGAGAGGCTGCGTGATGTTCGCGTAGTTGGCCCACGAGGCGGTGTCAACCCAGTGATCGTCGAACTTGGTGCGGAAGCTGTTCGTGATGCCGGTGTCGCTGGTGAAATAGATCCCTTCGTCCGTGTAATTCTCGTACGGCACCGTGGTGAGGGGAGTCCAGGCGTTGGGGCTGTAATTGGCGCCGCTGAACTCGACGACGTTCTGCCCGGCGAAGAGCATCATCTTCCAGTGAAGGATGTAGCTGCCAAGGCGCTGGCGCATCGGGATGCCCGCGGCTCGAAGCTCGTTCAGACGATCAGCATTCAGCGGATACTCGGTATTCGCGCGCGGATCGACCAGAACGCGCACACGAACGCCAGCCTGGTGGCGTCGAATCAACTCCACCGTATAGCGCGAGTCCTCCATGAACCAGAACGCCACATCGATGCCGACGGTCTCATTCCGGATGTAATTGATCAGGATCGTGCGGCAATTCTCGTCGCCGGGATCGCACAGGCGATCCTGCGCGGACGCGTGGGATCCATTCAGGAGCACAAGTCCAGCAATTCCAACCAGGAGCCTCGCCCGGTGCGTGATCAGTCGCTTAGTCATTGGGAAGAGACCTCTGCCGTGCCGAGCACTACTCGGCAGCGTACACACGGATGTGTTCGATACAGCGCAGCCATCGAGCCCGCAGGGGTGCAAATGCGCGACCGAAGTCGCTACACCAGGGTCACGTCGGCGAAAACTCGAGTCGGGAGGGCCTTCCGTCAGGCACCACAGACGTTCGCAATGACGCGCCGGCGGCCTGTGACACGCGTCCCGAAGGTCAGCAGGCCAGGTGCATCGGAGGAAACGGAAGGGGAATTGTCGGAATAGCAGAGGACCAAGATCAGCAGGCCATTACCCTCGATCCTCAGCCGTTCGGCCGGCGGGCGCGCGGCGGCGACTCGTCGTTCTCGTCGGCGTGCAGGTAGTGCAGGAACCGGTGCACGACCGGAGCGAACACGACGCCCGCGATCGCCAGGACCGCCAGGCCGCTGAACAGCGCGTAGACTCCCGCGAACACTTTTGCGCCGAAGGTCTGCGGCTCCGTCAGCGGGCCCATGCCCGACAGGATCATCGATGCATTGACGAACGCGTCGATCCACGCCAGACCCATTTCGTGGTGATAGCCGATCATCCCGATCGCGAGCGAGATGACCACCAGTGCCGCACCAATGACGGTGCTCCCCGCCAGCCGCCAGAAAAATGCCGGCCAGGGCAGTACCGGTTCATGCCGCCGTTCAAATCGCATAAGGTTCTCTCGTGCAGATGCTAAGACGAACCACGATGGGGCTCACCCCCGATTCATTCCAGTCGATTCGATTCAGTACTCCCGGGCGCATCCTCAGTGCCGACCGTCTCATGCTGCTGGCCGCCGACATCGGCGCCGCGGGCGCGCACGGCGGAATGCCCGACGTGTCGTTCGAGTGGGCGCGGCGCACCCGCCGTCTGAAAGAGGAGCTCGACATGTATCTCGAGATCCAGACCTTTCTGCCCTGCCCCGACCTTGGCGAGGGGCCACGTCCCGATCCCGCCGGGTTCGAGCATGCCGTGAAGGTGGCGAAGGAAGCCGGCGCGACCAGCCTGCGGGTCGTCTGCCTGCTCGGGCGGCGCTACGAGCTGATGACATCGCTCGCGGACTGGAAGGACGCGGTGGCCGGATTTCACCGGCAGATTGCCGCAGCGGTTCCCATCGTCGAGCGGCACCGGATGCCGCTCGGGATCGAGAACCACAAGGACTGGCGCGTCGAGCAGCAGCTGGCGCTGCTCGAACAGTACAGCAGCGAGTATCTCGGCGTCTGTCTCGATACCGGCAACAACCTCGCCGTGCTGGACGATCCGATCGAGACCGTCGAGAAGCTGGCGCCGTGGACCTTCAACGTCCACTTCAAGGACATGGCCATGGAGGAATGCGAGAGCGGCTTCCTGTTGTCGGAGGTCCCGCTCGGTGAAGGCATGCTCGACATGCCGCGCATCACCGAGACCATTCGCCGGGCCAGACCGGACGTGCGGTTCTCGCTCGAGATGATCGTTCGCGATCCGCTGCTCGTCCCCTGCCTCACCGATCGTTTCTGGGCCAGCTTCGACGACGTGAACGGCATTCATCTCGCCCGCGCCCTGTCCCGCATCCGCACCAGCCGCCGCGGCGCCCCGCTGCCCCGCATCACCGGCCTCGATCCCGATCAACGCCTCGCACTGGAGCACGAGCTGGTCGATCGGTCGATCAAGTACGCGGCGGAACACCTCGGTCTCGGCTGAGGCCCGCGGGCGTTACGCCGGAATCCCCTCGAACAAGTCCGTCTCCCGGGTCCGCCCACCGTTCACCGTGCTCATGACGCGATAGAACGACTGCGGGCCCCACAGCGCTTCGTGGTGCTGCGGCGACAGGTTCTTCAACCCTTCATAGGCCGCGACCTGCGAGTCATGACAGGAAATGGCCTTCCACACCTCCGGCCAGAACCTGCGCGTGTCGATTACCGTGGTGATCGCCCACTCCGGCCAGGGCACCGCCTGCCGCACGTCGCCGTCGACCGTCGAGACCACGCGTCCGAAAGCCGCTTCATAGGCCGCCAAGGTCGAAGGAGGCCAGGCGATGTAGTACAGCTTTTTCGTGAGGTGCGCACCGCCGTCGCCTGTCGACGACGCCGCTGCCATGACTGCCGCTGTGGTGTACTGGCAGATCGCGATGTGATCGGGATGGCCGTAGACGCCGTCAGGTCCGAAGGTCAGGACCACGTCGGGCCGGACTCGCCGCAGCTCGTCGACCAGCCGTCTCACGGCTTCCCCTGGATCGGCGCGATCGAGCGCCTGGTCGTGATAGTCGAGCAGGGTCAGCTGCCGGACGCCGAGGACGCCGGCCGCGGCCCGCAGCTCCAACTCGCGGATCCGCCCGAGCTGCTCGGGGCCGGGATGCTTTCCGGGTTCACGTTGACCGTAGTACTTGCCGCTCTGCCCGCGGGTCGCGGTGACGAGGCTGACCTCGACCCCTTCCGACGCATATTTCGCGAGCGTTCCGCCAACGCCCAGCGACTCGTCGTCCGGGTGCGCGAGGATTGCCATCAGGCGCAACGGTCGATCGGCTGGCGGCATGGACGGGGAGTGTAGCAGCAGGACAACGGGAACGCCTGGCATTGCCAAGATTGCCAACATTGCCAACATTAGAAGTGCCTGGGATATTTTCGAGACGTTCTGTTGGTTCGCGGCTGCGGAGTAGCAGGAGTTGCCCCCGAATGTTGGCAATGTTGGCAATGTTGGCAATGTTGGCAATGTTGGCAATGACGAAGAGACAGCGGGAGTGACCATGACTGCGGGGCATCGCCACGTCTTCGTGAGCTACAGCCGCGCCGACGCGGCCTGGCTGCAGCGCCTGCGAGTACATTTGCGGCCCGTCGCCCGGCAACATGACATCGACCGAGTGGCTGAACTACGGGATCGTGCTGGCGGGACCGGGCGCGCTGTACGCCGACAATCTCCGGCTGCTCTGTTGGAATCAGGGACGATGGGAGGACGTGTGACGGCCGAACTGCGTAGCGTATAGTCTCTTCCCCAGGAGATCAGAACCATGACGATCGAAGAGCTCGTTCAGGAATTCGAAGCCGAGGCCAAGACCACCCGGCGCGTGCTGGAGCGCGTGCCCTCGGACAAGCTGGCGTGGACGCCCCATGCGAAGTCCATGTCGCTTGGAAAGCTCGCCATGCACCTGGCCACGGCGCCCGCCGCGATCTCGGGCTGGCCGGTGGCGGATCACTTCGAGTTCGCCGGCGGCGGGCCGCCAGTGCCGACGTCCACGGACCAGATCCTGGCGGCGCACGACAGCGGCATCGCCCGGGTCAAGGAGAACCTGGCAAAAATTGGCGATGCGGGACTGGCTTCGAACTGGACAGCGAGCATGGGCGGAAAACCGTTGATGTCGATGCGGAAAGCGGCAGTGCTGCGCGCGCTGCTGATGAACCATACGTATCATCATCGCGGCCAGCTGTCGGTCTATCTCCGCCTGCTCGATGTGCCGGTGCCGCCGATTTACGGTCCGAGTGCGGACGAGAGCCCGTTCAAGTAGTACTGCCGATAGGATCGGGGCTGGGGGCTGGGGGCTGGGGCGATAGTAACGAGAGGCAACGTGCCGCTTGTAGTCGCATCCGGTTGCCTTTGGTTACCCCCGGCGCCAGCCCCGAGCCCCCAGCCCCTCAACCGCAATCAAGGCCTGATAACCGTCCCGTCACTGCGTCTCGTCGTCCCCCACGAATAGTCGAAGTTCGGCGGACCCGGCGGGAACGGGAACTTCGCGGCCAGCTTCTCGTCGACTTCCATCCCGAGACCCGGCTTCTCCTGCGCGAGCATGTAGCCGTTCTTCACCTCGGGACACCCGACGAACACCTCCTGCGTTTCTTTCGGGAAGCTCCCGCCTTCGTGGACGCCGAAGTTGTAGCTCGCCAGCTCGAGGGCGAGCTGGGCGGCGTGGGCGACGGGCGATGCGTCGCCGGGGCCGTGCCAAGCCGTGCGCACGCCGAAGTACTCGCTCAGCGCCGCGACCTTGCGCGCCGGGCTGAGGCCGCCAATCTGCGAGATGTGGATCCGGATGAAATCGATCAGCCGTTCCTTGATGAGCGGCAGGTACTCGTGCTGGGTGTTGAACAGCTCCCCCATCGCGATCGGGATGCTGGTCTGCTGACGGAGCAGCCTGAAGTGATCGTTCTCCTCGGGCGGAAAGGGATCTTCGAGGAAAAACAGGCGATACGGCTCGAGCGCCTTGCACAGGTTGATCGCCTGGTTGAGGGTAATCCGCTCGTGCACGTCGTGCAGCAGCTCGACCTCGTCACCGAGCTTCGTCCGCATGTGCTCGAAGAACTTGGGCAGCATCCGCACGTACGGCGCCGGCTCCCAGATCGCTCTCGGATTGGTCGGGCCGATGGCATCGGCAGACTGCGCTCCGGCCGGTGGCGCGGGCGCGGTGCTGCGGGCGCCATAGCTCGCATACCCGGGGGTCGACACTTGAACGCGAACGTGGCGGAATCCCTGCTCCATGCCTCGCCGCGCGCTCTCTTCGACCTCCGTGAAGCTCGCGCCGCTCGCATGGTAGTAACAGTCCGCGCCGTGACGCACTTTGCCGCCCAGCAGCTGATAGAGCGGCATCCCCGCGCGCTTGCCCTTGATGTCCCAGAGCGCGATATCCACCCCGCTCATGGCGTTGAACAGCACGCCACCATTGCGCCAGTACGAGCTCATATATGAGGACTGCCAGATGTCCTCGATCTCGTCGACATTGCGCCCGATCAGGAACGGCTTCAGGTATTGCTCGATAGCCGTCTGTACGACGAGCGCGCGCTGGGTGAACGTGGCGCAGCCCCAGCCCGCCAGTCCGGGCTCGGTCGTCTCGACCTTCACTACGACCAGCCGAATCCGATTCGGCGCCGTAAGGATGGTCTTGATGTCGCGGATCTTGACGGGACCGGTGCCGCGCACCGCCTGGGTGTAGGCGGCAGCCGGCGCCGGCGCGAGCGCGCTGGCCAATGCATCCTTCGATGCGAGAAGCGTGGCCCCGCCTCCCAGGGCAATCGAGCCGAGTAGATCGCGGCGATTCATGGCTATCTCCTTACGATTGTCAGTTTCCAGTCGCCAGTTTTCAGTTCCCAGTTCTCCGTTCCCGGTCTCGAGGCCAACTGGAAA
>Ga0111539_10001743_pt1 | contig 28893 bp, 24 predicted proteins | sample RhiMethybrSRZTD1_FD_79667 | JGI IMG/M metagenome (GOLD analysis project Ga0111539, IMG submission 79667) | Populus rhizosphere microbial communities from Tennessee, USA - Rhizosphere MetaG P. TD hybrid SRZTD1 (version 2) (version 2) | ecosystem: Host-associated > Plants > Roots > Rhizosphere >...
AAGAGCGACACCAGCAGCAACTGGAACATACTGTGGATTCGCCTCACCCATTTGCCGCAGGCCCCACCAAATCGCGAAGGCAATTGATCCAAGACTCAAGACGAAAAAAGGCCATTCTCGCCATGTGTGTCTCCATCTCCCAAATGCACTGATGATCTTGTTTCTCATCCCTTGCTCCCCCTTTAAGTTCACCGAAGGACACTCCCTTGCTTTAACTTCAGAGCCACCACCCGGAAAATTCTCCAATACATGTGTGCGCGGGCGACCCGCCTTTCGCTCGGCGTCCAGAGCATCGCATAGAGTCTGCTCGATCAAACCTTCTGCCATGGTACTTACCCTATCGTAGTTTCGGCGATGCATAATCACCAGGGCTCCCGCCAAAGTGTTCATAAGGACAAATCTAAGGATAGTTCCAAGGGTGAGAGACCAGTTGGCAATCTCAGCTGCGATGAATAGTGCAGCGACCCAACTGACAATTGACGCAATACGTGCAGAACCGCTTGAATGCATCAATGCTGCGAGTACCACTGCCTTCCGTTCAACTCCTCTCAGTGCTGCGCTCTCCTGACGTTCATGCCAAAGAGCTGTAAGGGTGATCCATGCGCTCATTCGCGAGATGTTGTCGACCGAGGCAAGTGGTGCTCGCGTAGTGGCATCCCTCAGCTCAAGGAGTGCGGTAGAGTGTAGTCGGCGAATAAGGTCCCTATGGTCCGGCCGACGGTCATAAGCCCAATGATAGGTATGATGGGCAACACTCAGGACAAAGCCCAAGCCTCCGGCAGCGAGTAAGGCTACAAGGGCAATCCCGGCATCACTAAATTCTCTGACTTGGTAAACCATCCATTCCGGAAACAGGATGTAAAGAAAAAGGGCGGTTTGAAGTAGACATACGAGTCCTGGTGTAACGTACCGCAGGAACCGCTGAGCTTCATTCACGGGGACTCTCAATCACTTTGGTAAATTGTCGTCGGGCCACCATCGTAGGCGCAATCTCCCATTCGTCCCACTTCCTAGATTGGCATATCTACGAAGTCGACCGCACTTGGACCAATCTGGACCGCAAAACCGCACTTATCGTTTCCGGTCCGATCCTGACCTCGCGCCGAGTTGCTTGCGAGGCAACCGGGCCCATGCGACTTGCAACAGTCCCAAGGCGCTTACCAATCCTCGGCCGCCGCAGGCCGCCGATTCCTCGCCGCTGCACCCGACGATCGAACCGCCGCGGCGCGAACAAAACGCTTACCGTTCACGCGGACGTCAGGTGCTCTTTTTCGGGAACAGAGAACGCACGCAACATGACTCACCCCTTTCGCTCTCGAAAAGTCTCCGTGACTGGGGTCGACTCGGGGAGACTGCAGTTGACTCGGGACGACTCCAGACGACACGTAACCGACAATACGTCAAAACTGTGCGCCGTTATCCGTATGTGGCACAGGAGGTTGGCCGATTCGGCAACGAGCATTCAAATCCCGCCCCGCTACAAAGTCCGGGAGTCAAAGACTTCCGGGCCTTTCAATTCTCGGTACCGTGTCGGAATCTAGGCTTCTGCAAATGGATTTGCTAATGAGTTCACGAATACTGCCTCCGGCCTAGGAAGGCCCGTCACTCTAGGGGTTTCCCCGTGCTTGAATTTCTCAAGGAGAGGACGTAAGAGATGGCCGTAACGATCGAATGTCACCTGCGCGGACGCATTCCCAAGCTGATCCTGGATGAGTTTTACGTTTCGCCCTGGTGGATCATCAGAGATCCGAAGGTATGCCGGAGGTCGTAGAAACGGATTCTCCGTAATCCCGCGCGGCGCAAAGCGGGCAAAACTCGCGCTTCACGCGATTGTCTGGATCGAGCGGGCTGCCAGTCGCCGCGCAGAAGGAGTGGTTGATGATAATCATTGATCGAGCGGCCATCTCCTCAGATAAACGGAAGCTCATTGACCGTGTTCACGCCCATCTTGAAATTCAACGGAACGACGCCTTTGTGCTGCTTGACGACGCCCGCCGGGGCACATATCACAACCCTCGCTACGGAGTCGCCGCATTCTTCATGAACATTCGGAGCGGTGGCGTGGAGGAAACGAGCCCCGAGCACATCGTCGAGATTATGAAGGACTCCAATTGCCATTACTTCATCTGGATTTCGAAGGACATGGTTGAGGCCGACGATTTCCCCTTTGTGTGGGTTTACTCCCATGAACTTCAGCACTTGAGGCAAGAGATTAGCGACTACAGTCTAAGCAGAGTCAATTCGTTCATCAGAAGAGTGGCGAACCGAGTCTTGGGTCAATCGATCACTCAACTTGCACTCCCAGCGGAATTGGAAGCAGAGCTAGTCGCAAAGGACACCCTCTGCGCATTTTTCGGAAAGCAGGCCTTTGAGGAGTACCGAGAAGCCGAGCAATTGCAGGACCCAGCTGCAACAGAATACTTCGATCATCTTCTGCGTTTGGAATCAGAATCGGCTGGCGCTCTTAGACATCAGACGGCGAGGCTTCTTCAGGCTCACAAGGAAGGATTTCGTCGGGAGTTAAGAAGGCTTACAGCCAAAGACAAGTTTCGAGACGTCGATATCGAGTCTTTGTTTGAGACAGCGGTCCCGAGGACAGGAGAGTAGCCTCCCATTCGGTCAACTTCCTCGATGACTTCGGTGTGGCCCGCGATGGGGCCAAGATCTCGCAGGCTGGCCTGCCCCCGCTTTTCGTGCTGTGATTACAGTTGATGCATCGAACATATACAACGATTCAGTTCCCAGAGAAGCTCGATGCGCCCCAGATGGATGGTGTCTTTGGCATCGTCGCGCAGTGTGGAAAGCCGGGACTGTCCAAACGCTGCGTTCTTGATCTTTCGGGCCTTCGCTTCATGGCACCCGGCGGGCTCACCGGGCTTGTCCAATGCGTCGTGCATCTGTGCAACCAGGGGTGGCTCCCGAGCGTTCGATTCCCAACCGACGACGGGACGGCACAGTATCTCGTGCGCATGGGTATCAGGCGAGCCCTGCGCGGGCGCGCTCGGTGCCTTGGCGCACCGCGGGGAAGACGAAGGTATGGTCATTCGACTGCCCTCGTGGAACTAACCACCATTCAGAAAACCGGGGACGTCGACGCGCTCCTCGACGGCTTGACGGACAGCGTCGCTGACATCCTTGAGGAGCAACTCGGATACAGCGGCGCCGATGTCGGGAACTTCACGAGCGTGATCTCAGAACTCTCACGCAACATTATCGACCATAGCGGCGCAATCGGTTTCGTCGCGGCTCAACGGTACACGGCAGCGAGCAGGACTCGTTTTGCGCTGATTAGCGTCGGGGACGTCGGCGTGGGACTCCGTGAGACCCTTGGGCAGCGGTACCCCGTGTCCGGCTGGAGCGATGCGGAGGTCATCATTCGCGCGCTCATGCGTGACTACTCTCGGTACCCGAATCGCGGTCTCGGCCTCGCCCTCGTCCGAAAGGTCTGCCAGGATTACCGGGGGAGTCTTCACATCCGGAGCAGCACCTGCCGTATCTACGTCCGGGGACGCAAGACCGTCGCCATCGACGCAGGGTGGTTTCCGGGAACCCAGGTCGCAATCTCCCTCCAACAGAAACAAGACTGACCCCGTTTGACCCCCCCGGAGCGTCGGAGGTACTATGGGTACATCTTCACTGAACTCACAGAAGTGAGAACTTCGAAGTCCACAAGGGGGGAGAATCTATGGAACCTATTGATACAAGGACAATTACGCTCAGGGAACGCGTCATCGGAGGACGAGTGCTCGGGGCGCAGCTCCGAGACCACATCCTGGCCGACCTCGCGGCGGCGCCAGTCGATGCGTTGGTCGCGGTCGACTTTGCCAGCGTGCAGACCCTGGACTTCTCGGCTGCCGACGAGCTGCTCTCTGGCTTGATAATGCGAGTTGTATCGGGGGAACTCGGGTCAAAACGATTCTTCCTCGTAGGGTTGACGGACGCTGTTCGGGAAAGCATCGCTGCGGTCCTCGACCTCAGGAAACGACAGTGCCTCGAGGTCCGGGACGATGGTGCGGTCGCCGTCCTTGGCCCGTTTAGCCCCCCTCATCGAGAGACGTTTGACTACGTCACCGAAAGTGGCGAAGTGACGGTCGGCGACGTGGCACGGCGATTCTGGCCAGAACCAAACATGACCGCGGCAGCCAATCGACTCAACGCACTCGCTGACTCAGGACTCGTACACCGAGCACTTCAGCCCGGAGGCAGACGCGGCACTCGCCTCGCGTACCGTTCTGTTCTCCCACGTCGCTCAGGCCTTCGATTCAAAGACGCCGCATCACCATGAAGGGCGTTCCAATCCCGACATCCATTGACCAGAGTGAGCCGGGGACCCTCTCGCAAGCAAGGAGCAACTCCATGTCCTACGAACCACCCGATTGCGGCTTCGTGTTCTGGCCCGTCGGAAATGGCGACAGCACGACGATCTTCGTAAAGCCCGGTGTTGTCGTTCAAGTCGACGTGAATCACAGAGGGTGCGCCAACGACGATGATGATCCTCGTTCCGCGGTTGTCGATCGTCTCGTTGAAGTGCTCCCAAAGGTGAACGGTCGGCCGTACCTCTCCGTCTTCGTCCTTACGCATCCCGACGAGGATCATTGCTGCGGCTTCAGAGATCTTCTGAAGCGCGTCACGATCGGAGAGCTCTGGCACACTCCGAGAATCTTCCGCGATTCAACGGACGACCTCTGCGACGACGCCGTCGCGTTCCGCAAGGAGGCGCACCGGCGCGCAAAGCTCAATGGCGTCGCGCGATCGGGTGATCGATTCCGACTCATCGGGTACGATACTCTCCTCGAGGAGGAGGTCTACAGCGGACTTCCGAAATCGCTCTTGACTCTCCCCGGAACTGCGGTGACCGAACTCGACGGAAACGACTGCGCCGACGTCTTTCGAGCGTTCATTCATGCGCCTTTCAAGGATGACTGCGCCGGCGAGCGCAACGACACGAGTCTCGCCATGCAGATCACAATCGCCGACGGCGAGAATATCGGACGACTCCTTCTTCTTGGCGATCTGCGTTACCCGACCCTCAAGCGCATTTTCGAAATCAGCGATGGGACTGACCTCGCTTGGGATGTCCTGCTCGCCCCGCACCATTGTTCGAAGTCGGCCATGTACTGGTGCGGCGCCGATGAGCAGGAAGAAACCCTTCGGCGGGACATCCTCGACGCGATCGAAGCTGCGGCCACGGAGCCCGGCATCATTATCGCCAGTTCAGACGAAGTCCCCGATCGCGACGACGTGGGAGCGAATCCCCCACACGCCAATGCCAAGGCGCGCTATGAGGAGGTCGCCCCGGGAGGCTTCTGTTGCACCGCCGATGATGCTCCGCAGCCGATCACTTTCGAGCTTGCGGGTGACGGATTGACGACGATGGCGTCTGCTTGGGCAGCCGCGACTTCGTCTGTCCGAGAAGCAGTAGTCGCCGCGCGTGGCGGGGGCACTCCCCCGAAGGATCGTGTCGGGTTTGGTCGAGGGACATGACCAGCGGGCAAGAACTTGCCCTCGAGCAGCTCAAAGCCGTCCAGAGCGAATCGCGGGGAACATTCGAAGTCCTCACGACGGGGCCGAGTCAGGCGCCTGACTGGGTGTGCTTCGGCATTTCGTTTGCGTGTCGTGTACAGCGCACCGTGGCGACAGGGTTGCGATTACGAGTTCGCGAACGTCTTTCGATCTGTGTGCCGCCGGACTTCCCCTTCCGGCCCCCGTCGATCTCAACGCCGCACCGTCGCTTTGCCGGATTCCCCCACGTTCAGTGGGGGTCTCACCTCTGTCTCTATCGTGCCCCGCAGATCGAGTGGGACGTCAGCGATGGGATGTTCGGGCTCGTCGACCGGCTGCTGTCATGGCTTGAGAAAGCAGCCGCCGATGAACTCGATCCTGACGGCGAACCGCTTCACCCCCCTGTAACGTACGGGACCCACGGACCTGATCACGCAATCGTCATCCGCGCCAACACGCCATCGCCCAATCCGCCTGCCTGGTTTGGTAGTGCGCATCTGACAGTCATCTCGCCGACGCGCGTCGACATCACCGGATGGTCCGACCTACTCAGTCCGACGACTCCTCGGTGTGTTGCGGCTGCTATCCTGCTGACCACTTCAATGCCCTTTGAGTATCCGGACACATTGCGCGATCTTTTGTCGGTCCTCGACCAACGCGGCGTCTCGCGCGAGATGGTGATGCTGACGCTCCGCGCCGCGGCGATTCAGAGTAATGTCGGATCGCCACTCTACGTAGTCGTAGGCACTCCGATGCGAGGCATTCGAGGTAGCCCGACCATGCGGCAACACCTCGCCATCTGGCACATCGCAGCGACTTTCGCTGACGGGCTTCGGAACTCGCTCGAACAGTTCTCGCCCGATCCGTGGCTCCGTGAACTCGGAGACGAGGTCATGAAGATCCTTTGGGATTGGACTGACGTTGCCACAGTAGGGTGGTGTCGCGTGTACGAGACCCGCTCCGAGGTGACGGAGCGACGTGATCGCACGGCAGCAATGACTGCTTTCCACGGGAAGCGCGTAGCAGTTTGGGGATGTGGCGCTCTGGGGAGCCACGTTGCGGAATGGCTCGTACGTGCTGGGGTTGCTGCGCTCGTTCTCCGCGACGGCGGCCGGGTCTCTCCAGGCATTCTCGTTCGCCAAGCGTTCGACGAAGGCGACATCGACAAGGGTAAAGCCGAGGCACTTGCGGAGCGACTCCAGCGGATTCGGCCGAGCCTCATGGTCGAACATCACGCCTCTGACCTCCTTGCACACCCGCTCTCGGACGCCGACTGGTCCGATGATGCGGATGTCGTCCTCGACATGACAGGCTCCGAACCCGTTCTTGCGAAGCTCGAGGAGCGCCGCCGACATGATCGGCACGGCGTGGCGCTCGCATCACTTGCGATCGACTCCAAGGCGTGCCGTGGTCTCATCGCGGTGGCGATGCCAAACCACACTGGAGGACCTGCCGATGTCGTCAGGGCTGCGAAGCTCGCTGCCTGCAGCCAAGAAGATCTCAAGGGCTTCGCCGACGCCTTCTGGCCGAGAGAACGTGGCGACCTGTTCTTCCCGGAGCTCGGTTGTTCATCACCGACTTTCATAGGTTCTGGCGCCGACGTCGCAAGCCTCGCTGCCTTGATGCTCAACATAGTGGCACACGAGCTAAAGGCCAGCCGCGTGTCGTCAGGTCGCGCGCACTTCGTGTGCGTACCTAATAGCGGACACATCGACTCACGGCAGGACGTTCTCGTCGATGCGCCATCGAGTAGCGTCCTTGAGGATCCAAGCACACACTACCAGGTAAGGTTGAGCACCACTGCGTGGCGCGAGATGAGAGCATGGATCGCGCGAAGCAAGCGAACCGCGGGGCCGGAAGTTGAGACGGGCGGCGTGCTCTTCGGCGAGCGGGACGATGCCCTCCGCATCATCTGGGTTGACGAGGTTCTCGGGCCGGCTCCGGACAGCATCGCGTCAGCGTCGGAGTTCGTCTCCGGTGTGCGCGGGCTTGCCGAGGCAGCGGAGGAAAAGAACAAACGGGGCCGCGGCTCGCTGAAATGCGTAGGGCTCTGGCACACACACCCACGGGGGGTCCCGATTCCGAGTGACAAAGACATTGCGGGCATGTGGCAGGTGGTTCGTGGCGCGGACCCCAAGACCCCGAAGGCGCTCCTCCTCATCGTCGGCGGCGAGCATCCGCACTTCACGGCGACCGCGAAGCTCTTCCGTCACTCGGAGTTCGACCATGCAAGCGTGAAGATCCGGCTGGAGATGCGACGGATTGAAGAGCAGCTCGATTTGAGAGCGCAAGATTCGAACGTGGCGCTCGCTCTTTCCGGCGGAGGGTCACGGGCGATCGCCTTCCATCTCGGATGCCTTCGTGCGCTACACGACCTAGGCGTGCTCGAGAAGCTCAAAGTCCTCTCGGCCGTCTCCGGGGGGTCGGTGATTGCGGCGATGTACGCCTATTCCGACGACTCATTCGAGCGCTTCGAACGACGCGTGGTCATCCTTTTGCGGCGCGGTCTGACGGCGAGCATTCTGCGACAGTGGTTACTCACTCGGTACTTGCCCGCCAGCGCTTTCACTGCTCTCATCTCCGGGTCAGCCGCTGCCGGCGCCAGTTTGATGACTCTCCTTGCCCGAGTCACGGGGATGTCAACCTCCACCGTTCATGCCCCTTTCCGTCGATGGGTGAGTCGGACGTCCGCATTCGAAGGGGCCCTCCGAAAGGAATGGCTTGGAGAGCGCAGGCTCAGCGACGAACGGCGAGGCGACCTTGAAGTTATCTTCAACGCCTGTGAACTCCGCACGGGCTCGGCGTTCCGTTTCGGTAGTACCGACTCGTGGTGCTCTCGCTTTGGGCGACTACGAGACAATCAGGTTAGCGTCGCGAAAGCCGTCGCTGCGTCGGCCGCGTATCCCGTACTCTTGCCTGCATTGGATGAAGCATTCGACTACATCGGTCACAAAGATCGGCGACCCGGCCGGACCCGAACAGTACTCACTGATGGCGGCACCTTCGACAACCTCGGTTTATCCTGCTTGGAACCTGGCCGAAGCGAGGCGCACAGCTACAGGGCTTTCAAACCCGACTACATCATTTCCTGTGATGCGGGGACGGGGATCTTCGAGGAAGACGCTGTGCCGTACTTCTGGCCCGGGCGCATGGTCCGCTCCTTCCAGACGGCTCTTCGGAAGAACCAGGACTCCTGGCGAAAACGTCTTCACGTTTACCATAGCGCAGGCGCGCTCAAGGGCTTCGTGCTCGCATATCTCGGTCAGCAGGATGCCCGGCTTCCATACATTCCCGCGGATCTCGTGCGTCGCGAGGAAGTCATGCGGTACCCGACAAACTTCGCACCGATGCGAGAAGAGGACATCGATCGCCTTGCGGCCCGTGGGGAGGCACTGACTCGTTTGCTCATTGCCCACCACTGCCCCGGACTTGGCACTGAGGCTCTTCGCACATGACCCTCGATCAGACGATCCTCGACGCGCACCGACAGCTCTTCGACTACTCATGTATTCCGATGGCGGTAGAACTCGTCTTGAAGCTCAACGGACATTGGCCACCCGCACGGTTTGACCTTCAAAACGCCTGGGGCAACGCGATCGGCAGCTTCGGGGACTTCCACGGAAGGGAGATCGACGGCCTGCGCTTCTCACAGGGCTTCACTCAACCCCGAGATCCGCAGTTCAAGCAATGGCCCTTTGACATCTTCTATCAGACGATCGAGCGCGAGCTCTCCGAGGATCGGTACGTCATCGTATCTCTTGAATCACTTGGAGGATGGCACATGTGGGTGATCCATGCCCAGGCCCCCGGTAACGAGTTTCTGGCAGTCAGCAAGGAGGGTCCTCCCAGTCGTGCCACTATCCACATCGACGACGTTATGAGGCAGACGTTGGGTATGGGCGGAACGGACATACTCACCTACAACTAGTCACGGCACCATGACTTATTAAGAGACGCTCACGAACTCCCCTCGCCCACTCGGCTCGCACGAGCACGCGGCAAGAACCGCATCACGACGTAGACATTTGCGGCATCTCCCATCCCTATTTGGATGACCACCGTCTCCTCTCCTAGGGAACCGCTTTGAGCAAACTCCTCAACTTAAGTTCGGTCCAGTTTTTCGGGAGAACGTCAAACCCACGGGAGCAGTTATCAGGGTCTACTTGACGCTTACGCTCGGAAGGCAATTGGCCGACAATCTCAAGCCGTTCCAAATCTCTCCGCCGCCCTCGCCTTCGCTCTCTCCGCTTCCACTTCCCGATTGCGCGGTTCCGCGTTCGTCACCAGCGAATTGAGTAATTCCTGCGCCACCGCCGACACTCGGTCCACCGCCAGATCAAACGCCGCCTCATTGGCCTTGGACGGCTTCGTGAAGCCCGAAATCTTGCGCACAAACTGAACCGAAGCCGCGCGAACTTCCTGATCTGTGGCCGGCGGCTCGAAGTTAAACAGCGTCCTGATGTTCCTGCACATGCCGATCCCCTGGAGTTGGAGTGAGCTCCAAATTTATCACGCGAGCGCCCGAAGGAAAGGGGACCACCGCGCGATGCTTCAGGGTAAAGGCAATCCGCCCCTTCATGTGATCGGGACGGGGCTCGCCCAAGAGCGCCAGGAGAGTCGGAGCCATGTCCACCAAGTCCATCTCCCGATCCACGGGGCGGAAACGCTCGTCGGCCAAGATCGCGAACCCCTTCTCGGAAGGATTCTCCGGCAGATAGCCGTGATTGCCCTTGTGCTTGGAATGCAGGAGCCGGGTGCGCTGAGTTTCTTCCGTCAATCCCATGAAGAAGTTCGCCATCGGATGGTGGAAGTCGTGGGGAAAGAAAATCCATCCCGGCTTGGCCACCAGGTGGAATTGTCCATAGGTGTCGTCCGTGCAGGGCACGTGGTACTTCGCCATTTCGTCGCGGCGGAAGAGCTTCGTGTGCAAGATGGATTGCAGGAGTGGCACGAGGCGTCCTCGCGCAAGAGGCGTGTGAAACCAGAAGCGCGCCTGCACTGCTTCGATGAAATAGGTGTAGTCGGTTTCCGGGACTCCGGATTGGGCGAGCAGCTTGCGAAGGGGAATCGAACCAACGACTTGATCTTGTCCATGATCGGAGACGATCGCGAGCGTAGTGCCGCTGGCGAGACATCGCTCGTGCAAGCTCAGAAGAAACTCATCCATGACATTGTAGGCGCGGCCGACTTTCTTGGGCTGGTGCAGGTGCCAATGCTGGAAGAGATCGAGCGCATAGATCTCGAGCATCTCGAGAGCGCAATCGTTTGAAGGGAGCCGGCTGGACATTTCCCGCAACGTGCTGAAGCGCTTCGCAAAGTGGAAGCGCGAACGCTCCTTCAAGACTCCAAACATCGAATCATGAGAGCCGATCCGTTCGAGCACGGAATGATCCCGCTCACGCCGCACATATTTGAAGCGGAACATGTCGAAGCGGCGACGCCGGCGCGACGGCACCACGGCGAGATCATAGGTCGGCTCGAAGAGCTGCCGAATTCCTTGAAGCGTTGTGCTGACACCATCCGGAAAGCGATCGAGAAGCGCCGCTCTTTTCGATTGGGTGGCATCCGGTTTGAGCCGCACTTGCCACACACCATGTTCGCTGGGCCAGGCTCCGGTGATGAATGTGGTGAGGAGCTCGGTGCTAGGAAGCGTATTGAGCGTCACGCTGGGGCAGCGGTTCTGCAATGCATGCAGGAACGGAGTGTGCTCCGGATTGATTCTGCGTTTGTCTAGACCATGGATGTAACAAACGAAGAGTCGTTCAATCGGCTCGTTCATGGACCGCCTCAAGGAACAGGGTACGGCGGAAGGGGATAAAGACGAGCCCGGCCTTCCTTGAAGCCAGGGGGACAAATAGTCTCCAGGTAATCCAGAGACTACAGAATCGGAAAGGCCCGTTTCAAGCGCGATGAGAAGGGCGGCGACCCACTTTGGCAATGGTAGACAAGTGTTTAGCACTTTGAGCGACGCGGGGGCACATCGTCCGGCCTGAAACTCTTTCGCGTATGATCTCGTGCTTTCATCGGGTAGGGAAGGCGCCGGAAATCGAGGGGATTGGCGGCACCATGAAATGGAGTTGAAGTGAAGCTCAGTGAATGTATTGCACTCGTGACGGGAGGCGGATCGGGAATCGGTCTCGAGACTGCGCGCCTCTTGAAGGAACAAGGCGCTCGCGTGGCAATTTGCGGGCGCACGAAAAGCCGGATCGATCAGGCGGCAAAGGAAATCGGCGCCTTTCCTCTGACCGGCGACGTCGGGCGCGAAGAAGACGCCAAACGCATGGTCTCCGCCGTGATCGACGAGTTCGGCGACTACAACACGCTCATCAACAACGCCGGATGGGGCCAGTTCTCCCCTCTTCTGGATCTCAAGCTGGACGACTTCAAGGCAGTCATCGACACCAATGTGTTTGGGGCGATGCTCATGGCGCGGGAGTCCGCTCGCCACTTCGCCGACAAACGTCGCGGCAACATCGTGAATGTGTCCTCGACGGCAGGCAGCCGGGGATTCGCCGGCGGAACGGCGTACGTCGCTTCCAAGTTTGCGCTGGGCGGCATGACGGAATGTTGGCGCGCCGAGCTGCGCAAATTCGAAGTGCGGGTCATGCAAATCAATCCCAGTGAAGTGCTCACCGACTTTGGCAGCGCGGCCGGCTACTCGCAGAAACAAAGCGCGAAGAAGCTGCGCGGCATCGAGATTGCGCACGCCATTGCAGCCATGTTGGCGATGGACGATCGCGGCTTCACGACCGAGCTGACGGTGTTTGCGACGAACCCGGATTCGTAGATCTTGTTGTTGGCCCGGCTTCTCTTGGTCGCCGCGCTCGTTTGCACACCGATTCTCACGAGCGCCAAGACCGCGACCGTCCCCAACGGCGACATCCGCTTAGCCGCGAGGCTCGATCTGCCCACCAAGATTCTGCTCAGGTGGTTAAATATTCACGCCCAGTAGGGGCTGCGCCGCGGAAGCGAGGGATCGGTGACCTATCGCCGCCACTCACATCTCTACGATCATCACTTTCGAACTGACGACCTGAAGGATAACCTTCGCCGCAGGTCGGTCCACGGCGCGGCATTTACAGTCACCTCGATCGGTACCAAGTTCGCCATCAACGCTGGTGCCACGATGATCTTGGCGCGCCTCCTCACGCCGCAAGACTTCGGACTGGTCGCCATGGTCGTTTCCATCACTGGCATGGTCACGATCTTTCGCGACTTGGGTCTGGCGACGGCAACCGTGCAAAGCCCGTCGCTCGATCATTCCCGCGTGAACACCTTGTTCTGGTTGAACGTGTTCTTTGGAATCTCCATGGGACTGCTCACCGCGTTTTTTTCTCCGCTCTTCTCCTGGTTTTTTCGCGATCCGCGCGTTACCGGCTTGGGCGTCATTTTGGGCGGCGTCATGATGATCGAAGGCTTCTCGATCCAGCATCAAGCGTTGCTGCGCCGCCGCATGCGCTTCGGCGCGCTCGCGTTGAGCGAAATCTTTTCGGTCGCGGTCGGCGCGGGCGTTGCCCTCTTCTTGGCATGGCGCGGAGCCGGATACTGGTCGCTCGTTTGGATGAAGGTGGCCGCCTCCGCCGCGGGCGTCGCAGCAGTCTGGCTCCTCTGCTCATGGCGGCCGAGCGCCATGCTGCGCTTGAGCGAGGCGCGATCCCTCATGAAGTTCGGCGGTCAGATCACGCTGGCGCGCTTCATTCGCTACATGTCGCGCAACCTTGACCGGATCCTGGTGGGGCGTTCTTTCGGCCCGCAAACGCTCGGCTTCTATGCCAAGGCTTCGGGCTGGCTCGTGGCTCCGTTTCAGCAGCTCACCTGGCCCGTGGCGCGTGTCGCGGTTCCCGTGTTGAGCCGTCTCCAAGACGAGCCGCGGCGCTTTCGCACCTACTACCGCGCGGGAATGTCCATCATCGCGATTCTGGGAATCCCGGCGATCGTTTACCTCTACCTCGACGCTTCACGAGTCATTCCGTTGTTTCTCGGCCACCAATGGTACAGCGCCATCCCGATCTTTCGCGTGCTTGCGCCGGTCGCCGTTGCCGCGCTCTTCCAAATCGGATTCCAATGGTGCTACGTGTCGCTGGGCCGCGCCGATCGCCAGCTCCTCTGGGAAATCACGAACACGATCTTCACGCTCATTGCATTTGCCATTGGCTTGCGCTGGGGAGCGATCGGGGTGGCGGGCGCCTACTCCATCGCCAGCATGCTTCTCTTGCCGGTGGGCGCTGTGTACTGTTTTCGCCAGACACCGGTGGGCCCCGGCGACCTTCTCGCTGCATTCGTGCGCCCAGTCATCTCCGCGTCGGGGGCGGGACTCGCCCTCTTTCTCTTCATACGCACGATCGCGATCGTGAGCCATGCCCAAGCCGTCGCGATTCACGCGTTCCTCTTCGCCGTGGCGTACGGAATCGTGTACTTGATGATTCCCGGCGGGCGAGAAGAGGCAACGGACCTCTTTCAACTGACCCGCGAGCTTCAGAAGTTCAAACGCAGTCCGGCCTGAACCAAACGAGGCGCGCCGATCTCCACCAACCCACTGCTGGTCATACGCACCTCGAACTCCTCATCAAAGACATTCTCGACCGTGACGAACGCTTCCGCCCAACGCGCCACGATGCGGCTGACCATGAAGTCGACGACGAAAAGTTGCTCGACCGGAAGCGTGTTCAAATCGTCTTCGAAGCGATCGCCGACGAAGCGCGCTTGGACCGAGCTCGAGACAATCGACGGACGATCGAAGCTTGTGCGCACGACCCATTGATGGCGCGCCACTTGGCGAACCTGCTTGCCGACGAGACGCGGATCATCGGACTCGCTCAGCACCGCGTCGTCAAACGTGTAGCTTCCCGTGAAGAGCCAACTGCTGCGCAAGCGGTAGCTCGTTTCTAGCTCGAAGCCGCGAGAGCGAAGGCGCCCCACGTTATCCGTCTGGCGGCAGACCCCGCCAGCTGGAACCGTGCCTCAAGGCGGGATGATGGTTGCAGTATCTGCGTCCGCAAAACCGATCGTGCGCTGATTGATCGTGTTGTCCACTTCATTCCAAAAACCGGTTGCCTTTGCGCTGACCACGGACGATGGACGAAAGTCCACGCCGGCCTCCGCACCCACCATTTGCTCCGGTTCCAAGTCGCCGTTTCCAAGCGTGATCTCGCCTCCACGCCCGACGAATCCTTCATAGAGCTCACTGATCGTCGGTGCGCGGAACGCGCGATACGCGGAGGAACGCAAAGAAACGCCTTCATTCAGATGATAGACGACGCCCAAGCTGGGATTGACAGTCGTCTTGGTGTCGTCGTCGTACTCGATGCGCGCGATCTCGTCGCCGCTCCCCAGAGATTTGAGCGCATCGCTCGCATCGAACGTGCGAACCACATCCAGCCGCGCCGAGCCGATGACCTGCCACTGCTCGGTGATCTTGTAGATGTCCTGAACGTATCCACCCAAGAGCTGGATGTTTCCTTGCACGTGCTTCTCGGTCGTGAAGTCTTGCGCCGACGTGCTCCAATTTCCGAACGTGAAGCTCTCCCCTTCGAGCCACTGCTGATCCGCACCGATCGACAATTGATGCGCGTCCGCAATGGGCCGCGACCACTGCAGATTCGCTCCGATGGAGGAGCACGGTGCGCGATGCTCGTTGGCTAACGGTCGCTCGCTGGTGCGATCATTGGAAACCGTCGTCGAGAAATTGTCCGAAGAGCGCGACATGAGAAAGACATTGGCAACCCAATTGTTGCTCTCGCCGGTCGTCATCTCTCCGCCAACGCCGTAGCCGCGCGTGATGAATCCGGAGGCGCCCATCGGAGTGCCCTTGCCACGATCCTCGTCCGCATAGTTCCCGCTCACATAGAAACTTTTCTTCTCGGATGGGCGCACATCGACGCGTCCCAAGAGAGCACCGCTCTTCAGTCTGGCCTGCGTATCGATGGGGCCCAATTGATCTGGCCGCCAGATGTAGTACCCGTCGGTGTCGTAGTAGCTTCCCCCTGCCGAGAACGATGTCTTGCCCACGCTCTCCGTCGCATAGATCTCGAAATTCTGAGTCTCGCGCTCGCCGCCCTGGCCGCGGAAACGCAGCGAGGGGCCCTCGGGCTTTTGCGTAATGATGTGAATCACCCCGCCCAAGGCCAAGCTTCCCCAAATCGGCGAGCCGCCGCCGCGCACCATTTCGATGCGATCGATCGAGCCCATGGGAATCCGGCTCCAAGTCACATGACCGGAGAACGGATCGTTCAGCGGCACACCGTCCATGAGCACCAGCGTTCGTCCGGTGTTCGTCGGACCGATGCCGCGCATCGAAACGCCCTGCAGGGACACCGAGCTCACCACGCTGCTCGATTGGCGCAGCAAGCTGAACCCGGGCACTTGTCGCAACACGTCGTCCAAACGGCTCGGAGCGGAGAGGCGCAGATCTTTCGGATGCAGCACGGTGACGTTCGCGGGAATGTCGGAGATCTTTTGCGGCAGACGCGCCGCCGTCACCACGATCGGCTCCAGCTCGTACGCGTCGTCCGCCGTGAGGCCAACTTTGGAGATGCTTTTTTGCGCGGGCGTTTCCTTGGCTTCCGGCGGCGCTTCTTTCAGTGCGGGCGTTTCCTCCTGCGCTGGAACAGGCGCATCGGCCGCAAACGCATTCGCGATCAATAGCCCAGCCATGGTCGCCGCAAGCATCCCTCTCAACATGACGCCCCTCATGAGTGTGTCTCGACTTGCCACGGGACCAATCGATGCGTGAGGAATTGAATCACAGCACGAATGCCAAGACCAATGGCTGCCGCCATCACGACCCCGGCGTACACGTCTTCGATACGCAACGTTTGCCAAGCAAGCCAGATCATCTTTCCGATTCCGTGATCGGCGGTGATGAGCTCCACGGCGATCGTCAAGGAAAGCGCCACATTCAAGGCCACTCGCGCTCCGGCCAGTACGAAGGGGAGGCTGCCCGGAATCACGACCTTGCGCAAGATCTGCAATCGTCCCGCTCCATAATTGCGCGCCACCTCGAAGTAGATCGGGTGAATTTGCCGCACTCCTGCCATCGTATTGATGAGGAGCGGGAAAAACGTGGAGAGCGCGATGACCGCAATGCGTGCCGTGGATCCCACGCCCAACACGATCATGATGATCGGCAGCATGGAGATCTTCGGCACGGGATGAAGCGCGGCGACGAACGGATCGAGCAGGCGGCGCGCATCCGGCGAGCATCCCATCCACATCCCGATGAGATACGCCGGAATTCCGCCCAAGAGAAAACCGAACACCACCCGGCCCAATGTCGCTCCCAGATGTTCGAGCAACTCTCCGGAGAGGAGTAGCCGCTTTAAAGTGACGGCGATCACCGAAGGAGGAGGAAAGAAGAACGGCGGCAAAACGCCGGTTCGCGAGACCACCTCCCACCCGCCGAGCGCGATCGCAAAGAGAAGAATCGTCAACCACGTAGAGCGCTCCGCCCGCCGGCTCACGATGCAGCCTCCAAGCTCTTCCCCATCTCCTCCTCGAGAATCGCCCAGATTCTTTCTTTGATGCGCAAGATCTCCGGCCGGTTGCCATCATTCAATTGGCGCGGGCGCGGGAGAGGAATGGAGAACTCCTCGCGAATGCGCCCCGGTCGTCCGGTCATGATCAGCACGCGATCCGCCAACAAAACCGCTTCGTCGAGATCGTGCGTCACGTACACCACGAGCTTTTTGTGCTCTTCCCAAATGCGCAGCAGCTCCTTTTGCAAGATGAGCTTCGTCATGGCGTCCAACGATCCAAACGGTTCGTCCATGAGCAGCATGTAAGGATCGGTGAGAAACGCGCGCGCAATGGCAACGCGCTGGCGCATTCCCACGGAAAGCTCGTGCGAGTAGCGTGACGCGAATTGGCTCAATCCGAACGGCTGCAAGAAGGCCCGGGCGCGCCGGTGCCTTTCTTCTTTGGAGACGCCCTGCATTTCGAGACCGATGGCCGCATTGTCGAGCACCGACATCCACGGGAAGACGCCGTGCTCCTGGAATACGAGCGAATTCAAAGGCCGGCCTTTCTCGGACGTGCGGCGCAACACAATCTTGCCGGACGTCGGCGCCATCAATCCCGCAATGATCTTGAGAAGCGTGCTCTTTCCGCAGCCGCTCGGTCCCACGATGCACAGGAATTCTTCGTCCTTTTGATCGAAGCTCACCTTGTCGAGCGCGGCGAGCCCGCCGTCGCGCGTGGGATAGACGAGTCCAACGTCATGACAGGAGAAGCCCATCGTGGGTTACTTGCCGGACTGAAGACGCCTTTGCGCTTCTTCAAGGAGGGAAGGATCCCAGAATGTTTCGGCAGGAACGATCTTGTCCAAGAGCTTCTCGCCGACCGCCCACTTCTCATATTCGACGACGCTCTCCACGCTCAACGTGCAGTCGTCACGGACCGGAACCCAGCACGCTCGGCGCACCACGTCCGGATCCAGGCTCGTTTCCTTCGCCAGGATCTCGATGTTGCGTTCCGTTTTCCCCTGGTTGTACTGGTGCACTGCTTCGAGATAACCCATGAGAAAGCGCACGCCCAAGTCGCGGTCCTCTTTCCAGAGACGCGGGCCGAACAGAATGAAGCTGTGCTGGTTGTCGGGAAGAATTTCGCGGTCCGTCTTCCACAACACGGCATCGCCGGCATCGACGATCATCGTGAGCCATGGCTCGGACGCGGTGGCCACGTCGATGGCGCCGTTTTTGAACGCGTCGAGCTTCGCGGCGTACGGCACATCGACGAACTCGACGTCCTTTTCGGTGAGGCCGGCCGCCGCCAGAAGGCGATCCACGTCATAGAAGCTCGTGGAAGTGCGCTCGGCCGCGATGCGCAAGCCTTTGAGCTGCGCGAGCGTGGCGAGCTTTCCCGATTCCACGAGATCGCGACGCGCGAGAAACCCGCGATAGCTGCAGCCTTCCTTGGGCACATGTCCCTTGTCGGCGACGAACCTGATGTCCGCGCCGCGTCCCATGATGTTGAAGTATCCGGGCGCCACCATTCCCGGAACGACATCCAGCTTGTGGGCAACCAGCGCGGGCACGGCTTCCACGTTTCCGGACGTGCGCACCAGCTCCAGCTCGATGCCGTGCTTCTTGAACAGGCCTTCGGCGTGACCGATAAAAATTGGGGCCCACGAAAGAAACGGCGACGTGGCCACCTTGAGATGAACGAGCTTCTCGTCCTTCGCTTCGGTGGCGGTAGCTGCAAATGCCGCGCAGAGGAAGGCGCCAAGGAGCATTGCGGCACGATCGAGCGTGAGATGCCTCACGAGCTCTTCTCGCGAACGCGTTCGGGATCGTGCGCTGTGGCGCCGCTCACATCGCCATCTTCGCGCGCGTCGCCGACATCCTCTTCGCCCGCCGCACTTGCATTTTGCTTCGCCAGATGCAGCGTCATGAGCTTGCCGCGCGCGGTCCAGATCGGCTCCATACGCTTGACTTGGAACGATTTCGCCTGCGACCACGTCGCCCGTGCCCCGTCCGCTCCGACGCTGCCGCGGCTCAAGCCATCCAGCACCGCATCGATCACCTGCTGCTCGTCTTGAATCGTGACCTTCGGGCTCACGATGATGCTCATGCGCGTAAAGCCGCGCGCGTCTTCTTCCTCGAGAAGCTGGTAATCCAAAGGCGTCCCGCCGAAACGCGCCGGCAAATCTTGCTGCAGGATGCGCTCCATCTCGCTTCCGACGAGCGTCATTCCTTCGCCGGAAAGCTTGCGGAAGCTGCGAATGTTGCGCACGTGATCATGGAAGCCGTACTTCTCCCACTGGCATCCGCAGGAGCGCTTCTCGATCGTGCCGTAGTCGTCGCTCTCGACATTCAGAAGAATTTTCGCCGCCGACGGCAGAAGCGTGGTGATCAAGAAGGCATCGACGTGCACATCGGCGCTTGGCACCTTGCGCTTGTGCTGGATCAAAGCGAGATGGTCGCGCATGACGTGATGATCGTTGCAATCGATCGGATTGGCGCAGGCCAAACCGATGGGGCCCGCTTCCGAGAAGTGATATGTGGGAATGACGCGCGCGCCGCTCTTCCGAATCGATGCCACCTTCGCCGGAGTAGGCGGTTCGCCGCCTCCGGAGAAAATCCCGCCGGTGAGATCGATGCCTTCCTCTTGCGCGGCGATCGCTACGCGGAGCGCCATGCTGGCGAAGGCGCCCATGTAGCACGCGCCGTCGGTGCGGATCGTCTCCGCCATCCAGCGCGCAATGATTCCCGCTTCGTCCAGACGCACGGGCTCCGGGCGCGGAAACTTGAAACCGTACACTTGCCCCATGCGCAGCACGTACTCGGTGGCGAGACGATACTTGAGCGGCACCTTGCGATCGGAGCCCGTCACCGACGCGAACCAGCGCCGCGGAACGTTGCCCATCTTCGCGCCGCCGAGAAGATTGTTCAGCCCAACGATGTTCGGAAGAACGCCTCTCCAAATTCCGCGAGGAGTGCCGAGCGTGCCGTGCGTTTCGTGTCCCAAGATGGTGAGCGGAATGCGCTCGGCCATGCTGTCGAGATCGTGATAAACCCGCGTGCCGGCGCCGGTCGAGCCGCCGGTTTCGCCGTAATACGCGTTGCGCAGATAAGGATTGTCGAAATCGCGCGGGCGAACCGGCAGCGTCTTGCCGCCGCGCACGACCGGCTCGCGACCTTTGAATTCTTCGAACGTGAAAAAGACTCCGGCTTCGCGCAGCGTGCGCAGCGTTCCTTCCACACCGCTGTGTCCGGTCATCTTCTCGATGTCGCCGTACTCGATTCCGGCAGCGCGGAACAAATGCAAATAGGGGCTTCGCGAATACCCGAAGACCCCCTTCTTCACGACGCGCAGAAAATTCTTGTCGCGCTCTTGCAGGCGGCGCAGCACCGTCGCACGCGCCTGTTCCAGCGTGATCGGCTCGTGGAGGAATTTGCGCAGGCCAATGCCGAACCGGCCGTACATCACGAGGTCAGAGGCGAGACCCATCGATCCCCTTCGTGGCGCCGAACGCGTTTCCATCCCAGGCTACAACCGATCAACCATATCAGATAGACCGGCAAGCCAGAATCCAGGAAGGTATCGAAACTGGACGCTGGTTCTCAACGAAATTGAGTGGAGAAAGCGTGTCCCCTGCCCCTCGCATTCTCATGGTGAATTACGAGTTCCCTCCCTTGGGAGGCGGGTCCGGGAACGCTACGCTTCATCTCTTGAAGGAGCTGGCCCACGAAGGGGAGATTCACGTCGATCTCGTGACTTCGGGAACGGGACCGCAGGCGGTTCGCGAGTCATTTTCCGCAAAAATCAACATCAATCGGGTTCCCATTGTAAAAAGGGAACGCCATTACTGGACGGCGCCGGAAATCCTGGAGTGGTTTCTGCGCGCCGGCCGCAAGATCGACGGCCTCGTTCGCGAGCAGCGCTACGACCTCTGTCATTGCTGGGGCGGATGGCCTTCCGGGCTCATTGGACGGCGCCATCGCCAGAAGATGCCCTACGCCGTCGCGCTTCGGGGGTCGGATGTGCCCGGCTACAATCCGCGCCTGCGCGTCTTGGATCCTCTCTTTTGGCGACCGATCTCGCGCTCCGTGTGGCGCGACGCCGCCGCCGTCACGTGCGTGAGCCAATTCCTTTGCGATCTCGCGCGGCGCACCGAGCCCGACCTTCCGTATGAAGTGATTCGCAATGGCGTGGACTGCGAGCGCTTTCAACCCGGACGGCGGCCGGAAAAGATCGCGTTTCTCTTCGTCGGAAGATTGATCGGTCGAAAGGGACTCCGCGATCTTCTGGATGCATTTCGCATGGTCGCGCGCGACATCCCCGAAGCCATTTTGTACATCGTGGGCGGCGGCCCGGATCGTGCACGTCTGGCCGCATCGCCAGCGGACACTCCTGGCCGGGTGATCTTCCATGGTCCGGCCGAAGCCGGCGCGCTTCCCGAGATCTATCGAAGCGCATCGGTCTTCGTCATGCCTTCGATCGAAGAAGCGATGAGCAACGCCACTTTGGAGGCGATGGCCTCCGGACTTCCCATCATCACGACGCGGACCGGCGTGGCGGAAGTCATCGATGGCAACGGCATCGTCGTCGACAAGCGCAATCCCACTGAAATCGCCGCAGCCATGCGCCGCTATGCAAGCGATCCAGCCCTCATCGAGCAGCACGGCCGGCGCTCACGGCAGATCGCGGAGACAATGAGCTGGGCCGCCGTCGCGAGAGCTTACCGCACTGTCTATGATAGGATTCTGAGTCGAACGAAACTCTGATCCCTCATCCGTGCGTGAGCCATGCCGGGCCCCCTGTTGTTGCAATCCTTGAAGGCGTATCGCCGCCTTCACCACGAGCAGCGCCTTCCCGCCCACGAGCTGGCCAAGCGCCAAGACCAGCGCCTGCAACGCATCATTCTCCACGCCTACGAGCACACGCCGCACTATCGCCAGGCATTCGATGAGGCCGGGGTCCGTCCCGAGCACATTCGATCCAAGGAAGATCTCGTTCGCGTTCCGCTCTTGAAGCGGGAACACCTGCGCAGCATTTCGAGCCGCATCGCCCAAAGCGCGGACGCTCCCGCATTGCACTCGTCGTTCACTTCCGGATCGACGGCCGAGGGTGCACGAACATATTTCGATTCCGAGGCGTGGCTCTTGAGCAAGTACCTGATCAAGCTGCGCGCGCGCCTCGCGTGCGGTGTGCACCCGTGGGATCGCATTGCGCAATTCCAGTGGATTCCGAATCGCGACACGTTCTTTCAACGCCGCGTGCTGCGCCAAAAGTCGTTCGGAATCGATCGCGATTTCGGCGAGGTGTTGGCCGAAGCGCGCCGTTACGCGCCGACCGTGCTCTATGGTTTCCCCGGCTATCTACAGAAGTTCGGCGAGTTCTCCCGAGGCGCATTGAAAGCGCGTCTCGTGTTCACGAGCGGCGAGATGTTGAGCGCCAAGATGCGCGAAGCCATCGAAACGGCGTACGGCGCGACGGTCTACGACATCTACGGATGTACGGAGATGAAAGAGATCGCCTGGGAATGCGAAGAGCGCAACGGTTATCACATGAACGCCGACTGGCTCGTCGTCGAGTCACTTGCGGAGCCATTCCAAGGTGAGCCGGCCGGTTCGCTCGTGGTGACATCGCTCTACAACCACGCGATGCCGCTCATTCGCTACGTCATCGGGGACATCGGACATCTGGTCGATGGCCAGTGCCCCTGCGGGCGCACGCTTCCTTTGATGGCGCCGGACACCGGGCGCGCCGTCGACTACGTCGTGCTGCGCGACGGACGCGAGGTTTCGCCCTACACGGTGATGACACCGGTGGAAGCCCTTTCCGGCGTGGCGCAGTTCGAGATCCTGCAAGAAGAGATCGATCACGTTCTGGTTCGCGTCGTGCCCTCTGCGAGCTGGGAAGAAATGACCCGCGACATGATCCATCGCAGCATGAACGAGATTCTGCCCGGCGTGCGCATCGAGATCGCGCTCGTGGACCGCATCGAGCAGCAGTACTCCGGCAAGTACCGCATCGTGCAATCACGGGTCGCGCGGCATTCCCGCTGATCCGGGCGCGAATCCAATCCCAAACCGCCGTTCGCCGCGCTTGGCGGCGCGAATCTCTTCCTTGGTGAATGCGAAAAGGATGAACGGTAGATTCTTTTCGGCGAAACGCGCGACGTCGGAGAGATCCTTGCCTTTCGGAAGCTTCGTCTCATCGACGTAGATTTGGAGCCCGGACTCGTCGATGTACGCCGCCAAGCTGTCCGCCCCGAAATGTTTGTTGATGACGGTAGCGACGTCCGGAGTGTAGTGCGCTCTTTCGCAAGGTGCCGCGCACTTCGGCATGCCGTGGTCCGCGGTGATCACCAGCACGGCGCCGTGAAGGCCCGCGAGTGCCGTGTCCTCCAGCGCGGCAGTCAATCGTCCCACTTCCTCGTCCACGGCCTGCACCGCGTCCTCCATTTCCTTGGAATCGGGTCCGTATTGATGGGCGACGTAGTCGGGCGTCTTGAGGTTGATGAGCAAGAGATCGGGGATGGAGTCGCGCCCCACCTTCTCCTCGCCGATCATGTCGAGGAGCGCGTCCATTTGAAATCGGGCGAAGAGACCCGTTCTCAAGAACGTTTTCCCGTCATGAAAGGAGTGGCCGAGCCACGTTGTCGTTTCCCAATGAGAGTTCGCCTTCTGGTCGGCGATCGAGTCCGGAAGTCGATAACATGAGGGATTCGTTTTCCATCCGGTGGTCTTGTCGTCGAACTGCGCCACGATGATCTTGGCGCCCCGCGCTCGCACTCCGGGAATCTCGCACGCCCCATGTCCCGCCAGCGCGATCGTGGCGCGTGGATTGCCCCCTTGCGCGATGATCACCGCCCGTCCTTCCGTTTCCAGATTCCAGAAGTCAGCCAGCGTCGGTACGAAAAAATCCTTGGGATCCATGTTCTCGAACGGCTCCACTTTCTTGCGCGCTTCGCGGTCGAACGTGGCATTTCCCTGGATGCCGTGAACACGCGGGTCCGCTCCGGTCGATGCCGTGGCGTGGCCGGTGCTCGTGACCGAAGGCAGATAATTGAGCTCCGCATTCGAGAACCACGCGCCCTCGCTTTTCAATCGCGAGAGATTTGGTAGCTGCGATTCGTAGCGTGCCCACGTGTTCGCACCAAATCCGTCCAGCACGAGCAGCGCCACGACTCCCGGCTTGTTCGACGTAGAACCGATCGCCTCCACGTGAACATGGCCGGTCATGGTTTCGGGCACGGAAGAATCGAGCACGGTCAAGAGCGTGGGGGCGATGTCTTGAAGCGTGGCGCTTTTCGAGTAGATGCCCTTTTGAATGAAGGGTGCTCCGTGAAACAGCAGAGGAATGCGCACGTCGTAGGACCAGGGACTGCCGTGCATGAAATGATAGAACGACGAATCGGCGTCCGCTGCGAGAAGGAACTCCCCTTCTTTCGGAACCAGAAAGATGTCGCCGCTGCGATCGGGAACGTAGGCGCGCGCGAACATTTGCGCGCAAGTTTCGCGGGTGACGCCGGAAGAAGCGGCCGAGGACTTTCCTTCGCGGGCCGGAGCGCAGGCCGCGGCCGCGGCGAGCGCCGGAAGGAGTAGGGCCAGAAACCCGCGGCGGCGTCTTGCCCCGGCGACTCTCCCGCTTCTTTCGCGCCTCCTAAACGCCGATACATTCCGGGGCCCGGGCAAAGGTGGACGAAGGCGTTCGGGGGAATCCATGTTCATCATTCGATTCCTTTTAGAGCAAATCCTCAAGCTCATCTTCGTCGCGTCGCGATCGGCGTTCATGGCCCAGACCATCGCCATGGCCGCAGTGGTGTTCGGAATCGTCCCCTTCTTGAATCAATCGGGAACCCCCAGCTGGCTCGACACGGCGCTGAGCAAAGCTGCGCTCATTGCCGTGGTGTCCTTGGTTGCGGCCATCGCCCTCTTCGTCGTGCGCTGGAAGACCTGGCGTGCGCCGGATGCGCTCGACGAGCTCGATGCACAAGAGGACGTTCTCACGCTCGAAGATTTGCCGACGCTCACGCGCTCGCGCTCGGAAGAGCCGGCCGAGCCGTTCTTGGTTCCGTGGGTCCCGCTTCTCGCCTTCTCGCTCGTCGCCATTCCCGCCCTCGCCTATTTCCGCTCGGCGGAGCTGTTCGATTTGTGGGCCGACATCATCAATCTTTTCGATCGCCTCGATCTGATCGAAGGACTCCAGGCCGGCGGCGGTCAGATGTCCGGCGTGGTCTTCGCGCCCGCTTTCGTCGTGCTCTACGTTCCCATGCTCGAAGCCGCGGCTGCATTCTTTCTGATCGCGGTTCCACTCGTTCTGCTCATGCTGTTCCTGACTCGCAGCCGAAATTTCCCGCGCGCCATGGTCATGATGGTGATTTGCCAAGCCGGGCTGGTCTTGATGAGCGCGATCGCCGCAGCCATCTTTGCACAGCTCGCGACCGAGGGAATGCCCACTTTGCTCGCCGGCGGCGATCCCGAAGGGCAGAAGGTGGCCGACACATTGATCCGCATGCAGCATGTCGTTCTCGCCACCGCCCGAGGATTCTTCGTCCCGCTCGCCGCATACTGCGTATGGATTCCAGCGATGTTCACGTCGCAGCGCATCGAGGAGTTCTTCTCCGCCGGTTCCGAAGTCCCCCGCGAGCTCGAGCCCGACGCGAGCGCGTAAGCCGAGCGTTTGCGGAGTCTCCCCCGCCGACATTTCCCAAGCATCGCAACGCTTCCACCGCGGAAGCCTCGAATGGGCCAAGGCCGCTTGAGTGCCTCTCTTGCCCATGCCGATAAGGTAGGCAGCGGCCAGAAGGCCCTTTCCCCGGCATCCGAGGTGTACTTCATGAAGAATCTTTCGCGCGCATTCCTGGGATTGATCCTGCTGTCCGGCCTGCACATTCCGCAAGCCGCGCACGCAGGAGTCAACTTCGACTTTCTATTCAGCGCGGGCAGCGTATCCGACGACAACCAGTACTATCTCAATCTGGCGGTCAGCAACTACGGATATCCGCGCACGGTCATCGAGCCGGTGCTGCCTCGCGTTCGCTACGTCGAGCAGGATCTTCCCGTCATTCTGTTTCTCGCCAACGTCTCCGGGCGACCGGTCGATGCGATCGTCGATCTCCGTTACAGCGGTTTGGGCTGGTCGGTGATCTTCTCGCGCGTCGGCGTTCCTTATGACGTGCTGTTCGTCGACATCGATCGCGATCCCGGTCCGCCCTACGGCAAGGCGTGGGGACATTGGAAGAAGAATCCGAAGCGATGCATTCTTTCGGATTCCGACATCGTGAATCTCGTCAACGTCCAGGTCGGGCATCGCGTGTGCGGTATCTCACCATACGAAATTGCTCGGGCCAGAAGCGGCGGCAAATCCATCGCGACCGTCGTGGCGGACAAGAGGGGACGCCCGCACGGCAATTCCAAACATGACGCCAAGAGCGCGTCGCTCAGCAAGAAGAACGCCAAGGACGACGGAGAGCTCGCTGCGCAAGGCGGCAAAGGCGCCGGCAAGAGCAACAAGGGTGGTGGCAAGAACGGCAAAGGCAATCACTGATTGAGGCGACGCCGGTCGCGGAACATCCCGCGAGCAGACGGCCGCAGGTAGGTGAATGCATTTGCTCCATGAATGAAACCGGGCCCGGAGACCTCGTCCCCGGGCCCGCATCGTTTCGAGCGCATCGTTTCGTCTGTGCTTATTGCTTTTCCCAGTGCGACCAGAAGTCCACGGTCGCTCGCTCGACGAGCGATTGCACGAGCCGGTTCTTCGATTCGCCCGGCGTGTTCGCACCCATCCCGGCAAGACCGTCCATCGACAAATCCACGCGCGCGACTTGTTCCTTCGCCCGCGCCGCGCGAGTCCAAACCGTGGCGCCGCTCTTCGTGTCGTAGATGCGCGCATCGAGCAGGCCTTCCATTTCCGCCGACGCCGAGATTGCATCGAGCGCTCCGCCCACGGCCACCTTCGGCTTCACTTCTTGCGCGCCGAGCATTCCCACGACGATCGCATCCACCTGATACTTTTCCCCGATCGCGCGAATCGTCGGCGGATCCAGATCCGCCGCGTGAATCGTGCGCAGGATGCCGTCTTGTTTCCCCAGCTCGAGAACCGGCGTTCCCGGCTGTGCCTCCTGAATGGCGGCCAAGAATTCGCGACTCGCTTGTCCCGCCAAATGGGGATCATCCAGCGAGGTGAATTCGATCATCCCAATCGTCCCGTAGCGCGACAGATCCACGCGCGGCGGGATGAGGACTTTCGTGGAAGAGCAGCCCACTGCCAGAGCTGCACCTACGACGAGAAACATCAGCCATCGAGAAACCGGCGCTCGCCGATCCATGAGGACCCCCTCCGAAAGAGTTGAAAGAGGTATCGACCTCATGGTCCGGTGGCTTAATTCGAGGACGCTGGGGAGCCGTCGCCGGAGGAGGCGTGGTGAAGCCGGATTACGGCTTCGTGCCGGACTTCTTCGACGGCGTCGTCTTCTTCGGCGGCTGCGTCTTTTGCTCGCCCGGCGCCGGCTCGGATTCCAAACGTTCCGATGCCTTCGTCGAATCGCTGGACGCGATCACGTCCTTCTTGTCCTTCGATTCCTCGACCGGCGGCGGCTGCTCCGGACCTTCCGGCGGAATGATTCTCTTGTACTGATCGATCTTCGGAGTTCCATAGCGCTTCAAATCGATTTCCACCGTATCGATGAGCGTTGTCTTCGCATTCTGATCGACGGCATAGGTGAGAATTTCGCCACCGCCGAACCAGAGTCGAACGTGCACAAAGTGGTAGACCTCCGCGGTGAACACGTTCTCGGGCTTCACGACAGAGCCGGCCACTTTGTATTCGCTATAGAGCGCCGCGCTCTGTTTAGGAGGTGGAATGGTATGCAACGGCGAGCCTGCTCCGCCAGCGACGATCGAAATGAGCACGGCGTCCGGCCAGGTCAGGATCGCGCGCTCATACGCGTGCTCGTGACCCGTCGCGAGCACGCCGATGCCGCCTTCGCGCATCGCCTTCACCATGCGCTCGCGCCGTTCCCTCAACACATCGTCGTTTTGCCACTCGACGCGATGGAAACCGCTCGAGAATGGCGGATGATGCATGAAGACGAAGCAAGGACCGGGATGTCCTTTCAAGGACTTGGTGAGCCAGTCGATCTGCTCGTCGGAATACTGCACCTCCACTTCGCGCGTCCAGTAATTGTGCGGGTCGGTCATCGGGTTGGAATCGAGCGCTAGGAATCGCACCCATCCATCCGCAGAATCGAAGCTGTAGTACAAGCGATCCCCGCTGATCGGCAGCCCGGTGGCCGTGCGCCAATTCTCCAGCCCTTGCTCCGTGTCGGTGCGCTCATGATTTCCCGCAATCGGGAAGTAGGGCACACGCTCGTAGAGCGGCTTCGTGATTCTCAGGAAGCGCTCCCACATATGCGGGTAGCGCCCGTCTTTCACGAGATCTCCGGTGTTGATGACGGCGGCAACGGTCTGGTGATTCGCTTCGATCGAATCGATCTTCGCGATCACCGCTTTGACCACGCTCTCCTCGCGACCCCAACTCGGGTTCTTTTTGATCAAATCGGGAACGTCGCGAACGAGCGCCAGATCGGGAATCAGCCCTTTCACCAGCACGATGGGAATGTGGATCAGCCCGTCCAGGAAGTTGATCGGATTCCACGAGATCATCCCCTGGACCTTGAGAAGGTCCGGTTTCAGGCGGGTCGATCGATATGCAGGACGATTGTCGCCCATCAAGATGATGTTGAGCGTATCGGCCGTGAAACCTTGGCGCAGGCTTCCCAAGAAGCGGCGTGTCGAGTCTCCCGTTCCCGCAACAAACCCCTTCGATGTGTCGCCAAAGAGCGGGACCCAGGGAAGCGGAGTCACCGGAGTCGCCGGCTGCTGAGTTTGAGTGGAGTCGGTGCTGACTGGGGTAACCGGATTGGCGACATATTCGAGCCTTCCG
>Ga0111539_10001745_pt1 | contig 28884 bp, 30 predicted proteins | sample RhiMethybrSRZTD1_FD_79667 | JGI IMG/M metagenome (GOLD analysis project Ga0111539, IMG submission 79667) | Populus rhizosphere microbial communities from Tennessee, USA - Rhizosphere MetaG P. TD hybrid SRZTD1 (version 2) (version 2) | ecosystem: Host-associated > Plants > Roots > Rhizosphere >...
ATCGATGACGACGAGCAGCCGGCGACGCCGGGTGGTCCGGATGCCGTGTTCACGGTGACCGGCTTCACGGTGGGTGACGAGTGCACGGTGAGCGAGACCGTGCCGGATGGCTACACCGCGAGCTTCAGCGGTGACTGCGACTCCGACGGGGACGTCACGATGGCGGATGCCGGCGATTTCGACTGCACGATCACGAACACGCTGAACTCAGCCACGATCACGGTTGACAAGGTCTATGACCCGGCCGACAACACGGATCCGGTCGATGTTCAGCTGACCTGTGACAGCGGGTCGATCGATGACGACGAGCAGCAGGCGACGCCGGGTGGTCCGGATGCCGTGTTCACGGTGACCGGCTTCACGGTGGGCGACGAGTGCACGGTGAGCGAGACCGTGCCGGACGGCTACACCGCGAGCTTCAGCGGTGACTGCGACACCGACGGGGACATCGTGATGGCGGTTGATGGCGACTTCGGCTGCACGATCACGAACTCACTGAACTCGGCGACGATCACTGTCGAGAAGGTCTACGACGATGGCAACACGGATCCCGTCGATGTGAGCGTCGATTGTGGTGACGCTTCAGGCGACGAGAACTCCGACTCGGCGACGCCGGGTGGTCCGGACGCCGAGTTCACGATCACCGGGTTCAACGACGGTGACACGTGCACGGTGAGCGAGGACCTGGACGGTTACACGCCCGCGTTCAGCGGCGATTGCGACTCAGACGGTGTAATCACGCTCTCGCCCGATGGCGAATACGACTGCACGATCACGAACTCGCTCAACTCGGCCGACATCACGGTCAAGAAGCAGTACTCGGATGGCAACACCGACCCGGTCGACGTCAGCCTCGACTGCGGCGACGCGGAGGGCGACGAGAGTTCGGAGTCGGCGACGCCTGGCGGCCCGGATGCCGAGTTCACGATCACCAAGTTCAATGACGGCGATACGTGCACCGTGAGCGAGGATGAGCCGGACGGATACACGCCGACCTTCAGCGGCGACTGTGATTCCAACGGGGTGATCACCCTCGAGCCGGATGGCGACTACACGTGCACGATCACAAATGTCCAGGACACGACGATCGTGACCCAGGGTGGTTGCACCTTCGATAAGGAGACGGACCGGGCCGGAAACCAGTTCCCGCTCATCTGGACTCCCGACACGGGCACCTTGTACAAGCTGAGCTCGAGCAACCCGGGTTCGTTCTTCCTCAACGTCGTCTACGACGCTGACGCCGCCGGGGAGGACATCACGATCAACATCCCGTTCCCGTTCGTGGCTGGCAGTACGAACGCGATCAAGGTGCACGAGGACGTGACCGTGCAGCAGAACGGCGCCGGGAAGACTTGCTTCCATCCAAAGGGCAAGCTCCTGAGCCAGGAGAACGACCAGTGGACGTGGCCGTACGGGACGACGGCGGACTTCGGCCAGACGACGCCGGTCACGGTCGACGCGCCCGAGGCTGGGGTCGTGTTCGTGCGGATCCACCTCAAGTACGGTCTGACGGGAATCACCGGGGGCTGCACGAAGGGTGCGGCCGCGCCGTGGAGCCCGGCGAATGCCTGCACCAGGCCGCGGACGGGCTTCGACGTCGGCGGCGCTCCGAGCCCCGACGGCTACGAGCAGTACCTGTTCACGTTCAGCGGCACCGGTGACAGCGGCGGCGGTTCTGTCGAGAGCTTCAACGTGTTCAAGAAGAACCCGGGGATCGGCTCACTGGCGTTGAGAACGACATCTGGCGACGCGGTCCCGCTCACCAACATCGAGTACTGGCTGGGCTCGACCAAGCTGGGCACGGTGGCGACGGACGAGGACGGCTGGTCGATGTGGACCTACAAGTACACCGGGAAGGCGGCCACGTTCACGGTCAAGATCCCGTCGTACGGCCAATCGAAGTCGGTGACGATGAAGTCGAACGGCTACGTCGCTGTGAACTTCACCATCGCTGACGGCGCCGTTCCGATAACGCCGACGCCTACGCCGACGCCGACGCCGACGCCGGCACCGAAGCCTGGCGGGGGCAAGAAGTAATACGACCTAGGACTCGCTGATCGACACCGGCCGCACTAGCCTGCGGCCGGTGAAGATCACCCGTGAGCACCACGACGCCCTGATCGCGCACGCGCGCGAGGACGCCCCCAACGAGTGCTGCGGCTACGTGCGCGGCCGCGACGGGCAGATCGAGGAGGTCGTGCGGTCGCAGAACCTGCGCGCGTCCCCGTACGGCTACGAGCTCGACCCGCAGAGCCTGCTCGCGGCGAACGAGCTCGACGACGAGGGTCACGAGGTGGGCATCTACCACTCCCACCCCAAGAGTCCCGCGGAACCGTCGCAGACCGACATCAACCTGGCGCACTACCCGCATTGGACGTACCTGATCGTCTCGCTCGCCGGCGAGCCGGAGGTGCGTGCCTGGCGGATCGCGGACGGCCGTGTCGAGGAAGAGCCCATCGAGCTCGCTTAGGTGCCCGCGCTGTGGCACCGAGCACCCGCTCGACGAGCGCTTCTGCTCGCAGTGCGGGTTCCCGCTCGTCTACGCGGGCTACGAGAAGATCGATCCCGAGTACACGCGCGGTGAGCTCGTGCGCGTCGCGGGGGGGCGCAACCAGGCCGAGGCGGAGCTGATCCAGAACCTCCTGCTCGAGGAGGGGATCCCGAGCATCGTGCGACGCACCGCCGGCTTCGACGTGCCCGACTACCTCGCCGGCGGGCCGCGGGACGTGCTGGTGGCGGAGTCGGCCGTCCAGGCCGCGCGAGAGATGCTGCTGGAGGCCGACATGGCGCCGCGGCAGGCGCCGCCCAGCACGGCGCGGAGCCCAGCCGCCACCGCCGCCATCGTGGTGGCGGTGCTCGCGGTCGCCGTCCTCATCGTCTTCCTGCTGTGGCTGGCCCTTCCCAGCGGGTAATGTCCCGCCTGCGTGCTGGGACGGGGGCTCACACGTAGGGACCTGATCGAGCGGGGCGGGACGCTCGGCCTCGCCGCGTTCGTAGCCCAGCTTCCGGGAGTGCTCGAGGCGAAGGGCTGGCTCGAGGACGCCTACGCGCAGAGCGGCGATGTGGTCGTCGAGACGCTCAGCGGCCTGGTCGCGTTCATCCTGCCGGGCGACGACCCCTACTCGGAGGCGCAGGGCACCAAGACGGACGAGCCTGGCGGGATCGCCGCCGGCACCGTGCCCGTCTTCATCCGCAACCTCGACGCGTTCGTGCCGGTCGCGATCCCGGGCGTCGGCACCGGCACGCTGCCCGCCTCGGGCGGCGTGGCGATGCTGCTGAACCGGTACGCGCTCGAGGTCAACCCGGCATCGGGCGAGGGCGACTCCATCTCGCCGTTCGCGCGCCTGTCGTTCGACGACAAGGCGAAGGTGATGCAGCTGCTCGAAGCGGACCCGCTCTGGGACGACACCGAGTTCAAGTTCGTTTCCGGAATCCTGCCTGGCTTCGTCGGGTTCCTCGCCTGGTCCGAGGCCGGGGTGATCGACGCCGACACGCGCGAGCCGAAGAGCAGACCGGTGGGCTGGAAGCTCGCGAAGTTCGACGGTCCCGCCGAGGGGCACCCCGAGTTTCGCGGCTACTACCGCGGCCATCGCTCGGCGAGGAAGCGCAGGCGCCACCGTGCGTGACGTGATCGTGATCGGTGCGGGCGGCGGCGGGCCCGTGATCGCGAAGGAGCTCGCGGAGCGCGGCCTGGACGTGCTGATTCTCGAGGCCGGGGCTCGCAACGCGAAGCCCGAGGAGGAATGGCGCCACCTCGAGAACGACGCCAACAACCCGGTCGACGGCTACTTCCGGTTCGGCCCATCCGACCGCTCCAAGCCCGCGTGGCTGCGCGAGCTGCCGCAGAACTCGTTCCTCTGGCAGGTCAGCGGCGTAGGCGGGACGACGCTCCATTACTACGGCAACAACCCGCGAGCCGCGCCCGGAGTGTTCCGCGGGTACAAGGGCGACGACAAGGCCGCGTATGACCGCGAGCACGAGTTCCCGTTCAGCTACCGCAGCTTCATCCCGTACTACGAGTGGGTCGAGCACACACTGCCCGTGCAGACGGCCGCGATGGGGACGAAGGAGGAGGTGTTCCTCGAGGCGGCCGCCAAGATGGGCCTGCCGCTGCAACGCGGTAAGGACATCACGCGAAATGCGCATCGCCCACAGGAGAACGCCATTCTCCAGCCGAGGGGCAACGCGGGCCGGACGGGCGACCCCGACAAGCTGACCTACCCGGATGCGCGGGGCTGCACGTTCTGCGGCTTCTGCTTCCAGGGCTGCTACGAGCCGCGGGGCGCGCCGCGGAACCTGTCAGCGAAGCGCTCGACCGACACCTCGTACGTGCCGATGGCGCTGACCGCCGACAAGTGGCGCCGGGGTGGCAAGGCGGCCACGCTCGTCGCGGACGCGTTCGTCATCAGGGTCGATACCGCGGATGGCGAGGCGCGCGGCGTGACGTGGCGCGACACGAACACGGGCGAGGAGACGAGCGAGGAGGCCAAGGTCGTCGTCATGGCGGGCGGCTGCACCGAGAACCCTCGGCTGTGGCTCAACTCGGGGCTGCCCAACCCGAACGACTGGGTCGGGCGTGGGTACACCGACCACCACTTCGACTGGTTGATCGGAGAGCTGCCGCGCTACACGGGCTCGAGCAAGGGGCCCGGCTCCGGCGCGCGGTGCGACTTTCCCGGCCGCGGCGGCCTGGAAAACGTGGGGCTCCCGCCGGCGTTGCAGGCTTTCTCGGCCACGTTCAGCGATGCGGGCATTGCGGGTCACTACGACAACAACGTCGGATTGAAGAAGGCGGGCGCGGACACGCTCGGCCGCCTCGTCGGCCCGGACCTGCGTCGCGCGCTTAGGAACGTCGACCGGCTCCTGAACGTTCTCGTCATTACCGACGACGACGTCGAGGCGCAGAACCGGGTCACGTTGTCGTCGATCCTGCCGGCGGATGAGAACGGGCCCGTCCCCCGGGTGGAGTTCCACCAGCGTGCGCGCTCGCGGCGCACGCGGCGCAACAGGGAGTACCTCGCGAAGAAGGCCGCCAAGCTGCTCAAGGCAGCCGGCGCACGCGAGATCCACCGGGTGGCGTGGCCGCCGCTGATCCTCCACGTCCACTCGACGATGCGGATGGGCCACGACGAGGCGAACTCCGTACTCGATCGCGGCTGCGAGTCCCGCGCTGTGAAGCGACTGTTCGTAGCGGACAACTCGGCACTTCCGAATTCCCTCGGCGGGCCGAACCCGACCCTGACCACGCAGGCCCTCGCCACGCGCACGGCGGAGAAGGTCTTCAAGCGCTACTTCGACGGCGATCCCTGGGTGAAGACGGACACGCCCGTGGTGTCCACGGAGCGCAAGGTCACGAAGGCAGTGCGGGCGCTGGACCTGTAATAGCCTCCCGCTGGCTTTGGACTTCACTCCCTCCGACCGCGTCACGGAACTCCTCGAGCGGATAAACGGGTTCCTCGACGAGCACTACTACCCGCGCGAGCGCGAGCTGGTGGAGGCTCTCGACGAGGAGGTCACGAGGGACTCCGGCAAGGCCTATCCCGACGCCGTCGTCGAGCTGCGCGAGAAGGCGAAGGCCGAGGGCCTCTGGAATCTCTTCATGCCCGACGAGGAGGTCGGCGTCGGCCTGACCAACTGGGAGTACGGGATGCTCTGCGAGGTCATGGGCCGCAGCCTGGTCTCGTCCATGATCTTCAACTGCTCGGCCCCCGACACGGGGAACATGGAGATCCTCCATCAGCACGGCACGCCAGAGCAGAAGGAGAAGTTCCTCGAGCCCGTGCTGAACGGCCACAGCCGCAGCTGCTTCTCGATGACCGAGCCGGACACCTCGGGCTCGGACCCGACGAACATCCACTCGCTCGCCGAGCTCAAGGACGGCGAGTGGGTCATCAACGGGCACAAGTGGTTCACCTCAGGCGCAGTGGGTGCCGACTTCGCGATCGCGATGGTCGTTACCGAGCCCGACGCGCCGCCGCACAAGCGCGCGAGCATGATCATCGTCCCGACCGACGCGCCCGGCTTCAACCTCGTGCGCCCGGTGTCCGTGATGGGGCACGACGGCGGTCCCGGCCACTGCGAGATCAAGTACGAGGACTGCCGCGTGCCCGAGGAGAACCTGCTCGGGGAGCGCGGGGGCGGGTTCGTCATCGCTCAGGACCGGCTCGGCCCGGGGCGCATCCACCACTGCATGCGCGCGATCGGTGCGGCGGAGCGCGCGATCGAGCTGATGTGCCGGCGGGCGAACGAGCGCGTGTCGTTCGGCTCGCCCCTTGGCGAGAAGCAGTTCGTCCAGGACTTCGTCGCGAAGTCGCGGATCGAGGTCGACTCGGCCCGCCTGATGGTGCTGCACGCGGCGTGGAAGATGGACACGGCCGGCAAGCGCGCCGCGCGCCAGGAGATCTCGATGATCAAGGTGCAGGCGGCGCAGATGGTCATGGAGGTGCTCGACCGCGCGATCCAGGTGCACGGGGCGCTGGGCGTCTCGGACGACACGCCGCTGGCCGCCATGTGGCGCGGCCTGCGGATGCTGCGGCTCGCCGACGGGCCGGACGAGGTGCACAAGATGGTGATCGCCCTGAGGGAGCTCAACCGGTGGAAGGAGACCGCATGACGACGGCGCTGGCACTCGGCCACGAGCAGCAGGACTTCATCGAGTCCGTGCGCAACTTCTGCGAGCGCGAGAAGGACCTCTCCTTCCGCGAGACGACCGAGAAAATGGCCGAGCTCCACTGGTGGGGCCTGATGATCGACGAGGAGTACGGCGGCTCGGGCGGCACGTTCGTCGACGCGTCGCTCTTCCTCGAGGAGATCTCACATGGGCTCTCGCCCGCGGCCGGTGCGTACGGCGTCACGCTCATCGTCGTCGGCGCGCTCAACTCGTTCGGCACCGAGGAGCAGAAGCAGGAGCTCCTCGGCGGCGTCGCCAAGAGCGGCAACTGCCTGGCGATCGCGATGTCGGAGCCCGAGGCGGGATCCGACGTCGGCGCTCTCACGACGAAGGCCACGCGCGAGAACGGTGAGTACGTGCTCAACGGGTCGAAGATGTGGATCTCGTACGCGCGCGAGGCGAGCCATGTACTGATCGTCTGCCGGACGCAGGAGGGCTCGACGAAGCACGAGGGCCTCTCGATGATCTTCGTGCCGCGCGACGCCGAGGGCATGACGATGACGCCGATCGAGACGCTCGGCGGCGACGACACCAACGAGATCTACCTCGACAACGTCCGCGTGCCGGCGGAGAACCTGCTGGGCGAGGACGGGAACGGCTGGCTCCAGCTGATGGCGGGCCTCAACAAGGAGCGCGTGATCCTGGCCGCGCAGGCGCTCGGCCTCGGGCAGCGGGCGTTCGACGATGCGCTCGCGTACGTCAAGGAGCGCAAGCAGTTCGGCCGCCCGATCGGCAGCTTCCAGGCGCAGCAGCACCGCTTCGCGCAGCTCGCGACCGAGCTGACGCAGGCGCGCCTGCTCGTGCGCCACGTCGCTCAGCTCACCGACGAGGACCCAGCGCGGATGCTTCCGAAGGAGGCGTCGATGGCCAAGCTCGCGTGTACCGAGCTCGCCAAGAAGTGCGCGCTCGAGGGCATGCAGTCGATGGGCGGCTACGGGTATGCGACCGAGTACCCGATGGAGGCCTACCTGCGGGCCGCCGTCGTGACGACGATCTTCGGCGGCACGTCAGAGATCCAGAAGAACATCATCGCGAAGACATTGGGGCTTTAGACATGGCACTGGTTACCGGGACGGACTTCCTCATCATCGGCTCGACGGACGTAGACAGGTCGGTGAAGTTCTATGGCGAGACGCTCGGGCTCGAACGCGGCAAGCAGTGGGGGAACATGCCGGGTTACGAGTTCGAAACTGGGAACCTGACGATCGCCGTCATCCAGTCGGACGCGTTCGGGCTCGAGTTCAAGCCGAGCACGAACCCGCTCGAGTTCCGCGTTGAGGACTTCGAGGCGGCGAAGGCCGAGCTCGAGTCGCGCGGCGTCGAGTTCCAGGGCGAGCCGATCGACTCCGGTGTCTGCCTGCAGACGTTCTTCCAGGACCCCGACGGCAACGTGCTCGGAATCCACCACCGGTACGCCGAGGGCGCGCCGCCCGCGGCGGCCTAGAGCTTCGGGCCCCGCAGCAGGACCGTCCACGGGCGGATGCTGGCTGTTGTCAGCATCTCGTCGGGCCACGGGTCCTCCGCGAGCCGGGCGTGGATGTCCGCTTCGCTGTCGGCATCGACGATCAGCAGGACGTCGTCGCCGTCCTCTTGCCCGAGCGGACCTCCCAGCACGACGAAGCCGTCCGCGGCCAGCGCATCCATGAACGCTGCGTGCTCGTCCCATCCCTGCTGCTCGCGCCGCTTGCGGCCGTGGTCCCAGCCCGGCCCCTTCGAGCGCACGACGGCGTAGTAGCTCACGATGCGCTGAAGCTATCGAGGTAGACGCGCCACTCCTGCTCGACCTCGTCCATCTCGCGCGCGAACGCCAGCTCGATCGCGTTCCGCGCCTGCCAGGCGTGCTCGACCTTTGCCAGCTCGACACAGGCCTGTCGCCCTGCCGCGCGGGCCAGGAGGCTGAAGACCGTCCCGCCGAGGAGCTGCGCATCCGCCGCGGATGGCGGGAACGAGGGCGGCTTGCCCTCGCGCATTCGCCGCGCGATTGCGGGTCGCAGGTGGCGTGTCTGCCCCGCGAGGTAGGTCGCGGCGCCCTCGCAGACCCACGCGAGCTCGAGGTACTTCCGGAACGTCTTGACGTTGAAGGGCGGGGGCAGGGCCGGGTTGTGCTCGGCGAGCACGAGGTGGGCGTACTCGTGGTGCGGCGAGCGCGCGAGCGCCTGGCGGGAGCCCGGCACGCGCGATGCGCGCGCCGCGAGCGCCTCGGGAGCCAGGACGTGGATCTCCCCCCGGGCGAACCAGCCCGCGAAGTAGCGGCGGCTGGCCGGCGCGGCGAACATCCGCGCGAGCGGCAGCCACGGATGCGCCAGCGCAAGCTCGAGCGGGCTCGGGTGGATCACGACGGCGACGTCCCACGGCGTGCTTCCGAAGATCCCCTCCATCTCGCCGCGGAAGTCCTCCAGCCGCTGCAACAGGTCGGCGGCCACGTCGGCGTGGCGCGTCTCGTGCCGTGCAGAGAACGACATCGACTGCGATTCGACCCAGGCCACCGCCCTTATCTTCGCCACCGGCCAGTCGGATCATCCGACCGACCGAGGTAAGGATCGGCTGATCGTCGACGCTGGACAAATATCACTGGAAATCGTGAAAACCACGCCTACATTGGACATATGGCCCACACCCGTGTCGGAACGCGCGCGGTCGTCGCCCTCAACGCGCGCGCGTCCGGGCTCCGTGATCCGGAGACGGTGCTCGCCGCGATCCTCGCGGCGACGGATGGCGCTGGGGTCGACATCGACGGCTTCGTCACCGAATCTGAGGACGACCTGCGCGAGGCGATCGCGGCCGCGGATGGCGGCCGGCTCGTCCTGGTCGGCGGCGACGGGAGCGTTCACTTCGCCGTCAACGCCGCGCCCGGCCCGGTCGAGATCGGGCTTGTGCCGATGGGCCGCGCCAACAACATCGCGCGCTCGCTCGGGCTGCCGCGCGACGTGCCGCGCGCGGCGCGCGTGGCGGTGACGGCGCCCGCGCGGCCGGTGGACGTAATGCGCGTCGAGACGCCGACGCAAAGCCTGTATGGAATCGAAGGTGTCAGCGCCGGTTTGCACGCAGCGGCGCGCATGCGCTACGACGCGCCTGACTCGAGCCACCTCCTCGAAGGCGTGAGCGCGTTCGCGGGAGCACTTGCGTCGTACGAGCCCTGGCATCTCGAGCTCGAGATCGACGGACGCCCGGCTTACGAGGGTGATGCGGCCGGCCTGTTCCTCTCGAACTTCCCGCTGTTCGCGTACGGCTTCAAGATCGATCCGACGGCCGACATCGCCGACGGGCGGTTCGCCGCCGTCGTGCTCGAGGCCGAGAGCCGCCACCGCGTCGTGCGGCTGGTGCTGTCGGCCTATCGGGGCACGCTGCGCGGCCGGCCGAACGTCACGATCGCACCGGGCCGCGAAGCCGTCATCTCCGCTCCGGTGCCGATGGTGTGCGACTCGGAGGTCCTCGGCATGACCACGGCGTCTCTGCGGGTCGAGCAGGGCAAGCTTTCGATCGCGGCATGAGGCGGTTCGCACAGACATCCCTGGCGTTCCTCGTCGCCTTCGGCCTGGCCGAGGTCGGCGTCGGCCTCGCGCGCGCAGCGACGACGACCTACGTCCCGGTGCTGCTCGACAGGATCTCCGAATCGCCGGCACTGATCGGCGCGGTGATGCTCGTGAACGCCGCGGCCGGGTTCGCGGTTCCGCTCGTTGTCGGCCTTTGGAGCGACCGACGCGCCGAAGGCAGGCTGGGACGCCGCACTCCGTTCGTCATCGGCGGCGTCCTCGTGACCAGCGCCGGCCTGCTCGCCATCGCCGCCGGCGCCGAGACGTCGTACCCCATCCTTGGACTCGCCGCGGGCTTCGCGTACGTGGGGCTGAACGCAACCGCGACCGCGCATCGGGCGGTCATCGTCGAGCGGTTCGACGACGGTCGCCGGCCCGCCGCCACGAGCTCACAGGAGCTTTCGATGCTTGTCGGAGGCCTGCTGGGCGTCGGGGTCGGCGGGGTGCTGATCGCCGACACCCCCGCGTGGCTGCTGTTCGTCGTCGCCGCGATCGTGACTCCGCTTCTTGCTGTGCCGACGGTCAGGCTGCTCGTTCGGATGGAGCGCCGCCCGCTGCGTGCTGCCGAGGAGGACAAGACGCCCGCCGCGTCGCTGCGCGCGGTGCTGCGGCGACCCGGCGCGCGCGAGGTCCTGCTCGCGCAGATCATGTGGGTCGCGGGTTACATCGCCCTGCCCGTCTTCTTCGTGCTGTACGCCGACCACGTCCTGGACCTCAGCGCGGGCGCGGCGGCAGCCATGCTCGCCGTCTTCGGCATCCTGACCGGCGCCGCGATGGTGATCGCCGGCCGCGCACGGCCCGAGCGCGTGTTCCCGCTCCTCCTCTTGGGCGCGGCGCTGCTCGGCGGCGGCCTCGTCGCCTCCGCCCCGGCAGGCTCGGCGGCCGCTGCCGCCCTCCCGTTCGCGGCCGCGGCGGTGGGGGCCGGCCTGGTCACCGCGCTCGGCTTCCCGTACTTCGCGCGCTTCGTGCCGAAGGCGGAGGCGGGCAGCTACAGCGGTCTCTACTTCTCGGTGCGCGCAATCGCGGCAACGGTTGCCGTGCCGCTCGCGGGGCTCCTGATCGAGTTCACCGGGTCCTACCGCACGCTCATGGCGCAGGGTGCGTTCGCCCTCCTGGCGCTTGTGCCGCTCGCGCTCGCACGCGCGGCGGAGCGCCGGCCCGTTATCGCGGCGCGCCCGCTGCCCGAGCGGGTCGTCGCCGTCGTCCCGTGTCACAGCGCGGCGGGCGCCGACGCGGTCGTGCACGGCGTCCTCCCGCATGTCGAAGAGGTCGTACTCGTGGACGACGGAGCGCCCGAGGCCGACGCGGCTGTGCTCGCGGCGATCGGCGAGTGGCCGCGTGTGCGGGTCGTCAGGCTCGCGGCCAACGCGGGCAAGGGCGATGCCGTCTCCGCCGGGGCGGCCGTGCTCCTGTCCGGCACGGAGGCCCCGGACGCGCTGATCGTGGTCGACGCGGATGGCCAGCATCCGCCCGACCGGATCCCCGACTTCATCGCAGCATCGGCCGGGTTCGACATCGTGATCGGCGACCGGCGCGGGGACCGCGCCGCGATGCCATGGACGCGACGGTGCACGAACGCGATCTCGAGCGCGCTCCTAACCCTCGTAACCGGCAGGCGAATGCTCGACTCGCAATGTGGCATGCGCCTCTACCGGCTCGACGCGCTCGAGCGCGCGCCGTTGCCGCCGGGCCGCTACGAGGCTGAGACGCGGCACCTTCGGTCGGCCGTGCGCGCCGGGCTCGCGGTCGGGTGGGTGCCGATCCCGGCGATCTACGACGGCGAGGAGAGCGCCTTCCGGCCGGTGCGCGACACCTGGCGCGTGCTGGTCGCGATCCTCGCGCCGCGCCGCCGGCGCCGGAGCGCGCTCACTCCGGGTGCCGCGTTTGCGCGGCGGTGGGCTGTCCGGTTCGGCGCGCTCGTGGCCGGCACGCTCGCGCTCGCCGCGGCACTGCCCGTGCTCCAGCCGCTCGACGAGCGCCTATTCCTGGAGGTCAACGCGCTCGGAGCGGGCCCGGACTGGCTGCACAGCGCGCTCGACCCGCACACGCGCAACTACATCCTGCTGTGTCTCGTCGCCACTCTCGGCGCCATGGTCTATGGCCGCCGGGCCGCGCTGGGCGCGGCGCTCGCCACCGCCATCGCCGCGCTGTGGTCGGACATCCTCGTCCAGCTCGTCTACATGATGTTCGTCCGCGACCGGCCCGAGGAGGTTCTCGGCGGGCAGGCGCTGCTGGTCGACGGAGGCCACTGGGCGCACATCGCCTCGTTCCCGAGCGGGCACATGGTCGTGACCACGGCGATCGTCGTGGCTGCGATCGCGTCGGTGCCGTGGCTCCGCGTGCCGCTCTGGACCTACTGCGGGCTGATTGCCCTGACGCGCATCTCGTTCGGCGCCCACTTCCCGCTGGACGTCATGGCCGGGGTCGCGTTTGGCTACCCGGTGGGGCTGTTCGCGTGGGAGCTGGTGTCCCGCTTCGACCTCTCCAGGCCGCCGCGAGAGCGACCAGCGCCCGCCGAGGTCTACGCGTAGACGAGGTCGCGCCGGCCCGGGATCACCGGGATGGCCTCGGCGGCGATGTCCTCGATCTCCGCCTCGACCCGGGCGAACTCGTCGTCCGACAGGACGGGCGTCCCCTCGAAAGGCAGCTCGCGCTGGAGCTCGAGCCATGAATGGCAGCCGATGTACTCGTCGCGGACCTTCACCGTCACCGGCCGTGGGATGCGGTAGGTGCGCAGCAGGATCACGTGGAGCGGGTGGCGCGGCTTCCAGTGCAGCCGCTCGCGCATGTACTGCTCGTTCCATACGTAGTACGGAGACAGCGCGTCGACGCAGCGCGGGTCGGTGATGAGGTAGCTCGCGGCAACCTCGGCCCACGCCCGGATCCGCACGCGGTCGGGCTGCGGGATGCCGCCGTCGCGCGAGAAGCCGCGCGGCGAGGGCTCGCCGTCAGACCAGACGCCCTCCTCGAGCGCGCGCGGCAGCTCGGGCTGGTGCGCCTGCTTTACGAGGTCGTTGCGCTGGTGGTCGAACGTGGGGTAGAGGAAGAACCGGTCGTGCTCGATCTCGAAATGGCGGTTCTCCTCGCGGATCCCGCCCTTGCGGAGCGTGAGCAGCTGCTCGCCTTCGGCTAGCGCGCGCACGGTCACGGCCCATTCTTTGAAAGCGACTGGCATTCGGAAGGAAACGCTCGCGGGGGAATGGCGGTTGAACGACCCCTCGCGGGCGGCGATTCTATGAAAACTGACTCGCAAGTCAACCCCTGTTTTTCCGCTCTGGGAACCGATTTGGGGCCTTTGCAGGGGAATCGGTCCAGATAAATTGTGCGGTCGTGACACTTGTCACTTCGCACATGGCGTGTCCGCGCTTACAGGTCGCGCACGAAGCGGTGGACGAACTCGTCGCGCTGGTAGCCGAGCGCGCGCCACAGCCGGTGCGCGGCGCCCTCCTCGCCGCCGACCAGCGCGGTGACCCGCCGCGCGCCCTGGGCGCGCAGGCGCTCGTGACCGGCCTCGACGAGCTGGCGCGCGATCCCCTGGCGCCGGTGCGAGGGCAGCACCGCGAGCCGGTAGACGTTCCCGCGCCAGCCGTCCCAGCCGGCGATCAGCACTCCGACCACCTCGCCGCCCGACTCCGCCACCAGCAGCGCGCCCGGATCACGGTCCAGGAGCTGCTGTACCACCGCGGGGTCGTCCGGCGTCTGCGCCGCCCTGCTGCGGGCCTCCGCCCAGACCGCGAGCACCGCATCGACGTCCGCGCTCGTCGCGGCTCTGACCTCGGCGTTCACCCAACCTGCTCCGCGACGGCGGCGAAGTCGTCGTCGTAGTGGCCGGCGTCATCCGCCTCCGCATAGAGGCGCTCCGCCGCCGCGGCCACGCTCATGTCCACGCCCAGCGCTTCCGCCTCGGTCAGACAGTGCCGCACGTCCTTCAGCATGTGGCCGAGCTTGAAGAGCGCCTCGTACTCGCGCTCGATGATCGGCCCGGCCTTGAGGTCGAGCATCGCCGACGCCCCCGACCCGGCGCCGATCACCTCGACGAGCTTGTCGAGGTCGAGCCCGGCGCTCCGGCCGACGGCGATCCCCTCGGCCACGGCGGCCGTGTTCACCGCGGCAACCGTGTTGTTGATCAGCTTCACCATCGAGCCGTGGCCCTGGGGGCCTACGTGGAGCACCAGCTTTCCCATCGCCTCGAAGAGCGGCTTCGCGCGCTCGAACTCAGCAGCGTCGCCGCCCGCCATGATCGTTAGCGTCGCGTCCTCGGCCTTCGGTTTCGATCCCGTTACCGGCGCGTCGAGGAATGCGATCCGCCGCTCCCCGAGCCGGTCCGCGATCGCGCGGCTCGCGCTCGGGGCGATCGTCGACATGTCGATCGCAAGGCCGCCCTCGCCCAAGCCCTCGGCTGCACCGTCGGGGCCGAAGAGCACCTCCTCGACCTCGGGCGAGTCCACGACCATCGTGATTGCGATCCCGGCCGCGGCCGCCTCCGCCGGTGTGTCGGCGACGACGGCGCCGTGCTCGGCCGCGAGCTCCTCGGCCCGGGCCCGGGTGCGATTCCAGGCGTGCACCTCGAACCCGGCGCGGCACAGGTTCGCGGCCATGCGCGATCCCATGATCCCGAGCCCCAGGAACGCCACCTTGTCAGGCCTCTCCATGTCCGCCTCCTCCCGGGGTCTCGATTCGCAACCTGTCTCCGGCGCGCAGGCTACCCGCCGCCTTCGGCGGGAGCTCGTCGCCGTTCAAAAGATTTCGGCCGGGCAGGCCAGGGTCGCCGCCGTCGACTCCCGAGGGCGCGTGGCGCCGGCGCTCGGTGATCAGCGAGTAGTCCATCGGCTCGAGCGCCTCGACCTCGCGCACGACGCCGTCGCCGCCGCTATGCAGCCCGGCGCCCCCCGACCCGCGCCGCACCGCGTACTCGACCGCCCGCAGCGGAAACTCGAGCTCGAGCGCCTCGATCGGCGTGTTGAGCGTGTTGCTCATCGCGACGTGGACCGCGTTCGGCCCATCCGCATCGGGGCAGGCGCCCTGGCCGCCGCCGATCGTCTCGTAGTAGGTGAAGCGGTCGTTGCCGAGGGTGAGGTTGTTCATCGTGCCCTGGCCCAGCGCGCGGCCGAACGCGGCCAGCACCAGGTCGGCGACGCGCGACGACGTCTCCACGTTGCCGGCCGCGACCGCCGCCGGCGGGCGCGCGTTCAACAGCGACCCCCCGGGTGCCTCGACCGTGACGGGGCGCCACGCGCCGGCGCTCGGGGGAACGTCCGGGTCTGCGAGGACACGTACAGCGAAGTAGCACGCGGACAGCGTCACCGCCAGCGGGCAGTTCAGGTTCCCGGTGTGCTGCGGCGCACTGCCCGCGAAGTCCAGCCGGAGCTCGTCACCCGTCACCGTGGCGCGCAACCGCAGCGTCAGGTCGCCATCGGATGCTTCGAGCACGTCCACCGCTGTGCGCTCGCCGTCGGGCAACTCGGCGATCCGCGCGCGGGTGCGGCGCTCCGCGTAGTCGAGGGTCGCCTCCATCGCTTCCCGCAGGACGTTCGCGCCGTGCGTCTCCGCCAGCGCGGCGAGCCGCCCGGCGCCCGTGCGGTTAGCCGCGAGCTGTGCGCGCAGGTCGGCGCGGCGCTGCGCCGGGTTGCGCATGCGTCCGGCCAGATCGTCGAGCAGGTCTTCGTCGAGCCGCGACGGAGGGATCACGACGCCCTCCTCCTCGAGCGAGGTCGAGTCGGCGGGCATGCTCCCCGGCGTGCGGCCGCCGACGTCGGCGTGGTGCGCGCGGTTCGCAGCGAACCCGATCAGATCCGCGCCGGCGAACACCGGCGAGACCAGCGTGATGTCCGGCAGATGCGTGCCGCCGCGGTAGGGGTCGTTCAGGATCCACGTGTCGCCGGGGTGGTGCTCCTCCTCGAGCACCGCCGCGACCGCCGACGGCATCGCACCGAGATGCACCGGAATGTGCTCCGCCTGCATCACCATCCGCCCAGCGGCGTCGAAGAGCGCGGTCGACGAGTCCTGACGCTCCTTGATGTTCGCCGAGTGCGCTGAGCGCACGAGCACGGCACCCATCTCGTCGCACGTCGCGCGCAGAGCGCCGAGCATCACCTGGAGCGTTACCGGGTCGATCATTCGTTTCGCTCCAGCACCCACGCACCATCGCGGTCGACCCAGGCGATCCAGCCTTCCGGGATGACCACCGTCGTCTCCAACGCGTGCCGTTTCGCAGGTCCGCTGACCGGCTCCTGGGCTTCGGGTTCCTGCCGTGGCAGCGGAGAGCCGGGTTGAGCGTAGGAGACCCGAACAGATACGAGCTCGATCTCCGCGTCGCGATCCGCGAACCCGTATCGCTCCTCGTGCGCCCTGTCGAATGCCGCGCGAATCGCATCGGGCTCCGGTTCGCTTCGCACCGTCAGCTCGTATGCCTGCCCGGCGTAGCGGACGTCGAATGCCGCGCGGACCTCTCCGTCGTCAGTAGCGAGCTGATCGCTCGCGTCCGCGGCGAGCCGCTCGATCGCGTCGCTCACGCCGGCGCGGGTCATGGCGTCGCCAGTAAGCAGAACGCTCTCGACCACATCGACGCGCCGCTCCGAGACCACCATTCCGACGGCGGATAGAACGCTCGACGCGGGCGGCACGACGACGCGGTTCATGCCGAGCTCGTCTGCCACCGCCGCTCCGTGCATTGGCCCCGCGCCGCCGAACGCGACCAAGGTGAGCTCGCGCGGGTCAATCCCGCGTTCGACGGTCATCACGCGCACGGCACTGGCCATCTCCGCGTTCGCGACGCGCAAAATCCCCTGAGCGGTCTCGATGAAGTCGAGGCCCAATTCCTTCGCGAGCCGGGCGATTGCGTCCGCAGCTGCTGACTCATCCAGGTCGATCCCACCGGCCAGCGGGAACGTGGGGTCGAAATTGCCGAGCACCAAGTTCGCGTCGGTGACCGTTGGTTCCTCGCCGCCGTGTCCGTAACACGCGGGCCCGGGCCGCGCGCCGGCCGACCGCGGCCCCACGCGCATCGCGCCACCGGCATCCGCCCACGCGATGCTGCCGCCCCCCGCGCCGACCGTGTGGACGTCGACCATGGGAATGGCGAGCGCGCGGCCGGCCACGGCACGGCCGCCGGTCTGGCGTGCGCGGCCGCCACTCACGACGCTGACGTCCGACGAGGTTCCGCCCATGTCGAGGCAGACAGCCTCCGGCGCGCCCGCCGCCGCGGCGCCGACCGCTCCACCTGCCGGACCCGACAGCACCGTCCACGACCCGTGCTTCGCGGCCACGGCGGCCGGTGCGACGCCACCGCCCGACAGCATGATCTCCGGCACGGGCAGCCCGGCATCGACCGCTCGGTCGGCGAGCCGTTCGAGGTAGCGCCGCAGGAGGGGGGAGAGCGCCGCGTCGACGATCGTGGTCGCGCAGCGCTCGTATTCGCGAAACACGCCGGCCGTCTCGTGCGACAGCGAGACGTGCATGCCGTCACCGAGCGCGTCCGCGCAAGCGCGCTCGTGCGCGGGATGACGGAACCCCCACAGCAAGCACACGGCGGCCGCGTCGAACTCGCCGGCCGCCTCGAGACGTGCGCCCAGCTCGTCACTGTCCAGCGCACGCAGCACCCCGTCCGGGCCGCAGCGCTCCGGCACCGCGACGCGCAGTGCGGGCGGCACGAGCGGCGGGGGATGTCCCGCGCACAGCCGGTAGAGCTCGGCGCGCGCCTGACGGCCGAGCTCCTCGATGTCGGTGAACCCCTCGGTCGCGAGCAGCGCCGTGCGCGCGACCTTGCCCTCGAGCAACGCGTTGGTGCCGACGGTCATCCCGTGCACGAACCGTTCGACATCGCCGGCTTGCGCTTCGGCTCGATCGAGCGCCGCGTGCACGGCGTCGAGAACACCCGCGGACTGGTCGTCCGGGGTGCTGGGTGCCTTCGCCGTGACGAGCCCGTCCGGCGTGGCGAGAACAGCGTCGGTGAAGGTTCCGCCGACGTCTACGCCGAGTACCACACGGCGGACGCTAACTCAGGCGGCGACGACCTCTGCCGCTTCGAAGTCTTCCTCGAGATGCTGATGCGACGGGCAGTACTTGCTGCCGGGCAGCGGCACGCGCTGACATGCGGTGCCCTTACGCGTCGTCGCGTGACAGCAAAGCGGGCTGCCGTCGAAGGTGACGCCGGCGCGAGCATGCTCGTCGACGTATCCGATCGCGAGCTTCACGTGGCGCTCCACGACGGTCAGGACGCGAAGCTGGCTCTTGATCGGAAAGAAGACCCGAATCTCGTTGAACAGCGAACGCGACGGGCGCGCGAAGTAGTACCTGTCGGTCGCGAGCCGCTCCATCGCGGCTTCGCACGAGCGCAGCACTCGCTGACGGTTCTCATAGAGCTCTACCTGGTCCGCTCCTTGCACCTCCGGCGCAAGCTCGCGGTAGATCGAGCGACTGAATTGATACACGGTGGGTGGCCCTCCTCCTTGGCCTTTTGTCGTCAGTCCCCCCGACGACAGAACGCGCAGTATCCCCCAGAGCTTTTACAGGGCCAAGAATCCACTGTTAAGGTGGGCTTAACGTGGCCACGCTCCTCGAGCTCACGCAACAGGTCGACCCGGGCACGGTCGCCGACGAGGGAAAGCTCGGCCGCGACGTCAAGCTCATGGAGCCGCAGCAGCTCTACGAGCTCTGGGAGCGCCAGCAGTGGGCCTCGCAGGAGATCGACCTGAGCCAGGACCCGGACGACTGGTCGAAGCTCGCCGAGGCCGATCGCGAGGAATGCCTGTGGGGGCTCTCGTCGTTCTTCGTCGGCGAGGAGCGCGTAGCGACGGAGTTCTCCGGGCTCGTCATGGCCTACGAGGATGAGCAGGAGGAGGCGTTCCTCACCACGCAGCAGGTCGACGAGGCGCGGCACATGCAGTTCTTCGACCGTTGGTATCGCGAGGTGCCGGGATACGGCGACGCGTCCATCTCCGGCCGGCTCGAGTTGGCGCGCCGCGACGTGAGCGACGCGTTCATCGAGCTGTTCGATGGAGAGCTGGTGGACGCGGGCAAGCGCTTGATCGACGACCCGAAGAACATCGAGGCGAAGATCGACTACATCGTCATGTACCACCTGCTCATCGAGGGCGTGCTTGCACTGACGGGCCAGCACTTCATGACGAAGTTCTTCGAGACGCGCGGCATCCTGCCGGGCTTCGTCGAGGGCTTCACGAACATCTCGCGCGACGAGCACCGGCACGTCGCATACGGCACGTGGTTCCTGCAGCAGAAGGCGCGCGAGGAGCGGTACGCGAAGCGGATTCAGGACCGCATCACCGAACTTTTGCCGGTCACGGCGGGTGTGCTCGTGCCGAAGGGCAAGTCACTGGGCGACGACTACACGTTCATGGGCTACACGAGCCAGGAGCAGGCCGAGTGGTCGTTCGCGGCGCTCACCCGGCGGCTCAAGGTGATTGGCGTGGGCCTGCCTGTTCTCGCCTGAAACCAAGCGCTTAAAGCACGCGCACTCGGGTACGGCAAAGGGAACCCGAATATGAATACGTAGGAGGAAATCCCTTTGGCTACCGAGCTGAATGCGCGAGATCTGAAACTCGTGCAGTACCTGAACGAGGCGTACGGCAAGGAGAAGCAACTCGAGACCGCGCTGACCGCGGACATCTCGATGACGACCGACAAGAGCTACCGCAAGCGCCTCCAGGACCACCTGAAGGAGACGCGCGACCACGCCAGACGCGTGAAGGCTCGCATCAGAGCGATCGGTGGCCGGCCCGAGGAAGTCTCGGTGCCCGGACCAGACGCCGTGAGCGACGTGGCAACCGGCGCGGTCAACCTGGCGAATCGCGCGGTCGCGGCCGCGAAGGGACCGGCGCACATGCTTCGCGGCACGGGTGAGCAGGAGAAGCTCCTGAAGAACGCCAAGACGCAGTACTGGAACGAGTTCGAGGAGATCGCCACCTACACCGCGATCGAGACGCTCGCCGATACGGTCGGCGACAAGGAGACCGCGAAGGTCGCGCGCGAGATCCGGCGCGAGGAGGAGCGGATGGCGAAGTTCCTCGAGCGCCTGCTGCCACGGCTCACGAAGGGCGTCGCGCGCGAGGAGATTCCCGCCGCGCTTCGCAACGGCGGCCGTAAGCGCCGTTCTTCGCCGTCGCGCCGTCGCACCAGCTCGAGTAAGTCACGCAGCTCGAGCAGCACTCGCTCGCGGAGCACCAAGAGCCGCAAGCGGAGCACGAAGGCCCGTTCGAAGAGCACGACGCGCAAGGCAAAGAGCCGCGCGCGCAGCACTGCTCGGACCACGAAGAAGCGTGCTCGGTCTGCTGCGAAGACGGCCCGCTCCACCGCGAAGACCGCGCGCACGAGCGCGAGGGCCGCGAAGACGTCGGCCAAGCGCAGTCGCGCCGGGTCGAAGGGCGGCCGCAAGCGCGCGAAGAGCCGCGCTCGCTAGCTAATCCCAGCGTTCGAACCGCGGCACGCCGTCGCCTCGCGCGACGGCGTGCATGCGGTCGAACTTCGAATCCATCTGGGGGAAGTCGGAGCGCTGGTGTGCTCCCCGGCTCTCCTCACGCGCAAGCGCCGACGCCGCGACGATGCGCGCGAGCGGGAACGGGTCGTCGAGCAGATCGCTCAGCTGCTTGGCCTCGCGCTCGATGCCGGCGAGCCTCCACAGCGCCGCGCGCGTATCGCGTGGCGGCACGGGGTTGGGCCCCTCCGCGGGCGGCTCGCCCGGATCGCTGGGCGGCTCCGGTTCCGCCAGTCCCGCCAACGCGGCACGGCGCCCGAAGACGAAGCACTCGGCGAGCGAGTTCGACGCCAGCCGGTTTGCGCCGTGCAGGCCGTTGCACGCGCACTCGCCGACGGCGTAGAGCCCGCGCAGCGACGACCCGCCGTCCAGGTCGGTCGCGATCCCACCCATCGTGTAGTGCGCGGCCGGTGCGACCGGCACCCGCTCGCGATACGGGTCGATGCCTACCTCGTTGAGCGTGTTGACGACGTTCGGGAAGCGCCCCTGTTGCACCATCGTCATGTCGAGCTCGACCCGTTCGCCGGCGTCGAGCTTGTGCTTGACGGCGAGCGCGACCTCGTCGCGCGGTGCGAGCTCGTTCACGAACCGCTCGCCCTTGCCGTCGTAGAGGAGCGCGCCCTCGCCACGCACCGCCTCGGTGATCAGGAAGCCGTCGCGCTCGCCTCCCGACGCGAGCGCGGTCGGGTGGAACTGGATCATCTCCATGTCGGCGAGCGCGGCACCCGCCGCGTGCGCCAGCGTCATGCCCGCCCCGATCGCCCCGCGCGGGTTCGTAGTGCGTTCCCACAGCGCGGCCGCCCCGCCCGTCGCCAGCAGCGTCGCGCGCGCGACGACCGCGCGCCTGCCATTGCCCTGCTGATCGACGCTGACGCCGATGCAGCGGCCGTCGAGCGTCCATATCGCGCCGGCGGTGGCGTGCTCGAGCACCTCGATGCGATCGTCGCGGGCCGCAATCGCCGAGAGCTCGCGCGTGATCCGGCGGCCCGTTGCGCTACCGCCCGCGTGTACGACGCGCCGAACCGAGTGACCGCCCTCGAGCCCCAGTGCCAGCGCACCGCGCCGGTCGGCGTCGAAGCGCACGCCCAGGGACTCGAGATCACGCACGCGCGCCGGGGCTTCGCGGCAGAGCACGCGCGCCGCGCTCTCGCGGGTGGTCCCGCGGCCGGCGGTGAGCGTGTCGGCGAGGTGGCGGTCCGGGGAGTCGTCCGCCGCAATCGCCGCCGCGATCCCACCCTGGGCCCAGTAGCTCGCCGACTGCGCGAGCGGGGAGCGCGACACCAGCACGACGCGCGCCCCCTCGCGCGCGGCCGCGAGCGCCGCATAGATCCCGGCGGCGCCGGCGCCGACGACGGCGATGTCGGCTCGGATGGGCGCGCTGCGCGACTCCGCCATGAGCGGCGAATTACGGTACCTGGATCGGTTCGCCGCTCTACTTCCACCACGCGAGCTCGCTGGAGCACGACACCGGCCCGCACCCCGAGAACAAGGCGCGCATCCCCGCGATCGAGTCCGAGCTCGAGGCGCGCGGCTGGCTGGGGCTCGAGCGCCGCGAGGCGCCCGAGGCGGACCGGAGGTCGGTGACCGCCATCCACCCGGATACGTATATCGACGCCATCCGCACGGCGGCCGAGGCGGGGGGCGGATACGTCGATGCCGACACGATCCTGAGCCCGGGCTCGTACAACGCGGCGATGCACGCCGCGGGCGGGGCGTGTGCGATGGTCGACGAGCTGCTCGGCGGGAACGCTCCCTTCGCCTTCTGCGGCATGCGCCCGCCGGGCCACCACGCGGAGCGCGCGACCGCCATGGGCTTCTGCTTCTTCAACAACGTCGCGATCGCGGCGCAGCACGCGCTCGGCAGTGGCGCAGAGCGCGTGCTGATCCTCGACTGGGACGTCCACCACGGCAACGGGACGAACGACATCTTCCACGCGCGCGACGACGTGCTCTTCGCGAGCATCCACCAGTCACCGCTCTATCCGGGGAGCGGCCCGCTGAGCGATGTCGGCTCGGGACCGGGGGAGGGCTTCTCGCTCAACCTGCCGGTGCCGCCCGGGTCGGGTGGGGAGACATTCCTCGGGCTGGTCCAACACGTGGTCAAGCCCGCCGCGCGCCAGTTCGAGCCGACGATCGTGCTCGTGTCGGCGGGCTACGACGCACACGCCGATGACCCGCTCGCGTCGTGCATGCTCGAAGACGAGTCGTATGGCGCACTGGCGGCGTCGGTGCGCGAGCTCGGCCTGCCAGTGGGCGTGGTGCTCGAGGGCGGCTACGCGCTCGGCGCGCTCGCGCGCTCCGTCGCGGCGACGATCGAAGCGCTCGGCAACGGCGCTGCGGCGCCGTCCGTCGAGCCGGACGCGGTCACCGCGCAGGCGGTCGAGTTCCTCGGCCGCTGGTGGCCGCTCGCGGTTTAGGCGCTAGCCGGTGGCCGGCGGCAGCTGGTCGCTCACGAACACCGCTTCGGCGTCGGGGAATCCCGCGGCGACGTAGCGCGTGGCCTCCTCCTCCGCCTCGCTGCGCGTGTCGAAGCGCCCGGCGAAGACGAGCCACTTGCCTGGATCGAGCGTCGGGTAGGAGTCGGACTGGAGCACGCCGGCCGGCACCCCGCCGGTAACGGCTGCGCTCGCACGCGCGCGTGCACTCGTCTCGTCGGGCGCTTCGGCCAGGGACACCGTGTAAGCGGAGGTTCCGGTCGGCCATGCGGCCACGTCGGTCGGCTGCTCGCCCCGTGGAGGCTTCGGCCGCTCGACCACGATTGCCGGCTTCGTGGCCTCGCGTTCGGCATCCGATTCGACCTGGTCGAGCGCGATCAGGACGCCGACCACGGCGATCAGCGCGATCGCCGCGATGATCACGGTCGGCATGGCCCAGCTCTGGCGCGGCTCGGGCTCCGGCACGAGCCTCGTACCGCACTGGAGGCAGAAGGTCTCGCGGCCGGCGAGGGGCGACTTGCATGTCGGGCAGTTAGGCACGGCTTCGTAACAGTCTTGCGGGCCGGCGGGTCGCTGCGCGCGTTGAGACGTCGGATGGCCTTCCGGACGATCGCTCGCTCGTGCAACCGAACCAGGGAGGTCTCGATGTACCGCGCATTCGGCTACGCCCACGCGACCATGTCCAGCACGCTGCGGCGGCTTCGCGAGGTGCACGGACAGGGGACGGTGGAGTACGTCGCGCTGATCCTGCTCGTGGCGCTCGTGATGGCGGGAGTGGTGGCGGCGATGAACGGGTTCAAGACTGACGAGGGCCAGGCGCTCGGCGACGTGATCCTGTCGAAGATCAAGCAGGCGGTCAGGAAAGTGCAGTTCTGACCAAGGCTCCGGGCGGCGCCCATGACAACATGGGCGCCGTGCCCGCCGCACATTCAGAGCTCCCGATCGCGGTCTTCGACTCCGGAGTCGGTGGGCTGACCGTCCTCCACGAGTGCCTCGTATCGCTTCCGCACGAGGACTTCGTCTACCTGGGCGACACGGCGCGTTTCCCGTACGGACCCCGCTCACGTGAGGAGCTCGAGGCGTTCGCGCTCGAGCTCGCGCGGATCCTCCTCGCCGACGGCGCGAAGCTGTTGGTCGTCGCGTGCAACTCCGCGACGGCCGCCGCGCTGCCGGCGCTGCGGCGTGAGCTCGGCGGCGAGGTGGGGATCGTGTCCGTCATAGGGCCGGAATCTCGGCTGGCGGCTCGCGCGACGCGCAATGGCGAGGTCGGCCTGCTCGCCACACAGGCCACCGTCGCCAGCGGCGCGTACGCGGACGCAGTGGCCGAGGCGAACCGCGACGCTCGTCTGCATCCGGTCGCGTGCCCCGAGCTCGCGCCGCTCATCCAGGCCGGCGGCGAGGTCGACGACCGCGTCGTCGCGCAGGTCGAGGCGTACTGCGATCCGCTCCGGGAAGCCGATGTCGACACGGTGATCCTCGGCTGCACGCACTATCCGCTCGTCAGGCCCATGCTTCAGCGCGGCCTCGGGCGCGGAGTGAAGATCGTCACCTCGGGTCAGGCGATCGCGGACGAGGTCGAGGTCGCGCTACGCCAGCGCGGCCTCGAGCGTGACGATGGCCGCCGCGGCGAGTACCGCTTTCTCTGCTCCGCCGACCCCGAGTCGTTCCGCGCAATCGGCACGCGCTTCCTGCAGCTCCCGATGGGCGAGGTCCGCCACGTCGACGTGGCACCCTCGCCGAAGGCGGCCGCAGCATGAGCGAGGCGAAGCCGAGCGGTCACGCGAGCGGTCGTAACGATGGGCGGAGCGCCGACCAGCTCCGCCCCCTGACGATCGAGGCCGGGTTCATGCGCACGGCCACCGGCTCCGCGCTGATCTCGATGGGCGGCACGCGCGTGATCTGCACCGCGTCGGTCGACGAGTCCGTCCCGAAGTGGATGGCCGGCAGAGGCCGCGGGTGGGTCACGGCCGAGTACGGAATGCTCCCGGCGTCCACCGGGGAGCGAAAGCAGCGCGACGTTTCCAAGGGACGCGCCGACGGGCGCACCGTCGAGATCCAGCGGCTGATAGGCCGCTCGCTGCGCGGAGTGATCGACTTCGCGGCGCTGGGCGAGCGCACGGTCTGGGTGGACTGCGACGTGCTCGAGGCCGACGGCGGGACGCGGACCGCGGCGATCAGCGGCGGCTACGTCGCGCTCCATCTGGCCCTCAACCGGCTGGTGGAGGAGAAGAAGCTCGAGTGCCTGCCCCTGACCGGCTCGATCGCTGCCGTGTCGTGCGGGATGGTCGACGGGCGTGCGTTGCTGGACCTCGACTACTCCGAGGACTCGACCGCCGAGGTGGACGCGAACGTCGTGATGACGGGCGACGGCGGGCTCGTCGAGGTGCAGGCCACGGCCGAGCGCACTCCACTGTCGCGCGCCTCGCTGGACGAGCTGCTGGCGCTCGCCGCGAGCGGGATCGAGGAGATCCGCGCCGCTCAGGCCGCGGTCGCCGGCGCGCTGCCGGACCCGCCCGCGGCGTGAGGCTCGTCCTCGCCACCCGAAACGAGCACAAGCTGCGCGAGTTTCGCGCGCTGCTCGACCCGCACGAGCTCGTCCCGTTGCCGGACGAAGTCGAGCTTCCTCCTGAGACGGGGGAGACCTTCGAGGACAACGCGCGCGTCAAGGCGGAAGCCGCGGCAAGCGCGACCGCCATGCCGGCGGTCGCCGACGACTCTGGGATACAGGCCGCCGCCCTCGACGGCCGGCCCGGGGTCCGCTCCGCGCGCTACGCCGGCGAGGGCGCAAGCGACGAGGAGAACCTGGCGAAGCTGCTGAAGGAGGTGCCCGACGGCGACCGCCGCGTGTCCTACGTGTGCGCGCTGGCGTACGCCGAGCCGGGTGCCGAGACGCGCGTGTTCACCGAGCGCTGCCAGGGCGAGCTCGCGAAGGAGCCGCGCGGCGACGGCGGGTTCGGGTACGACCCGGCGTTCGTGCCCGTGGACCGCGACGACGGCCGCACGATGGCGGAGCTGAGCGTCGCCGAGAAGGACGCGGTCAGCCATCGCGGACGGGCGGCGCGCGCCTTCCTCGACTGGTTCGGGGAGCGGACGTGACTGGCGGGCCGGCCGGCGTGCTCAACCCGACACCGCCGCGCAAGACGCGCGCTGCCGCATTCTCGATCGCCTCGAATGCGACGCTGATCCTGCTCAAGGTCGCGGCGGGCGCGATCACGGGCTCGATCGCGATCATCACGGAGGCTGTCCACTCCGGCATCGACCTGCTCGCGTCGGTGATCGCGTACTTCTCGGTGCGGAAGGCGGACGAGCCGCCGGACGAGTCGCATCCCTACGGCCACGAGAAGGTGGAGAACGTCGCCGCCGGCATCGAGGGAATGCTGATCCTGGTCGGCGCGGGGATCATCATCTACGAGTCCGTCCGCCGGCTCATCGACCACGCGGGCGTCGAGAACCTGGGCGTCGGCATCGTCGTGATCGCGTTTTCGGCGGTCGCGAACTTCGCGGTCTCCGGTTACCTGTACCGGCAGGCGCGGCTGACGGACTCGCCGGCGCTCGCGGGCGACGCCGCGCATCTCCGCACCGACGCGTTCACCTCGGCGGGCGTGCTGCTCGCCCTGGTTCTGGTTCAGGTGACCGGAGTCGAGGAGCTCGACGCGATCACGGCGCTGATCGTTGCCGTCGCGATCGTCTGGTCGGGAGTCCAGATCCTCAGCCGTTCGAGCCGAGTGCTCGTCGACGAGGCGCTGCCGCCGCACGAGCTCGACGCGGTGCGCGCGGCGATCGAGGAGTTCGGCTCCGACGAGGTCGTCGGCTTTCACAAGCTGCGCGCCCGCAGCGCTGGCTCACGCCGCTACGTCGACCTGCACGTCCAGTTCCGGAGCGGGACGACGCTCGAGCGTGCGCACGAGCTCGCGCACGAGCTCCAGCGCGCAATCCGCGGCCGGCTCCGCGGCGCCGATGTCCTGATCCACCTCGAGCCCGACCGGCGCCGGCGCGACCGCGACTAGCGCAGGTTGACCGCAGCGGCGGCGCCCACGGCGAGCAGGACGCCGAAGTAGCCGACGTACCCCTCGATCAGGAGGAGGAGCGCCGCGATCAGGCAGAGGCCCACCGTGACGAGCCACGAGATTCGCGGAAGGGACACGCGAGTATTGTGGCCGCATTCCGGACGCGACACTGACTCCCGACCGCGCGGCGGATTTCGTCGAAGGCCTCTTGACCGACGTGAGGGCCTGCGCACTGCTCGGTGCGGACGGGGGGCTCGTGTCGGTCGACGCGGCCCACGAGGGCGACGGCGAAGCCCTCGCCGAGTTGGCGATGCAGCTGCTCGACCGCGCCGGCACGGACCAGGTGGAGGTGTCGACCGGCGCAGGGATCGTCTACGCGCTGCGGCTCGGCGAGTGGACGCTGGCGGTGGTCGCGGGGCGGTTCGCGCTCTCCTCGCTCGTCTTCTTCGACATGCGCCAGGCGCTCGAGGAGCTGGCCGCATGAAGGAGCAACGCAAGGGCCCGCTCGGACGCGTCGGCAACATCGCCGAGACGCTCGCCGCCGGCGCCAAGCGCAGGCAGCAGGCGCGCGAGCCGCGTGTGCTGATCTACGACGGGAACGGCGAGCCGCGGGTACTGCACGCGGGCATGAAGGGACGCGACGAGCTGGTCGAGATCGCAGAGCGCATGGTGACCCTGGTCGAGAAGCCGTGACGCTGCTGGCGCCCGAGATCGCGCACGCGGCGCTGGGCCGGGCGCTCGCGCGCGGAGGCGACTGGGCCGAGGTCTACGCCGAGGAGCGCACCGGATTCGCGGTCTCGCTCGACGACCGCCGCGTCGAGCGTCCCCAGAGCGGCCGCGAGGTCGGCGCTTCGATCAGGGTGGTGAGGGGCGACCAGACCTACTTCGGCCATGTCGACGGGCTTGCCGAGCCCGACCTGCTCGCGCTCGCGGACTCGGTCTCACAAGCACTGCGCCAGGAGGCGAAGAACGCGGTCGCCCCACCGGCACCGCACTCGCGTCCGGCATACGAGGTGAGAGAGCGGCCGGAGGATGTGCCCGCCGACCGCAAGGTGGAGCTGCTGCGTCTCTGTGACGAAACCGCCCGGGCGGCCGGTGCGGAGGTGGCGCAGGTGAGCGCGAACTACGCCGAGGGCAGGCGCGTCGTCGCGATCTTCAACTCGGGCGGCTTTGCCGCGGGCGACGACCGCACGCGCGTGCGGCTCGGCGTGCAGGTGGTGGCGCGGCGTGACGATCGTGTCGAGACAGGTCACGAGACGCGCGGCGGCCACGCCGGCTTCGAGATCGTCTCCGACCGGCCCGAGGCGGTCGCCGAGGCGGCCGCGCGCAAGGCGATCACCGCGCTCGACGCGGTGGACGCCCCGGCGGGCCGGATGCCGGTGGTCGTCGGCAACGGCTTCGGCGGCGTGCTGCTGCACGAGGCGATCGGACACGGTCTCGAGGCCGACGCGGTGCAGAAGGACGCCAGCGTGTACGCCGGCCGGGTGGGCGACAAGCTCGCCGCGGAGTTCGTCGTCGCCTACGACGACGGCCGGCTGCCGGGTGCATGGGGGAGCGACGCGGTCGACGACGAGGGCACGCCGACGCAGCGCACCACGATCATCGAGGGCGGCAAGCTGACGTCGTATCTGTACGACAGCCTGCGCGCGCACAAGGGGAAGGCGCTGTCGACGGGCAACGGGCGGCGCGAATCCTTCCGGCACCTGCCGCTCCCGCGGATGACGAACACCTACTTCGCTCCGGGCGACGA